>Ga0315289_10000903_pt1 | contig 45957 bp, 31 predicted proteins | sample YL17G11_40_MG_FD_203452 | JGI IMG/M metagenome (GOLD analysis project Ga0315289, IMG submission 203452) | Sediment microbial communities from Yellowstone Lake, YNP, Wyoming, USA - YL17G11_40 | ecosystem: Environmental > Aquatic > Freshwater > Lake > Sediment | place: USA: Wyoming | collected... | reverse complement strand
TTAGCTATCCCTCGGTTCATGCGGGCAACCACCAAAGCCAAACAGGCTGAGGCCAAGAACATCCTGAAGCAGATATATGTCATGGAGCACTCCTACAGGCAGGAAAAAGATACCTATTTTCCTCCCAGTGGGACCGTCACGGTGCAGCCTGGTGGCGCCATCGCAGACTTAGGCATTGAAATCATGCTTTCTGCCCGATACAGCTATACCATAACCGGTGGAACCAATACTTTCACAGCTACTGGGGGATCAAAAGGGGCTACTGGATTGGATGACGATGCCACATTAGATACCTGGCAAATAGACGACACTGGAGTGTTATCTTGCACCTCGGATGATGCGGCTGGCTAGTCGGGGGTCTGAGGAAAGGGAAGGAAAGAAGGGGACTTACCCAAGTCCCCTTTTTTGTTTGGAAAATCCCTTATTCGTAACGAACGCCTTCGTCCGTCAATAGCCACTTCTCTGTCACGGACGAGACGTCCGTGACAAACAAATGAGGTTAAATGTTTAACTCCTTTTTCCGACCTTAATAATATGCGATGGTTCGATAAACTGAGCAATAGGAGGAACATAGTCATCGGTGAGGCAATTTTTATAGTAAGCCTCGGTGTATACCTTTTGACTATATGTCCCACTATTTATTGGGAGGATTCAGCGGCATTTTCAGCCGTTCATTCTGTTTTAGGAATCCCGCACTCCCCTGGTTTTCCAATATATGTGATCCTGGGCAAAATCTTTGCACTGTTCCCCATAGAAAATTTAGCCTTCAGGTCAAATCTTATGTCCGCCTTTTGGGGAAGTTTATCCCTGGTGATTTTATACTTTCTAATGCTTGAGATTTTCAAAAAGACAAGACCAATCGGTTTCACTTTACCCCTATCAATTATTACCGGTGTGGCGTTCTTAGGATTTTCTTCAGCCTTCTGGCTTCAGACCACCAGGGCAGAGGTTTATAGTTTAAATATTTTTCTTACTTTGCTGTTGCTTTTTCTTTTGATCAAATGGTCCAAAAAGAAAGAGGTCGACTATGGCTTCAAGATTCTGATTTCATTTTCATTTGTTTTAGGACTCTCTTTTGCTAATCATCCGCTTTTGATGATCACCTTAGTGCCTGCTTTCTTGGTATTTTTATTACTCCATGAATTCCGTTGGGGCGGGGGTTCAACCCTTCAGGGCGAGCCTTCAGGGCGAGCCCCTGCCCCAACAGGAGATTTTAAGTGTTTTCTAAATTCGAAGAAGATACTGCTGTTGTTGTCCTTTTTCTTACTTGGAATCTCGCTTTATCTTTTTTTGCCCATAAGATCAAACCTTTCGCCCGTTATCAACTGGGGAAGACCAGATAATTTGGCAAACCTTTTCTCATATTTAACCCGATCATCTCAGTCCACTTCAATTACCACAAATTCCAATGCCCCCTATTTAAATAGATTCTGGTTCACCTTGTCATTTCCGGTGAATCAATTCGGTTTAGGTTTTTTCTGGTTAGGAGTGTTAGGTGCATTGGTAATGTTTAAAGGATCCAAAAAGCTTTTTATCTTTACGTTTTTACTTTTTATCTTTAATCTTTTTACCGCCACCTGGGCTTGTGATTTCTCATTAAGAAACTATGACCTTTTAGGCTATCTTCTGCCTTCATTGTCTATCTTTGCCATCTGGTTTGCTTTTGGGATATTTTTTATTTTCGGGATGGTGAGGAAAAATACAGGGGAGGGGCTTGTCACCTTCCTTAGGTCGGGAGACCACAAAGGTCTCCCCTACATTTTTAGATTCTTTTTGTGCGGAGTAATTTTACTATTACCACTCTTTCAAATAGTCAGAAACTGGGATCAATGCAATAAAAGATCTAACATCTGGGCTTATCAATATGCTGACCAAATTCTAAATTCGGTTAAAAAGGGTGCTTTAATCTTAGTGGGAGATGACAACACTTTGACCACGCTGTGGTATCTAAATTATGTAGAAAAGAAAAGAGCAGATGTCAAAATCGTAAGCGGCAGTGCCCTCACTCAAAAAAGTTATCGAGATCAACTAAGGGAGCAATACCCAGAAGTCCGTTTGCCCAAAATCGATTTGCAAAACTCAGCTAAGCTCACATCAGATCTTTGCCGACTTAACACGGACAAAATGCCGGTGTATTGTCAATATTACTCAAGCGATACAGCTTTTGCCCACCATCTTTCGCCGGCGGGCTACATTTTTGAATATCATCCCCAACGGGTGGCATTATCCGATTCAGACATAAAAATGCAGAAAGAATTTTTAGAAAACAATTTTAAAAACAAAAAGTTTGATCCTATCACTAAAGAACATTTTGGAAATGTAGCCTTCAACATAGGCGTATTTTACAATCAATTAGGTATCTTCCCCATTTCTCTGGAATACCTGCTTATGGCTTTGGATGTTGATCCTTCAAATTCAAGGATCTATGCTCAATTGGGAAAAGCCTTTTTAAAAATGGGTGAGATGAGCAAAGCTAAGGAATTTTTTGAGGCGGCTTTAGAATTGGATCCATATAATCAAGAGATACGGAAAGCATTAGAAAATATCTGAGCGAAGCGATGAAGAGACAAAGTGAAATCGACATTTCCGTAATAGTCCCCATGTTCAATGAAGAGGAAAACGCTATCAGAACTTTGGAACGCCTTTCCTCGGCCTTGGACTCCACTGATAAGAGGTGGGAAATCATTGTTGTGGACGATGGGTCGACAGATAATACCAAAAAATTGGTAGAGGAGTATTCGCATTTCAATAGTGGTATCAAATTGTTCTCTTATACTCCCAATCAGGGACGAGGGAAGGCATTAAGGGTCGGATTCCAAAAAGCACATGGGGAGATAATCTGCACCACGGATGCGGACTTGAGCTATGATGAAATACATATAGAGAAGATGATAAGGCTATTGGAGAAAAACCAAGATGTTGATATAGTGATCGGCTCTCCCTATGTTCAAGGAGGCAAAACAGAAGGAGTCCCTTTCTTAAGACTCCTTTTGAGCAAATTGGGAAATAGAATACTCGGTTTTGCCATGAAAGGGAAACTTTCCACAGTTACCGGGGTCTTGAGAGCTTATCGTAAAGAATGCATTAGATCGTTAGAACTTGAATCAGATGGAAAAGAAATTCATCTGGAGATACTCTCCAGAGCCTTAAGCATGGGCTACAAAGCCCTGGAGATGCCTGCCGTCCTAAAAGCCAGAAAAAAAGGCAAATCGAAGTTCAAATTCAAAGCCACCGCCCTTTCTCACATCATCTTTTCATTTTTTGAAAAGCCCATAATCTTATTTGGGCTGGTTGGGCTTTTTATGCTCTTTTTAGGATTTTGTGGAGGAGTTTATGTGATATATCTTTGGCAAAAAGGAACACTCAATCCTAATCGTCCCTTAATGACTTTGATCGTCCTTTTGGTGGTGAGCGGAATTCAGGTTTTGCTCTTCGGCTTTCTGGGAACCCAACTGGTTCATTTAAGAAAAGAAATTTACAAGATACAAAGAGAAAACAAAAATTTGGAAGAGAAAATTAATAATTTGCCCACAATGATTGAGGTGGGAAAAGAGGAATTGGAGTGTTTGCCTTTAGGCAAACCTAAATGATGAAAAAAAATAGCCTCCCAACAGATGCAACAGATTAAAAGATAAGAAGTTTGTTTCATCCTTTAATCTGTTGGGAAAAGTCAATCAAAGACCAAATGCAATCCCCCCAAAAAATCTGCCTCATCACTAATCGTTATCCAGCTCATCCTGACGATGTAGCTTCGCCTTTTGTGAGAGATTTCCATTTGGAACTTAAAAGAAAGGGTGTTGACGTTTTTGTGTTCACTCCTTATTATGAGACCGAAAAGGAAAGCACAGATGAGAATGTGATCAGATTTAAATGGGCTGGAGGAAAAAAAGTGGTGGGGGCTTTAAATCTTTTTAATCCCAAAGAGATTTTTCAGCTTCTTTCCTTTCTTAAAAATGGTAAACAACAACTCCTGGAGCAACTTGAGAAAATAAGACCTGATTTTTGCCTTGCCTTTTGGGCTTTGCCCTCAGGTTGGTTTGCATATTTGGCAAAAAAGAGACTGGGCATTCCATATTCGGTATGGTGTCTGGGATCGGATATATATGTGTGGGCAAAAAGACCTTTCCTGCGGGGGATTATAAAGAAGGTATTGATGGAGGCTGATTTTCTTTTTGCAGATGGCTTGGATTTAAAAGAAAAGGTGGAAAGATTATCTGGAAAGAAATGCTTATTTTTGCCCAGTATGAGAAAACTGCCTGAACCATTAAACGAAACAGTGGGATTAGACAAATCAAAAACGAATTTCTTGTATCTGGGACGATGGGAAAAAAAGAAGGGGTTGGATGAATTAATAAAAGCATTTTCTTTGGTCAAAAAAAAACTACCTCATATAAATCTTAATATCTTAGGCTGGGGGAATTATGAAAAAGAAATGTGGAAACTTGTAAAAGAGCTTAAGCTAAAAGAAGAAATAAAAATTGTGGGTAAGGTTTCCACAAGTTTGGTGTCCGTGTATTTGAAAGAATCCGACTGCTTGGTGATTCCCTCTAAAGGTGATAGCATACCCTTAGTCTTCTCCGAAGCGCTCCAGATGAGGACTCCTTTGATAGTGACTGATGTTGGGGATATGGGATATTTGGTAAGAAAATTCAACTTAGGTAAAGTCGTCCCCTGCGGCGATGTTCAAAAATTAGCTGACGCAATGATAGAGTTTATAAAAGAAAGAAAAGATTATTCCAAGAACATGCCAGAAGTTTTAAAATTCCTCGATATCGAAAGGGCGGTGGATGGCTATCTAAAAATAATCCAAGAATATCGTTGTCCACCGTCCGCAGTCAGCCGACCGCCGCAAGAGATTATCAAAAAAAGCAGATAAAATTGACCAATCTTAAGGTTGGTTCAGGGTAGCTTTACCTTGAACCAGAAATGTTGCGGGGTATGGGTACCCCGCAACAACGGCGGCCTCCTCACCCTGTCCATATCCCCCATGGGGAGAGGGGAGAGGGGACCGAGGACAGCGGACTAAGGATATTTGTCTTGCTTTGTTTTCTAGATTTGTTTATTAATAACTATTGTAATATTGAGAGAAACTGAGTTGAACATTAAGAATAAAAAAGTTTTGGTCACGGGTGCGGGGGGCTTTATGGGAAGCCATCTGGTTGAAACCATGGTTAAGTCTGGAGCGAAGGTAAAAGCCTTCGTGCATTATAATTCTCGCAACGACTGGGGAATGCTGGAGGATCTGAGTAAGAATATCTTAAAGGAAGTTGAGGTGATAGCTTCGGATTTAAGAGATGCGGATGCGGTGCGAAAGGCGGTCAAAGACCAAGAGGTAGTTTTTCATTTGGGTGCATTGATCGGCATTCCTTACTCTTATGTTAATCCGAGGGACGTGGTTGATACCAATGTTAATGGAACCTTAAACGTTCTAACCTCTGCTCGTGATTTTAAGGTAGAAAAAGTTATTCATACGTCAACCAGCGAGGTTTATGGAACTGCTCAATATGTGCCCATGGACGAAAACCATCCGGTAAATCCTCAGTCACCTTATGCGGCTTCTAAGTTGGCGGCTGATCTTTTGGCTTTGAGTTTTCATCGCTCCTATGATCTGCCCGTGGGGGTGATAAGACCTTTCAACATTTACGGTCCGAGACAATCAGCTCGAGCGGTCATTCCTTCTATAATTATCCAGGCATTGCTCAAGAAGGCCGTTAACTTAGGTTCGATTTTCCCTACCCGGGATTTAACCTTCGCGACCGATTCAGCCTCAGGCTTTGTCGCCTTTGCCGAGTGCGAAAAAACGGTGGGTGAAGTGGTGAACTTGGGATCAAATCGCGAGGTGTCGATAAGCCAGTTGATCGAAATAGTCTCAGCTTGTTTGGACAAGAAAATAAAAATTATAAAAGAGAAGAAAAGAATCCGTCCTGAAAAAAGCGAGGTAGAGAGACTTTTCTCGGATTCAAGCAAAGCCAAAGCTCTGTTTGGCTGGAATCCGAAAATAGATATAGAAGAAGGAATAAGAAAGACGATAGGCTGGATAGAAAAGAATATTGACAGATATAAGGAACAGATTTATAACATTTGAGAGTATAATACAAACGTCCAAAATTTTTCCACATCCTTCTTTATTTCCCCCTCTCTCTAACCCTCTCCCCTCGGGGGAGAGGGTTAGAGAGAGGGGGTAACATCGTATCAAAAATAGTTGCGTTTGTATTAGTTCGATAAATGTGGAGTGCCCGGCTTCAGCCTGGCTTTATAAGGCTTGCCTAAGGGTGAACACTCCAAAGGTGGGAAAAAATTCGATATGAAAGTAGTTATCTTGGCGGGGGGAAAAGGGAGAAGGCTTTATCCTTACACCGTGGTCTTGCCCAAACCACTTATGCCCATCGGTGATTTTCCCATCTTAGAGGTCATATTAAGACAACTCAAAAACTGTAAGCTGACCAACATCACCATAGCAGTAGGACACCTGGGAAATCTCATTCAAGCATATTTTGGTGATGGTAAGAAATTTGGAGTAAGCATACAATATAGCTTCGAGGAGAGACCTTTAGGGACGGTAGGTCCTCTGACTCTCATCCCTGGATTGGACAAAACCTTCATGCTGATGAACGGGGATCTATTGACCACTTTGGATTATTTAAAATTAATAGAGTATCACAAAAAGCAAAAGCCCATTGCTACCGTGGCCACCCAAAAAAGATTTGTAGATGTGGACTTCGGGGTGATTCAAAGAAATAAAGCTGATCAGATGGTCAAATATATAGAGAAACCAAAGCTTTCTTATACGGTAAGCATGGGGATTTATGTTTTTGAGCCGGAGGTTCTGGACTTTATCCCAAAAGGAGAAAAATTCGATTTTCCGGATTTGATGCAGCTTCTTTTGGAAAAAGGAGAAAAGGTGGCGATATATAATTCCACCGATTTCTGGTTAGATATCGGCAGACCGGATGACTACCAGAAGGCAGTGGAAGAATTTGAGAAGAATAAAGAAAACTTTTTGTACAATCATTAGGTCTCGGACGCGAGACAAGTCTCGCTACTCCCTAAATTTGGGAAGATAAATGAAATGGAAGGTTGCGCTCTCTGATTTGAATTTTGACCATCGTGAGGAGAAAATTGTGAGCCAAGTAATCCAGAGCAAATGGCTCACCATGGGAGAGATGGTCAAAAAGCTGGAGAGAAATTTTGCTAATTTTCTTGGGGTCAAACATGCCTTCGCAGTTTCGAGTGGGACCGCAGCGCTCCACTTAGCTTTGCGAGTTTTAGATATAGAAGCAAAAGATGAGGTTTTGGTACCTTCCTTAACCTTCGTGGCTTCCTCAAATGCCATTCTTTATGTGGGGGCAAAGCCGGTTTTCGTGGATATTACCAGCCTTTCTGATTTCAATTTGTCTTGCGATGATTTGGAAAATAAGATCACCAGCAAAACCAAAGCTATCATGATAGTTCACTATGGGGGATACCTGGCGGATATGAATAGGATAAAAAAAATCGCCAAGAAACATGGGCTTTTTGTGATCGAAGATTCCGCCCATGCCATTGGAGTAAAATTTAAATCTAAGATAGCTGGGGGGATCGGCGATTTCGGTTGCTTTAGTTTTTTCTCCAATAAAAACATGGCTACTGGGGAAGGGGGGATGCTTGTAACCAACCAGGATAAGTTTGCCGAAAAGATCAGGCTCCTCCGTTCTCACGGAATGACCAGCATGACCTGGGACAGACACATAGGACATGCCTATTCGTATGACGTGACTGAGTTGGGTTATAATTACCGAATGACCGAGATGAATGCGGCTTTGGGGATCGAACAGTTAAAAAAGCTAAGCAACTCAAATCGCATCCGAAGAGCTTTGATCAAAATTTACATTGAAAATTTGGAAGAAACAACAGGGCTTTCCATCCCATTCTTGAACTACCCCCGTGACTCTGCCTTTCATCTTTTTCCCATCCTTTTGGACAAGGATATAAACCGAGGAAAATTCATGGAGACCCTGAGAAGAAAAAAAATTCAGACCAGCATCCATTATCCCCCCATTCATAAATTTTCTTATTACCAAAAGAATTTCAGAGCCAGCCCAAATAAGCTTCCTTTGACCGAGTATGTAGGCGAGCATGAGGTGACCCTCCCTCTGCATCCTCTATTGAAAGAAAAAGATATACTTTTTGTCTGTGATCAGATAAAAAGAGCTCTGCCTTCGCTTAAGAGATGAATCTCATTACACTGGAAGAACCAGATAAAAGCTGGGATGAGTTTGCCTCCAAGCATTCAAGCTTAATCTTTCACACCTCTCTTTGGGGGGAAGTTTTAAAGAAGAGCTACAGCTGTGAAATGAAGTATCTGGTATTAGAAGAGAACGGCGATTGGCTTTTAACCTTGCCGGGAATGATGGTGGGGAATCGATTTTTCAAAGTCTTCTATTCGCTTATTCCCTATGGAGGATTTATTGGGGATCGAGAAAACATCCATGAATTTTTAGAACTTTTGAATGATTGGGCAAAGAAAGAAAAAATTCAACGCATTCAGATTGTCGATTTAGCCATTAAGAAAAAAGAGGAAATGCCCGATTTTAACTGTGTGGAGTCCTATCGACACCTTTTGGAGTTGAAAGATAAATCTAAGGATGAGATCTGGAAAAATTACAAGGATAGTCTAAAAAGGACTATAAAGACTGCCTTGAAGTCTGACCTTTGTTTTGAAAAGATAAAATCGAGGGAAGAAATAGACCAATTTTATCAACTCTATCTGGCTTCGATGAAAAGAAAGGATGCTCTGGCTAAATATCCGATTGAGCTTTTTTATAAAATATATGATCTCTTGGTTCCTGAATCTTCGGATATATTTTTTGCGAAATACCATAACCAGTCGATAGCCGGGATGGTGGTAATTTATTCTGAAGACACCGCTCATTATTTCCATGGCGGATCGGACACCGAATATCTGCATTTAAGACCCAACGATCTTTTATTTCACCAGGCCATCCAGATTGCCAAAGAAAAGGGAAAAGCATGTTTCGATTTCTTAGGCTCGGACAAGAGATTCATATCTTTAATTCAGTTCAAGGATAAGTGGGGAACACAACGAGAGGAGCTTTTCAATTTTCAAAAGGACCTGGGTATGATACGACCTTTTCTCTTTAAAATGGCTTTAAACTTGGCACAGACTTCCTTTGGCTCTGCCATTTATAGAGGATTGAAATCGATACATAAAGGAAACGGGGCATGAAAACGAGCCTTCGAGAACAGATTTCTTTACCCATGGTTCAGAAAGATAAATCTTCTTCTGGAAAAACAGAAACAGTTTTTGCCTCCGATGAAGAAAAGAAATCTTATCTCCTTAGAAAAGCTGTCGCTTTTTTGGTTATTTTAATTATTTCCTTTTTTCTGGGGAAAACCCTTTATCATAACCTGGGAGAAATAAGCGTTCACCGGTGGAGTCTGAAATCACCCTTTCTTATCCTTTCGTTCCCTTGTATAGTAGTAAATTTAGCTATCGCCTCATATGCTTGGAAAAGGGTTTTGTCTTTTTTTGAAATTAATGTGCCTTTTGAACAAAGCTTTAAAATAATGTCCGTCTCCGGCATGGGGAAATACATACCCGGAAAAATCTGGCAATATCTGAGCCAAATCTATTTGGGACAGAAGGTGGGGTTACCGAAAAGTGTTACCTTTTTCAGCATGGTTCTGCTTTTCGTCGTTTATAATTTAGCGGGGATTTCCTTGTTTCTCTTCTCACTTTTTTTCTGGCACACGTTTTCCCCATTATTGATTTCCACTTTGTTACTTATATTTGTTTCAATCTCTCTGGTTATTCTTTACCCCCCCATTTTAAACAAAATCCTGAAAATTCTTTTGCGCCTATTCAAAAAGGAGGCTTTGACCATAAAGGTTGGATTTAACCAGATAATAAAGATTCTTTTAATACTGGTTGCGGATTGGGTCATATTCGGCATAGGGGTCTATCTTTTGGTCAATTCTTTCTATTCGATCAATTTTGATCAAACTGTGATTTTGTGCGGCATCTTCGCTGTTTCGGTGATCTGCGGGATTTTAAGCTTCTTTGTGCCAGCGGGATTGGGAGTAAGAGAGGGGGTGCAAAGTTATCTTTTGAGCCTTTTTATTCCCATCTCCATATCCATATTGATCTCTTTGATTATGCGGGTATGGATAACTTTGGGGGAGTTGGCTTGTTTTCTTGTTGCCTTGAGGATCAAAAGACCGAAGTTGACTTGATGGTTTGATTTTTTTTTCAACGCAGAGCAAGCTCTGCTACTCCAGATTCTGGGGGCTGGAGTAGCGAGATGCGAAGTATTCATACGAACTTGTCTCACGCCCGCATAAAAATATGAAGACTCAAGAATTGCAGCATTTTCAAACCGATGGTGAAACCTGGGAAAAACGGGCGGAGAAAGGGAAACTTCCTGCGGTCATCGACCCGGGTGATCTTAAAGGGAGAAAGAATCTTTACATCGACACCCTTCAGAAGATGGCGATCCAAAAAGCGTTAGATCAGGGGGAAAGAGAGATAATCATAGATTTTGGTTGTGGAAGTGGAAGATTCTCAGATATATTGTCGCAACATTGCAAATTTTTAGTTGGTCTGGAAATCACTCCACAGATGTTAAGAATCGCTAAAAACGAGTGTGGAAATTCAAACATCAGTTTTGTTTTGTATGATGGGCTAAATTTACCATTGCAGGAAAATAAAACGGATCTGGTGGTTTCAATAAATGTGTTTCAATATATAGCTGACGAGGTCGAGCTGGAAAAAGTGTTAAAAGAGATCGGAAAGTGTTTGAAACCACAAGGGGAGCTGATCTGCATAGAGCAAGTGACAAAAAATAGGAAGAGATGGCAAAGAGGCTTTAAAACCTATTTGAATTTATTCAAACAAAATAATTTTGAAAAAATTGTCGATTATCCGATTAGGAAGGGACATTTCTTGTGGCTTTATCCCGTTCTTTTGGGCTTAATACCCAAGAGATTTTTTAAAATCCTGGCTGAATTTGAGATGTTCTTAAGGAAAATCTTATGGCACTCAGTCTGGGATTATCATGACCATTTTTTCAAAATGAAAAAGATTTAGCATTTGGTAGCGGATATTTACCCTCTACCGGGAAGCTCGTTTGACGGTGGAGAAGCTCGTATGGTTCTGCTCCGCTCACCACAAGTCGAAGCTCGAAGCTTAAGGGTCGAAACTGGTGTAATTATATAAAAAGAGTAGTTTGCCGAACATCGAGCATCAATTGACGAGATTCGATACCAGCACGGTTCGACTTTGCTCACCGTCCTAAGCTTGTCGAGGGATCGAAACCGATAAACGAAAGCCAAGATAATTGATATGAGCACAATAATTTTGATCTTGATTATACTAATAGGCTTAGCCTTGGGGAGTTTTTTAAATGTTTGCATCTATCGAATTCCTTTAAAGAAGTCCATTCTTTTTCCCGGCTCATTTTGTCCTAAATGCGGAACAAAGATTCATTTTCGGGATAATATTCCTTTGGTAAGTTTTATTTTGTTGAAGGGAAAATGTCGAAAATGTAAGAGTAAGATTTCATGGCAATATCCTTTGGTGGAGTTTATAACCCCGATTTTGATTGTCATTACCTATTTGCAATTCGGCTTAAGCTGGGAATTTGCGGCTAAGGCCATTCTATGTCTTTCATTAATATCAGTTTTCTTTATTGACTTAAAACATAGAATTATCCCGGACGTGGTTACTTTACCGGGAATCGCTTTGGGTCTTTTCTTCTCTTTCTTTGTAAAATCTCCCTCCGTGGTGAACTCTTTAATAGGGATTTTTGTAGGAGGAGTTTTATTTTATCTTTCAGCAGTCTTGGGAGAACTTCTATTCAAAAAAGAGAGCATGGGAGGGGGAGACATAAAATTAGCCATGATGTTGGGAGCATTTTTAGGATGGCAGAAGATACTTTTGGTATTTTTAGCTTCTGCGCTCTTGGGCACTATTGTCGGTGGAACGGCTCTGTTCTTCTCAAAAAAGGTCAAAGAAACACGAATGATCCCCTTCGGTCCTTTCTTGGCTTTGGGAGCTATTTTAGCCATGTTCTTAGGAGATACACTAATCTCAGCATATATTAGGATCTTTTTCCAAAATTAAGTTTTACGGGCGACCACAAGGGGCGCCCCTACACTTCCCTTCACTACGCTACGTAAGGGTTGTTATCATAATCAGTAGATAACCATAAGCCTTCCGCTATTCCATCATGTAGATTTTCCACAAAAATGGAAGGCTAAAGCTCATTTGAGTCAACTGACCTTCCGCTACTTTATTCTGCAAAGTTAACCACACGCATTTTCCTGCCGAATAGTGTAACATTGACGAGAAAATCCTAAAGTCCATTATCTTCTTAATCTGCGGAGCATTGAAATTGAAGATCAAAGAATTCTTTAGTTTCAGTTACGAATCCCATGTTCGTCTTTCTTTCTTATTTTTGATCCTCTTTTTGGTCCTACTTAATTTCGGAACGGTCTTTCTTTTTCATCAAACGCAGAAAGTCTTAAAAAACGAGGTTGAAAAAGAGCTCTATTCCGCAGCTTTGTGTGCTAAAATGGTTTGGGAAAAGACTCCTCAGACTAACCTCAAAAAAAATCTGATGGAGTGTGTTTTCAAGCTAAATCTTACTCGGATAATTTTTCTTACTTCCAACGGAGAACCATTGATTTCTTCCACAGATATTCTTTCGGAGGAAGATGCCCATATTTTTGGAGAGATGAAACCTGAGGAGATCGGCAAGATAAAAACTAATCTAAATAAGGGACAAACCGAAGAATTTTTTTCAAACTTTTATTCAGATGATAATGGTAACACCTTTCGCTCCTTTTATCTCCCCATAGAAAGTCAGAGCCGTTCGAAGGATCCTGAGGAGGGGGAAAAGCTCTGGGTAATGGTGGAAAAAGAAGTCTCCGTTTTTGCTACCATCGAAAAACTCTCAAAGCTTAATGCCTTAGCCCGAACCGTGGGGCTTTTGCTCGCCGCTCTGGTCACCCTATTCCTCATAAGAAATGTTCTAAGACCTTATAGGCTAATAATGAAAAAAGCCCAAGAGGAGAAATTAACTTCGGGTTTAGAAAAAAAGAATCAAGAAGAAAATGTAGACGTGGCCGTAAGAATTTTTGAGCAGGTTATTGCCGATTTAAAGAAAAATCAAGCCACCTTGCAAAAGCTTTATGCGGAAACAAACCAAAAAGCAAAAAACTTGGAAAGCTACAATGAATATATTTTAAAAAGCATAGGAATTGGCATGATTATCTGTGATGCCCAAGGAAGGATCACACGCTTAAATAACTCTGCTCAGAAGATTTTGGGTATCTCTGAAAGCGTGGCTACAGGAAAACATTACAAAATAGTCTTTAGGGAAAAAGCCATTTTATGTTCCTTAATCGAGATGGCACTTTTGGAAAAGAGAGTTTGTTCTGTCCCGGAAATGGAAGTATCCAAAAACAATGGTGAAAATATTTGGATAGGAATAAGCACGTCGACAATCAAGGATGAACAAAACCAAATGCTGGGAGTGGCAGTTCTTTTGACCGACTTGACGGAAATAAAAAGGCTTCAGAATGAGATCGCCTTCAAGGAGAAAATGGCGGCTTTGGGCGAGATGTCCTCGGGACTGGCGCATGAGCTTAGAAACTCCATGGGGGTAATTTTGGGCTTCAGCAAACTGCTCAAAAAGAAAGGAACCGAAAAAACTTTCACCGATCAGATAGTAAGTGGCATACTTAATGAAGCTATGTCCATGGAATCTTTAATTCAGCGGTTTTTGACCTTTGCCAAACCCTTTGATCTGAAGATAGAAAAGGTAAACCTGAAAAACGTGATCGAGGAATGCATAAAGTCACTTGAGGAAAACGTGAAGGAAAACAAAATAAAGTTTGAACTGAGATCCGAACCTAACCTGCCGAGCATATCGGGGGATAGACTTCTTTTAAAGCAGTCCTTCCTAAATTTGGTCCAAAACTCCATCGAGGCTATGCCCCTGGGCGGGAAATTTACCATCCGTTTAGGAAAAATAAAGACCCCCCATGAAGAAGAATTAGTAAAAATTGAGATATCCGACACCGGATGCGGAATTGAAAAAAAGGACCAGGGAAAGATCTTCAACCCATTTTTTACCTCTAAAGAGAAAGGAACCGGCTTGGGCTTGAGCTTAGTGAAAAAAATAATCAGCCTGCATCAGGGAGAGATCGAATTCGAAAGCAAAATAAATAAGGGAACCACCTTTAAGATTTATCTACCCTTAGAATTGAAATCGACTTTCACCGAAGCGAATACTGAAGAAAGAACAAATTTAACTCAATTAATACAAATGCAGTAAATAAGTTTACATCCCCCCTCACCCTAGCCCTCTCCCACAAGGGGAGAGGGAACTTGACAAATCTCCCCCTCCCTTGTCCACCGTAGGCGGATCCGTTTCTGGCGGACAGGATGAATCCGTTGACCGTTCACTAAAATATTCTAAATTTTCTCACAAAACTTCTGAATTTCTCTTGGTCTTGGTTAAACCTCTGGAATAGTTTCTGGATAAGGGTTTTCATCATTAGCTCTGGCGATTCCTCTATTTCTAAACTTATCTGTTCCGCGGTTTGCATTACCTTCCTCACGTCGCCACCCGCTATCTCGTCCACTAATTCCTTGGTGGCATTGGCGGCCAGATGATAATCATTTAAAAAAATTACCAGATTATTGCGGAGCCGGGTGCGATAAGCGGAAAAGTCTTTCAGAAAGTGTCCTTTCACCCAGCGTTGAGAATAACTCGCCAATTTCATCTCCTGCTGGTAGATTTCATGAACTAATTCTTTTTTGGTCTCAGATAATATCCTTCTGGGAAGATAAAAACATAACCCTTCTTCGAACCAATCCCACCCATCTGGAAGATTTCCAAAAAACTCCAAAAGATGACAGACTTCATGCCCCACCACATCATTTAGGAGGAAATCCAAATTCCATTGATCATAATGTTTAAGCAGATCCTTTTCCACATTTTCCGGTAGATTCAACTGTTTCACGCTGGTTTTCAAGATACTCTGCCATCTTCTCTCCTCCGGGCAAAAATTTATCACCCCCCTTTCGGGAGCACTCCACGCTGGAATGGGATAACGAGAGTGGACTTTGGTGGCGGAATTGAAATCATGCAAAACGAAATATTCAATCGGACGCAGGCTGTAAGAAGTGAGCTTTTCAATTTTTTCTGCTATCTTTTTAACGAAACTTTCGATCTTGGACTTTTTCTGTTCAAGCTTGGGCAGATTCTTCTTATCAGTAAAAGCGTAAGCGAATTTCATTTCTGTTAATCAATTTAAACCCAGCACCTAATTTGAATTAGATGCTGGGTCATTTTCTCTTTCCTTATCAGGGCTAGATCTGTCCCGCTCGTAGGTTGACGGATTCACCATGAACGAACAAGATGTGCATCACCACGAGAAACCTAAAGATATGTCTTATGTTCGAGCTTATTTCTCTTTCAAACAATCCTGGGCTTTCTGCCAGGTTTCTTTAGCCTTGTCTATCCCTTTCTTAGCATACACTGCCGCTAATTTGAGCAAAGCATCACAATTTGTGCTGTCCTTTTGGACCAGAAATTCTAAAGGTCCTAAAGCCTGATCTAACTTCTCCTGCTCCAAGTAAACCTGAGCTAAAAATAGCCGTGCCTCGAAATCTAAGGTGTCAAGCTCTGTTGCTTTTTTTAACATAGTCTCAGCTTTGACAAATAATTCACCTCGTTTTCTCTCCAATTCCTCTTTTCTATTTTTAGATTTTTCATCTGTTAGATATGTTCCAGTTTTATCTTTCAAAGAGTCCAGGGACAAGTTGGTCTCCTGTATTTGTCGAAGATAGATGGTTCCTGCATTGAAATAGGCGTCCTTAAAAGAAGAATCCACCTCGATCAATTTTTGCGAGAACAAAAGTGCCTTATCGAACTCTTTTAGCAGACCATAGATGGAAACAATATTTGTCAGCGTATTCATATCTTTAGGATCTTTTTTGTCAATCTTCAAATAAACTTCTAAAGCCTCCTTGGTCTTTCCAGCATTATGCAAGGAGGAGGCATACACTTTCAAGATGTCCAAGCTATCCGGAGCTAATTTAAGGCCCTTTTCCAAGTAGGAAATCGCTTTGTCATTCTCTCCCTTTAAATTATAAGCATACCCGATATTCATAAAAGCTTTATATTGGGAGGGATCGATCATGCTGCAGGCAGTAAATTTTTCTATGGCGGAGTCCAACTTTTGGTCATTAAAAGCTTTAACTCCTTGGTTAAAAACTTCAAGCCACTTTTCTGTCCTCATTTTTTGGATTTCTTCCTGGAATTTTGGCGGGATTTTTAGACTTTCAGCTTGGGCGAACTGCTGTCCCATCTCCTTGGGCATGTTCCGATGATAATAAGCTTTGCCCAATAAAAAGTGCAATTCAGCATCGCTAGGATAAAATGAAACCGCTTCATTCAAGATCACAATGGCGCTGTCGCACATTCCGGGTTTATCTGCAAGATTAAGATCAATCTTGGCTGTGGTTTTATAGGCAGCGGCTGAAAGTCTGGGCTTTTGGGCTTTCTGACCTAAAGCCAACTGTGACCAGAAACAAACCAAAACTGCTACCAGAAAGATTTTTGTGAATCTCATCCTTCTGCTCCCTTCTTGAAGGTTTAAGGTGTAAGGTGTAAGACCTTTTCTTTCGACTTTTAGACACTTGCCTGAACAGCTTTCAAAATCTCCTGCAAAAATTTATCCTCGGGCAACGATCCCTCGATAGAAGCTTGATCATTGATTATAGTTTTTGGCACGCCGAAGACTCCATATTTATTAACCAGAAAGGGGAATTCCATAGCTTCAATTATATCTGCAGTGAGGAACTCGCTTTCCAAAGCAAACTTGTGTGCCAAACTGGCGGCTCGGGCACAGTATGGTCAAGTAGGAGTGGTAAATACCTGAAGATGAATTTTCTGATTAACTTCCCTTAGTTGATCTTTGGTCTTTGGCGAAAGCCCCGACTCTCTTTTAGAGACATCCACTATATCCTGTAAGAGGGTGGCAAACTCGTATCCGGCAATCACCCCATAATATCTGATTCCATGATTTTTATCTCCTTCTATCACCGTGGCCGGAATCTTATCCACCCCATATTGGCCTACTTTTTCCTTATCTAATTGGAAATTGTGGACCTCTAAAGAAACTTTGTCAGAAAGCTCAGATACTTCTTTTAATAACTGACGGGTCTCCCGACAAAACTGGCACTCCAGTTCCTGGGTGAAATTTATGAGTTTCACTGGATTTTTCAGATTTTTAAAAAGCTCAGCGACTAATCTTTTTTCCTTTTCTTCTAACATACTTGCCTCCACTCGAAGGTAACATTTGAATCTGGGCCGTGGTCAAATTAACTGCGCTCAAAGGCTGCTCAATGAATTGAGCAACTACCTAAATTAGAAAAATTCATCACCACCAGGACCAGACTTCAACTCTGAGATAGTTTACGATTTTTCTGGTCAAAAGATTGAAAATGCTCCTTTTGCCACAATAGATTTTAGCATACCCAGACATGCCGGGCTTTAAAGGATGACCTTTATTTTCGATTTTGCAAGTCACCGGGAAGATTTTTTTTGGTCCCTCCATATCTGCCATTTGGGAAATCTTTGTCACTTTTCCCCAAAAAGACAGAAGGGGATAACTTCGGACTTTTAGTTTAACTAAGAGTCCCTCTTTTAACACATCCAAGTTTTTTTCCGACACTTGAATCAAAACCCGCATAGTATCCAGATTGGCTATGCTTAAAAGGTTGCCATCGTAGCTTATTGAGGTGACCACCCCATGGATGGGGCTTTTTATCTGGGAGGCAGAGACCTGACTTTCCAGAAACTTAATTCTCGCCTCCAGCCTTCTTATATCTGACTGGGCCATGGACAGCTCCTCCGGTCTGGTCCCATTTTTCATAATCTTCAACTCGTTCCGAGCGATGCTGAACTGATTGGCTAAGATCGAATATTCAGTCTGCACTTTTTCCAGCTCCTGGTTGCTGATCAGATTCTTTTCATGTAAATCTGAAAACCTCTTCAGCTCCTTTTCTTTCAGCCCCAGCTCACTCTGAATCTGAGCGACCTTATCCTCTACCTGTTGGATAGCTTCCTGTCTAGCACCTTTTTGAAGTAGAGAGTAATTGTCTTCAGCCCTTTTTAGATTCTCTCTGGCCTGAACCAAGTTGGAAAGATAGGAGGTAGAATAAAGCTCTGCCACCGTCTCTTCTTTCTCGACTCTTTGCCCCTCCTTTACCTTAGTCACCAGATTTAAACTGGTGAAATCAGTAGTATAAAGCTTGAGCAGATCCACCGATTTCTTCTCTTCGGTCCCTCCTCGAAAAAGCTCAGAGGTCACAGTTCCATCCGGGGAGTTTCGGAGGGTGAAGTATTCCAGAGCTTTAATTTCACAAGAACTTCCAACCTTCAGCTCCATTTTAACCAGAAATAAAAAAAGGAGCAAAATTATAGTCAGGGCTGAATAGGTAATGATCTTCTTCGGTCTCATGAAATCTTCTTTTTGTGCCAAAATGAATGTATATCCACCTGCCAAAGCTTTTTGGGCAGGTAATTTTAAAATAAGAAAAAGCAAAAATAAAAACAAGACAAATCCAAAGCCGCCCAGCTGTGAAACCAAAAAAATCTCTACCTTTATGAAAATATAGGATAAAAGGAAAGCTGAATAAAGTAAGGAAAAAATCCCATACCAGATGTAGATTTTTTTATCCCGGAAGGATGCTTCAACTCTTACGGCACGATCCTTTAAGAATTTTCTTTTAAAATAGGAAGATAAAAAGTCGAAGGCTTTCTTTCTTAAATTCGGTATCTCCAGATAATCGCTCAAAAGATAATACCCATCCAGCTTTATCAGGGGATTAAAGTTGAAAAGGACGGTCACCCCGGAGGTGAGCATCACTACAAACAAAAAGTTATTTAGTCCCGTGTCTAAAGCGGTGATCCGCCACAAAAGGGTGGCAACTGCCCAGACGAATATCTGACAATATGCTCCGGCAAAGGTGACCCAAAGCTTCTTTGATCTCTCTTTAAAAAGATAGGCATCGCTTACATTGCAGAAAAAACAGGGTTGAAAATAAAGCAACAAAAAACCCATCTCATGCACCTCTCCCCCAAAATATTTGCAGGTCAAACCATGGGCAAACTCGTGCAGGACGATGACCAAAAATATGGCTACCCAGACTTTGAAGATGGTGGCAATCTTAAATAGCCCCCTTACCGTGTAACCCAAATCTCCCCAGTTGGAGATGGTGAGCACTATTGCCAAAAAGATAACAAATAAAGAGAAGACAAAAAAGTGGGGAGTGAACAAAAACTTTGTACATCTCAACATCCTATTTAAGATTCGATCTGGATCGAAGCCTTTTAGCTTGATGAAGAGAAGCTTGCCCCAAAATGTCCTTTTCCTATATTGGAGCCGAGAGAGCTCTCTTCGCGAGATTTCCCCCTCCAAAAATCCCAAGGTTTCCAATCGGTGGATGAATTTATTAAGAGTATCTAAAGGAAGCCGAATGCTGAAATGCGTTTGAAATTTTTGGGCTATCTCCTCAGGAGAGGCTTTTCCATCCAGATTTTGGGCGATAAAATACTCAAATTCTTTTATGCGGAAGAATTTTTGGGTGATCGGATCCTTAATCACATAATAAGTGACCTTCTCAAACTCTTGCTGGCTTATGATCAGGTCCTCTCTGAATTTAGGATGACTCTGGACCATAGAATTGTAATCGGGTATATCCATTCACGAGGAAAAGCTCTAATTCTTATCTTTAATTTAGCTTAAATGGTGAGGATAAGTCAAGGTAAAATTTTGCCTGATTCTTCCTTTTTTTAAAATTCGCCCGCCAAAGATAAGCGCTTAGATCGCCCCAAAAAAATAGCCCCGAAAGCACATTATCCTTCGGGGCCATTTTTTCCAAAAACCTTCTTCCTTTTATTCGACTCCTAAGCAGTAGTTGATCCCTACATATCCGTTGACGTAGGTGGTGCTTTTATCCTCGTCAAATTCGCTTTCTGTAATCGGCTTGGACGCCTCATCTGGGATTAGAAGTAAATGGTCAAAATGAGCGAAGCGGAAGACACCCCAAGATTTAAATAGGTTGTCTTCGCTTCAGGTTGCTGGTTTACACCTCCCACTGTTTCTGTTTGGCTCTTTTGGGTGCCTGAGGAAAGTCCCAGATCATACTCTCCAGTCAGGCTGAGATGCTTTTCCATAAAAAATTCTACTCCCAGGAACGCTCCTACTCCAAAACCAGTGGAAGACGTCTTGTATAATTTGGTAGTTCCAGGAGAAGGGTTCTTTAGGATGGAGTATTCGTATTTACTGGTAGAGCCTCCAAAGCTTATCCCGCCACCGAAGAAGGGGGAGACCTTTTGACCGGTCACGAAATGGAATTCTACTCCAGCGCCAAGCGAGAACTGAGAGTCATTATCCTTGACATCAGTGTAGAGTGTATTCGTAGATTTTTGAGTCGTATGGGAGACTCCAAAACCGACATCACCCCTGAGAGTCGTATTACTGTTCATCCACCTCTTGAATCCTACGCCGCCTTTAACTGTCCCCAAGCCAATATAGTCCAATCCTTGCACAGTGAATCTGAGACCGTTTTTGCCATGCTCCACCTCTGAATTTGCACCCTTCAACGGCACCAGACAGAGGCAAAAAGTTACACAGACAACTATCATTCCACAAACAAATAAGTTCTTTTTCATTTTGAACCCCTCTAAATGAAGTTACAGATTTCAGTTAACTAACCCGATACTTTTTTTATGCGTTGAATTATCACCTCCTTTAGCCAGAGTAACTCAGGTTCCCGTAACTATATCCTATGTTTATGTTTTGTTGAGCAAGCATATTTCCGCAATTTATTGCTTAGTTCGGGCGAGGGTTCAGCCTCCGCCTGATCATGGGGGCATATCTTTTTCAGCAACCACAAACTCCGCTTTCGCAAACCAATACCGATTCTCTCATCACCTGCCAAAATAGTAGTTCACCCCGGCATAGATGTTGATATAGGTGGTGGTCTCACCGGAAGTGAAGATCATATGGAACCTTGCTCCACCATCCAACGACAGACTGGGTTGGAAGAAATGCTCCAATCCGCCACCCATATGGATTCCGAGATTAGTATTTCCGTCCATATATAAACCCAAACCTCCAGCCAGATAAAAACTATTCTTCTGTTGAGGCTTTAAATTATAAATGGCACTGGCTAAGAGATTGGTAAAGTGGTAGCTATTATTGTAGCTCCCACCGAAGAATCCTCCAGAATGTTTCACATCCACGCTCCCGCCTTGATATTCCAAGGTACCACCGAGGGAGAATTTGGGGTTGATTTTATACTTGAACTTCGCTCCAAAGGAAACCCCCAACTTGTTTTTGAATTTGTATCCATACCATCCCCCATTATAGGGATAGCCCCATGAATACTCTTTGAAAGCATTTCCAAATCCTAAGGAATATCCCAGGTTGCCACCTACGGCAAACTTCCCCACCCCAAAACCAGTCCCGCTTAACTTATGAGTAGACTTAGTCGCTGCTGATGCTGAAGTGAACATGACCAAAACCATCAACAATGTAAACCAAATGCAGATTTTTTTCATCTTTTCACCTCGCTTGGTAATTTCAGTCTGATTTTTAACCTGCAAGAAATGCTGACCCGCTTTTTAGACTCGACCATACTAATAAGCGAAAGCCCCAGGGATTTTATCCCTGGGGCTTTCTGCAAAAAAGTGATTATCGGTTATTTTACGCCAAAATAGTATGTCAGCCCAACCAGGCCTTGAACATAGGTGGTGCTTTTATCTTCCGTGAAGATCATATGGAACCTTGCACCAGCATCCAAAGCCAGATTAGGTTTGAAGAAATGTTCCACGCCCCCACCTGCGTTTACTCCCGGTTTGCTGTCTGCTCCCTCCTGAGACGGAATATAGAAGCCACCACCAGCGGTAACATACGGGCAGGTCTTGGCTTCCGGAGTGAAGAAATAAACCCCGTTAGCCAGAATGCCTATCCAGTGCCAGGTGTCGCTTGCTGAAATACCAAAACCCTCAATTTCTCCTTTAGCTTCGGTTTTGCCACCCTGATAATCTATCGCTCCCGCTAAAGCTATGTTAGGTGTGAGCCCATATTTTACCTTGGCACCAAAGCTGAAGGTGATCTTGTTTTGAAAGGAATATCCGCCACCAAATTCATACTTTTTGAAAACATCCCCAAATCCGAAGCCATACCCACCATAGGCGCCAATAGAAATTTTCCCCTTCTGGTCAATGGCCGAAGCAGATGAGACCAGAGCGATAACCATCACCAACGTAACGAATACCAACAGCTTTTTCATTTTTCCTCCTCGTTTAAAAAAGTGTGAATTTACTTTTTCTTAACTAATTCCCTCAAGGGAGTTGTTCGCCCAAAAACTTTGGATTACTTTTTCCCGGTGAACAGATAGTAGGTCGCTCCAGCACCGAAGGTCAAGAATCCCTGGTTAGCAAAATCTTCACCAAACTTATCCTTGTTCTTCATCATCACGTAGTGATAGTTCAACCTGCCGAAGACGGAGATCTTTTCCCTGACAAAGTACTCCGCCCCAGCACCAAAGTTGATCCCCAGGCTGGAGGCTTTAAACTCCTCTTCCCCAACTTTCTGCTTATTGGTCCTCTCGTTTTCGGAGAAATACCACATATACATCCCCACTCCGGCAGTTGCGAAGGGATTGAGCTTGTTGCCTTCGGCTTTCATCATGGGTCCAAAGTTGAATGTGCCATTCAGACTAACGAAAGGCATGTTCAAGGCGGGAGTCAGATCTTTAAGCCCTGACAAATTTTTCTCTTTCCAGTCATTCTTTATAGGCATGTACATATAGCCAAAATTAGCTCCCACGGTTACTTTATCCATGATTACATACTTTATCTCTGCCGCAGGAAATCCGTACATGCCTACCACGTCTGACATTTTATCCTGGGAGTCGTACTTTCCGTTTATAGGCATGATGCCGCCGGCCCAGGCACCAAAGCCGATATGCTTTGACATGTCCATCGCATATGCGGTACTGCCGCAGAAAGCCAAGATGGCCAGGATGATAATCAGCTTTTTCATGAGATTTCCCTCCTCTCATTTTGGTTAAAGGTTAATAAGGAAACCTAATACTCTTCTCTTTAATATCTTTTCTTCTTTCACCTCCTTTGTTTATTTAATGTTTCATATCATAATTTTCAGTGACACTTGAACATACACATTCCTTTGGTTAAATTTCCTGAAAGTATACAACACCATCTTTATCTTGTCAAGAATTTTTTTTGCTTTTTTTTCGAGGTGAGAAAAATCCTGGTTGGCGGAACAAGGGCACACCTGGTTCGGGCGGGAGTTGAACCTATTAGTGTCCCCTTAGTGTCCCCAAGATTTGGGGATGGCAAAAGCCTTGTTACATTCGGACTTTGTGGGTGAGTTTATACCCGATCACTTCTCAAGAAGGGTCATATTGAACTCATCCCCTGACCCCTTCTCTTAAAAAGAGAAGGGGGTAAGTCCCTCTCTTTCTAAGAGGGTGTGTCATAATCATGTTTTGACTTTGTAGCCGCCCATTTGGGCGTAAGCTGTTGGAATTCAACAAACGGTTTTCGCAGACTAAAGTCTGCGGCTACAAAAAACCGAATTATGACACAGTCTCTAAGAGAGGGATTTAGGGTGAGTTCGATAATTCTTACCCACTCTCTTGTGATCCGAATGTTGATTCTATATGATCCAACCATTGCTTGGGAAAATCCATATAGAATCCTTCGGCACAATTCCCCTCCACAACTCATCGGGTTAGAACTTTCCTATATAAATAGCGGCTAAACCCAAGAACATATCGATCTTCAAAAGGGTGCTCAATCTACCCAAATTGGAAGTTGAGGAGTCCTTCCACATCGACCAGACTACATAGAGTAAAACCAAATCCACCCCCGGAATTACCATTATCAGATAAGGTAAGGAGAAGATACGGAAGAGATAAGGAAGCGAAGTTAAAAGGATCAAAAAAGAAAAAATAATGGTGGTCAAAGCTAAGGAAAACCTGATGCCACATCTTGTGGGGAAACTCGAAACATTTAAGGATAGGTCCCCTTTGAAATCCTGGGCGTCCTTGATTATCTCCCTGCCCATATGAAAAAGAAAGGCAAAAACAGCGGGGATTAAGGAAAGTGCGAAATCTTTGGTAGTCACGCCCCCGTAGACAAAAGCCAGAGCCGAAACAAAACTTACCGTAAAGTTGGACCAAAAAAGCTTTCTTTTTAAGGTATGACCATAAAAGATCAAAAATATGATAGCTATTGTGGCAATTACCACGCTTAAAGGTCTTATGAAAAAGCTTAAACAAAGACCTACTAAAAAAAGGGACAGAGAAATCCAAAGGGCGGATTTTCTGGAAATTTCTCCTTTGGGAAGGGGACGAAAAGGTTTATTTATTTTATCAATCTCCACATCAAAGAAATCGTTGAGGCAGTTACCTCCGGCAGAGATGAAGAAAGCAGAAAGGCAGGCAAAAGCAACTCTCCACCAATCCTCTATCACCCCTGAGACCAAAGCTCCAACCAAAACAGATAAAGCGGCGATGAGATTATTCTGGGGACGAGTAAGCTTGAGAAATGCGATAATTTTACTCATATCAAAGCTCGAACCAAATAAGGAGTTGATCCGTAAGGATTTTAAAAGGCTAACGCCTTAACTCCCTTAAGGCTAAAGGTGGGTATCTTTTGGCCAAGCTGAAACTTGACACTCCAGGGTGTCCTAAAATGTGTTGGTTATTCCAAAATGTATTTTTCCTTCACTGAATTTATCTTTTTCGCCTATGCCATAATCGATTCCAAAAAGACCTGCCTTTGAGTTTATTCTTATACCAAATCCATATCCAAGTTTTTTACCTGAAATTTCTCTTAGAATTTTATCTTCAGCCGATAGAGTTTGTCTGAAGAAGTAGCCGTAGTCTGCAAAGACGAAAAATCTTGAGTCAGAGCTCCACAAAAATCTATATTCCAGATTTGTCCACGCTACTTTGGTGCCGAAAAATTCCTCCTCTCTATACCCTCTGAGGCTATTTATTCCGCCTAACTTAAACTGCTCGGGGAAAGGGACTGATTCCTCATCGGTGGTCATCCCCCTTAGATGTATTCCGGTCATAAAAGTCTGCTGGCGAAAGGTGGGAATGAAGTGGTCTAAGTCTAACGAAAATTTAGTATCATATACTACCTTTTTCTCCGGTACAAAATCAGAAGTAGAATAATTCCTCTTTCGAGCATAGGTAACCTGCGTTTGATGGAAAAGACCCTTTCGGGGATTGCCCACCTGATCTAATAGATTTATGGTCAACCTTACCCCTGCTTTATACTTCCGGCTATAGGGAAGATATGCTTTTCCCGCCGAACCCGGCACCATCTTCTCCCAGCCCGCTTCTACCTCCCAGGAGACTTTCTCTAAGGGGTTAAATAGAAGTCCACTGGTTATAGAAATTTGAAGATAGGTGGAGTCATAAGCTGTTTGGCTTATCCCTAATTCCAAAGTTGGTGGCAAGCCTAAGATCCACGGTTCCCGATAGAAAAAAGAAAAATAGGATGAATATGGATCTTTCTTATACCAATTTAAATCCACTCTTCTACCGGTGCCAAAGATATTATCGAAAACCAGATCGACCTTTCCGGTGAGATACCCATTTTTATGGGCTAAAGATCGACTCGCTCCAAGGGCTGGGGCTGAAGGAACATAACCCAAAACCCCACTGAAGCTACTGCTCTTTCTTTCTACTAATTTAATTTTCAAAACCGCAGTCTCTGGGCTAAGACCCCGTATGGGATCGTTTTCCGTCAAAAGGTTTACTTCCTCTATCTCCTTTATATAGGAGAGTCGTCTTAGCCTATCCACAATTTTCTCCACTTTGCTTTGTGAAAAGAAACCGAAAGGATCCCGCCGTAGGCGGGACTCTCTTCTTATCACTTTCTCTTGAGTGTTTTTCAAACCCTCAAACTCTATTTTATTTACCTTCACCCGGGGACCTTCATCCACTTTGAGGGAGAAGGAGAGTTTTCCTTTATCCGTGATCTTAAAGTCAGAGGGCGAAACCTGGCAATAGGGAAATCCATTCTCTTCATACAGCTTCAAAATCTGATCTATGCTTCTCTCCAAAAGATCATCGCTATATGTAAAGCCGGGTTTGAGCTGGATGCGGGATAGAAGCTCTCGGTTTTCAAAAAATCTATTTCCCTGGATCTCGATCGGATTTGAAATTTGTATCTTATGGAAAATCTTTTTAATATCCTTTTCCCCAAAAACAGAAGAGCCAAAGGGACACAAGATTAAAATTGAGAAAAGGATCAAAGAACCTCTTCTTATTATTATCATTGACTTACTTCTAAGTTTTCTTTTCATGACAAAATTATTTCGTTTTTTTATGAACTCTTTGGTCGGGCATGAGGGCACCCCCGACCAACGAGAAATAAAATCCGCTCTATCAGTTTAATCCGCTGACTAAAAATATGCCTTGACCTCCATTTTGCCCATGTGTTTTGTTCTGAATCCCGGTTCTTTTTCGCCATTGTAAATGATCGAAGAAGTAATGTATTGGTTCAATTTATAGTCGAAAAGAAATGTCCAGTCATAATTTTCACCTTTTCTTTTTCCTTCACTCATCTGGTAGGGCAAACTTTTATCTTGGGGAGAAGAATTTACATGGGTCCATTTGAATTGGGTTTTTAGTCTTCCGTAAGAGAAGAGTGACCACAAAAGCTCGGGTGCAAGTGAAAAAAGGTCAGCTTTTAATTTTTGCATCTTATCCTCATCTATTTTATACTGTGCGGAAAGATTGACCTCCAAAGAGTTTGAGCCCCTTCGGGAAAGACTTGCCCTTAAGGCTTTTCCATTTATTAAATAGCTTAACCCACTACCGGAGCTTTTTCTTCGCTTTTCATTCTCCAGCTCAGATTCGAAAAGATACTTTGGTGAAAAGAAGAATTTGATCAAAAGTTTTTTTCTTATGATTCTCTCCTTTTCCCCACCTAAAGATAGGAGATTATTTTCATTTTCCTCTTTTTCCCATCTCAACCTAAAATTAAGTTTTCTATAATTGGGCAAAAGATATAGATCGTGCCTTATGGTAAGGTCCTGGGACAAAACCGTATCTTTTGGAATTTTGTATAGAGGATAAAGAAAATATGAGGTCCAGTTTTCGTTGCCGCCGAACTTTCCGGAGAGACCTATAAAAGAATCTGTGGAGAAGATTTTACCCCATCCTGACCAAAATGAGTTTGCATTTTCTCTTGACGTGACCTTATGAGGCGAAAAGATCAGCCTGATGCTTTTGTTCAAATCTAAAGAGGGACCAAAGTCTCCCACCCACTCGGTCACCAAGATAAAGTTGCCGTCTGGATCCGGAACGTACTCCCCATTCTCATAGCGATACTCTCCTTTTCCCTCACCCACATCCAGGTAAGTCTCCACCGTGCGAGCAGAGTAAACCTGATTTTGTGAATGGTAAAATTTGAGATTAATAATCTGGTTAGGGGGGTAAAAATCCAGACGGGTTAAGAGTAAGTTTTCTTTATTATTTACGCCTAAGGAATGTTGATATTTCTTGGTCTTTTGCACAAATTCCAGATCAGAGGAGAGCATCCCTTTATAGTCTCTTAAGGATAACCGATTACGCCAGATATGGGAGAAAGATTCATTCTGCCACGTTTTTTCAAATTTATCATCTTCCCGATAAATCAACTCAGTGGAAGCTTTAATCACATTTAACTGTTCTAAAGAAAACTCCCCGCTTAACTGATCGAATCTATCTCCATCGGCAATTGTCCCAGAAATAAATGTGCTTTTCTTCTCCTGCTCCCAGCCCCATGTGGTTGAAAGCTTGGAAATTCTGTGATTTAAAGAAAATTGATTCCTAATCCATTTGCCTTCAGTGGTTGAATTTTCCTGATCGAATTTTTTGCTTTCAATCCTCTCCGTTCGTGCTTTGGCCGAAATCCACTTTGTGGGGAAAAGCTCCAGAGCAAGTTTTTTCCTTTCCGATTTGAAGGCTTTCTCCAAGGCTAATTTTCCATAATCCAGATTTAGAAGAATCGATTTAAGGGGAGAGATGGCTCCACTAAACTGATAAGTTTCCTCGTTGAAGTTAAGTGAATCATTGGGGAGATTCCACAGCCTCCCCTTCTCCACAAAATCAACCCGACCGAAAGGGGAAAAATCCTTTTTCAAAAATCTATAGCTTCCCTCTAATTTCAACTGATTAAGTCCGAAAACATTGTTCTCGTAAACCGACTTCAGAGAAAAAACATCGCCCCAATTATTCTGGTCATCTTTGGAGGAGAAGGTATTTAAGTCTCTTTTACTTTTTGCCCATTCTATTTGGGCTTTGAATCCCTTGGTGGGCAGAAAAGATAAATCCAAATCGAACAAAGAATGACTTTGAGGCAAAGGCAAAAGGATTTGGGGCAAAAAATCGCCGTTGCCCGGATAGGCATAAGAGTAAACCCCTCCACCTCTATACTGATAGCTCCCCTTACCCTCCCCCACGTAAGAGAAGGAGACCTGATATGAACCTGAATCAGCACCTACATATTGATAGTATGGATTGCCTAACGAATCATGAGATAAATCATAATCACCCTTTCCCTCTCCCACAAATTCTGCTCCATCTTTCGACGCTTTAAAAATATCATTCCCCGCTTGGTTTAATATATTTCTGTCTTCTGCGGACAAGGCAAAAGCGAGAGGACGATCCTGGTTATCTTTTTCATTTATCCCGGTAACCTTGAACTCAAGCTTTCCATTAAAAAATTTTGTGCCCACATTTCCATTGTAAAAATCTCTTTGGTAGTTCTCCACCGAATATTCAAAATCTACAGTTATGCGGGAGAAGGCGGTGATCAATTGATGAGGGGTGAACTGGATGGTGCCTCGGTTGTAGTCTATGATATAATCATTATCCGAACCCCTTTGAACCTCTCTGCCATCCACCCATATCCTTTCAGTCCCCGGTAGAATCATGATGCCGGTCTCCCCTCTTTTTCCCTTTAACTGATAGGGACCTTGCTTGTTTTCGGTCCCCTGAAACCTGTTAGAAAAATATTCACCTTTAGAGGAAGCAAAGGAGGCGGAAAAGGAATTATCTCCAATATTTACCTCTCCCCTTACCCCTTTCAACTTTTTTTCATAACAAGAAAACTCGGACTGGGAAAGGGAAAGATTATAATCTCCCAGGATGCCAGTAAAATTAGGAGATTTGACCTGGATAAGAACCTTGTCTAACTCCTCCAATCTTTTAGTGGTTCCACCAGAGGTAACTGGGGCATTTTGATCTGAAACCAAAAGGGAAACCTCGAGGTTTTCGGTCATTTTCCCTCTTGCGGAAAGCGAAAGCCCCTGGCTTAAGGATGGGTCCTTTTTTGATCCCACCTCGAATGAGAAGGTCTTGCTTCCGGAGAGAACAAAATCGGAGGGGAGCTCCGCCTTTGGCGGAGTAAACTTTTGCTCTTTAACGTTAGGAATATTCTGACTTTTCGACTCATCATTTTGTCTAAAGGATTCGCCCCCGTCGGAGTAAATCAGCTCTCGGTGAAAATATTTTCTTCTCAAATTCAAGTTGAGTTTTTGATAGCTCACCCGAAGGCTGTCCTGGTTAGACAAGGGAGAGAAGAAAGTTATAAGTCCTTTGTTATAGTCAAAGGTATAATCCCTATCTCTTTCAAGAAAGGAACCATTCCCGTCACCTGGTCCGACTTTTTTTACCTTTTCTGTCCCCTCTAAAATGTAATAATCTCCAAGCTGGTATGCGCTCGTGCGACCGTCTCCGATAATATAGGTTTCAATGCTTTGGACACAATTTGAGTCACTAATATCTTTGGAAAAACAAAGTTGCCATTGACTCAAAAGAATGAGGAATAACAGGATGATTATTCGCCGATTTTTGTTGTTTTGGCGGCGTTCCTTTACCCCACCACATTTTTGGGTTCGGGGTGAGGGTTCATCTTGAGGGGATTCACCCTGAAGGGCACCCCGAACCAACGGGACGTAATTTTTGACACTTGCTCGCATTTCTTCACTCTATGCCCAAAACTCTATCGTTCGTTATGGACGCCAGTTAGGGTGAACGTTGCGACTGAAGGGAGCAACTTCGCGAAGGGAAAGTTACAGGGAAGCGTATCTGCCGTGTTAGGCGATGCTCTATCCTCAATCACATTTTCCACCTCTCTAATGCAAACAAAACGATTTCTTCGGCTCTCTTGTCAATCTCGTCTTGACCCCAAGAATTGTAACTTGATAGTTCTCTTCGAATTATGAGATTTGATTCCTCGTATTTTCCTTTCTTTTCAGGAAAATCTTTATTGTAAAGTTCGGAGTTCCAAAATGTTAAAGTCAAATTTCCCACTTTATGTACATGTTTTCTATGAGTTTCTTTTTGTTCTTCTGTCCATTCCTCATAACCCCTTGGTGTCTGAGACCATATATGTTCGATAGAGACCCTTTTACTGTCTTCAATTTCTTCCCACTTTGGAGGAGCTTCTTTTTGACTTTTACACTTTTGGCTCTCCAATTCGTATAACAAATATTTTATTTCGTAACTTTCTAACCAGCCATTATAAAAATCGTATCGCATTAAGTTATTTTTAAATTCATCATCTTCGCCATACTCTTGAATAGAGTTCTTAATCTCGGTTAAGATTTTATCATAAGTTTCGTGTTTTTCATTGTCATTCGATTCTCGCTTCTCAAACAGATCATGAGCGAGTCTACAAAATTTAGAATACTTAGTATCGGTTCTTCTGTTGCCCACTTTATAGACTCTAAATGCGAAAACCTCACATAGTCTCACAATCTCTCTAAAATTCTGTGGCCTATTTTTAAACACTATACGAGAAGCCATCAACAAAGGCATAAAGGTAGCTATGTTTTTGAGCCTCTGCAATCCGTTTATATATTTCCTTATTTCTTCTAACCTACTCTGCCAATCATTAAAAGAAGTTTCTGGATTATTTAGCTCTTTAAAAACGTATGAAGTTTCTTTCAAAGAACTTATGTAATCTCTAATCTTACCTAAGACTTGACTATTCTTAAGGTTAAGTTTTTCTTTGACCCTTCTATGCACGTCGGATAAAGCTTCAGTCTTATATTCTCCATCGTACATTATCCAATGATATCTAAGTAAGTCATCTTCGTCAAATTTATCTATTCCCATTAGATTTCTAAAAATTTCTCCCCATGTCTCATTAATAGTCTTGGCTAAATCGTTATCCTCTTTTTTATAAGAAAGGTATATTAAATAGTTTTTTATTTTATCAACTTGCGTTAGGGGCTTACCCCTATCGTTCATAACTTCAAATACCAAGCCGGCCTCGACTTCGCTCCCAACCTCATACCGAATGAATAACAACCTATTGGTAATTTTCTCTACCAAGCTAATGAGATAACCAAAATCTTTGCCGGCTAATCTTTTCCCAAAAAAATCTTTTGCCTCTTTTAGTCTTTCCTCTGAGTATGTTACCGCTTCCCTCCCAACCATTTCCAAATCAGGCGTTTTTAAAATAAAATCTTTTAAAAAACTATCATCGCTTCCATTTAGTTTGAGTTTGTATTCTTCTGTGCTTTTATCTTTGATATACTCAAAGATATTTTCCGAAGTTTTAGTAGCATCTTCAGTTCCTATCTTTTGCATCTTTTCATAGAGGCAAAAAAGTAGAATGGTCAGAGTTGCTAATCTTTGTTGTCCATCAATTATTTTAAACTGTCTAAAAGTTTTACCAAATTTAGATTTATCCCCCAATTTTTCTACTATTATCGTTCCCGTGTAATGCTTAGATTGGTTTTCAAGGACTATTCCCTCAAGGTCCTCCCATAAATCCTTTAATTGTTGTTCTTGCCATGCATAATTTCTTTGATATTCTGGAACTTCATAGATGCCTTCTCGAAATATATCCCCCAAGAGCTTAAAATCGTAGCCAGCCATTAAGATTCACCTCCTTAGGCAGAGTTTTCGCCTAACTTAAAAGAACCAAACATATTTCGTTTATTTTCTACTTGTGTTGATGTATTCCACATCATTTTTGTTATTTCTCCCCCCATCAGCGACAGCGGAAAACGCGATCCCACAGCCCCGGGGCATAGTCCAGCGACCATTTTGCTACCACCGCGTTTCTCCCCTCCGGGCGGAGCCATAAAGGCTCCGCTACGCGTCTATACTCTCACCTCTAAAGTCTATCTAATAATCTCAAACACGCAAATCCGATTGTTCCCTGAATCGACTACGAATAGTAGATTCGCTCCGCTCACTACAAGTTTGTTATCCCTTCCCAATTTTAGGTCAGTTGGCTTTGAGAAATTCCCTAGGTCTGATCCCCAGGTTCCATGTTCTAATATCAGATTACCTTCGAGATCAAAAATAGCGATGCTGTGTTTCTCTGTATTAGCCACATAGATTAAGCCATCTTCACCCACTGTTACTCCACTGGGTTTTCTTAAAATTTTTTCTCCCAGACTTTTTAAGAAATTGCCGAAAAGATCATAGACCGCCATTCTATCGTTCTGCGAGTCTGCCACATAAACATTGCCTTTTCGGTCCACAGAAATTCCCAAAGGATCGCGCAGACTTCCTTCTCCGTAGCCAAAACCACCGAAGGTTCTTTCGTAAGCATAGAAATTATCCAATTTAATCACATAATCATCTTCAATGTCGGTCAAAAGAAGTTCCCCTCCCGAGGCAACTGCTATCCCCCCCACCAAGCCAAAGCCAAAAAAATTTTCACTTGACTCTATGCTGATCGCAGAAACGAAGTTCAAATTTCTATCGAATCTCTGCACCCTTTTGTTCTGGGTATCCACCACGTAGATGTTCAAACCATTGTCGGTGGCTATGTAAGTGGGACGGTTAAACTGTCCCTCCTCCGATCCGAATCCTCCCGTCTCCTTGATAAATTTTCCCTCTCCATCACATTTTACCACCCTGTCGTTGCCCGTATCTACAATAAACAGGTTTCCCTCAGGATCAATGGCAATTCCCGTGGGATGAGAAAGAAAGGAAGAGCCAAGCGTGGCTTCTCCAATAATCCCGGCAGGTTTTAAGCCCTTGACCAAACCTTGAGTGGGAACTTTTTGCGGGACAAAAGCAGTGGTGGCACAACTGAAGAAGAGAAATAAGATAATCAAGAGAAATTGATATCTTTTCAATTTTTTCTTACTAAACTGAAGTCCTTTTTGCTTTCGACTTGCTTTCCCCCTCACCCTTCCCTCTCCCCGCAGGGGAGAGGGGACAACTTCGTATCAGTGATGAATGCATTGTTTGTCAATTTTAGATTCTGAATTTTCAAGATTACCATGTCCTTGTAAGATGAAGCACGAGTTTGGGGTCGTGACCAAAGGGATGTAGCTCTAAGTCAAATTTGACTTTGGAAATTTCCAGACTTTTTTTGCGATTATAGCTTCTGACCGTTTTCATGGCATCAACCACAGAGACGACCCGGTTAATCAGAGAAAGTCCAACCACATATACAGCTCTTCGGTAGACGGTTTTGCTTCGGTTCTTTAAATCTCTATAATATGATTTGGAATGGGGGCTATCCCATTCCCAGTCCCAGAAATCACTCTCCGGATAGGGTTTCGCCTCTCCTCTATGGTATAAAAGGGCAAATTGATTATACTTATCACGACTATCATAAAAGGCGAGGTTATCAAAGAAATCATCTGGCTTTCCGGCTAAATTTGCTCCCGCATGCGAAGCCGCATAAACTTTATAGTCTCTTTTTAGCCAGCCCCCATAGGTGCGAAAGCCGAAAAATCCAGCCCAAAAAGAAGCCTCCACCGAGAGAAAAATCTTCCCTTTGGTTTGCGATCCGGCATAGATCTCTCCGGTTCCGGGCAGCAAAAAGGAAAATAAAGCCGCCTTAGTCACAGATTTAAGTCCTTCCTTTTTTTCCTCAAATTCTCCCGGCATCTCAAAAATCTCTTTTTGTCCCATGGATTCAAATTCAGATTTTTGAGAATGATAATAAGAGTTCAATAATAAGGATCGAGGCAAAAGGTCTTTCGTGGTGGTCGTATCCTCAGCAAAACAGAGATTTGTAAGCATCCATCCGGCAATTGGAACAAATAGAATCTTTCTCATTAAGGGATTCCCTGTTATAGGTCAACCATCCCCCGATTTGTCGGAGTGGTCGACAATATTGTCAAGCAGTCTTTGGCCTACTTGACTTGCTTAATACGCGACACAAGTGTCGCTACTCCAGAAAGACTAAAACTTCATGCTCATGGAAAGCTTAGGGACGATCTCATCATTCCTTTCCGTCAGTCTCATCTGGAAATGAATCTGGCCAAATCTTTCTCCTTTTTTATTATATTTCTTCACGGCTATAGCCGCATCAAAGGAGGAAAGAATATGGTTAGCCAGAGAAAACATTGCCGAATACTTGGCTTTGTTCAGCCAGTTGTTGGAGTCGCGTCTTAGATCTAAATAAAAGTTGCGATGGAGTTGGCTTGGATCCTCATGAAAATCATCCCAGCCAGAGCTAAACTGATCATATTTTCCTATCATCTCATAATACTGCTGGTCTTTCTTATCGGGAAGATGATGAGAAAGCCAATCGTAACTCTGTTTTTCTGGATTCCAGAAAGAGTCTTGATCACTTCCGCTTGTTATCTCCAAACTATCTATCAACCACTGCCTATAATCTTCTTCTATCCAGTGCTGATCCGCGAACCCCTTATACTCGTTCTCTTTGTTCTTCCCCTTTTTGTGATAATTAAAGTAAAGGGTCCATAAGGTGGCGTCCACTCCGAAAAAGATGGCTGCTTTTATTTTGGAATTGGCATAGAGCTCACCCGCTCCGGGGAGGATCAAAGAATAAAGAAACGCCCTTTTTACCGATTTTCCCTTGAAGCCGTAAACATCCGTGGTGGTCTTTTCTCCTGTGGACTCGCCTTCATAAACAAAATAGGAATTGGAGAGCCCCGAGAACTTTTGCAGATGCTCAAAATCATTTTTGGTAAGTTGGTCTTCAATAGATAAAATCTTTTCATTCTGCGAGATCAGGGTCTGCCCTCTGCTTAGTGAAAATAGACCTAAAACCAACAATAATAAAAACCCAGAGGTTTGGAAGCTCTTTTCTTTCATCTTTTCCTCCTTAAGATTTTAATTGTTAAGAACGCGAGACAAGTTCGTATGAATGCTTCGCATCTCGCTACTCCTAACTCTAATCTGCTTCATCCGTTCACTCCGTTGACCTACTTGACCACTGCTATTTTAAAAAATACCACGCTATTTTCGCTTGGCGATTTCGCTTCAACTCTACACAAATATACTCCGCTGGCAAATTCGGAGCAATCCCAGAGATGTTCATTATCCGTCCGTCCCTCTCCAGGTCCGGGGAATTCATCCACCAACATACCTGACAGATCATAAATTTTTATGTTAACCTCGGCATTCTCTTTTAGGTAATATCGAATTTTTGTCTCGTCTTTCGCGGGATTGGGATAATTGTAGGCTAAGTTCTGGGGCAAAAGTTTCCCAACCACCGGAGGTATGGGCGGTAAACTCTCTTTGGGAAAATAATTGGTATGCCCACAATCATAACCGAACTGGGTCCAGGGATTATTTCGTGGATCGAATTTCTGTGCAATTGCGGCTTGCCATGCATAGACGAAACCGTCGTCTCCTGCCACCAAAAATTCTGGATATTCAAAAGGTCCAGCCCCAATCTGGTCGAAGGGATCGTCATTATCCAAATTTAAAAATATGGGAGATGAATTTATAGTGCCACCACAGGAAACAGGAAATCCATCCACCATCTTCCCTTCTTTGTTATAAGCCAAAATCTGTTTATCCTTGGTCCCAACGATTATATCCGGATAGCTATCTCCATCCACATCTCCTAAAACTGGAGAGGAATTTATCAAATCCACAGGTCCACCCGGATGACTCACAGTGATAGGAAAATTGGAAACCGGGGTGCCATTGAAATTGTAAGCAAAGATTTTGTTTTGTGAAGTGACGATTATTTCTAAATAACCATCTTTATCTATGTCTCCCAACACAGGTGGAGAGGTAAGCTGTTCATCTATCCACAAGGGGAAACCCTGCAAGAAATTCAAGTCAGAGTCATATGCATAGATTATTCCCTGTAATATACAACAGAAGACCACATCTAATTTACCATTTCTATCAATATCTCCAACCACTGGGGAAGGCCCGGCATCATTACAAACTTGTCTGCACCCTGTAAATGCATGATCATACATATTCCATGGGCAAATATAGGCGACAAACGGACTCCGCTTTAACATAAAGTTGGTATTGTAAGTGTCTGTAGTTGCCAACCCAACAACGAATCCTTCAGACGTAGAGGAACATATAATTGCGCCCGTAGAAGAAATCACGATGGCTCTCTGATTAGAGAAGTCTTTTGTAGCCACAAATATCTCCAAATCTGACCCAACTGAGTCAAAATTAGCAATTATTGGTGCAACTGAAATACCGCCTTCTAATTGCACCGGAAAACCATTCAAAAGATCGGCTCTTCCATCTTTATTCAAATCGTAAGGGTGCCAGGCATAAACTCTTCCATCCACAGTTGCCGCCACCACCTCCAAAGTATCGTCTCCATTCAAATCGCCCAAAGATGGTGGTCCGAAAAAGGGTGAATCAGATTCAGCAAATATGGCTAAAGGTAAATAGGTGGTGTCTCCATTTAGTTCAAATATTTGGACAACATTGTCGTTGGGTATTAGCTTCGTTCCTGCAGGACCCCAGGCATAAATAAACCTGTCGGAAGAAGCGAAAATTTCGACACCCTTATTATGGTCTACATCCGCATACACCAGCGAGCTTATGTTGGTTTCTGGAACAACCTTTTGGGGAAAGCCGGCTTGATGCCAAGTTTGCGAAATATTCAAGTTCATCACCGTATCCGAATAACCGATATTGGTTATCCAGATATGGGTGTTAGATTTGTTTCGACTTTTGCTGGAGGGAAAAGTATTAGGGGTGAAGGCAGTGTTGTTGCCCTTGTAAAACAAATCCTCCTTTTGCCCATAGCCGGTATAATAATCACCGCCAAAATCAATAATCCCATCCGCCTCCACAATGGTGAGGAAGCGTCGGTCTTTATCCAGTTGGAGATCGTTGTCCCAAAAATTATTTAACCCATCGCCATCATAGTCTAAATATGCCACTCCTTCATCCACATGCCAGATTAAAATTCCAGATCCGGGGAGAAGCCAGTCATATTCCCGATTGAAATGTTTTAGGTTATCCACAGGTCCCAAAATCACATTGGTGGCGCTATCTGCCCTAAGTCCGCTCATATGGTCACCGTTCAAATCCACTTGCCTATTCTCAAGGAGAAAATATTCCTCAGAATTTATAGGAACTTTAATTAGCTGAAGAGAATCCACAAGCATCTCCGAGGCGAAAAGCTTAATATCTCTTTTATCTCTCATTTCCTTTGGCTGAATGAATCCCAGAAATGCCTTGCTCCAGGCGTCAGGATATTCAGGCAATACTCCGGAGACGTAAATTCCATAGCCCACATCCACTCCCACATCCGCAAAATTATTGTCCATCAGCGAAAAGTCCCCTACCTGGGTCATGAAGGTTTGGCTGTTGTAAAGATCGACTAAGCCCAATTGATGTCCAAACTCATGGGCAAAGACCGCATTTAGAGCCGTGACCCGGTTATCTTGCGATGGGGTCTCGGGCATAAAGGTTCCCTCGGTAATGGGAAAATTGCCGCCATTTACCCACACCGTATCACCTAAGGTAATAAAACCCGTGTAAAGATCACCCGGGGTTGGAGCAACCAGCGCTCCTAAATCTCCTTGCTGATCTGCGCCCGCATGAAAGATCACAAAACTGTCATATTTTTTATTCTCGAAATCTATCCTATAAATTGAGGAATCGCCATCCCTTGAAAGTGAATCTGCCAGATTGAAAGAATCATGATAAAACTGTCTCAGCATCTCGACTTTGCCAGAAAGAGAAGAATCGGGTGCTCCATAATATGCCATAGGATGAGGGAGACGATAAGCTAAAGTTTCGCTTTTGGGATAAATCTCTCCCACAATTGCTAACTTGCCCTTAGAGACCGTCCACCAATAATTATTCAAAGCTTCTAAATGCTTTTGAAAATACAAAGTGTCGTGAGGAGAAGGGTCTATGGCATGCCCTTCATCTTGAAGGAACTTCTCTTGGGTTCGCATATCGAAAAGTCCATTTCCGGTGGTATGGGGATCATCTGGAATCTCCTCTTGAAATTCCACCCTTATGCCTAAAACCTTCAAGGTCTCAGGATACGAAATATATGGTTTAGCTAAAATCGGAAAAGAGTGAGGATGTTCTCTTTTCAGATGGAGCAGGTTTTTTTGAGATACATCGCTTTTGAATCCTTTGTTTTCGAAATCCACAAATAATTTCTTTGACGAAGCTGGTTGAGCTACCTTCTCAATCCTCAAAATCTTTTCGGAACTTCCAAAAGCATAGACGGATAGGAATAAAAGCAAAGGTATAGTTTTAACTACTGATTTCAGGAGAAATAATTTATTTATCATTTAAAGGATCAATGATCTACGTACAGGCTACTAATACAAACCCATAATATACTTTCACATTGTCATCGCGAGCAAAAGTAAGCAATTTCTATGGTGTGTGAGTACCTTAGTTGGAGATTGCTTCGTCGCTTCGCTCCTCGCAATGACACTCTGTAGATACCGCACTTGTATCAAAACCTTCCGGTCATGGAGAATCGCATGGTGTTGGACAAAGCTGAGGTCTTGGAGGAGGGTATATAGGCGAAATCGAATCGGAATATGCCATATTGCAAGCCCGCTCCGAAAGTGGGATTCTTGATATCTCCCACTTGGTCATAGACATACCCAGCTCTCAAGGAGACGTAAGACCCATACCAATATTCAATTCCCATATTTTCAATGGCTTCGTCTATCTCTTGACTCAATGGATCGCCCAGTCCCACCAACTCCTTGTTCACCTCGAAGGTAGCGGTCAAACGATTAAAAGGGGTATCTACTATGCGGTAGGCAAAACCAAGCGCCAGATTGCGAGGCAAGGGATCGGATTGATTCAAGTCGATATAGGCAATATTAGGTCCCAAATTGGTCAAAGCGCCTCCCAAGCTCAATCTCTTCAGGTGATACAAAAAACCCATGTCCAGGGCAAAAGAGGAACCTGATCCTTTGCCCCTCTCCATCCCCGCACCTCTATCGGAAAGGTGACTATATATGATTTTGGCGGAAAGTCCAGTGGATAAGCTGGGATTTAATTTAGTGCCATAAGAAAAGGCAAAAGCCATCTCATAACTATCGAACTCTCCCTTCTCATTCCCTTGCTCATCGGTTCTCACATTTCTCCCCAAAGAGAGAAAGGTGAGATTAGCTCCTATGGTTCCCCACCCTTCCGTATGTTGGACATAGGAAAGATACTCATAATATAGGTCCGAAGCCAACTCCGGAAGCCAGTTAGCATGCATCAGGGTCAGTTCTCTCTTGGCGTGGGCGTAAACCACCACCTTTTCCGGGGTGGCAAACCATAGTTCTCCATCCCGGTAAACGATCTTTTTGGTTTCGGCTTTTTCCAAACCGGAGTGATAATACCGACCCCACTCTCCTCCGGCCCACCTCAACGTGCCATATTCGGTTCCCACAAAAAGTTTATCTCCCCCCGCTTCGGTCAAAGAGAGGATGTGGCTTCCGGTAGCATTATAGTATACATAAAGCTTTTGCCCAACTTCCAGTTGACCAGAGTCCATATGGTTATACTCTATGATCATCTCGGAAAACTTATCTATCCGCTCCTTATCGCTGGGCCCTAAAAACTTCTCAGCCACCTTCTTCACATCATCCCCTTCGGCGGCGGTATAAAGCTTATATCCATAAGTGCTCCACCCATTTTCAGCATATCTTGTAAGTCCCCAATTTGTGCCGACCCATACATTATGCTGATCATCCACAACCAAGGCGGTGATTTCTCCATTTATGGCTAAGCTAAAGGGAAGATTGATTTCTTGACCTGGGTTCAAACTGGAGTCTTTAAGAGCATTGTAGGTTTTGACGAAGTCAATGGCTTGGGAAATTCTTTTCTCATCTTCGGTTCCTAAAAATCTCTTAACCACTTTCTTTAAATCATCGCCGATTTTGAGAGCGTATTTTTCGTGAGATCGCCAAGTTTCCCCATCCAACTTGAACAATTCCTTTTGGGTGGCGGCCCAAAACTCCCTTTCTCCCAGGTTGGCAATCTCCACTATGTGTTTGTCAGTTGAGTTGCCTCCAAAGGGAGAAACGCTCCAATTCGCTCCGTCGAATTTGGCTATCCCTTGATCGGTCCCCACCCAGACTAATCTCTTAGAGATCGGAAGTATGGTGGTGATATACTCTGAGGGCAACCCCTCGTTCTGTCCATATCCTTTCCACTGCTTACCGTCGAAAGTAAAAAGACCCTTTTTTGTCCCCACCCAAAGCAGGTCCCCCTCGGAGGCAATGGCGGTGAGGGTGTCAGCAAAGAGAACCTTATAGGGAATTCTCAAAGTCTCAGGTAGTCTTTTCCCCGTGGTTTGGGACAGGATCGAAGAAATCTCTTCCACCTCCTTTGAAGAGAGGCTCCCATCTGACAGAAAATCACTTATCCGCCCGGCCAGATTCAAAAGCTCTCTGGAGTCCAAAAAACACTTGCCCCAGGTTTCTAACAGAGCTTCCCAGGATGAGGAGAGCTTTGCATAAAAGCCAGAATCTGGGGACAAGCTCCCCAAGACTTTCTCCTTCAAAGCCAAAAGCGAATCCTTGCCAATCGAATTATTAAATGATGCGGTGATTTCCACCATCTTCTTTATCCTCTCATCGTCCTTTTCCTGAGTGTATTTTCGGATAATGCTTTCCACGGATTCGCCATAAGAGGTGGCGTAGTTTTCATAATCAGTCCAATTTTTCCCCGAAAGCTTCATCAAATCGAGATCGGAAAGAGCCCAGATGTCATAACGTTTGTAGTTCATCTCGGGAAGGTCGTTTCTCAATAAAGCTATCGATTTTGCCTTGAAGTCAGAAGGAAGTGGATACTCCAAAAAGGTGGAAGACAAAGGATATAGTCCCAGGCCGGCTGGGTTCCAGTGGGTGGCGGTGGCATCGTCTGAAATCGACACAAAGGCTTCTCCCATTCCAGCGGCTCTGGCACCTGCAGCAATCCTTAAAAACAAAACTCCGGACCTGCTCACATCCGCCCTCGAAGGTGAGCTAAGTGTGATCATCATTCCTAAAAATAATAGGATCAAAACTACTTTCTTCATAGAAAGACCTCCTAAAATAACTTTTTTTCACAAAATTAGGTGTAAGATCAAAGGTGTAAGGTTAAAGGTGTAAGGTTAAAGAGTTAGACTTTCAACCCTCATACCCTCAAACTTTCTAATCTTTCAAATAATATACCCTTTTTATTTAAAATCGGCAACAATTAAAAAAAGATGATGCGTATGCTCGTATGAGTGGATACGCACATTCATACGAATTTGGCTATCTTAATACCACCGCCTTGCCGTAGACTTCTTTCTTTTTTGTCTCACCATTTACTTTCCCTTCCGCCACCACCTTATAAATATAAACGCCATTGGCGACCTTATCCCCATCCTCATCCTTTCCATCCCAGATGGTGGAAAAATTTATCCCCGCCTCTTTGGAGGCAGTAGGGATATGTTTGATCAATCTTCCCGCTAATGTAAATATCTGTATCTCCACCTGCTCCGCACCCGAAGAGAGGTGGTAATAAAAATTCGTCTCTTTTGAGAAGGGATTGGGATAATTCATCACCTCGGTAAGCTCAAATTCCCTTTGCGACCTCACCTCCACTCTCACCGAGACTAAAGACGAATTATTAGCATTATCCCAAGCTTTAATACTTAAAACATGTTCACCCTCAGATAAATTGACCAACTGGTAAGAAAGCGAACCTTTACGGAAGCTTCCCAGATCGTATTGAAAACTCTTGGTCAAATCGAACGCATGTTGATAATCTTGGTCGATGACCAAGGTAACTCCATGCCCCAACTCCCCGGTGATATTTATCCCATTCGTATCCGAGATCGAAAGATGTAAGGTGGCGGAAGGTGGGATGACATCCCCTTCTCTGAAATCTGGATTTTCCTCAAAGCCAAAGGTTATTTGGGGTCCTGAGGTGTCTACCACGGTGGTGTCTGAACCCAAGATAGAAAGAGAGTCTTTTGCACCGGCTCCATCTTGATCTTCATCGAAAACGTAAACGCTAACTCTTCCAGTGTTACCCCCGTAGCTTATATCCTTCGGCACCACAAAGCTGGCATCGAATCTGCCACCCTCGACCAGAGTCTCCCCCCGGAAAATGACTAAACCGGGAAGAGCATAGCTCGCATTTCCTAAATGGGTGTCGCCCGTCTTAACCTCATGCACATTTTTCCTTTGAGAATCAGAGCCCAAGATATAGGCTTTCCCATTAAAATCGGTTTTCAACCCCCCTCCCCTTTCCCAAACCTCTCCCTTTATATTTACCAAGCTCAAAGCTGAGAGGGTATCCGGAGTCACCTGGGTTAGCTTCGCCTCCAGGCTGGGCCTACCCAATCTCATAACCGGATCTCCAAAGAGAATATATTTTCTATCATTGTCATTTAGCTCTCTTATGCGTTTGGCGATGAAGAGGGCTTCCCCTATGGAAAGAGAATCATACAATAAAAGGTCGTAAACCTTAAAGTTTAGCGCTGCATTATCTACGGGTTGAACCTTTAACACCGCGGAGATGGTGGCGATAGCTCCTTTTCCCTCCGCCCTTAATAATTCCTCCGCCATCCCTTCGCTATAGGGGCTGAAGAAAAGTCCAAGGTCGCAGGAGGCCATATAAACCAAGGGGAGCTTTCTTTGGTTACTAAGTTTGGGAATATCCTGAGCTCTTTTAAATACCCTTTCATGTGTCCATACATCGGGGTTGCCATGTCCTATAAAGTTTATGATCAAAGAGCCGGAGTTGAAACTATTCACAATAGCTTCCTCCGCCTGAGACTTCTCCCCGTTATAATCAAAGGGATACTCCATCAGGTATATTTTGGAGAGGTTAAAGGATGGGGGGACATGAAATTTGGCCAATTTTTCGGTATCGCGGGTATGATAATCCCACAAGCCATCAATCACACCGATCCTTTCCCACTCATCATCCGCCACCAAAGTTATCAGATTTCTCCAAGTTCCAAATTCTGGTTTCCTTTCATAGCCTATAATCTTATCCAGAACCACCTCAGCTTCCCCGGCTGACCTTACCGGCACTCGACTGATGACCATAGGTAGAATGTTTCCAAACAACACGTACAAGTCGTCGGAGTAAGGGTATTGGGGGAATGGAGGAATGAAGTTTTTCGCACCTGTGCCTAAATTATTTTTATAATCGTAATTCCCTTCTCCCAAAAGAAGGACAAAAGCGGGTCCTGGCTTTTGCCAATTTTGATAAGCATATTTCAAAAAGTCCCGGATGGCTACTGGATCAAAAAGTCCTCCGGAGAATTCATCATATATGTCCTGAACCTTAACGGTTTTCACCTGCATCTGGTTGAATGAGGTCCTCCAACTTTTCAAACTTTGAGATTGATCATAGAAATCGGAGTGGGTTATAATCAAAAAGTCTGCTTGATTGGCAGGATCTCTTAAGTCAGATTTCTCGTCCTGAAAAAATCCCACCGGTTTTTTCAGCCGGCTTTCATCCACCAAGTAATAGCGTGATTTGGAGTCTATTTTTACGCTGTCTTGAAATTTAGCTTCCTCTCTGACGGTGTCTATCTGAACGCTGTCGAACAAGTTGACTTCAAATTTGTTTGTTATATCAAAAATATATGTCTGGGGCGAAAATAAATTGTAGATATTATATTGGACTATACCCTCAACTTCCGGGCTTTCGAAGAAGAGCTGTCTATCATGACACTCAAACTTTCGCCAATATCCCACCTCATAATAATCGAAAAAAACAGTGGCTGAAAAGGAGAAGTCCAGAGTATCTACCATTGGACTGCCGTGGAAGGCGGAAGTGGAGAAGACCTTGAGAGTAGGTGAGGAGAGCGAATCTATTATCCCCGACGGCTTTTGATTGACCCAAAGGTTAACCTGCCCCACCCATGAGGTCTGGACTTTTACTAAATTGGCATCGTTTGGAACTGCCCCAGGCAGGCTCACAGACATCCGCACAGAATCGGTCTTCGACCAAAACCAATCGTGGTAGTTTTCATGTTCTCGGTCCTGCTCCTTGTCCTGTTCCAGATGCACTCGAGCCTTGAACTTGTCAGGGATGAGGGGATTTTGCGCCTCTGGGGCTCCATCTTTGATTTCCATCCTTTTGGGAGGCTCAGGATATGGAGTAGTCTCATTAAAGGTGAGCCAGAAGATATGGTCGTAGGTAAAGGGATTGGTATGAAAATTAGCCTTTCCTCCACTGAGGTCATAATCCCAGTCATTTACGGACCACCCGTAGAAGAGGATGAAATCATCCGAATCGAAAGTGCTATCATCTTCTCCGGAGACGAAAATCGCCAGCTCCTTAAGTTCCAAAAAGGAGCTGGATTTTTCTAAGGGTAATGTTTTTCCACCCCCACCGAATATCCGAAAGGTTCTGGGGTCAACGTCATTTACCGACACCCCAGCTTGAACTAACATGGTCCTATCGATCTTATAAATTCCATTTTCCCTCACCACAATCTTATACCAATTTTCAGAATAGTCGAACGGATAGATCACCCCAGGTTTGAAAAGAGTCTTCATTTCTTCTGACTTTCTCCAGATTTTGGACTCTTCATAATTCAATAAGACATTCTGGTAAATCTTTTCAAAAAGGTCATTCTCGACTCTCTGGGGTTCTTTTCCCAAACGTGTCTCCGATCCTCCCCCTAAAAAACGGACTGCGATGGTAAGTTGGGGATGATATTTAATGGTCTTCCTTTGGGGATTATATTGGACCGGATAAATTTTCAGCCTCACTATTCTTTGATTCCTTAAAAAGGTCGGAGTGTCCAAAGAGACTATTTGCTCTGGAAAAAATCGGTCAACCATAATCTCTGGGTTTAATCTTTGGTAGGATACTTTATACCCTAACCGGCTTTCATCACTTTTTTCTATTTTAAGGGACGGCATTAGGTTTATCCCCGAACGCTCTTGAGATTGTTCCTCCAAAATTTCGACCTGAACAAAAGCCTCCCGAGGAATCCCGATCACCACTATTCTCACCGGCAACTGAGGTTCTCCAGAGAGGTCGGAGAGAGCACACTTATCAAGGGTTATCTGATCAAAATCTATCTGGTCTATTTTCACTTTCGTGAAGAGAGGTTCGGGGACAGAGTATTCGAAAACTATCCCCTCTTGATCGGACTTTAATACCTGAATTTCATCATATTCCGAAACAGAGGATGCCTTTCCCCCGAAGAAGAAACAAACTAGAAACTCAGATAAAAATACAAGAACAATAAATCTCTTTGCTTTCATTTTCACTGTCTGATAGTTCGAATACTTCAGCATAAATAAAAAAGCCGAGTGAGTCTGGATATAAAACCCTAAGCTAACTCGGCGGGCAAGCCTATACTTAGATTAAAGGGTTTTCGACTCAAAAGCAAACTTGAGCTTATATAGCTACACTTCTTTTCAAATTCTTTTTGAGTTCATCCCCGCCATAGGCGGAGTTTTTGAACAACCAAAAACAAAACCCTTTAACTATTCCCTATAGGCGCTTCCTTTCTATTTTATCTTTTATTATACGGAAAAAATCCACTTTGTCAAGCATTTTTTATTTGTTTGTCAACGCAAATAGAAAATGTCATGTTTTTTGCAAATAGAAAATGTCAGTAATTTATGGTTATGAGTTCATTTTCTTTTTCATTGATAAAGGATTGGAAGAGTTTCATTTTTTCCTTTGATATG
>Ga0315289_10000902_pt1 | contig 45957 bp, 41 predicted proteins | sample YL17G11_40_MG_FD_203452 | JGI IMG/M metagenome (GOLD analysis project Ga0315289, IMG submission 203452) | Sediment microbial communities from Yellowstone Lake, YNP, Wyoming, USA - YL17G11_40 | ecosystem: Environmental > Aquatic > Freshwater > Lake > Sediment | place: USA: Wyoming | collected... | reverse complement strand
TACGATTCCGCAGGCATTGGCGGGTTAGGACACTCAATTCGCATTCGGCGATATTGAGCCAACTGCCGTGCTTGGGCGTGTAGTGGATCTCCAGCCGCTGGGCCAGACGCCGGGCCTTTTCCGGAGGGAAGGCCTTGTACAACGACCCGATCACATGCGTGTTGAGCTGATCGCAGATCAGGATCACCTTCTCGGCCTGGGCATAGCGGCCCTCCAGCACCGCGACCAGTTCCTGGGCCCAATCCACCGCCGTACGCTGGGGGCGAACGCTCACCTGCCGCCACTTTCCCAGCGCTTCGGTAAACAGAAACACACTGACCATGCCGGCCCGCTCATATTCGTGATCATACCGGCGCGGTTGCCCGGGCTGGGTTTCCAGGGGCCGGCGAATTTCTTTCACCAGTTGGACGGGCTGTTCATCCATGTTCAATACCGGGCAGTTCGGGTCATACGGACGTTCGTACACGTCCAACACATCTTCCATGCACGCCACAAACTCCGCATCAGCCGCGGGCGGAATTACCCAACGCTTTTGGAGATGCGGCTGGAGGTTGTTTTTTTTAGCGCGCGGCGCACCGTCTGGTCACTGATGGAATCGACCACCTCCAGTTCGACCAGGCGTTCGGCCAGCAGCTTGAGGGTCCAGCGGTCCTGGCCTTCCGGCGGCGTGCTGCGTGCCAAGGCGATCAGCCGCGCCGCGGCCGTCGAGTTTCGGCGTCCGCGAGGGCTGGTCCTGTTTCTTGCGTTCCACCGCGGCCGTCAAACCCTCCAACACCAGCCGCCGCCGCACGTTTTCGACCGTGTCCAGATGGCAGGAAAACGCCTCGGCAATCTGTCGGTCCGGCCACGCCGGGCCGTTCGCATCGGCGACGAGGAGAATATTGGCGTGCTTGATCTTGTAGGCCGCCGCCTTGCCTTTCTTGACCATCGCTTCCAGTTCGCTGCGTTCTTCGGCCGTGAGCCGAACAATATACTTCTTCTGCAATCATAGTCTCCGTGAAAGAATCCTTCCTCCCACGAAGATATAGCATACACGCCCAGAGCGGAAAGTCAATTGGCATGAAGCACTAGGGCTTGGATGCGAGGGTGGGGGGAAGCCAGTCATAATCCCAGTGATGGCCCACCCATCCGGGCGGACTGATCGTGATGGTTTGGCCGTCCGCCACACGAAGAACACAGAGAGGACTATGCACTCTCCAACTGCCGCTGGAGGGAATCTTCACATAGGCGATATAGCGCCCACAGTGCGACCACCGACCACAAGGGTCTTGCCCCATGATGGCCGCATTGTTGGGCGGCGTGATGATCTTTCCGTCGGTTCCACCGGGCAGAGACGGGTCGAACTTGCGAATCCCGATGCCCCCGCCGGCGTTCCAGCACATCCATTTGCCATCCGGAGAGAAGGCGGGATGACACTCGCCGGAATCCCCGGGATAATTGGGCATCTTCTGGATCTCGCCTCCCTTGGACGGCATAAAATCTATTGTGTATTGGCGGCCGAGATAATTGCGAATCTCAAAGATGAACCACCCGCCGTCCGAGGTCATATCCGCCAGCCACACGTTTTGCTTTACGGGGATGGGAACGCTTCTGTGCCCCGTATGAATGTCCGTGTAGACAATGCCCTTACCGCCGCACTGAACGGTGTCCTTGCTGTCCGGCGTCCAGACGTAATCTCCGTCGATTTGCTTCGTCGCATGGGTCTTCACATCCACCAGATACTTACCCTGGTTATACGTGAACAATTCTCCATTGGGAGACGTGCGTGGTGCGCGTTCGTCCTCGTGGGGTGTATGGGTGAATTGCTCCAGTCCGGTCCCGTCGGCATTGATCATGTACAAATCTCGCGACAGGGTTTCCCCTTTCGACTCGTCAGGACTTCTCGGATGAATGGAGATGACCAGCCGGTATCCCGTCCTTCGCAGCTCTTCCTTCAGATCCTGAATCCTCGGCTGGGCCAACGGATCGCAACGCGCCGGCATGGGCCATTGGGCTCTCAGGGACTGTCCTTCTTCGCCGGGACACGTTGCGGCGATGCCAAACACCAGCAGCAGCACCATCTTGGCGTAAACGTTCATAGTGTCGTCCTCATGTTGATCTTGTTGAAAAAAGATCCTTTAAGGCGCATTTCTGGCACACCGGAACCCCGCACTATCCATAATACAAGCATCGACAAAGCTGGAATTTTCGCCGGAACGCCAGGAGGAGCGCAGAGTATCTGCCCGGTCTTGCCATCCTCCGCCGCGTAAGACCTTTATTTCCCCTTTCTCAGGTCCTCGGGGATTCTGGGAGGGGCTCGTCTTATAGTAGTTTTCGCCATACACGTCATTGCACCATTCGGCCACGTTGCCGTACATGTCATAAAGCCCCCAGGGATTAGGTTTCTTTTGCCCCACCACGTGGGTTTGCCGGGACGAGTTGTCCGTGTACCAGGCGTGTTCTTTCAGGGTGCGCAGGTCACTACCGAAATAGTGTTCTCTTTCTGTCCCCGCACGGCAGGCGTATTCCCATTCCGCTTCTGTGGGAAGGCGGTATCCATTTGCCTTGAAATTACACTGCCACGCCCCGCTTTCCTCCTGATAGCAAGGCTCAAGACCCTCGGCCCGAGAACGGAGATTACAGTACAAAACGGCGTCCGTCCAAGTTACCGTATCTACGGGTCTGCCAGGGCCCTTAAAGGAGGCAGGATTGGCTCCGACCAACTTGGTGTATTGCTCCTGAACCACTTCATATTTGTCCAGGAGGACGGAATCGACCCACACCCGGTGTGGGGGAGCTTCGTCGGGTGCCCCCTGGGCACTTCCCATCTCGAACCAGCCCGCGGGAATCGCGACCATTTCGAGACCGCTGCTGGTCTTGATGACTGGTGGTGCCGTGCCCGTGTCCTGCGAACGGCGGCATCCGGGGCAGATCGGCAAAGACAGCATCAAACAAGAGACGGCTGTGACAAGTCGCGCAAATGGCGTCCTCATGTGTGCGTTTCTCCAATGACCTGCGCCCTTCTCTTGGTCAACCAGTCATGAGAGTATTTCACAACAACTCTGCTGAGTCTTGAGTAGGGCGGAGGGAACCGGAGCCATGCTCAAGACTCAGGGCCGCGAATGCCGCCGGGGCCTTGTAGTCCAAGCTGCTGTGCGGCCGGTAATGATTATAGGCCATCTTCCAACGCTCTGCAACGTATTCCAACATCTTGCTATCCTGACAAGAAAGACCGAAAGACAGGAGAGCCGAAAGAAACGAAAGAAGACGAAAAAAGGGAACGTCCCGTACGGATTGGCTCCGCCTCCTTACTCTTTTCTCTCGCGTTCTTTCGCTTCTTTCGGCTAGGGTGGTTTTGGTTGCGGCCGAAGGCCGCCCCAAGTGTTGATGCGCCCTCTTGAGCGTTCCGCGGCCGCGGGCTAACATCATGTAGCACCTCCGCTGTGGCGAGGGCGTCCCGCCCTTGCGTCGCGAGGCCATCTTGGCCTCGCCGTGCCAGGCCGCAATGTGCCCGTCCTGGCGAACGTGCAAGGGCAAGATGCCCTCGCCACGGCGGCTGGGCCGCATCGTTACTCAGTCTAATCGGGTTCAGTCACAGGCAGACGGTTATGGTACGGACGACGCATCTGGAGATCACGTCAAGGGACCAGTGGGTCCGCAGGCCCCGGACGGGCCTTGATATCGAGGTTCGCGAGTGCGTGGTCAAGCAGCCGCGCTTCAATCGCTTCCTATATGAATATGTGGGCGGCGACTGGCGCTGGATCGACCGGCTGGTGTGGCCGGCCCAGCAGTGGCAGGACTACGCCGCCAACGACAATCTCCGGACTTTCGTCGCCTATCAACAGGGCTCCGTCGCTGGCTATTACGAGCTTCAGCAGCAGGAGGGGGGCAGTGTCGAAATCCGCATCTTCGGCCTGACGCCTCCTTTCGTCGGGCGCGGTTACGGCGGCCCGCTGCTCGACATCGCCCTTGAGAACGCCTTCGCCTGGGCGGCGCGGCGGGTCTGGGTACACACCTGCTCCAACGATCATCCCAACGCCCTGAACAACTACCTCAAGTCCGGCTTCCAGATCTTCAAGGTCGAAGAGAAGCCCTGATGAATCCGTCTACGGCGAGTCCTGTACGAGTAGACGCGTTGCCACAGATTGCCGTTGAATGGTGTTACGGATGCGGTATACTGCTGTCAGGTATCTGTTTTTTTTGTCGGAGAAGAAGTGTGTCCGATTGGATGAACAGAATCACGATCAATCCGGAGCAGTGCGGCGGGCGCCCCTGCATCCGTGGCATGCGCATTCGTGTGATTGATGTGCTTGATTTGCTGGCCGCTGGCCTGAGCACGGAGCAAATCCTCGAAGAGATGCCCGATCTGGAAGTAGAAGACATCCAAGCGTCTTTGCAGTATGCCGCACGCAGTCTGGACCACCCGGTGTTGGCTGCATCAGGTGGCAGTGAGAGGCTCGCCTCTTTTCTTGACGCAAGGTCCAGAGAATCCGGAGGTATCCCCCTACGGAAGGTACGCCAGAAGAGAGGTATGTGAGGAGATTCCATTTGGAACAGCATGAGTTGGAGCTTCTGCGGCTGCTCGCCCGTGGTGAGAAAGAAATCGAAGCAGGTGAGGGTCATGACCTTGACACCGTCCTCGCCGAGGCAGACGCCCTGTTGGAGCAGATGCAACGGTGAGAGCCCATTTCTCTGCTGCCCAAGGCACGCGAGGACGAATTGAACGATAACGGAAGAGTCGATCTGATCGTCACGGACCTTGGCGGGACGTTAGTGAAGACCGACGAGGCAATCATGGCGGCCGTGGAGTTGGGGATTCCCGAAGGCTACGCCGATCCGGTCTACGATGTGTTCGGCACCAGCATCTGGGAGTACATCCACGCCTACCTGCCTGAGGGACACAAGCACCGCACGAACGATTGTCACAAGCGGTTTTGGACGCTGTTCCCGTACGACGTCTTGGACCAGATCACGCCCTTCGCCGGTGTGGAGGAGGCCCTGCACGACCTGAAGCGGCGGGGCGTCCGTCTGGCGGTCCTGAGCGGTCTGCGGCTGGAAGCCATCGAGACCATCCTCTCCACCCTGTCTTTCCGGGACTGGGACGCGGTCCGCTCCTCCATGCTGTACTCGGCCGCCGCGGGCGACTCCCGGGCCATCGGCATTGGTGCCTTGGTCAAGGAGTTCGGCGTCGCCCCCGACCGGACGATCTACATCGGCGACACCGACCACGATGTCCGCCAGGCCCAAAAGGCCGGCGTCCTCTCCGCCGCCGTCCAAACCGGCGGCCAGGCCGTCAAGTACCTCCACAAAATCGAAGCCCAAAACCCGCATTATCTCCTTGACTCGTTCGCTGGCCTTCGGCAAGTGGTTTGACAGTTGCTTCGGCGTTCCCGTTGACGCGTTCTTCGACTTGCCAACGCGGCGGCGCGATGGTACGCTTGAGGCATGAGATTCGAAGTCGAATTCGTTCCAAGCGCCGATCAGGATTTGGAGTCTTTTACAGTCCGGGAGCAGAGGATCGTCCTCGACGCGGTTGTTGAATTCCTGGAGGTCGATGCGAACATCGAAACCAAGAAACGCAAGCAAATGCGTCCGAACCCACTTGCGCCTTGGGAACTGAGGGTCGGAGACTACCGCGTCTTCTACGAAATCCGAGGCGGATCGGTCAGGGTGCTGGCCATCGGCCGCAAGGTCCACAACGAGTTGTTCATACGAGGACAGAAGGTTGAGATATGAAAAGGATAGACCTGACGAAGGAGCATCATTCGTTGAGCGAGGTGCTCACGTTTGCCAAATCCGAGGCGGTTTTGATTCATTCGCCCTCCGGGGAGGACTTCGTTCTTGAATCGGCAGACGAGTTTGACCGGGAGGTGGCCGCCTTGGGCGCCAGCGAGAAGTTTGCGTCCTTCCTGGACGCACGGTCCAAGGAGACGGAGGGTGTTCCCCTGCGCAAAGTACGCCAGAAGAGAGGGATGTGAAAGGCGTGCGAACTGCCGAGTGTGCTGCATGATTCTCTCGAACATCGAGATTCAGAGGGCGTTGGAGGAGGGGCGGTTGGTGATTGCGCCGGAGCCGTTGCCGCGGCGGCCGGAGAATGGGGGGTATTGTCCCTATGACACCCATGCCGTGGATCTGCGGCTGTATCACGAGATCACGGTGTTGCAAGCGGGGCCGTATCATTACGATATGGTGGAGCGCGGGACGCTGTCGGACGTTATTGCGCGACATTCGCAGCGGTTCACGCTGACGGAGGACAAGCCCTATCCGCTCCAGCCGCACCAGTTCATCCTGGGGCGGACGCTGGAACGGGTCGAGTTGCCGGTGGACCGGGGGACGCCGCACTTGGCTGCCCGGATCGAAGGTAAGAGCAGCCGGGCCCGCTGCGGCCTGATGGTCCACTTCACCGCCCCGACCGTTCATCCCGGCTGGGCCGGACCGCTCACGCTCGAAATGATCAATCTCGGGCCGATGACGCTCATTCTCCGTCCCGGCATGCCCATCGCTCAACTCATCATCGAGGAAGTTCGCGGCGAGATCTTCCTCAATCCGAGCGAGTTCCACGGCCAGTCCACGCCGGAAGGCTTGGCGTAGAGCAGACTTGACTCGGGCGGCGGGGGCGGGTAGGCTCAGAAGACGCGTAGATCGGTTGCGGTTGCGCGGCTCGTTTCGTCCGTTCGGAGTACCGCGTTTGCGCGGGTCGGACTGGTCTTTCCCGCCTCAAGGCGGTACTCCGAACAGACGAGCCGCGTAACCGCCGTACGACAACACGAGGTGCGGGCGGCTGAATCCAGAGATATACGTGAGAGACCGTTGCGATGAGAAAGCTCATAAGAGCGATCCTGTTTATCATCACCCTTGTGGTCGTTCTGGCCGTGGCCGGCATCGTGGTCGCGATTCTGTTCACCGACAAGGCGGTGAAGACCGTGGTGGAAACGGCCGGGACGAAGACCCTGAACGTGGGCGTGCGGGTGGGCAAGGCGAACGCCTCGCTTCTGTCCGGGGCGGTGCGGCTGCAGGAGATCACCGTCGCGAATCCGCCCGGCTACCAAGGGGCGGCACTCGTGAAACTGCAGCGCGTGGATATCCAGGCCGATGTCGCGTCGGTCTTGGGCAAACAGGTGCTCATCAAAGACATGAAGCTCCAGAACATGGAGGTGTTCGTCGAGCAAAGGGGGCTGCAGAACAACCTCTACCAGGTCATCAAGCCGCTGCGGGAGCCGCACGAGCCCACCGGCAAGGGGCTGGTCATCGACAATCTGGAGATCGCGAACGTGACGGTCCATGCCGGTCTGACGGCCCTGCCCGGCCAGCCGCAGAGTGTGGACCTGAAGCTCGCCTCCATTCGCATGGTCGATCTGGGCCGCAGCGAGAAAGTCGATGCCGCCGTGTTGATCAGCAAGATCCTGCTGGCGGTGGCCGCCGGGATCGCGGAGCAGGGCGGCGGTATCCTGCCCAGCGAGACCATCGGCGAACTCGGCTCGATCCTCGACAAGGCGATCGATATCGGCAAGATCATCTTCGGCCCCAGTGGTAAGACGCCCGACGGCCAGCAGAAAGACAGTCTCGGCAAAAGCGTGACCGACGGCCTCAAGGACCTGTTCGGCGGCAAGAAGAAGGAGTAACGAAGCGGCGGGTTGGACAGGCCCCGCTGTGCCCGGACCCGCACGGGAAAAGCCGGAACGCGGCTGGGCGACGCCGCGCGGGTCATGTTATAATAGACTGTCGTTGTACCTTTTGACAGGGGAGCTTTGGTTCTCGGGGACCTATGCCGGCGAATCTGACACCAGTCTATTACGAGGCGGAAGACCGGTTCCGCAAAGCCGCGACCAACGAGGAGAAGATCGCGGCGTTGGAAGAGATGCTGTCCGTGATGCCCAGGCACAAGGGCACCGACGGCCTGCGGGCGGACCTCCGGCGCAAGCTCAGCCAGCTCAAGAAGGCCGCCACCCAGAAGAAGGGAGGCAAGCAGGTCGACATCTTCCACGTGCCGTGCAGCGGCGCTGGGCAGGTCGTCCTGCTGGGCCTGCCCAACACCGGGAAAAGCAGCATCCTGGCTACGCTGACCAAGGCCAAGGTGGTTGTTGCCGATTTCCCCTTTGCGACGCAGGTCCCGGTGCCGGGGATGGTTCGGTACGAGGACGTCCAGATTCAGCTCGTGGACATGCCGCCCATTACGGCCGATTACAGCGCTCCCGGCCAGGTCGGGACCTATCGCAACTGCGACATCATCGCAGTGGTGATCGACCTGTCGCAGGACATCGAGGAGCAATGCCTCGTCCTGTTGGACTTTCTCGAATCGCGCAAGTTGCTGATGGACGAGAAGACACCCGCCGTAGACGCGCAGGGCAATATCCTGGGCAAGAAGGCGGTGTGCTTCTGCACGAAGGCCGACCTCGCCCCGGAAGGGACCTTCGAGTTTGCCAAGAAGTCGTTCGACAAGCCTATTGAGTACTTGAGGCTCTCGACCCAGACGGGCGAGGGCCTCGACAGGCTGGGGGGACTGTTGTTCCGGCAGTTGAACATCCTTCGCATCTATGCCAAGCCGCCCGGCAAGCCGGCGGACATGGAGTCGCCCTTCACATTGCCGGTCGGCACGACGGTCCAGGACCTGGCAACGGCGATCCACCGCGAACTGGCCCAGAAACTCAAGTCCGCCCGCATCTGGGGCACCGGCGTCTACGACGGCCAAAGCGTCCACCTCACCCACGTCCTCCACGACAGGGACATCGTCGAGCTGCACTTCGCGTAACCGATCTGAACAGGAACCTTGTCCGCAGGGCGAACGCGTGCCAGAAAATTGCTGGACAGAATGGCACTTTGGCGGTGGAGCGGTATAATCGGGTACAAGATAGAAGGATAGAGCATGATCGCAACGGTGGAACAGAAAGAGAGAATCAAGGGCGACTTGGCCGCCCGTCTGAGTCGGGAGAGAGAGGTCTGCAAAGTGATCATTTTTGGTTCGTTTCTGACCAGTGAGACGCCAAACGATCTGGACGTGGCGATCTTTCAAAACAGCGACGAGCCATATCTGGCACTGGCGATGAAATACCGCCGGCTGTTGCGGCCCATCGCCGATCAAATCCCCATCGATGTCATTCCCGTGCGACCGAATGCGGCCAGCAGCCAGTTCCTGACGGAGATCTACAAAGGAGAGGTCATCTATGAGCGATGAAGCCTCCGTATGGCTCCAGTATGCTCGTGAGAACCTCGCCACCGCCGAACGGTGCGTAGAACTGGCAAGGCGTGCAGGTGCCTTGGCTGAGACGGCCACGGAGACAGGAGACCTCGAATATTGAACACTCTGATAGGGGTAAGAGGGGCTATGAGAACAATTGCCGGCGTCACACAATCCCAAAGCGTTCGAACGAAGTTCAATCCTCTCCACGCGGTGCTGCTTGTCATCGCCTTGATCGCAACCTTGGCGATTTCAGACCCGGGTTGGGGAGCGGCGGCAGGGGACGGAAAGGTCGTGACCTACGCCGCGCCGGCGGGCGAGACCCTGTCGACGGACTACAAGGTGGAGGCGGGGGGGCAGAAGGTGGACGTCTACACGGCCCGCGTGCTCGATCCGCCGTTTGCGGGGAAGGGCTATGATTACGGCGGGCCGTATTCGTTTGCCAGTTTCGATATGACCGGGCCGGTCGTAGTCAAGATCACCGCCGAGCGGTTGCTGCGCAATACCGTCATTCGACCGGAGTCGGCCAAGGTACGGATGACCGTGGTGGACGACCACACGCTGAGTCTGACACTGGACCGGCCGTGCAAGTTCAGCGTGGAGCCGGACGGCAGGAAAGGGCCGCTGCTGCTGTTCGCCAATCCCCTGGAGACCGATGTCCCGAAACAAGGCGATGCCAACGTTGTCTACTTTGGCCCCGGCGTGCACAAGCCGGAGAAGATCGCTCTCAAGAGCGACCAGACTCTGTACCTTGCCGGCGGTGCCGTGGTGAAGGCCGAGGTCCTGGCAGAAGGCTCGAACATCAAGATTCGCGGCCGGGGGATTCTGGACGGCTCCGACTGGGAGTGGCGCAAAGGTCCCGTGGGGAACTTGATCGCGATTCGCAACTGCACCGACATCGAGGTGCGGGACATCACGCTGCGCGGATCGTCCCATTGGACCATCGTGCCGAGAAACAGCCGCAGCGTCACGATCCGCAACGTGAAGCTCTGCAACTCCCGCGTCCAGAACGACGACGGCATCAATCCGTGCAATTCGCAGGAGGTCCTGATCACCGACTGCTTTATTCGCAGCGACGATGATTGCGTGGCCCTCAAGGGCCTCGACTTCACCGGGTCCAACAGCAACGTGGAGCGGATCACGGTGGAGAACTCGACTCTGTGGTGCGACCGGGCTCGCATCTTCCTGCTCGGGCATGAGAGCCGCGCCGCGTACATGCGCAACGTGACGCTGCGGAACCTCGACATCATTCACTTTACCATGACGGCGTTCCTGTACGAGCCCGGCGAGGACATGCGGCTGGAGGAGGTCACCGCCGAGGACATCCGCATCAACGGCGAGGGCCAGAGGGAATTCATCCGCCTGCGCCCGGTGGTGAATCAATACATGCGGAAGAAGGTGCCCGGCTTCATCAAGGGCGTGCGGTTCAAGAATGTGACGCTGGAAGGCCGGCCCGGCGAGTACCTGGTCCAGGTTCAGGGCGCCGATCCCGAGCACAACGTGCAGGATGTGACCTTTGAGAACGTCTCCATACTCGGCGAGAAGCTGACACAAGGGGCCGGCCGGCTAAAGCTCGGCGAGAACGCAACGGGCATTCGCTTCCCGACAGAGGCGCGGTGACAGAATCATCCTACCGATCCCGGCGGGCATGCAGATCGGTCCAGAAGGAGTAACCCTTGTCGTTCCAAAACGGGCTGCACATGCCGCGTTGGCGCGACTCTTCATAGTGATGGTAGACTTGGCGCACGTCGTCGCCTGTGAGCCATCTCCCGCGCGTGTCCTCGCCAAAGGAGCCTGAGGCCCCTGGAGGAAACACCCAGTCTCCCTGGCGGCGAGTGCGGTTGCATTTCCTGGCCATCCAGTCTCGTCCGGCCTGCCCGACGGCGCGGCGGAGCAGCCGCAGGGGAAACGTGCGCCGCGTCAACAGTCTGTGCCAGAACTCCACCGGTCTCTGCTCGTCGACGGGGGGTAATTGCAGGGGCAGGAAATGAAACTGGCTGATGCACTTGTACCCCGTGTAGCCCAACGAAGCGAGTGCCTGCACCGACTCATCGATTCGATCCGTCTCCAGCGAGACGTAGCGCGGCAAGTCCGTCTGTGCCCGCAAGGCATGGACGCAGAGCAGATCGTCCCCCTCGATGTCCACTTTGAGGTAGTACGGAACGCCGTACTGTTCCAGGATGGAGCCAAACGCCCGGCAAGGCACTTGGACAGACCGATGCGGCGATGCGTCTCGTGCCGCCGATTGTCGCTGGAAGGAACTCCATTCCGGATGGGTTTCGCAGACCCAGAAATCCATCACGCCGGGTTCCCTCGTGATGCCCACATTCAGGATCGTCAGCAGACCACCATCCACGTCCGCCTTGAATCGCTGACGCGCGTTCGCGCACGCTTGCGGGTTGGCATCGATGGCCACGACCGTGTACCCCAGATGTCGATAATAAGCGGTGTCGTCCCCATTGTGCATCCCCACGTCATAGATGAGATTGGGAACCATGTGGGCCTTTCTCCATAAGGTCGCGATAAATGACCGTGTCTCCAGGGTTTTGCCGACATGCCGTCATTCCGCCGGAAAGCCGAGGTCATGACCGGCGTGCGTCGCGAGGCCGATCTGCTCGACGCCGCCCTGGCGGCCGTTGTACCAGAGCAACCAACGGTCGCTCTCGCTGTCAAAGAGGGCGAACGGCTTGTAGCAGGCGTCGGCGTCCCAGGCGCCGGCGACGGGAAAGAGGATCGGGTTGGCGGGATGGCGCTGCCAGCCGGTGAGGCCGTCGCGCGAGCGGGCCAGGCCGATCTGGGCGCAGTTCTCGTCGCGAAAGCCGATGTAGAACATGATATGCCAATTGCCGGCGGGGATGACCTGGCAGGCCGTGACCTTGTGTTGCTCCCAGGGGTTGCGCGGGTCGGCGGCGAAGATCGGATTGTCTTTGTACTTGATCCAGTTGATCCCATCGTTGCTCGTGGCGTACCCGATGGCGTTGGGCTCGTACTGTTCGCCCGCCGAGTACCACATTCGATATAATCCGGCCTTTTCATCCCACAGCACGTGCGGGCACATGACGGCGACCCCTTCCCAATGTAGCTCGGGCGAGAGCACCGGTTTGGCTGACATACGTGTCCACGTCCGGCCGTCCGGGCTGGTGGCGTAGCCGATCCAGGAGCGCTTGGGACTCTGGCCCGTGTACCACATGTGATAGGCGTCGTCGCGCTTGACGACGGCGGGACGGTTGATGCGGCCTTCCCAGTCGGCGGCACGGTTGGGGCCCAGGACGATCTGCGGTTCACTCCAGTGAATACCGTCGCGGCTTTCCACCAGGGCGACTGACTCCTTCGGCCGCCACGAGAACCACATGCGGTACATATCCTTCTCCTGGAGCAGTGTCACGTCGAAGCAGGTGCCGAGACGGCCGCCCAGGACCGGGTTTCCCTCGTACTTGCGCCAGCCCGCCGAGGCCCCCTCCGTGCGGAGGGGAGAGGGAAGCATTCCCGTGACTCGTCCCAGGGAATCAGACTGAGCGATCTGGCGCCCATCGGCAAACACGCGTAGCCCTTTGCCTCGTCCATACTTGTCGCCGGTGTTGTCCCAGAGGATGGTGAGGATTCGGCCATGATAGAGGACGTTATCCAGGCAGAACCAGTCCCAGGTGTTTGACGGGATGAGGGGATTGACCTCGACCGTGTCGTCGGACCGCGGGCGCAGGCCCACCAGGCCGCTGATGACCAGATCGCCGTAGGTCGAATGGTTGTAGTCCTTGCCGCGCTCCTTACCGCCTTTGCCGGCGTCCCAGGCGCCGTTTTTCCAGGTCTTCAGGCGGGTGCGGGAGAGCCAATCGCCGGTCTGCGGATTGAGGTTCTCGTCGATCCAGGGGACGACCCGGCCGTCCTCACGCTGGAGACTGTGGCTCTTGGTATAGATCGTCAGCAGCCTGAGGTAATCGGCCTTCGTCACGACGTCCTGCTCATAGTTGTTCAGCACGTTGGCCAAGGCTGTCAGCGTGACGGACGTGGCGTAGGGCCAGCTTGGCCCATTCCACTGGCACTCATGGCCCTGGTAGGAGATGGCGAATTTCGGATGCCTCTGCTCGGCGGTCGTCGGGCCGAAGGGAGCGTAGAAGCCCTGCGGGTCCATGAGCTGCTTCCAAGCCTGCTCGTAGCCCGGGTCGGGCAGGTGGAAGTACCAGGGCGTATAGCCGTGCAATTCCCGCACGTCCACCCCGACGCGCAGCGGCGCTGCGGGGAGGCTCGGCTTGTCCCGCGGGAGAGTCTTGAAGAACTGGGCATCACGATCCCACAGCTTGCTCTGGACGAGTTCCTTGATTCGCTCGGCTTTTTCACGGTACGTCTTCACGACGTCCTCGCGGCCCGCGAGCGCGGCGATCCTGGCAATCGCTGCGGCGTCGCCGTACATGTAAGAATTGATCGTTGCCCGCTTACCGCTGCCGCCGATGGAGACCTCCATGCCGTCCCGGTCGTCGATCTGCCAGAACAGACCGTCCGGCTCCCCTCGGCTCTTCTCCCATTCTTCGTAGTTGCGGATCAGGTCGGGCAGAAGCCCGGTCGTCGCATCCTTATCCCCTGTTACTTGGAATCGCGCCCACAGGGCGTCGGCCGCCCAGAAACTATAGCTTCGCACCGCGCCGCCTTTGCGGAACCAGAAGGCCGCGTAATCGTTCAGGTATTGGGGGTCGTGGAGCCAGCGGCCTTCGTAGAAATGATGTCCCGCCGCACAGTTGATCGTGTTGTGCTTGCCCGCCCATCCGACGGGCGGGAGGAATTCCGTGATAACAAAGCCATCCGGCGTACTCTTGATATGCTTGCGATACGTCCACCAGCGGAAGTAGTACGTCCGCTCGATATCCTTGTCCGGGCACTCGAACAGCGGGATATTCGTCTTCAGGAACGACCACGCCTGGGCATTCGGGATGTGCTGTACGTACAGTTCCTCATCGTCCTCATTGAATCGGTCAATGTAGTGCTGGAAGGAGTCGGGCTTCAGCGGGAGCTCGCCTGGCGCAGCCGCGAGACTATTTGTGGAGAATGCAGCGAGTGCTGCGACAAGAAGCAGCGGCCACGATACGGTTCTGGTTTGAGAAGTGGTTGAATCCATATTCCCTCAATCTGAAGCCCAGTTCATCATTGAAATCAACGGCGTTCAGCGACCCATCCGAGGCAGCGCCACAGGATAAGCTCGAAACGCGTGGATGGAAAGCTCAATCCTGCCCAGTCCGGTCATGCCCTCGGGTCCGGGCTCTTGAGCATCCGGGAGCGCGTCGGGTGCTTGGGCGGTCGCATGAAGATCCGCAGCGTCGCCGGCAAAGGAAGCACCTTCGTCATTACCATGCCGGACTCCACCTCCTGACCTGAAATCCTCACCTATTCTGCCTTCTGTCATCGAAAATGATGACATTACCTGCTCCCCCATGAACGCGGCACGTTCGTCGCGCGTAAAAATAGCAGGCGGACTCTTGAAAGATTGGTTGGTGCGGCTATCCTGATATACGGTTTCGCTGAAGAACCCTGGAAGAGGCCAGACCAGCCGCGTTTTCGGGGCCAAAATGCGGATAGAAGGGCCACAATAGGGCTTTTTCGGCGGCATCGATACATCTGAGAAGCCCTGGCGGCGGCAGATCGAGGGTTCTGTCAGAGTCATTCTCGATAGCTTGTTACTATTTGAGCTCATGAAACGCCTTGGCGACTCTGCGGATGGTGCAGAGGGATCGGGCCCCCGGTGTTTCATAGGGAGAGCACAGCATGAGCATCGATACAGGCCGTGAGAGGATTGACGGGGGGAAACGACGACGCACGATGGTCCGACTTACGCCGGCCGCAGAGCCGGGGCAGGACGGAGAGCAGCTTGCCCCCTCTCCTGCCCCGGAATCCGCTGACCAGGGCAAGTCGAGGGAGAGGAACGAGTCAGGCGGTCCGAAAGAAAACGCCAAGGAGGGGGCCCAAGGCATGTCGCCGCTTCCCGCGTGGCTGGGCCGTCTGGGATACTACGCCCTGGCCCTGCTTTTCGTGGGGGGCGCGGTCCTGCTGTACCGGGCGCTGTGGGATGTGCTGAGCCCGACGCCCTTTCTGGTATTCTACCTGGCCTGGGTCGGCGCCGCGGCGTTCGGCGGATTGGGACCGGGTCTGCTGGCGACGCTGGCCTCCTGGCTGTGCGTGGACCTCTTCTTCGATCCCACCCCGTGGCACGTCGGTTTCCATGATCCTGGGTCTGTCGGCAGGCTGATGGTCCTCTTGGCCGGCGGACTGGCCGTCAGCGTGGTGGGCGAGACGGTGCGGCGGAGTCGAATCCACGAGCGCCGGCAGGGGCGGGAATTGGCCGCCGCGAATGCGGCGCTGCGGGCGAGCGAGGCCGGCCTTGCCAAGGCCGAGGCGATCGCACGCTTGGGCAACTGGGAAGTCGATGCCAGGACGAAGAAGGTGCGGGGCTCCCATGAGTTCTATCGCCTGTTCAATCTGGAACCTGATGCTACCCTGGACGCCTATATCGAGAAGTTCCACCCCGAGGATAAGCAGAGGGTTGTCGAATCTATCAATGCCGCCATATACGATGAGAAGTCCTACAGCCTCGACTATCGGGTCGTCCCCAGCCCCGGCGTGGTACGCTATGTGCACGCCGAGGGGGAGGTTACCTGCGATAGCGATGGCCTCCCGATCACATTTTTCGGCACGGTCCAGGACATCACCGCGTGGAAGCAGGCGGAAGAGGCGCTGCGCGAGAGCGAGGAGAAGTACCGACTTCTCGTCGAGAACTCGAAGGACATTACCTGGACGGTAGACCTTCAGGGCCAGTGGACGTTTATCAGCGGCAACATGGAGAAAGTGACCGGATACCGGGCCGACGAGCTGATCGGCAAGATGCTATGGGACTTCCTGGCGCCCGAGTCTCGCGACCTCGTCAAAGAAAAGCTGCGCCGGCGCGCGGGCGGCGAGGACGTGCCACCTTACGAGGTGCTGTTTGTGGGCAAAGACGGTCGGCACATGCCCTTCGAGGTGCTTGCGGCGTCCATCATCGACGAGGGCGGGAAGGTCGTGGGCGTGCAGGGCGTGGCCCGGAACATCACGGAGCGCAAGCGGACCGAGGCGGCGCTGCGGGAGAGCGAACAGCGTTACCGCGGCATCGTCGAGGACCAGACCGAGCTGATCTGCCTCTTCGAGGGCGACGCAACGATCACCTTCGTGAACGACGCCTATTGCAGGTATTTCGGGAAGAAGCGGGAAGATCTGGTCGGGCACCAGTTTCTGCCCCTGATCGCAGAGGCGGACCGAGAGTCCGTCAAGGCCCAGATCGCAGCGCTCCGCCCGGAGGACCCCATCGTCACGCTCGAAGAGCGTGTCCAGCGGCCCGACGGGAGCATCGCGTGGCAAGAGTGGAAGAACCGGGCCATCTTTGACGGGCAAGGCCATCTCACCGGATACCAAGCGGTCGGTAGGGACATCACCGAGCGCAAGCGGGCGGAAGAGGCGGTGGCGGAGAGCCGCAAGAAGTTCCGCGGGCTCGTGGAGAAGATCAACGACTGGGTCTGGGAGATTGATGCGGACGGCGTGTACACGTACTCGAGCCCGCGCGCGCGGGAGCTGCTGGGGTACGCGCCCGAGGAGATCGTTGGCAAGACGCCCTTCGACTTCATGCCGCCCGCCGAAGCGCAGCGGGTCTGGAATACCTTCCAACCCATCTGGCTCGAGAGGAAGCCCCTGGAGCTGCTCGAGAACACGCTGGTGCGGAAGGACGGCAGTCTGGTCACTGTCGAGACCAGCGGCATGCCCGTGTTCGCGGAAGACGGGGCCTTCCTGGGGTACACGGGCATCGATCGCGACGTGACCGCGCGCAAGTGGGCCGAGGAGCAATTGCGGCGCAGCGAGCAAGACCTCAACCGGGCGCAGGCGGTGGCGCAGACGGGAAGCTGGCGGTTGGACGTCCGTCGCAATGAGCTGCTCTGGTCCCAGGAGACCTACCGCATGTTCGGTATCCCCACCGGGACGCCCATGACGTACGAAACGTTTCTCGCCGCCGTACACCCGGCGGACCAGGAGTATGTGAGCCGCCAGTGGAGGGCGGCCCTGCGCGGGGAGCCCTATGACATCGAGCACCGCATCCTCGCCGACGGCCAGTTGAAGTGGGTGCGGGAGAGGGCCGCGTTGGAGTTTGATGAGGAGGGAACTCTCCTCGGCGGGTTCGGGACCGTCCAGGACATCACCGAGTGCAAGCAGGCCGAACAGGATCTGCGTGAAAGCCGGAATAAATATCAGGCTCTGATAGAAACTACCGCCGACTTCATCTGGGAAATGGACGCCTCCGGTAAGTACACGTATTGCAGTCCGCAGATGAAAGGCCTGTGGGGATATGAGCCCAAGGACATGATCGGCAAAACTCCCTTCGACGTGATGCCTCCGGAAGATAGGAAACAGGCCATCGGGAGCTTTCTGTCACTGGCCAAGTCGCCCAAGCCTTTTACGGGGCTGGAAGCGTCCTCGTATGACAGTCAGGGCCGCTTGATCGCCGTGGAGATTAGCGGAGTTCCTTTCTTTGATGCCGACGGGCGGTTGCTGGGCTACCGGGGAATCTCCCGGGACGTCACGGAGCGCAAGCAGGCCGAGGCGGCGCTGCGGGAGTCGCAGAGCATGCTCCAGTCGGTGATGGGAAACGTCCCGCAGGGGATCTTTTGGAAGGATCGCCATTCCGCGTACCTGGGCTGTAACAATGTCTTCGCGGAGGCGGTCGGCCTGGGGTCTCCTGGGGATATCGTCGGCAAGACCGACTACGACCTCCCCTGGTTGCCCGAACAGACGGCCTCGTATCGGGAGTACGACCGCCGGATCATGGAAAACGACACCCCGGAGTACCATATCATCGAGCGGATGCGAGAAGCCAGCGGGAAAGTGGCGTGGGTCGAGACCAACAAGGTCCCGCTCCACGATGCCCAGGGGCATGTCATTGGAATCCTGGGAACCTACGAGGATATCACCGAGCGCAGGCGGGCGGAAGAAACTCTGCGCGAGAGCGAAGAGTTCAACCGCCGGCTGATTGAGAGCAGCTTCGACTGCATCAAGACACTCGACTTGGAGGGCCATCTGCTGTCGATGAGCACCGGCGGGCAGCACTTGCTCGAGATCGAGGACCTGTGTCCTCTCCTGAACTCCTGGATCGACTTCTGGGAAGAACAAGATCGGCCACGGGTGGCCGCGGCGGTCGCCGCCGCCCGCGCAGGTGGAGTGGGCCACTTCCAGGCGTACTGTCCGACCGCGGCGGGTAAACCCAAATGGTGGGACGTGGTGATTACGCCGATCCGCGACGTGCGCGGCCAAGTCGAGCGGCTCTTGTCCATTTCGCGCGATATCACCGAGACCAGGCAGGCCGAAGAGACGCTGCGGGAGAGCGAGGAGAAATTCCGCTTGCTCGCGGAGACTTCGCCGGCCGCGATTCTCATCTACCAGGACGGCAAGTACGTCTACGTGAACCCTGCCGCGGAGTCGCTCACCGGGTACCGACGCGACGAACTCCTCCCACAGGCGCCGGGGGACATCGTACACCCGGATTATCGCCGGCAGGTGAAGCAAATGGTTTCCCGGCGTGCCCAGGGGGAAGGGCCTCCCATGCACTACGAGCTGAAGATCCTCACGAAGGATGGCCGGGAGAGGTGGATGGATCAAGCATCCGTCTCGATCCTGTACGGGAATAGGCCGGCCGGTTTGGTGGTCGCCTTCGATATCACCGAGCGCAAGCGGGCGGAGGAAGCGCTGCGGCAGGAGAAAGCCTTCACGGACAAATTGCTCAACGCCCCGCGCGACACCGTCTTCGTTTTTGAGCCTGTCACGGGCAGGCCTGTCAGATGGAACAAACGCTTTGCGGAGGTGAGCGGCTACGACGACGAAGAGATCGCGGGGATGAAGGCACCCGACGATTTCTATGACGAACATGACCTCAAGAAGGCCAGGGAATGTATTGACAGAATACGCGCTGACGGGCAAGGCGTCGTGGCGTTGTCTCTGATCACGAAGCAGGGAGTGCATATTCCGTTCGAGTATGTGGTGACAGTTGTCGAGGGCGAGGATGGAAAGACTCTGTTTCTATCCATAGGTAGAGACGTCACCGAGCGCAAGCGGGCCGAAGAAGCGCTGCGCGAGAGCGAGGAGAAGTACCGCTTTCTCGTCGAGAACTCGAAGGACGTCACGGGGACGATAGACCTTCGGGGCAAGTTCACGTTTGTCAGCGCCAACGTGGAGAAAATGATCGGATACCGGGCCGACGAGGTCATCGGCAAGACGGTATGGGACTTCCTGGCGCCCGAGTGCCACGACCTCGTTCGGGAGAAGTTGGGCCGGCGCAGACGCGACGAGGACGTGCCGCCCTACGAGGTGCTGGTCGTGGGCAAGGACGGCCGTCGCACGCCCTTCGAGTTGCACACGGCGCCCATCGTCGACGACCGCGGGAACATTGTGGGCGTGCAGGGCGTGCTCCGGGACATCACGGAGCGCAAGAAGGCGGAAGAGGCCCTGCGCGAGTGGAACGCCACGTTGGAGAGCAAGGTAGCCCAGCGCACCGAGGAGTTGGAGCAGCGGGCCCGGCAGCTTCAGAAGCTGACGCTGGAGCTGACGGACGCGGAAGAGCGGGAGCGCAAGCGTCTGGCCGAGATCCTCCACGATGATCTCCAGCAGGTGCTGGCGGCGGCCAAGTTCCAAATGGGCCTCCTGGACGGTCGAGTGAGGAACGACGCCGCGTCCCAGGAGATCGCCGCACTGCTCAAGGATTTGCTGACCGACGCGATCGCCCAATCCCGCAGCTTGTCCCACGAGCTCAGCGCGCCGACCTTGTCCCAGAGCGATCTGTGCGAGACGTTCGAGTGGTTGGCCGAGCAGATGCAGAAAAAGCACGGATTCACGGTCCATCTGGATATATGCGAGCGGATCGAACTGGCGTCGGAGCCGCTGCGGGCTCTGCTTTACAAGGCAGCCCGGGAGGCGCTGTTCAACGCGGTCAAACACGCGGGGGTGCGCGAGGCGAGGCTCCGTCTGCGGCAGCAACGCGGCCGCATCCGGCTCTCGGTGTCCGACAAAGGCCGGGGGTTCGATCCCAGGGAACCCGGCCACAACCTCGGGTTCGGACTTCGGAGCATCCGGGAACGTGTCGAGTACCTGGGCGGTCGTATGAAGATCCGTAGCGCCGTCGGCAAAGGCAGCATCTTCATCATCACCGTACCGGACGCGGAGGTTTCACGATGAGCATGGTCGACAGACTACTGCCCCGCGGCGTCCCGGTGCTGCTTGAGCTCCCGCCAGGTGGTCAGGACGATTCCCTGTTTCTGGATGAATGACCGGATCTCGGGGTCGAGCATCAGACGCAGCTCCGCCGCGCGGGCCTTGCCCGAGCCGGAAATCTGGGCGAACACCTCCGTGGGGGCGGTGCAGTGAACGATGATCTGCGTGATGCCCGGCTGCATCTCGGCGAGCAGTTTCAGTAATTGCTGTTTTCTGCCCTCGTACTCCGGGGCGTTCGTCGGTTGGGTCACGAGATCGTCGATCACCGGCAGTCCGGCCTTCCAGACCCTTTCGCCCAAGGCGGTGAGCAGGAGCTTGAACTTGCCCACCTCGGGGCCCACGTGCTGCATGTGCCCGCCGGTCATCAGGACGGGAATCTTCTTCTCGATGCCGACCTTGACGTAAGACTCGATGAAGGGTTCGTAGAAACACGTCCCCATGTGGCTGTCGAGGTGCGTTGGGGCGATGCCCATGGCCTGCGCCTTCTCGATCTGGGCGCGGATCTCCTTCTCGAATTCCTCGACCGTGGCGTGGTCCAGCACGTTCTTGACCTCCGGCCAAAGATAGCCCTGCGGATCGACGAGGCCGGGGGCGGCGGGCTTGCCGACCAGCGGACCCCAGCGGTAGTTGTCCCATTCCGACGTGAGCGTCAGGTGCAGGCCGGCGTCCGTCTGCGGATGGTCCTTCAGGTAGGCCGCCATCTGGGGGACCCACGGGCAGGGCATCATCACGCTCGTGGAGGTGGCGACGCCTCCGGCGAGGGCTTGGGCCACCCCCTGGTCGGAATCGTACGACATACCCGCGTCATCCACGTGGAAGATGACCACCTTTGTGCCGCTGGGCCATCCCAGTCGTTCGGCATACGTCATTTGCTCGCGGGCGACGGCCGGTCCACCCGAAACCATGCCAAATGTGGATACCGTGCAGATGAGAACGCTCAATAACATTGTCTTTCCTTCCTCAGGTCTCCATCCCGGGCCTGCCCTACAGGCGGGCAGGACGTTTTCACGCGAGTATTGTAACGACGCCGCGGTTTCCGTCTACCCGGAGCCTCTGGCCGGTTCGAATAATTCTCGTGGCGGCCGGGACGTTGACCACGGCGGGGATGCCGTACTCGCGGGCGATGATACTGCCGTGGGAGAGCAGGCCGCCCTGCTCTGTCACGATCCCGGCGGCCGGCACGAAGTAGGGGGTCCAGCCCGGATCGGTGAACGGGGCGACCAGAATCTCGCCCGCCCGGACCTGCTCGTCCGTATCCGCCCGCAGGATCACACGGGCCTCGCCCGTGGCCATCCCGGCGCTGGCGGCGACGCCGTGCAGAACGTCGGCGCTGGCGTCTGGCATCTGCGGCTCCGGGACTTGTTTGTCGGGATCGAACCGGCCGACCACGACTTTGGGCGGCGTGATCGACTTGTTCCTCTCATACTCCGCCCGGCGGTCGGCGACGACCTTGGGGACATCCAGGTCCGCGCCGCCGTGCAACACGGTCTCCAGCTCCTGTAGTTGCAGGAAGAACACATCGTCCGGTTGCCGGAGCACGCCGGCTTCCGACAGTCTGGCGCCGATCTCCAGGAGCATGCGACGCAACAGCATCGTCCATCGGATGCATTCGTTCTTGAAGTTTTCACGGAGGACCGAGCCGCTCCGGGCGGTACGCAGGAAGCGATCGAAGATCATCCGCTTGATCGGATTTCTCAACTGTTGGCGGCAGCGCTCCTGCAATTGCTCCCGTTGGCGGGCCCGCTCCTGCTGATTCCGGAGAGGGTTCATCACGTCCGGCTGGGCCAAGTAGCCGCGCACGAGCTTCAGGACGTAGTCGGGCGTTTCGGACCAGGGCCGATTGTAGAGCTCGAGCTCGCCGCGACAGTGGTGGCCGTGGCAGGCCATGAATCGGTCCCAGCCCCTGAGGAACGCCTGGCCTTCCTCCGTCGCCGACAGCGTTTCTCGGATGGTGCCCCACGTGTCATGCGAGAGCAGCACCTGGCGCACGGTGGAGACCTGACGTGCCTGGGCCGCCAGTCGCCACAGGTCGAGGCCGGCTTGGGCACTGGCCATACCGCCCGTGTCCGCGAGAAGGTGGTTGGCCAGCGCGCCGTCGGTGTCGCCCAGCCAGCGCTGGCAGACCTTGTACAGGAGGGCCAGCGGGGCCGTGGTCAGCACGGCATAGAGCAGATCCAACCGGGCGACGCCGTCCTGCGTGACCGCGGTGAACCGGCGGCCCAACTCCCCCAGCGACAGGCGGGAGAAATCCAGGTCCTGCAGCCGGCAACTGATCTTGTGCATCTCCCGAATGGAGAGGCGAGCCTTCTCCTGCCGGTGCGCGATCATCAGGCGAATCGACCACGGGAGTCGGAGGATCATCCTCGTCGTGCTGATCTTCAGGCCCGGCGCATCCCCGGCGACGTCCGATGGCTCGTCCTTCGGCGCCGCCTGTCCTCCGCCCATCAGCGCGCGGTAGTCAAAATGCTGCGCCCCGGGCAGGTGCCGGATGATCGCCATTCCCATGCTGGCATTAAAGTACAGGCGGCCTGCCACCAGTCGCAGGAATCTCTTTCTGTCCATGTCTTCGAGACCGAGGATGGTCAGGACCGGTCTCAGGAGCGTGTCGTCGGTAGCCTCGGCGAACGAAGAGGTCATGGGCGTCATCACGTCCGGGAGCACTTCGCCGAGGTTCGCATTGGTCCAGACCTGACGGTCCTCCCAGGACTCGGCGCCGGGAGCCCTGGTGACGGGCCGGGATTGCACGAAGAAGACCGTTCCTCCCTGTAGGGTCCATTCCATGTCCTCCGGGCCGCCCAGCCGGGCCTCCGCGCGCTTGGCGAGCCGAGCCAGCCGGATTGCCGCACGCCTTTCGATGGACGGCTGAGACGCCCGCTCCGGCGCGACCGGCTGCTGTCGAATTCCGCCATGTTGATCGAGCACGCTCTCGATTCTCTTGTCGCTGATGGTCCTGGCGAGGAGGTGGAGATCGCGTTTTCTCACGAGGAACCTGTCCGGCGTGACTTGACCGGAGACGACGGCCTCCCCGAGTCCGAAGCAGGCCTCGATGATGATCCGGTCGGAGCGCCCGCTGGCAGGGTCGGTCGTGAACAGCACGCCGGAGGCATCCGCCGGCACGAGCGCTTGGACGATCACCGCCATGCCGACGGCACGATGGTCAAAGCCGTCCTGCTCGCGGTAGTCCCAGGCCCGCTCGGTCCACAGCGAGGCCCAGCATTGCTTGACGGCCGCCAGGCACCCCTCAAGGTCTGCGATGCCCAGGTAGGTATCGTACTGGCCGGCGAAAGACTGACGCGGCAGGTCCTCCGCCGTGGCCGAGGAGCGAACCGCGACGAATCCTGCTCCCAGCTTATGATAATGCATCTCTATCGCTTGGCGGGTCCCTTCGGCCATGGGTGCCTTGATGATCGCCTCTCGAATCTCCGACAGGACTGACCTCTTCTGTTCAGGAGGGGCTGAAGCAAGGGTGTCCAAAGCCGAGGCGATTTGGCGAACGACATCACCTATCTCCACGTGTTCCCGATATGCTTCGATGGAGAGACAGAAGCCGGCGGGAATCGTCAGCCCGATCCGGCTCAACCGGACCAGACTGGCAGCTTTGGGCCCGATGGCTTTGTCATCCACATCCGCCTGGGCGTCCAACCAAACGATGCTCGTTTGGCTCATGGTTATGGCTCCCTCAAACACAATCCGTGCAGGAGACCACAGGACCCGACTTCTACCCAGTCCGGCGCGGGCCGGTTCACCCGCGCAGCACGCGTGTCGAAGGTCCGGGGGGCGATTTTTGTCATTTACGCTTGTTTTTTGGGCTGTCTTCCTTAAAATCAAGGAGCCACGCGGTTCATATGAACTTCTGTGAGCCGTCGGAGAGGTGTCAGAGCGGCTTATCGAGCGGTCTTGGAAAGGCCGTGTAGGGTTTACCCTACCGCGGGTTCGAATCCCGCCCTCTCCGTTCTGTCTTGGTGTTCTTCAGGGGAGGCCGCAGCCGCGGAAGCATGGTTTACGCCCGCATGAAGGAGAATCGGACGTGACGGAATCGCAAGGTCCCGGGGGGAGAATCGTTCGGCGGGGGCCGTACCCGGAGTTCACTTGGACCGCCGTTCTGCTTGGTTACGGCATCGGGATCGTCATCACGATCAGCTTGGGCTACGCGGCCCTGATTCTGGGCTTCTCCCATGAAGGCTCGGAACTGGCGGCCATTCTGGGCTTCGGCATTCTGCGGGGCCTGTTGGGCCGCACCAGCATCATCGAGAACAACATCAACCAGACCATCGCCAGCAGCGTCAACGCTGCCTCGGCGGGGATGATGTTCACGATTCCGGCGTTGTTCATCCTCAACCAGACCGACTTCAATCCGCTGCTGATGGTCGTCGCCTGCATCGCGGGCAGTTTTCTGGGCGTCGCTTTCATCATTCCGTTGCGTAAGCAGATGATCGACTTCGAGCGGCTGACGTTTCCCGGCGGCGTGGCGGTCGCGACCGTCCTCAAATCGCCGGGGGCGGGTGTGCACAAGGCATTGCTGCTGCTGATCGGGATCGGCCTCAGTGCGGCGGTGAGCATCATCAGCCACGTCGCCAAATTCGAGAATCTGCCGCTGGGCCGGCACCTCGGCATGCCGGCATACATGAACGGCATCTGGTTCGTCTCCCTGCTGACCATCGGTGTGGGCTTCATCGCGGGCCGGGGCGGCGTCGCCTTCATCATCGGCGGGTTCGTCTGCTACTGGATCTTGGGGCCGATCTTGGCGGGAATGGGCCTGCTGCCGGCGCCGGAGCAATTCACAGATCCCTCGGCGGCCATCCCGGAGTACATGCGACTACACCTCTTTCGGCCGGTGGGAATCGGGATGTTGGTCGGAGGGGCGCTCATGGGCATCGTCTTTGCGCTGCCTCTGATTGTCAACGCGGTGCGGAGCATGCATAGCGCTGCCAAGACCCGGACGGGTCTGTCCCGGGACGAGATGCCGATCCGGTTCCTGTATTTTGGCATCGCGGCGGCCGTGCTGGTGCTGTCGATTGTGGCCATCTATTCCGTCGAGGGCATGGGCGTTCTCCGCGGCATCGTCATGGCCCTGGTGGGGACGCTGTGGATCTGGATGGCCGGCGTGATCCTGTCGGAGTGCATCGGCCGAACGAACTGGTCGCCGTTGAGCGGCATGACCCTGATCGGGGTGACCATCCTCGTTCTGATTACCCGCGACCTCGGGAGCAAGGGCGCCATCATTTCCTCCGTGATCGTCGGGGCCGCCACGTGCTGCGCCATGGCCCAGGCGACCGACCTGATGCTGGACCTCAAGACCGGCTATCTTGTCGGGGCCATTCCCCGGCGTCAGCAGATCGGGCAGTTCTTGGCCACTTGGCTGGGGCCGGTCATCATCATGGTCCTCATCTATGTGCTTCACAAGGCGTACGTGCTGGGCAGCGAGCGGCTGCCGGCCCCCCAGGCCCAGGCCTTGGCCGGCGTGATCAGTGGAATCCTGGGCGGCGATGTCCCCGCCACAAAATACGCGGTTGGTGCCGTACTCGGCGTGCTGCTTAGCGCCACCGGCATCGGTGGGCTGGGCATCCAGGTGGGCCTGGGCTTTTACCTGCCGTTCAATATCGTCTTGACCTACACGATTGGCATGTTGCTGCGAATTCTCGTCGATTGGCGGCGGGGACTTCGCTACAGCGAGGAGGTCGGCATTCCGGTCGCGGCGGGCTTCATCGTCGGCGAGGGCCTCATGGGCGTCGGTTTCGCCGTGTACTCCGTCGTGACCGGCATGATGGGCTGATCGAGGTGACTGCATGAGAAAACTCGGCTTCCTTCTGGTGATCGTTGGCTTCCTGGCCGGGGCGCTGGCATCTGTAGTAAATGAGACCGCCGTGCGGTGGGACTGGTTTATCCCCGCCGTGGCGGTCGGATTCCTGGGTGTGGTTCTGGTCCGGCTGGGTCGCAGGCGGGAGGTCCGCGCGACGGAGCGCCTGACCTCCAATATGCGGGCTATCCAGGACAGCCTCCGCCGGATCGCGCAAAACATGACCCAACTCGATGCCGAAAAGCAGTCCATCGACCCGTATGAGGTCCGCCACCGCCTGGAGGAACTGTTCGCGGACGACCTGAGCACGTTCATTACCGCCCGTGAGAGTATCGCCTATTCCTACGGACTGGCCGCCTACGCCGACGTGATGAGTTCCTTTGCCGCCGGAGAGCGGTACCTTAACCGTGCTTGGTGCGCCTCGGCGGACGGTTACGTCGATGAGATTCATCAATACCTGGGCGAGGCGAGAGAGCAGTTTGCCTCCAGCCTCGACAAGGTCCTCGCCCTCCAAGTCGTCCCGGGCCCGCAATCAGGCGGAGCCGTGGCCCTCCAGCCGGACCAGCCATAATTCCGGAGCAGAACGCCAGGAATTGGGGTGCCATGTCTGCGCTGGCGCAGACATGCTCAACCATCGGTGAAAGACATGCCCACGCGAGCGTAGGCATGGCACCGGGCTTATGGGTGGCACGGCCAAGCGCAGCTTGACCGTGTCTTTGAGGCCACGGAACGTATCTGGCAAGCAGGGTCAAACAAGTTTGGCCGTGCCACCCGGAGCAGAGGGGCTCAGGCTTCTTTTTTGCCGGTCCCGCCCTGCGGCGGGCACATGAAATCGGGGATCCGGCGGACCTTACCTTCAGGGGTGACGCAGGCCAGGACGCTGGAACCCTCCGCCAACAGCAGGCCGGTGCTCCGGCGGGTGAGCTTGTACGTGTGCTCCACCTTTCCCGGCGTCACGTTCGAGCACGTGGTCTCCAGGAGCAGTTCCTCATCGTAGAAGGCCGGCCGGCGGTACTTGATCCGCAGTTCCGCCACGACGAAGAAGGTCCCCTGGGCCTCCAGGTCCCGGTAGGCGACCCCGTTGGCCCGGAGCAACTCCGTGCGTCCCATCTCGAACCAGACGGGGTAGACGCTGTGGTGGATCACGCCGCCCTTGTCCGTCTCGGCGTACCGCGGGACCACCGTAATCGTATGGCTCTGAATTGTCATCCGTTCGGGAAGCTGCATAACATCCGCAAGGATACCAAATCTTGGCCGGTCCGCAAGGGTCTGGTCCGGGCCCCGGCCGGGCCGCGTCGGCCCCGTGTCGCGTCCGCAAATTATTCAAAATATGAGCAAAAATTTGCTTTACGGGGACATCTGGGGTGGGTATAGTGATGGGCGATAGATGATAAGTGCAGGTTGAGCCCTCAAGCCCCTGCGTGTTATCTCGCTTTTCCTCTCCCTCCGCCGCGCAGGGGCTTCTTTTTGAATCGTCTGTAGCACGGCGGAGGCGAAGTCACGCTCATAGGTCTTGTCCCGGATTGTTCTCCCGCCGAGAGACGTTGCGTGTCGTGTTTGCGCGGGCGCGGGAATCCTCTCTGAGACGGCGAAATACGCCGATCCTTCTGGCAGGCCCAACTCAGGAACCTGGGATGTCACCACCAAGTGTGCGCCTGCCACAATCTATCTATCGGGTCCAGTGATGCTCGATCTCTTCGAGGGTCTTGCCCTTGGTCTCCGGGACGAAGACGCAGAGGAAGACCAGCAGGACCACACAGAAGGCCCCGTAGAGCCAGAAGGGAACGGCACGGTGGAACGTCGCCACCAGCCACGATGCGTCGTCGTTCATCATGGGGAAGGTCTGGGACACGACGTAGTTGGCGACCCACAAGCAGATCGTGGCAATCGCCATCGCCCGGCCCCGGATGCGGGTGGGGAAGATCTCGCTGAGGATCACCCACGTCACCGGCCCCACGGACAGCGCGAAGCAGGCGATGTAGCCGAGGATGAACAAGAGCATCCACATGCCGGTGGTCTGCGCATAGGCCGCCAGTCCCATCGCCAGCAGGCAGATGCCCATGCCGGTCGAGCCGATGATCATCAGGGGCTTGCGGCCGAGCCGGTCCACCGTCCAGATGGCGACGATGGTAAAAGACAGATTCACGACGCCGACAATGATATTCTGCAAAAGTGCGGCGTTGGTCCCCGAGCCCATCTTCTTGAAAATCTCCGTGCCGAAGTACAGGAACACGTTGATCCCGGTGATCTGCTGCAGGACCGCCAGGACGATTCCGATGACCAGGACCAGCTTCATTCCCGGCTGAAGAAGCTGTCCCAGCGAGCCGGTCTCATGGCCGAGGGTGTCTTTGATCTGCGCCAGTTCCATCCGGGCCTGAGCGGGACCGTTGACGCGGGTGAGAATGCCCAGGGCCTTGTCCTCGCGTCCCTGCTTCGTCAGCCAGCGCGGGCTTTCGGGAACGAGGAAGAGCAAGACCAGCAGGACCAGGGCGGGCAGGGCCCCGGAGGCGAACATCCACCGCCAGCCGTGGGTTTGGTTCCACAGGTCGTCCCCCTGCAGGGCGATGAAGTAGTTCACGAAGAAGACGACGGAAATGCCCGAGACGATGGCGAACTGGTTGATGGAGACCATGCGTCCCCGGATGCGCGCCGGCGTGATCTCGGCGATGTACAAAGGCGAGGAGAGGGACGCCGCCCCGATGCCCAGGCCGGCGAGGATGCGAAAGAGGATGAACGCGGTGAGCGTCGTCGGCACGGCGGTCCCGATGGCCGAGACAAAGAACAGGATCGCCGAAAGGATCAGGACCTTCTTGCGGCCGAACCGATCGCTGATCGCACCCGCCCCGGCCGCTCCCAGGGCACAACCGAGCAGTGCACAGCCCATGGCCCAGCCTTCCTGCTTGGGACCGAGGCCGAAATGGGTCCTCAGCGGCCCGATCGCACCATTGATGACCCCAGTGTCGTAGCCGAACAGCAAGCCGCCCAAAGCAGCCACGATCGTGACGAGGAAGACATAAGTCATGCTGCCGGCCTGACCGCCCGTCAGCACGGCACCGCGGTCCCCAACCGGTCCACTTCCTGCCACCATCTCAGGACTCTGGCTCATTTGCAGTTCTCCAGCGCGTGTTTCAGCGCCCAGTCGATGAACATCGCGTAATTGTCGTTCCGATAGCTGCCGTCGAGGTTCTTGCACTTCTCGCGGGCGAATCCCATCTGCAGGACCAGCGGGCGGGCCTTGTCGCCGAGGATCTGGAGCGTGCGGGCGGCGTGCAGGACGACGACTTCGCGGGGGTCCAGCAGACCTTGCGCCAAGACCGCCAGGGCATCGTCGCACGAGCCGAGCCGGCACAGCACCCCGGCGGCCGTGAAGCGGACGTTCGGACTGGGGTCGTTCAGCACCTTCTTGATGGCGTCCGCCGCCGGGGCCGCTTCGGGGCCGAGGGCCTCCAGGCTAACCGCCGCCCAGTAGCGCACGGCGCTATCCTCATCCTGGAGCAGGTCCGCCAGGGCGGGGAGGATTCGGGGCCCCTCGCCCACGAGTTCCGCCGTCGCGAGAATACGAGCTTGGGCGTACTTGCGCGGGTCGCGCGCCATCTCATACGGCGTCGAGCCGGCGGCCCGGATGTGCATTTCCGCCTCCGGCAGCAGCTCCGTGTCCTTCGTCAGGGCCATCCAGTCCCAAAGCTGCCTTCTCATGCGGCTGAGGGTCTGCTCCTGGGCGGGCGCGCCGGCCAGGTTCTTGACCTCGTTGGGGTCGGTAAGCGTGTCGTACAACTCCTCGACGGGCTTGGTCGGCTCCCACAAGAGCTTCTCAATCCCGGCCATGCCGCCTTCTTTGGCCACTCGGCGCAACTCCTGCATGATCTCGGCCTGGTCGCAGTAGTCGCTCGGCTGTATGTAAGGCAGGTGCGGCATGAAGTTGCGGATGTACTTGTAGCGCTTATCCCGCACACAGCGCGACATATCGTACGCTTCATCGACCCGGCTGTGGGTTGCGAAGATGTACTCGCGGGCAGGCGGCATCGTTGTGTCGCGGGCATCTTGCCCGCGATTCGAGGGCGGGACGCCCTCGACACGGCTTCGCGATGCCGCCGGGGTCTGGCCCAGGAACGGCTGGCCTTGCATGTGCGGCGCGGTCGCCAAGCCCGCCAGACTCAGCACCGTCGGGGCAAAATCGACGAAGCTGACAAGCTGGTCTGTCTTCCCGCCGGGGGCGTACGGCGCGAGGTGCTGGTACCGCCCGGGGACGCGAATCATCAAGGGGACGCGCAGCCCCGTGTCGTAGAGCGTCCGCTTGAACCGCGGCAGGCCCAGCCCGTGGTCGGGAAAGAAGAACACGATCGTGCTTTGCGCCAGGCCGTCCGCTTCAAGCTGCTGCAACAGATCGCCCACCTGCTTGTCCATGCTGGTAATCAGATCGTAGTAGCGGGCCCAGATCTTACGCACCATCGGCGTGTCCGGGTAGAAGGGCGGCAGCGTGAGCACCTTGGGATCGTGCCGCTCCTCGGGCTTGAGCTTGGAAGTGTACTTCTCGAAGAACGCCTCGTCCGAGCCGTTGATCTGGCCCTGGTGCGTGCACGTGATGTTGAACACGCTGAAAAAGGGCAGGCCGGTGGGCCGGTTCCGCCAGTGGGCGGTCGGGCTCGAATCGTCCCAGATCGTCGCGTCCTTGAAATTGTAGTCTTCCTTGAAGTTGTTCGAGCAGTAATAACCGGCGACCCGCAGCCGCTTCGGGAGAGGCTCGACCTGTTTCGGGATGCGGATGTCGGAGCGCAGGTTCTGCGTCCCGAGCGAGGTCGCATAGACGCCGGTAATCAGGCACGACCGGGCCGGCGAGCAGACCGGGGCGGTGGAGAAGGTGTTCGTATACCGGATCGCTTGGCCGGCGAACCGGTCCAGGTTCGGCGTGGTCGCGTACGGGTCGCCCCAGCAGCCCAGGTAGGGACTCGTGTCCTCGCAGGTGATCCAGAGGATGTTGGGCCGGGCCGGCGGCGTTGTGTCGCGGGCATCCTGCCCGCGGTTCGAGGGCGAGACGCCCTCGACACGGGGAGCCGGCTCCGTCATGCACCCGGCCACCGTCAGCGCCGAGGCACAGAGACCCGCCTCCTTGAGAAACTCCCGACGCGTCCGCTTCGCACGATTCATGGCGTTGCTCCAAACACTCGATGACTCAAAGCCCGCAGAATGTGCCCTGCACATCCTGTCCGCCGGCCATTATAGTTTTCGGCCGGACGGGTGACAATCCACCAGCATATCCACTCTCACAGCCCGCTCCGGAGCCATTGGCTTCGTTTCGCACGACAGGCTCGGGCCGGGAGCATGGGGACGATAGGATACTGCATTAGTGGGATATCGTGGCCGACGGTTCCCTGACCGCCGATTGGCTTTGTTTGACGCGGCCAAGTCCCGCGCGGGCAAATTGGCTTCGTTTTGCACGATTGGCTCCAGCCGCGGCCTCGTCTGCCCGTCCGGGGGCAAATTGGGTTCGTTTTGCACGATTCGCTCTCCAAATTGGCTTCGTTTTGCACATTTCGCCCCCCGCAGCCCGAGGCGGCTGACCGAATTGGGTTCGTTTTGCACAATCGGTTGCTCCGGGGGCCTCCCGACCCTGGCGGCCTGCGCCCATTTCCGTGCGCTCGGCGGCAATTGGCTTCGTTTCGCACTTCACACTTCTCCCGACTTGGCTTTGTTTCACACGAGTTTTCACCACCGAGGCACAGAGAGCACAGAGCCGGAGCCGGGCCATTTCCTGCGATAGGCTGGGGATTATCTCTGTGATCTCGGTGTCTCTGTGCGGTAGGGGCGACGCATGCGTCGCCCGTACGGGTGCGCCTCGCCGGTGGACAAAGAGCGGCGCTGCACTGGTTAAGCCAGACTCGCAGAGTCCGTGACCCCGCGAATCGTCGCGGCCACCGCTGCCGGCGGCCGCGTTTCTATTATAGACGTTTCTCGATGCCTGTATGTTGTGCAAAAATCAAAAATCACGTAGAAATTTTCCACTGCCCGACCAGCCCAGCCCGCAGGGCGAAAGAGGGACCCCAAACGCGAAACTTCGCGTTTGGGAACCCAGACCATAGCCCAGCCATTCATGGCTGGGTAACGGGGACAAGAAGCAAAACCAGTCCCGCCAGGGACGAAAGAATACTCCACCACGGCGAACCTGGGCAGTGCCTTTCCTGTTCCGTCCTTTGCCTTTTTCCCTTTTCCTGCCGCGGTTTACCGCGGATAATGCGTCCCTATGAAGAAGTCGCTGGCCCATCTGCCGAAATACAAGCGCGACGAGCTCAAGCGCGTCCAGGAGATCATCTTAGACGAGTGTCCCACCGTCCTGATGATCATTCTGTTCGGCTCCCACGCCCGCGGCGACTGGGTCGAGGACCGGCATTTCGAGGACGGGACCCTGCACGAATACATGTCGGACTTCGATATCCTCGTCATCGTCCGCTCCAACCACATCGTCAACAGCAAGGACACTTGGCGTCACGCCGAGACCCGGGCCCGCCGCTTGGCACGGACCTGGACGAACCTGATCGTCGAATCGATCGAGACGGTCAATAACGCCCTGGCCCGGGGCCATTACTTCTTCACCGACATCAAGAAGGAAGGCATTTTGCTCTACGACACCGGCGAATTCAAGCTCGCCCGCCGGCGCCAGCTCGATCCCAAAGAACGCCGAGGGATCGCCAAGGCCCACTTCGCGGAGTGGTTCACGAACGCGCAGAACGCCTACAGGCAATATGAGCACGCGATGGACGACCGCTCGTACAAGGAGGCCGCCTTTAACCTTCATCAAGCCGTCGAGCGTTTCTACGGTGCCATCCTCCTCGTTTTCACGAACTATCGGCCCAGGTCGCACGACCTGGAGAAGGTCAGTCACATGGTCGGTGGCTACGATCCGGCTCTCCTGACGGTCTTTCCGCAGGCTACGGACGAGCAGAAGGTATGTTTCGATCTCCTCCAGCGGGCCTACGTCGAGGCCCGCTACAATCCCGGCTACAAAATCACGAAGGAGCAACTCGAATATCTCGCCCAGCGGGTCAGGAAGTTGCAGGACCTGACCAAGAAGATCTGCGAGGCGAAAATCGAATCCTACCTATCGCCGTGAAGGGGCCGCACCGCGGAACTCCTTTGAACCGTTAATTGTTAATCTGAGGGCTGGCCCTGCGAAGCCCCGTTCGCTCGACCGGCGTTCGGCGTAACGGAAGCCTTCGGGGTCTCCCGGTTTCCGTGCAGAGAGTTTCCACGCATGCCCAGGGTCTTAGACTCCGTGGCGTTCAGGGCCGGCTGGCATTTGTCGTCGTCTCTGATGTGGCCTTCCCTTTCACCTTACAAGGTCGGCACGCCAGAGGAGGTGATTTCGGAGCTCCATGGCTGGCCTGCGTGTGCCCCTGTCAACGCTTCACCCACGCGGTTGCCCGCCTCGGCGCATGACTCGGGGTCAAGATGGTTTGCTATTCCTTTCTTGTACGGCTCTTTCATCCGCGACTCTCCGCCGGCTTTGACCGGCGCTTTCATGGCGTCCCCGGAATTCCAGACGACGCAGAGCGATGGGCAAGCTTGCCACACATATGAACGTGCCAGCATGATCGTGACAAGATGACTAGCGCCAGCGATCGCGGGGATGAAGGACAACCCGCAGAGAGGCCGAACACCGAAAAGTCACGCACCGCACAACTTTTGTTGCCAGTAACACCGCTCATCCTTGATATAATGACTCTGTGGCTGACTTTTCCGGCCAGACCGGAGGTTGTTGTGCGTCGCGATCATCAAGAACGCAAGGCTGCGGGGTTGCGTCTTTGGTCTCTTCTGGAGGCCCTGGGCATTTCCAAGGACAAGGTTGCAAACGGTATAAAGGTCAACAAGTCCTCTGTGTGCCGGGCTTTCGATGAGACCGGAGAATTCGCCTTCGGCAGGGACAAGCTTCTTGCACTCCAGATTCTCGCCACACAGAAGATCACGGAAACTGTGAGGGCCATCCTTCAACTTGGCCCCGCGAAGCTTGATCTCCTGTCTACCGACTATGACACATCGGCCCCTTGCCATGACAAGACGGCCAAGGCCATCATAGAAGCGGTTCAGGACAGTCTCGCCTCCCGCCTCGCCGGTGAACCTTCCCCCACGCGACTTCCGAACAACGTGTTTGCAGCCACCATCCAACTTGGGCCTGACCAACACTGCCTCTACATAGTAGACACGAGAACATCCAACGGCGTTCCTAACGATGATTCGCGCATTCACGAACTCGAGCATTTGTCCGACCACTTTAGAGAACAAGCTCGACAACTTAGGGCCCGCCGGACTGCTACACAAGAGCGCGTCCAATTGCCCAAGAAACGCTTCTGATAACCGCGCGTTGATGGATACAGCGTATGGATAGAAAACCAAATAGAGTTCGTACACGACCTGCAATCCCGACCGAAGCCAGAGAGCATTCTGCCGATCTTCTTGACGCCGAGAGTTGGAGTGCTGGCAGGGCAGCGGTTGCAATATCTGACAAGAGTCGAATGGCACGGCATTTCGTAGCGCACGATCTATTCACCCAGGGAAAGCAATCTATCGACAATCGCCGGCAGATCACGGCAGCAAGAATGATAGTAAATCCTGGTACCACACCGAACGAGGTTGTACGACAGGTTCTGGAATGGGTCCGCGAATTGGTCAAAGATGATGCACGCACAGACAGGCAGCGTATACCAACACCCCACATAGTGTGGTACACGCCAGGATCGATTGTTCCCGCAACACTGTACGAGTTTCGAATTCAGCACCCGGACTTGCGAAACGCGTGCGGCCTCTATATGTTTCCCGGCATGGTCGATCCATATTTGGAAATGGTTCGCGGAGCAGAAGCCACACGCTACGTCAATCAGATAAACCAATGCTTCACATACGCCATTCTCAGTGCATACGCTTTTGATATGCGGTCTGGCACCGCATTTTTCTTCTTTGACGATGAAGTTGAACTCCAGAAGGCTGTTGCACTGCGTGAAGCCACACATAAGTTTCTGTTTCTGGACCCCGAGAAACTCAAGCGAGAAGGTTCACCAGCCTATTCTATCCAGCAGTTGCTGAGTACGTCGCAAACCGTGACGATCTATACAGTATCTTCCGAACGAGACGCCGTTATCACAGAGGAATTCGAGCAATTGACAAAGACACTGCAAGCAGCCAATCAGTCCCAGAATGCCACGCAGAAACTCCTCAGATTGGTCATCATCAACAACAACAAACAGATCAACATCCCCAAGACAATCAAGATAGCGCCACCCGGCAACCAGCCGCTGGGCAACTAAGGTTGCCGCAACTCTAATTGCTTGTTCTCTGTCCCTATTCCGGGCACACTACCTCCCATGATACTCGGCTTATCCGCCAAGAACATACATTGGTCGCTCTTGGCCCGGTCATTGTTCGGTCGCGCAGCGCTTGTAACGAATGTGCGACTCAGGAGGTGGAAAATGTCCGACCAACACAAAGAAGCCATTCGGCACCTTACGGAAAAACTCGCAAGCGTTAACCAGAGGCTGAAAGATGGAGAGAGTACTCCACATTACCAGCGACTCATACATGGCGCTGCGTAAACAACAGGCAGAACTCGTGTCCGCGATCAATGCCTTGCGGAGACAGTAGGCACATACTGTCGGCAGAGTCGCGCAAAGTACAGACACGGCCTCCAACCACATCAACGTGACCGGGGTTAGGCTACTTCATCGTCCCCATCGCGACGGTAACGATAGCCGATCGGTCTTACTCCCTCAGGGGGGCGAGGGTCAGCCCTTATTCTAAGCTTTAACGGCATCTCTGATGTCAAAGGGCATGATTGTCTCCTTCAAGATGCGCGGGCACACTACCAACCAAGGCTTTCGGCCTTACTGCTGTTGGCCGGAGACACGTGGTCATGACGAACGTCGTGGCAGGCGATCATGGGGCCGGGACGATCCCGGCGTCGCGGAGGCTGCGGACCGGCTCTCCGGTGGCGGCGGCCGGCTCGGCGATCAACGTGTAGGAATGCAAGGAAGGACAGAGAATTGTACCGCAGAGGACGCGGCGGTTCGGAAGGAAGGGGGTCAAAGGAAGGAAGGGGGTCAAACCTACACATTTCACTTTCTTGGCTATGGAAGGAAGGGGGTCGGAAGGAAGGGGGTCAAACCTACACATTTCACTTTCTTGGCTATAGAGGGGAAAGAGTTGGGGGCCAGTGGGGGCCAGAGTGGGGGCCAGGGGGGGCCAGGGTCAGCCCTTATTTTAAGCTTTAACGGTATGTCGGGTGTTCGAGTGTATGATTCTCCCCTTTTAGATGCGCGGGCACACTACCGACGAAGGCCCGCGGCCTTGACGGCATCGCCTGCTCTCCCGCAACCATAGAGAATAGCGCATAGAGGGCATGCGGAAGATTGCCGACGCCGGCGCAAACCGTCTTCTCACACACTCTTCTGGCCGAGGGTCATGGGGCCGGGACGATCTTGGCATCGCGGAGGCTGCGGACCGGCTCTCCTGTGGCATCGGCCAGCTCGGCGATTAGGGTGCAGTCGCCGGGTGCGGAGGGGACCAGGGGCCGGAAGGTTACGGTCTGACTGCCGAGGCCGGGCACCATGCACGCTTGCTCCTGCGCTGCCAGGGCATCGGTGCCTTTCATCCAAAGCAGGCGGACCTTGCCGGTCCAGTCGCTGTATAGGTCGTTGGTGACTACCACCTTGAATTCGTGCTCTTTGCCGGCGGGCAGGTCCTGGCCCCAGTAATCGAGCATGATCCCGACGGGCGCGAAAGCGTCGCGAACGTACTTCTCGAAATTCGGCTCGAAGGTCAGCTTCTCCAGGTCGATCCAGTGGTCGCTGGTGGCGCCACCTTCGGGACGGGGCTTGTCGCCGGCCCGCGAGTAGCCGAGGCCGCAGAAGTGCAGGACGCCCGCACATTCGCGGCGGGTACGCCAGAATTCGGTCTTGGCCGCGAGGAGTCTTGCATAGAGGACGCGACGCTGCTCGACGGTCGAGTTCGGGCCGAGCAGAGCCTGATAGACCTTGTCCGTCAGGCATGTCGGGGTACCATCACGGTTGAGCCAGAGCCAGGCGTATTCGTTGATGATAATGGGGACTTTGATCTTACGCTGGGCCGCTTGCAGAGAGGGGATGCCCGACACCGTGACCATGTCCTTCAAGCTCTTGAACTTGGCGTTGCCCCAGGAAGAGTTGAAGAGGCCGCTCATCAGATACGGATGGGCCTCGACGCAGTCCTGGTCGGTCTGGGGCTCGGCCCAGCCGTTCTCCCACGGCCGGTCCGAGAGGTCCAGGTTGCGGACCGCCATGAGGGCTTTGCCCGTCTCCGGCGTCCGGCTTTCGTTCTGGGCGTCCCAGATAACGACGCACGGATGATTCCACCGCTCGCGCATCCATTCGGTGTATTCAGGGATGATCTTTTCGGCGGTCGGGTTCTCCGGGGCCTTGTCCAGCAGCCAGATCGGGAACTCATCCTGGATCAGGAAGCCCACCTCGTCGGCGATGTCATACCACTGCTCCGGCGGAAAGCCGATGCAGTAGCGCATCGCGTTCCAGTGCATGCTCTTGAACTCCTCGTGGAGCCGGCGGACCCACTGGGCCCGCCAGGGCTTGTCGCCGCGTTCGGCGTCCTCGAAGAACCGGTACGCACAGACATTTGTGCCGCGCAGGAAGTAGGTCTTGCCGTTGAGAATTGCCCGGCCGGTGGCCTTGTCGAACCGGAACGACCGCATCCCGAAACGGGTCTCGGCCGTGTCCCCGCCGGTGCTGACCTTCAGCTTGTAGAGGAACGGGTTCTCCGGGCTCCACAGTTGGCAATCCTGGATGGGGACCTCCACACTGAGCGTCGGTGACGGCGTCGGCGGGATGGGGAGTTGCCGGAGCGCGCCCACTAGCCGGCCGCTCTTGGCCTCGGCAATCTCATACGTAACCGAGTCACCGCCGGAATCCTTCGACCTCCGCAGCTCGGCGACGACTCGCACCTTGCCGGAAGAGATGTCCGGGACCACCTGGATATTGTTGATAAACGGCTCGCCGGTGAGAATCAGCTCAACGGAATCGTAGATGCCGGGGATGTAGAGATACTTCTCAAAGTCCCAGCCGCTGGGCACATCCGTGGGCCGGGACTCGCGGTCCGCGCCCACCCGGATGACAAGCTCGTTCTGTTGCGTGGAGCCTTTGAGGCGCTGCTTGACATCCAGCAGAGCCGGCGTGAAGCACGGCAGATGCTCGCCGACATCCTGACCGTTGAGCCAAACCCTCGTGCCATAGCGGGCCTTGTGAATCTTCAAAAGGGCGACGGCAGGGATCGTACCGTCGACCGTGAACGTCCGCCGGTACCAGAAGGCCTGTCGCTTGTCGCTCTTCTTCCCGACCTCGGCAAAAGCCGGCTGGGCCATATCGATCAGGCCGGGGACAGGAACGGTATGCTCGAACTGCTTCGGCATGGAGTCCATGGCCCCTTCGGCCACTTGCCAAGTGCCGTTGAGATCGATTACCCGCCGAGGACTCGTGTCCGCCGTGGCGGCGCATTGGGAAATCGATATGGATGCTCCGACGACAAACAGCACGGCTGCAATTCTCATAATCTGCTCCTTAATCCATCCAGTAGCATGGGCGCGAGCGCCCCTGACTCAGAATCACGGGCAAGATGCCCGTGCTACTTGTCCCCTCTTTCCTGTCCAGGCGTCTCGCCGGCACACGCCCTACGAATCTCATCAACGAAATCGCGAAAACATCCGAGTTTGGTGTTCGCTAGGCCATAGACAATCTGCGGCTCGATCTGCTCATACCGATGGACAATGAAGTTACGGAAACGCACCATCTCGGCATATCGATCAGCATCTTTCAGAACCCCGATTTCCTGCAGCCGCTTGAGGTTCCGTGCGGCGGTATCCCCCGGCGACAGGCGTCTGGCGGCCAAAATCCGTTCCGCGACGTCGATCATGCTCTCGGTGGCAAGCTGCAACGCTCGCTCCACCGCCCGTCGCAGCATCGAGTTGCCGGCGAACTCAGACAGGTCTCCGAGGGGCCAGCTCTCCAAGTCGGCCAGGGTTTGTTCCAGGAAACGAAGCTTGCTCTCGACTACGCCGTTGATGGGCATGAATACCCCCTGTAGGCAAGTTGCCGGGCGCGCCACGCCATGAGATCTTCGTACTCGGCACAGGTCCGGACGTAAAACTCGGCGAAGTCGTTTTCCCGGCCGGATCGGATGAAGAGAACACGTCCCTTCAATGCCTCGTGCCGCAGCACGGGTCCCGCCGTTTCGAGCACCGTCAGATCGCAGGTGACGCCGAATGCGTCTTCGACCCCGCCCACGATCTCCAGGAGGCGGTCGATGTCCTGGACATCCGTGTGCGTCAACGATACGGCCACGTCCAGATCGGAACCCGCGTGCACGATGCCGTCCCGGGCCGAGCCGAAAATCATCGCATACTCGACCGATTCAATGCCGCCCAAAATCGTGGCGAGACGCTCCAAGTCAATCGGCTGGGATTCCCTCGCTGCCGATCGAATCCTCATCCGGCGTTTCTGCGATCCGGCCGTCACACCGCCATCTCCACAAACTTGATACGCGCCGCATAGACCAACCGACCACAAGACTCTTTCGACTATAGGCCGCCCGCGCGAGGATGTCAAGCCAGTGCGGCAGTGCACCGCGGCAATCGCGTATTTGCCCAGGAAGCACCGCCATCGGACAAAGATGGTGCGTGGTACGCACCCTACAAGCCACCACAGACCATGCGTAGTTCGTAGGGTGCGTACCACGCACCGCTCAATCTGACTTGATGCTTGTTGGACTGCGGTCCTTGCGGTATGCTAATCAAGCACCGTAGCGATAGGGCAAACGCTGCCAAATGAATTCTGATCCGGTCAGAGAGGACGCTGAGATATGCTTACGAAGTACCTCCAAGCTGCCATGAGACACGCTCGTTACGAGATTCTAACAGATGATCAAACGTACTACGGGGAGATTCCTGAATGCGAGGGCGTGTACGCGAACGCGCCGACTCTGGAGGAGTGCCGCACCGAGTTGGAGGCAGTCCTGGAGGATTGGCTGCTGTTTCGGATCTACAAGAATCTGCCGCTGCCCAAAATTGACGGCGTCCAGTTGACCGTGAAGAAGGAGATGGCGGCCTGATGCCTCCGTTCGGTCCCATCTCGAGGAAGGACTTGATCCGCTGTCTGCGCTCCACCGGGTTCGATGGGCCCTACAAAGGTGGGAAGCACTTCTTTATGATCAGGGGTACTCTGACCTTGACCGTGCCCAATCCGCAGGGACGCGACATCGGCCGTGAACTGCTGGCCCGCATACTGCGGCAGGCGCACGTCACGCGCGAAGAACGGGAGCGGATCGGCTGAGTTACACCTTTCGTCCCAAAGCCTCGAACATGGCCAGCACGTTTTCGGTGGGGGTGTTGCACTGGATGTTGTGGATGGGGTTGAAGATATAGCCGTTCTTGCGGCCGAAGACCTTCACCCGGTCCTGCACCTGCCGACGGACCTCGACGGGCGTGCCGAAGGGCAGGGTCTGCTGGGTGTCCACGCCGCCGCCCCAGAAGACGATCCGGTCGCCGAACGTATCGACGAGGTGCTGCGGGTCCATCCCTTTGGCGGAGGTCTGAACGGGGTTGAGGACATCGTAGCCGGCATCGATGAAGCCGCCGATCAGCGGCTCGCACCCGCCGCAGCAATGCTTGAGAGTCTTCCACTTCGTGTGGGCATGGACCCAGTCGTTCACCTGTTTCGCATAGGGCAGATACAGATCATAGTAGGTGGCGGGGGAGCAGAAGAGGCTGTTCTGCGAGGCGAGGTCGGTCCCATCCATGAAGACCACGTGGACCTTGTCGCCTACGGCCTGATGGATGCGCTGGAGGTTCTCCACCGCGATCTCGGCCTGGCGGGCGAAGACCTCCCGGATGTACTCGCGCCGGGTCACCGTGCTGATGTACCACTCCTCGATGTCCCGAATGCCCTTGGGGTCTTTCATCCAGGGTCCCGGGACCAGGGCAATGTCGCCGAACGCCGTGCCGGGAAAGCCCGCGGCGATGGCCAGATCGGTGTTCTTGTACAGGTCGTCGGCCAACCACTCGTAGTGCCGCAGGTTCTCCTCGCTGACAGGCCCGAATTCTTCGAGATTATCGGCCGGAGCAAGCTTGGCGTCGTCGATTGGCTTCTGGCGTACGATGGAGTCGAAATAGTACCCGCCCTTGGGCATCCGGGCCGACGCCGGCACGGAACGGTCACCCTGGGGGTACATCAGGATGTCCCCATTGGGTTGCGGCTCGGTGTTGAAATCGGCCGGGACGAGCACGTCGGTGCCGTCGAAGGTCCGCCAGGGCTTCCAGCCGGTGTTCTCATAGCCGAACATATTGGTGCGGTTGGGCAGGTGGACCGCGTCGATTCCCAGGGCCTGCCGCAGGTCGGCGGCCATCTCGCCGAGCATCTGGTAGGGCTCGGTGACCTTGACCCGTGCCCCAACCTTGTCGAGGCCCAGCGCGCGACGCAGGTTGGCGATGACGCTGACGTGGGCGCCGGAACACGGCGTCCCGCCCAGATCGACGGGAACGCGGTCCGCCGGCTGATGGTTGAGGGCACGCAGCACCCGCTCGCGACCCGTCAGGGGGGCCTGGGGAGATTGCCGAACTCCGCTCGCACCGACACGTTTGGCTGCCATGGTTCGCTCCTGGATAGTTGACTACATGCAAGACCCGCCGGGGCCCCTGCATTCTGCGGAGGAATTGTAACGCGGGGCGACCGAGAGCGTCAAGGCCGACTCTCGCGGCTCGCAGGGTAAGCGCAGGGCCGTTTGACGGCACTACCCTGTAGGTCATTGCGAGCGAAGCGAAGCAATCTCCTATCCCGGGATTGAGAGGGTCCCCAAACGCGATGAACCGCATTTGGTAGCCCAGATTGCTTCCGCCGCTTGCGCGGGGGGCAGGCATCGCTGCGCTGTACCTGAGAGAGTGGCGGTTCGGGTGGCATCGCCAAGGGCTCTGCCCTTGACGATGGCTCGTGGAATACAGGAAACCATCGCCAAGGCCGGAGGCCGGCCTTGGCGATGCCACCCCACGTACCTGCTGTGGTTTCCCTTGCCTACCCGCTGCAAAGCGGCTTCGCGACTTACCATGGCATAGATGCAGTCTGCCAGGCGACTTTGTGCTTGCCCTGAGAATTCGTGCGGCGGGTCTTGACTTTACGGGACGCGGGCGGTAACCTTGAAGGTTTGTTTTTTTCGGGAATCCAAGGAGTTGTTGCGTGCAAGAAGCTATTGCAAAAGCGGATGCTTTGATCGAGGCGATGGGGTATATCCGCGCGTTTCGGGATCGCGTGGTGGTCTTCAAGCTCGGCGGCAGCGTCCTGGACGATGAGGCCGCCCAGCGAAACCTGCTGACCGACGTGGCCTTCATGGCCACGGTCGGCATGCGGCCGATCATTGTGCACGGCGGCGGCAAGGCCATCACCCGGGCGATGAACCAGGCCGGCCTGGAGCCGGTCTGGGTCCAGGGTCGCCGCTATACGGACCAGCGGACGCTGAACATCGTCGAGCATGTGCTCGTGCACGAGGTGAACGAGCCCATCTGCCGCATCCTGGAAGAGCTTGGCTGCAACACGATGGGCCTGCACACGCTCAGCAGTTGCGTGCTGACGGCCGAGACGCTCCGCCTGCCGGGCGAGGAGGGCCGCAAGCTCGACCTGGGCCTCGTGGGCAAAGTCACCGACGTGAACGCCAAGCTGCTGCACACGCTCTGCGGCGACGGCACGATTCCCGTCATCTCCTCGACCGCCATGGACAAAAACGGCGGCAAGCTGAACGTCAACGCCGACACCGCCGCGGGCAAGGTGGCCGCCGCGGTTGTGGCGGAGAAGCTCGTCATGGTCAGCGACACGCACGGCATCCGCCGCGACATCAACGATCCCGAAAGCCGGGTCTCCAGCCTCAACGAAGTCCAGATCAAGGAGATGATCGACGCCGGCATTATCACGGATGCGATGTTCCCCAAGGTCGAGGCGTGCCTGATCGCGCTGGAAGCGGGCGTCAAGAAGACTCACATCGTCGACGGCCGGATCGCCCACTCGCTGCTGCTCGAAATCTACACGGAAATGGGCATCGGCACCGAGATCGTCAGGCAGTGAGCCTCGCATAGCGAGAGATTCGCAAAGGTACGATGATGTTGATTACGAACATATTGTTTGCTGAAGTTGGCCGGGTAGCACGTGGCGAGGGCGTCCCGCCCTTGCGTCGCGAGGCCATCTTGGCCTCGCTTTGCCCGGGAGCGGTGGGCCTCTGTCTGGAAGTGCAAGGGCAGGATGCCCTCGCCACAGAGAACGAGGGCAAGATGCCCTCGCCACGAACGCACCGAGGGGAGGGCCGATTCCTTGAGCGCGGGCTCCAGGGACCTCTGAGGCGGTTCACGGCCACCATGTGAAGTACCGACATCAGCGGAACCGATTCGAGGATCGCGAGGATTATCATGACGACACAAGAGACCATTGGATTGTTCAATCAATATGTCATTGCCAACTACGGGCGGCTGCCGCGGGTGATGGTCAAGGGCGAGGGCTGCTACCTGTGGGACGCCGACGGCAACAAGATTCTGGACATGTTCCCCGGCTGGGCCGTCAGCGGCATCGGCCATTGTCCGCCCAAGGTGGTGGAAGCCGTCCGCCGGCAGGTGGGCGAGCTGATCCACATTGATAACACGTTCTACTCCGAGCCGCAGGGCCGGTTCGCCCAGATGCTCAGCGAGCGCGCCTTCGGCGGCAAGTGCTTCTTCTGCAACAGCGGCGCCGAAGCCAACGAGGCGGCGCTCAAGCTCGCGCGGCTGCACACGCCGAAGGAAAAGTACAAGTTCATCACGTGCGAGGGCAGTTTCCACGGCCGGACCTTTGCGACCGTGACGGCCACGGCACAGCCGAAATATCACGAGGGCTTCCTGCCCTTGCTGCCGGGCTTCGTCTATATTCCGTTCAACGACGTGAAGGCCCTGGAAGCGGCGTTCACGGATGAAGTGGCCGCGGTGCTGGTCGAGCCGATTCAGGGCGAAGGCGGCATCAACGTGGCCAGCCCCGAGTTCCTGCGGGCCATTCGGCGGCTCTGCGACCAGAAGGGGGCGGTGATGATTCTCGACGAGGTGCAGACGGGCATGGGCCGGACCGGCAAATGGTTCGCCTATCAGCACTTCGACGTCGAGCCGGACATCATCACAATGGCCAAGACCCTCGGCGGGGGGGTCGCCATCGGTGCGATGATGGCGAAAGCGGAAGTGGCCGCTTGTCTGGTGCCCGGCAAGCACGCCTCGACGTTCGGTGGCAACTGCCTTGCCTGCGCCGCCGGTATCGCGACCATCGAGACGATTGAAGAGGGCAACCTGCTCCAGCACGCGACGGAAATGGGACAATATACCCAGGAGAAGCTGCGGGCCCTGAAAGAGAAGCGCGCCGCGATTGACCACGTGCGCGGCATCGGGCTGATGATCGGCATTCAGCTCACCCGGCCGGGCGCCCAGATCGTCAGCAAATGCCTGGAGAAGGGCCTCAGGATCAACTGTACGCACGATACCGTGATTCGTTTCATGCCGCCGATGATCGTGACGAAGGAGCAGATCGACGAGGCGGTGGGGATTCTCGATAGCGTCTTATCGGAGGGTTGACGATGGAAGATTTCCTGGCTATCAGCGAGTGTTCCGTCCCGGAGCTTCGTGATCTGCTCGCGGAAAGCAGCTCGCTCAAGGCGTTCTACAAGTCCGGCCAGCGCGACCTATGCCTGGCGGGCAAGACGCTGGCCATGCTTTTCGAGAAACCGAGCCTGCGGACGCGGCTGAGCTTCCAGGTGGCCATGACGGACCTGGGCGGCCACCCGATCTACGTCAAGCCGGAAGACATCGGCGGCATCGGCAAGCGCGAGCCGGTCAAGGACATCGCCCGGGTGCTGAGCCGGTACGTCCAGGGCATCATGGCCCGGACCTTCGAGCACCAGACGGTCCTCGATCTGGCCCGGTACGCCGATGTCCCCGTGATCAACGCGCTGACCGACTGGTCGCACCCGTGCCAGGCGATGGCGGACGTTTTGACGATCCAGGAGCACTTCGGCCGGATCGAGGGCATCAAGATCGCCTTTATCGGTGACGGCAACAACGTGGCCCGCTCGCTGGCGTTCGCCGCCGGCAAGCTCAACATGAAGCTGGTCGTGGCCTCGCCGCATTGCTATGAGCTGGATGTGGCGACGATTCGGCAGGCCAACGCATTCACCCCGGGCTGCACCGAGCAGGTCAACGATCCGTTCGCGGCGGTGGCCGGCGCCGACGTGATCTATACGGACACCTGGGTCAGCATGGGCCAGGAGAACGAGAAAGCGAAGCGCCAGAAGGACTTCGCGGGCTACGCGGTCGATGCGAAGCTGGTCGCCGCCGCCCCGAAACACGTGAAGATCATGCACTGTCTGCCCGCCTATCGCGGCTACGAGATCACCGACGAGGTCGTCGAAAGCCCGGCGTCGATCATCTTCGACCAAGCCGAGAACCGCCTCCACTTCCAGCGCGCTTTGCTCAAGAAGCTGATGGCATCCGATCCGTAACTGGAATCCATGCTAATATCCAGGTGGCGGGAGCGGAAGAAAAGTGCTGGAAAAATCTGTGGGCGGAACGTGTCGGCAAAGGGCAGGCAGATCGCCCGGGGTCGAGGCGCGTGGACTCGACGAGATCGCCTCGGCTATTCGGGGGCATCTTGTCAAGGTCTACTCGCAGCCAATCTAC
>Ga0315289_10000901_pt1 | contig 45960 bp, 50 predicted proteins | sample YL17G11_40_MG_FD_203452 | JGI IMG/M metagenome (GOLD analysis project Ga0315289, IMG submission 203452) | Sediment microbial communities from Yellowstone Lake, YNP, Wyoming, USA - YL17G11_40 | ecosystem: Environmental > Aquatic > Freshwater > Lake > Sediment | place: USA: Wyoming | collected... | reverse complement strand
AGCCAATGCTCTTACGAGCCCAGCGGGTTAATCCTGGCTACCCCACCCCGCTTAGTTTATTCTCAAGTGCTATCTTGAATCCTTTTAGTACTACCACACGTCAAATATTAATAGTTTCTTTTTCCAATTCGCAAAAGCATTTTAGTGTCGATTATCACTTTGTAAGCGTGGTGCACAGGCGAAATGGACAAGCCATACTTGCGCGAGATAACCAAACTAACCCTTGAAAATCCCATTTTTGTACAGGGGCTTCCAGGTTTTGGTAACGTTGGAAGAATAGCGGCGCACCTCTTGATAAAATTTTGTGAAGCAAAACCTTTTGCAGAACTGTATTCTCCTTCTTTTCCAGATTATGTGTCCATAACCTCGAAGGGAATATGCCACTTGCCCCGGTACGAGTTCTATTCTGCGTCTATGGAGAAAAATAACCTCATCATTATGACAGGCGAAACACAGCCTTCATTCGACGATGTTGTGGCGCACTACCAAGTTTGCGGTGAGATAGTAGATTTTGTCGAAAAGCAGGGCTGCCATTTCATCGTAACCATGGGCGGAGTGCCAATAACCGAAGACAAAACCCAAGTGTACGTAGCAGCTACTTCGCCGAGGCTGGCAACGGAGTTTATGGAAAAAGGCGCAGTTATATACAGCAAAGGCAGAATAGTTGGAGGAACAGGGCTCACGTTGGCACTTGCAAAGGAACGAGACCTCGAGGGCATCTGCTTGTTGGGCACTACAACGGGTTTTAAAGCGGATCGCGGTGCTGGCTTCCTCGTTTTCAAGTTTTTGATGAAAACCTTAGGAAAAGAGATAAAAGAAGGATTATAAGAAAACATTGAACCTAAACAACAGCAGGAAGCGTGGTGCATGACTGAAAACAACGAAGACCAAGACCCTGGCAAATTCGATTTGACTTCAAAATTCTGGAGAACCACTTTAGTGATCGTAGCGGTTATCCTGATTTTTGTCGGCCCAACATACGTGCCCTACCTGTTCGTGGATATTCTTAAAGTGGAGTATTTTGCTGCAATAGCTGTGGGATTTGTTCTACTAATCATAGGTTTGGTGCTGATGGTGTACCTTATCCGGAAAAAAGTCATTGTGTAAGAAAACCTTGCCTCAGATACCCCAGGGTGCATCATCGCTTTCAGCTTATTAGATTCTTCATCGGCATTTTCTAGAATTCATGCGGACGGTTATAAAGTCTTCTTCGGATGCTCAATGTGACTAGAAAAGCATATAAGATATTTCCAGAGATATATCAGATATGCAAGAAGATAAAAAGAAAAGACTTGAAGAAATGGTAAACAAGAACGAGGAGACAACAAAAAGAACAACGATTATACTGGAAAAAGAAGAAAGAGAATTCATAGACTCACTAATACGAGAAGGAAAAGAACCCGGAATAAAACCCCTCATCTCCAAAATGCTTGACGTTTACCGAAGCATGATGATTTACGATTGGCGTTTTCCAGGAGAATACTACTGCGGCATAAGCCGCATCGCCTTCGTTAACGTAGAGTTGCTGAACATCTTAATCCAGCAAATTCCAAAAGAAAAATGGCGCGAAATCGGAAAAAAAATGGGCGACGCTTTGAAAATTTCCATGGAAACAACCTTGGGGCTTCAAACAGCAAAACAAGAAAACTGGGAAAACGTGTTCAAAAGACTAAGAGTACAGGGATTCGGAGATTTCTTCTTGAAAGACAAGTACGTGCTAATAAAAACGCCCGTCATCAACGATCCAGAAATTTGGGCGGGAATTCTGGAAGGGCTGTTTGAAATAGAATTAGACATGAAAACTTGGGCGCCTCCACTGGTTTTCGAGATAAAAGCAAAACCAGACGTTACATTAACATGATAAGCCCCTTAAACTAAGATTAAACTGGTAATCAAAAAAAGATACGTTTATTAGGAGACAACAAGTTAAGGTGCGCTTCAGTGATAAAAGTTGAGGGATTGCGTTCATACAAGGCGATTGCGTTCATTCCAAGTAAAAGCAATCCAAGAAACACGCGTCTAAAAACAAGAACTTATTCTACATTACGCACGTCCCTTCAGAAAAACGCGATTTTTTCAAATAACTCCAAGTTTCTTTTAGAAACACGGCTCAATGTTCCTTTAGTGGAAAAATTAGGTGACGCAAAATGGATAAAGTAAAATTTGCCATACCAGCAGGTTCCTTAGCCAAAGCAACCTTTGAGATTCTGCAACGTTCAGGATACAAAGTCTCGGGCCAAGAACGCACGTATAGACCTACGATAAATGACCCCAAAATTGAATTGAAAATTCTCAGACCGCAAGAGATACCTCTTTTCGTCAGCGAAGGCTTGCAAGATGTAGGCATCACGGGTCAAGACTGGATTAAAGAAACTCGCGCAGAAGTGGAAGTACTCCAGAACTTGGAATACGGAAAAATAAGACTCGTCGTGGCCATACCAAAGGGCTTGAGCGCAACAAACTCGGTCTCCGACCTTATGGAGAGTCTGTGGAGAAAAGGAAAAAATGTGCGTGTTTCCACAGAATATCTAAACCTCGCAGCGGAATACGTGAAAAGCACCCCTTCCTATCAGAAACTATTCGGCAATTCAGAACCGTTGATGGTGACGCCATGGTGGAGAAAAGGCGAAAACCCACGCGCAAAAATATTCCTCTCTTTCGGAGCCACAGAAGCCAAACCGCCCGAAAACGCTGACCTAATCATTGACGTTACCGAAACAGGCTCAACCTTGGAGCAGAATAACCTGAAAATAATCGAGACGATAATGGAGTCCTCAGCAGTGCTTATCGCAAACAAGAAGGCTTTGGATGAACCGCAAAAGAAAGAAAAAATCTACGACATCATGACCCTGCTTAAAGGAGTGGTGGACGGCACAAAAAGAGTGCACATATTCGTAAACGTAAGAAAAGAGAACCTTCAAAAACTCCTTAAGGAACTGCCAGCGCTGAAGAATCCCACGGTATCGCCATTGGCAAACGGAGACTGGTACGACGTTAATACCGTCATAGAAAAAGACTGCCTCATCAACCTCTTGCCTAAAATCCGCAAACTCGCCCAAGGAATAGTTGTCCACGAACCAAGACAAGTGCTGGCTTTAGATGACATAAAACGGAGAGAAAAAGACAAATGCGCAGCCAACTCCAAGTAAAAGTCTGGAAATCCTCCGCGCTACCTCCAAACTGGTTCAAAAGAATATGCACGTTAGATGGAAAAACCAGTGAATCAATCGAAAACGACGTTAAAACCATAATAAACAGAGTCGTAGAAAACGGGGACGCCGCGCTAATCGAGTTCACAGAAAAATTTGATAAAACCAAATTAAAAGCCGAAAAACTCAGAGTAACCAAAGAAGAAATTGCAGAAGCCTACAATACGGTAAGCGAAAAGCAAATTTCTGCTCTCAAACTCATGAAAAACAAAGTGAGCTCATTCGAAAGACTCATCTGCGAGCGAACAAAAATTGAAACTTCTAAAGACGGCATCGCTGTTCAAAATGTGCTGCGTCCAATTGAAAGCGTCGGCTGCTATGTTCCAGGAGGAAAAGCAGCTTATCCAAGCACTTTAATCATGACGGCGGTTCCAGCTAAAGTGGCTGGAGTCCCACGGATTGTTGTGTGTTCACCGCCCACTGCGCAGGGCACGATTAACCCGTTGATTCTTGTTGCCGCAGACATCTGCGGCGTTAACGAGGTCTATAAGGTTGGAGGAGTTCAAGCTATTGCCGCTTTGGCTTATGGGACTGAAACTGTCAAGGCAGTGAAAAAAATAGTTGGTCCGGGAAACAAGTACGTGACTATGGCGAAAGTTCTTGTCTCGAAGGACGTTGCCATTGATTTGCCCGCAGGTCCAAGTGAGATCCTTGTGTTGGCGGATGAAACGGCAAATCCGCAACTTGTTGCTGTTGACATGATTTCTCAAGCGGAACACGGCGAAGACAGTGTCGCTGGACTGATAACCACGTCAAAGAAACTGGCAAAGGACGTTCTTTCTTGCCTGGGGAAAATGGCTGCCTCAGCAGAACGTGGACTCATCGTTAGAAAGGCTCTGACAGAGTATGGGTTCATAATTACATGCGATAAGGTGGAGGAAATGGTTGATTTGGCAAATGTTTTTGCGCCGGAGCACGTGGAAATAATGACGCGGAACCCCATGGAAATCGCTGATAGAATCACGTCAGCTGGGGTCATTCTGTTAGGCCAGTACAGTCCTGTTTCTCTGAGTGATTATGGCAGTGGAACGAATCATGTGTTACCGACAGGCGGTTTTGGGCATGTCTTTTCGGGTTTGTCGGTTCTTGACTTTGCAAGAAGAGTCAGTGTTATTGAGAGTTCAAGAGAAGGATTACTGCGGCTGAAGAATCACGTGAAGGTTCTGACGGAAGCGGAAAACCTGCCCAATCACTACAAGGCAGTTGAAGCGAGGTTTGAAGATGAACGCCCAATGTAAAAAGTGGCTGGAGAAGAAACTGGAGAAACTGCAACTCCTCGAAAGCTACAGCCTTGAAAGAACCAACGCGACCATAGCAAAGCAGGTCGGGATTGCGCCAACCCAAATTGTGAAACTCAACTACAACGAAAACTTGTTTATGCCCAAAGAAAAGCTTGCTGGGTTCATGCGCGAAGTAGCGGAAGAGTGCGACTTGAGAATTTATCCTCAAGAAGAAGAGAGCAGACTCCGAGAAAAAATCAGCGCTTACCTCAAGACACCGAAAGACCGTATCGTTGTCGGAAACGGAAGCGACGAATTAATAGATCGAATCGCACGGCTTTTCCTAGAAAAAGGCGACGTTACTGTTTCAGTTGTGCCCACGTTTCCAGTTTGCAGGTACTGCATAAAGCACCAAGGGGCAGAATACATCGAAGTGCCGCTGCTTAAAGACTTTGGACTTGACGTGGAACGACTCAGCGATACCTTCACGTCTGAAACCAAACTGCTCTACCTGTGCTCGCCCAACAATCCCACTGGAAACCAGTTCAAGATGGACGACATTAAAAACTTGACTGAGGAATTTCCAGGAATAGTTATTGTGGATGAGGCATACGCGGAATACGCAGACTACTCCATGGTCTCGCTTGTGGACAAATACGAGAACTTGATTATTTTGAGGACGTTTTCTAAGGCGTTCGGGTTAGCGGGACTCAGACTCGGATATGCCGTAACCAACGCAGGTCTCGCGAAAACACTCGCAGAGAAGACGCCGATGCCCTTTCCAGTAAGCACCGTTACACTAAGCATGGGTCGAAAGCTTCTGGAAAACTTTGCGGTAGTAGAAAAAGCCGTTAAGGCACTGAAAATGGAACGCGGAACACTGATTAAAAGACTCAACGGCATAAAAGGAACCAAAGCCTTCGACTCGAAAGCCAATTTCGTGCTCTTCAGTACAAGTAAACCTGCCGATGAAGTTTACCAAAACCTTCTCAAGCGAGGCATAATTATCAAAAAATACGGCAAACTCCTTCATTTAGAGAATTGCCTCAGAACCACTGTGGGATTGCCCCAAATGAACGCTAAATTATTAGAGGCTTTAAAGGAAATAGTAGAGTGATGAAACATGAGAGTAAATGAAGTTTACAGGAAAACCCGCGAAACAGAAGTTCTTGTAAGAGTGAACCTTGATTCAGAAGGGAAAGCAGACATCGACACCGGCGTGCCTTTTCTCAATCACCTGCTGACTTCTCTGGCGACACACAGCTTAATCGACATAACCGCCAAAGTGAAGGGAGACCTGAAACACCACGCCGTTGAAGACCTTGCCATCTGCCTCGGAGAAGCACTAAGCAAAGCCCTAGGCAGCAGAGAAGGAATAAACAGGTTCGGGTACGCCGCAGTTCCCATGGACTGCTCCTTAGCGTTTTCAGCAGTAGACCTGGTTAAACGCCCCTACAGCAAAATTGACTTGAAACTGCGGGGGAAAAAAGTCGAAGACATGCCTTCAGAAGACATCTGCCACTTCCTTGAAACGTTAGCTACATCCTTATCGGCGAACATCCACGTGTGGGTTGAATACGGCAACAATGATCACCACAAAGCAGAAGCAGCCATCAAAGCCCTTGCCCTTGCACTAAAACAAGCCTCAGCTCTGGACCCGCGAAGAAAAGGAATACCCAGTTCAAAAGGAGTAATCTGATGCCCGAGGCAGTGATAATTGACTACGGAGTTGGAAACCTCCTAAGCCTAAAATGTGCTCTGCAAAAAGTCGGGTTAAACGTGAAAGTCGGATTATCACCACAGCAAATAAAAAGTGCCGACGCTCTCGCATTGCCAGGTGTTGGAAACTTTTCTGCGGCTGCCGCCAAACTTGACGCCGTAAGAGAAGAGCTGATGGACACGGTTAAAAGTGGCATTCCAGTCTTCGGGATATGCTTGGGCTTGCAACTTTTCTTCCAGGAAAGCGAAGAAGGCGCGGGAAAGGGCTTAGCACTCTTTGAAGGCAGAACCGTTAGATTGCCCAGTTCCGTTAAGGTGCCGCACATGGGATGGAACACGCTTCGAATGGTGAAACAGAACGAAATCTGGGAGGGCGTTGATGATGAGGCGTATGTTTACTTTGTTCACTCGCTATATCCCGTGCCCGTTGACAAAGAGATTGTTTGCGCCGAAACGGACTACGGGGCAACGTTTACTTCAGCTATAGCGAGCAAAAACGTGTATGGAACACAGTTTCACCCAGAGAAATCAGGGGATATTGGATTAAAAATTCTGAAAAACTTCGCAAAGATAGTGACGAGGTGACGCGTGCGATGCAGGTGATTCCAGCCATAGACTTGATGAAGGGCAAAATTGTTAGGCTATCCCGCGGCGACCCTAAAACGGCTAAGGTGTATGACCAGTTTGGCGGTCCCATAAAAACCGCGATAAAGTGGAAACAAGAGGGCGCAGAGAAACTGCACATCATCGATTTAGACGCTGCCTTTGGCACAGGAGACAACCTCTCAATAATCGCAAAGATTGCAAAAAGCGTAGATTTGCCCATTCAGGTTGGCGGCGGAATCCGAACAATCGATGCTGTTGAAAAACTGCTTCGGATGAGAATCAGCCAAGTTATTCTTGGCGCCTTGGCGTTCAGCGATCCAAACGCGATAGTTCAAATTCAGAAAGAGTTCAGCTCAGAGCCCATAATTGTCGCGTTAGACAACAAGGACGGCAAAATCATGGTTGAAGGATGGAAAACTCCAACAACGTTCAGGATGAAAGAAGCACTGGAAAAGTTTGCCACACTCAAGGTTAAGACGTTTCTTATAACTTCGATAACGAAGGACGGAACCCTTTCAGGCCCAGACCTTGACACGCTCAGTGAAGCATGCCAATACCCCAACGTGAACATTATTGCGGCTGGCGGGATAAGCGGCTTAAACGATTTAACATCCCTCAAGCGGATCGGCGTTGAAGGCGCAGTCATCGGCAAAGCCCTTTACGAAGGCAAATTCACGCTTAAAGAAGCCTTAAAAACGGTAGCAGGAGACTGAAAACAGTGCCTTTAGCGAAACGGATAATCCCATGTTTGGATGTAGACCACGGAAAAGTTGTCAAGGGAGTCACCTTTTTAAACCTGAAAAAAGCAGGAGACCCTGTTGAGTTGGCAAAACGCTACTCAGATGAGGGCGCAGACGAGCTGGTTTTTCTTGACATAACTGCTTCCTCAGAAAAACGAGAAACCTTACGAGAAGTGGTAGAAGGCGTAGCAAAAGCAATAAACATTCCATTCACTGTTGGAGGAGGAATCCGCAACGTTTCAGACGCTAGGCTTGTTCTTTGCAGTGGCGCAGACAAAGTCTCCGTAAACACCGCAGCAGTTGAAAATCCCACGGTAATAACGAAGCTAGCGGACATTTTCGGGCAACAATGCGTCGTCATTGCCATAGACGCAAAAAGAAAACGCGAACAATCAGCAGACAAGATAATGGTGAAAACTCACGAAGGACCAGTCTGGTTTGAGGTTTACACTTACGGAGGAAGAAAACCCACAGGATTAGACGCTATAAAATGGGTGCTGCAGGCTGCGGAGCTCGGAGCAGGCGAATTTCTGGTAACCTCAATGGATAAAGATGGCACAGAAGACGGCTACGACCTAGAGTTAACACGAGCCATTTCTGAAAGAGTAAATGTTCCAGTCATCGCAAGCGGCGGCGCTGGGAAACCAGAACATTTTCTTGAAGCTTTCACGGATGGGAAAGCCGATGCGGCTTTGGCAGCGTCTGTTTTCCATTACAATAAGTACCCCGTGCCAGTTGTGAAGGAGTATTTGCGAAAGATGGGAGTGATTGTTAGACCTTGACTGGAGAAGCCCTTATTCAGAAACTGGACTTCAAAAAAGGAAACGGCCTGATCCCAGTGGTTGTTCAGGACTTTGAGTCCAAAAAATTGCTTATGTTAGCTTACGCCAACAAGGAAGCTCTTGAAAAGACGTTGAGCACAGGCTACGCTCATTATTGGAGCCGCTCTCGGAACCAACTGTGGATGAAGGGGGAAACATCAGGGCACACGCAGAAAATCAAACGCATATTCGTAGACTGCGATTACGATGCGTTGCTGTTCATGGTGGAACAGAAAGGAAACGTTTGCCACACTGGAAAAGACACATGCTTCCACAACAAGTTAGAGTGTTAACCAATAGTTTTTAAGAATTGAGCAACATATTCCTAGCTACGGAGTTAACGCGAAAAGCACCTTATTACCAATGGTAGGTGAAAATTGAATGTCACTACATGAAGCCATGCTCTACGAGAAGCAAGAAGATAAGAAAGTGAAATGCCATTTATGCGCGCGCCGATGCCTCATAAGCGAAGGCGCCACAGGATTTTGTTTGGTTAGAAAAAACGAGGGCGGAACCCTTTACTCTCTCGTCTACGGCAAAGCGGTATCCGCAGCTGTTGATCCGATAGGTAAGAAGCCCCTCTCGCATTTCAATCCCGGAGCGTTGGTTATGTCTATTGCGGCGGCTGGCTGCAATTTCCGCTGTCAATTCTGCGACAACTGGATGATAAGCCAAGACAAAGAAGTAGCTGGTAACCCTTTCCCGCCAGCAGAGGTCGTGAAAGCGGCAGGAGAGAGGAACTGCCAAGGCATAAGCTACACGTACACTGAACCGACGATTTACATGGAGTACGCTTATGACACAGCCAAAATAGCCCATCAAGTGGGCTTCTTCAACACTTTTGTGACGAACGGGTATATGACGCCTGAAGCGGTGAGGACAATCGCGCCCTACTTGGACGCGGCGACGGTTGACTTCAAAGGCGGAGGAGACCCAGAATTCTACAAAACCGTTTCCGCAGTCCCGAATGTTGACCCAATCTATGAGACGTTAAAGGAGCTTAAGAGAAGAGGCGTGCACGTAGAAATCACAAATTTAGTTGTTCCCAAAATCGGAGACTCAATTGACAGAATAAAAGATATGGCAACGTGGATAAAGGACAATTTAGGCGATGAAACTGCTTTCCACCTGTTACGCTTTCACCCCGACTATAAGATGACGACTATTCCCGCTACATCCATGGAAACCTTGGAAAAAGCATACATGGCTGCAAAAAACGTGGGATTAAGCTACACGTACATTGGAAACGTGCCGGGGCATCCTGCTGAAAATACTTATTGCCCAAACTGCAATGAACTTGTAATCAAACGATTAAGCTTTGAGATTCTCAGATGGAATCTGACGAAGGATATGCGCTGCCCCGTGTGCGGGCACGAAATTCCAATCAAAGGAAAACTGCACCAGACCGGTTCCTCCTTCCCATACGCCCTGTTTTAATAGAGCCATTCAACATTGATTAATAGAGAAGAATGTTGAAACTTCTAAGGCCAGACGCTGTGGCCGTTCTTGATGATGAACTGGCGAAAAAGAGTTTAGCCAGATATTTCGCCGTCTTCAGGAATGAAAAATCGGCGAAGTTCATGATAACCAAAAAGCTTCCAGCCGAATTCGACAAAAATGATTCACTGGAAGAACTCTGGAAAGAACACGCAAAACGCACGGATGAATTCTGCAAGATTGAACATGAAATTGACACAGACCAAAAACATTTCCACGGAATGCTTGCTCCTGAAAAATCCTATTTTGACCTGAAAATCGAAATCGCAAACAGAATCTTGCAGAACTGCCATCTTTGCAGTCGCAAATGTGGCGTTAACAGAAGCACAGGCAAGCAGGGTTACTGTTCATGCGGCAACGTGATGGCTGTTTCCAGCATTTTTGAGCACATGGGGGAAGAACCAGAGCTTGTGCCTTCTGGAACAGTTTTCACCATGGGCTGCACCATGCGCTGTCGGCACTGCCAAAACTGGACTATTTCTCAATGTATAGAAACTGGAACCAAATACTCGCCGCAAAACCTAGCCAAAGAAGTTGAACGGTTGCGCTTCAACGGCTGCAGGAACGTCAATCTTGTAGGCGGAGAACCCACACCGTGGCTTCCGCACTGGCTAGAAACGTTCAAGCACGTAAATGCTAACGTGCCCGTTGTCTGGAACTCAAACACCTACTACAGCCCAGAAACAGCCCAGCTTCTAGCGGGATTCGCTGACGTTTACCTCTTAGACTTCAAGTATGGGCCAGGCGATTGTGCTGAAAGAATTTCTGATGCACCCGATTATTGGGAAGTGTGCACAAGGAACCATCTGGAAGCCAAGAAACACGGCGAACTGTTAATACGCGTACTCGTCTTGCCAAACCATTTAGAATGCTGCACGAAGCCAATTTTGAACTGGATAACCGAAAAACTAGGCGCCGAAACACGAGTTAACGTTATGTTCCAGTACAGACCAGAGTGGCGCGCACACGAAATCCCAGAGTTACACAGAAAGCTCACTAGGGATGAGATGGAAAAAGCCATCCAACTGTCTGAAAAAGCAGGATTAAAAAACTTCATGACTTAGACTACAAATGGACCGCACGCCTATTTGAGTCTCGTAACAGGGCTTATGGTTGGCTATATTTTTCACCTTGTTTTTAAGTATCCTTTCCTTTCAAGTTTTTCTAAGAGAAGCCTTGAAGCAATGTCGCACTTGTAGCAAACATGATTTTTCACGTGGCTTTTATGCACGTACTTTCCGCACTCCTTGCACTGTTCTCTATCTTCAACCGCCAAGGTTTTCATGCAAATTGAGCATTTCATTCTTCTTTTTCCCTTACACTATTTCTTTTCACTTTACTGTTCACATTTTTGTCCTATAATACTTGTCATCCGTAGTTGCAAGTGAATCGCATAAATCAGCGAAAGGGACGCGCTACTGAATCTATATGGTTATATCGAAAGTGCAGTCTCGGAGACACCTTCAGTTCCAAGGGAACTAAACCTTTTATTAAGATAAGCAAAAGAGTGCATCCTATGAAAGTGTTGTGTTAATGGCTAAGTATTACGCACTGGCTGTAACCACGAAATACTGGAAACCGGGAGAGGATTACCTAAATGAGATTATCAAAGCTATAGCGAAACAAGTGAACGATGATGATTTTGTGGTGGTGTCCGAAAAGGCGCTTTCAACCGCGCTAAACAACATTGTAGATGAAGGCTCCGTTAACCCCAACTTCAACGCGAAGCTAATTTCTCGCGTATGGATGCGGATTGTCTGGGGCTACTTTCTAGGCGTGCTATGCCATTTTGGGCAAAGATTGGTGCGGAGACTTCGGCAATACCCGTTTGAGACTGGTAGTCGCCACAAACAGGTTGCCTTGCAGCGTGCTGGCTTTTTGCAGGCGTTGATGTTTGGCTCTGAAGGCGGCATCGACGGGTCCAACTTGCCATATTCCTACGTAAGCTTGCCTTTAAACAACGCTTATGCGTTAGCAGAGGAGATTCGCCAGCGAATTTGGTTCAAATTGAGAAAGAAAGTTGTCGTGTTAATCGTGGACACGGATAAGACCTATTCGTTTGGGAACTTCCATTTTACTCCTCGACCGAAACCCATAAGGGGCATCCATTCTTTCGGGGGAATCACTGCCCATGTCATCGGTCGAATGTTTAAGTTTAGGAAAAGGCCAACACCGCTCGCCGTCGCTGGCTGCAAGCTGCAAATTGAAGAAGCATTGAAAATTGCGCGCATCGCAGACAGGGCAAGAGGAAGAGGCTCAGGAGCCACGGTGTGGGACATGGCTGAAAAATTCAGAGTAGAAGTCACAGGCGTAAGCTGGGACATGCTTGCGAAAATTAAACATAAACCGATAGTTATTGTCAGAAAAAGCAAAACGAGTTATCGTTAGAACCGCCATTCAGAAAACACCCGCAGCGATTCTTTTGAGGGTAAGACATAAACACGTAATCGCCATAAGAGAAAATCGGGAAAATTATGGAAGAAACCGAGAGGCTGAATGCCTTTTTCAACCCTAGTTCAGTCGCGATTATTGGAGCTACTAAAAAAATAGACAAGGCAGGTCACGTCATCTTCAAAAACTTTGCCGCGAACAAAATGAGAGGAGTATTCAAAGGAGAGATTTATCCCGTAAATCCAAACGAGGAATCCATTCTGGGATTCAAATGTTACCCGTCTATAACCGATATTCCTGAAGAACTGGAACTAATAGTAATTGTTGTTCCCGCGAAAATTGTGCCAAGCATCATGGAAGAAGCGGTTACTAAAAAGGTTAAGGCAACCGTGATAATCTCATCTGGCTTCAGAGAAATCGGAAGCATCGAACTTGAAGAGCAAGTGGTGACCACGGCTAAGAAAGCGGGAATCCGAGTTTTAGGACCCAACTGCTTAGGCGTGTACTATTCAAAAACAGGAGTTGACACGCTGTTTCTCCCCGAAACCAAGATTTTGACAACTGGAGACGAAGTTATTGCTACTCCGAGACCAATGTTCGGAGACATAGCCATAGTCACGCAAAGCGGAGCCTTCGGCGTTGCAGCTCTAGACTACTTAACTGGACGCCAAATCGGAGTCAGCAAGTTTGTAAGCTTCGGCAACAAGTGCGACGTAACCGAAGCGGAAGTGCTGCATTACCTGTTATATGACAAAGAGACCAAAGTCATTCTCCTGTATGTTGAGGATATAAAATCTGGAAGAGAATTCCTCAACGTAGCCAAAAAAGTGACCGCGAAGAAGCCCATCATCGCCCTCAAAGCGGGAAGAAGCGTTGCAGGAGCAAGAGCAGCGGCTTCGCACACTGGTGCCATTGCAGGCTCAGACAAAATATATGACGCTGCTTTCGGACAGGCTGGAATTTTGAGAGCAAAGGACATGGAAGAATTCTTTGACATGGGAAAAGCATTAGCCATGCAACCCCCAGCCTTAGGCAAGAACATTGGGGTGCTCACGGACGCTGGCGGACCAGGCATCATGGCTGTGGACGAATGTGAACTTAAGGGATTAACGGTTGAACGCTTTTCGGAAGAAACCCTTCAGAAGTTTCAAAAACTCAAAGACCAAGGCGTGCTTCCGAAGTTTTCAGCAACCGCTAATCCGGTTGACCTCACTGGCTCGGCAACGGATGAAATGTTCGAAATCGCAGCGGACATAATGTTTCAAGACGCAGAAGTTCACGGCATAATCCTGCTCGGGTTGCATCATATACCGAGCTTGCGAGAAGATTACATCGACAGAGTTGCAAAAACCGCGAATAAGTATAGTAAACCCATCGTAACATGCGATATTGGCGAGACTGAAATGGCATTGTACACTCGTTTCAGGTTTGACAAACTGGAAATTCCATCTTACTCCTCGCCAGAAGACGCTGCGAGAGCCATGAAAGCACTCGTAAGCTATGGCTTATACTTGAAGAAAATCAACTGCATAGAAGAGTACATCGGAGAATTCTTGAAAAAACGAAAGTAAGGCAAGCAGATTCTACAGGTTAACCGTAACCGTGATTTCGTCCCCATCCTCAAGCTGAAGCTGCTGTCGCAGGTTGGCAGGAGCGATAATCTCTAAAACATCCTCAGGATAGCCCGCAACCTCGGGAATCACAATGGCGCAATCCAACGCGCCTATGGAAGCGTTGACAACTGTTCCGCTGCAAAAGCCTTCAGGGGGGCAGATTTTCACGGAGGCTGCTTTTTCAAGCAGTTTTCTGCGTTTTGCGCTTTCTTCGGAGAGCTTTAGATTCAATGTTCCATTGTACGGAGTGAAACCGAGCTTCGCCTTTATCTGCCGTTTAACCCATGGCAGCTCAAGAAATTTTTCGCCTCTGCCTTGACCGGAAAACACTTTGCCGCTGAGTTTTATCTTTTTCAATAGTTTAGAACCTCATGAAACATTTCGCAGTTGCTGAATCGTGAAGAGCGGTTTGCTGCGTTTGGGTTATTTTTGTTCTTTTAACCATTGCGCAACTTGTTTGAGAACAGGGTCAGCTGAGATGTTGATTACTGGAATGATCATTTTTTCCTTTGTTTCTATAGTTTGTTCATATTTTGGCATGAGTGAGTAACCGACAAACGTCCAGTAAACCTTGCCGCTTTCAATTAGCGCTTTTGCAACTGCCGCCGTTGAAGCTGGAAGCGGAAAATACAGAAAGACCACGCCGTCAACCCAGTATAATCCTGCTAGTTTGCCGCCAGCTATTACGGATGTGAACCGCGCTATTTCTTCAGGTGTTGAAAAGTGTGTTAGTTCCATTATCACGATTTCTTTGAAAGGTTCATACTTAACTGTGACTTCGCTTGAACTCATAAACACGCACCTAAGGTTAATGTGTCTAGAGTGCCCTTTTAATCTTGTCATGCATCTGATTATGTTGAGTTGTTTGTGAAGCGACTTCCAGCAGTTATTTAGCAGCTTAGTTCAAATTAGAGAATTCGGGAAATTAATAGAAGCGCGGTTCTAGCTTTGATTGCGTTTCTTGAAGTAAACCAGTAAGCCTATGCCGACTGTAGCTACTGTTACTGCGGAAGCTATGACTAATGTTGTTGGGAAAGGCTCTGTTATGCTGAAACTGATTGTTTCGGAGTTTCCCGTGTTTTCAAACGAGTCTTTCGCGTAGACCGTTATGTTATGTGAACCGCTCGTTAACCCAGCTAACGTGGTGTTGCCCGTAACAGTTACGATTTCTTGTCCGTCAAGGCTGTAGCCCATCCATGAGACTGGCTTGTTCACCGCAAAAGCTAAAGAAACAATGCTCGAAGTGTAATTCGCGTTTTCGGGCAAAACAATATGAACAACGGGCGGGACTGTGCCGTAACCGAAGGGCGTGTACTGTTCATTCTCTCTTGAACCCAAGCCTTGAAGGTTGAAATAAGGAGAGCCGCCCATGGCATATAGCTTATCATTTACGACAGCAACGTGTAAAGTAAAGCGAGCGGTCGGCATTGGAGTTCCAAAAGTCCAAGTATCAGTTGCGGGGTCATAAACCTGATTTAAGTCAGTACCAAACAAACTCTTTTCGGGCAATCCGCCGATAACGTAGATTCTTTTAGGCGCCACTACTCCAGATGTGGCACCTGCGGACGCTTGCCAGACGACAGTGGGCATTGGCTCTCCGAAGCTCCAAGTGTCAGTTTCAGGATCATAGATTTGAACTAAAGCCAAGTTCATAGGGTAGGTAAATTCGTCTTGACCACCCAGTACGTAAATTTTGTTGTCAACAACTGCAGATGTGTACTGTACAACGGGATAAGGTATCGGCGCCTTTGCGGTCCATGAATCTGTTTCAGGATCATAAACTTCGTTCAAACCGACGGTGGAGTATTGACCGCCAGTTTTTCCACCTATCAAGTAGATTTTACCGTTGACAACGTTTGCCTCCAACTGTGTTCTGGGCGTAGGCATTGGCATTTTGGTTTCCCAAGTATCAGTTGCTGGGTCATAAATCTGGATCAGCCCATTGTCTTCTCCTATTACGTAGATTTCGTTTTGGTAAGCCGCCAATGCGGAACCGTACATGTTGGATGGCGAGGGGTTTTTCGTTGTCCAAACATTTGTGATTGGATTATACTCGTAAGTTGCATTCCTAGCAAACGCGTAGATCTTTCCATTTGCAACAGCCAGACCGTATATAGAACTTGGAAGAGGCGCTTTTGATGCCCAAGAGCCTTCGGCTACATCAGCAGAGGACAACGCAGGCTTAGCCACCATTATGCACGATGCTATCAGGAATAGAACAAGCAATAGAGCAGTATTTTTACTCACACTTATCCCCCTTTTATTATGATGTTTCTGTGATTAAAGGGTTTTTGTAAGGGTTTCTTGAATAGACTGGCTTTTTTTAGTCAAGGTTTCTTGACAAACAATTAAAGAGCGATGAAATACAGCCCTCAGATAGAAGCTTCAAACTCGGTTCAAGCCTATTTGGAGCCTAATAGCAATAGATTGCAGAAACCTATAGGGGGCTATCCGTATTGGCGCCTTTCTCATCCAAAAACAACCACCACCACGCCAAAGTTCAACTTATATTCCTTCCTTCCTAAACTCACAATGAACACAAAACAAAAAAGGAAATATTAAAAATAGGGCACTTTCTTTCTTTGAAATACACTGTAGCAATTCCAGTAAGAAAGAAAATCCAAGCTCCGACTAACCCCCCGTAAATAACAAACAAAAAGTTCTGTCTTTCCATGTCACTTAACGAAGCAAAAATAGACCCTACTACGAGACCAGTCACAACCCACAGTACTGAGGTGCGTCTATCAAGTTTTGCCATAGAACACTCTTTAAACCTTTCCAACTTAAAAAGTCTTAATTCCTATGCTTAAACAAAAAATGAAAATAAGAAAAGGGAATTCACTTTAGTTTCTCTTCTTGTAATGTGCTGTGTCTTTTGCCAAATTCGAAAGGTTTGGGTTTTGGGGATTAAAATTTAATCCCCCACACACTTTTTTAATATCAGAACAGCATACCCTTACAGGGGGAGCACTTTGCTCTTTGGACATAAAAACAGACGCCAAATAGAACTCCAAGTAGACTTAGGCGATTTGCAGAACGAAAAAGAACACCTATCCAGCTTTCTGCAGTCAAACCTCAAAGTTTCCGTTGCCCCAGTTGAGAACAAGCTGACCGTGAATTCAGAAAAGCTGTCTGCGCAGGAATTGCAGCGGGTAGTGACCAAATTTGTTTACCACCGAAACTTCAACAGCACTCACTGGGTCTCCATCGAAGGAACAACCGTCAAAATCAATAGGTTCAAGGGCACCGCCAAGAAAACAGAAAAACACAAGAAAAACACGCTCCACCAAACCGCTGCACAAAGCTGGGGACTATAAAACACAGCCTCAAATTCATCAGCCTTTACAGGTTTTTGACCGCAAAACAAGCCAGATTAACCATGCCTAAAACAAGTGAGCGCGCGTGATATACGTGATACACGAGCGGATGTGCGGTGCAGGTGTGAGATAGAGAGAAAGAGAACAAGAGAAGTTGAGTTTGAGAAAATCATTTTGGGTTTGGGTTTAGGAAGGAAGGAAGTTCAACTTATATATAGAGGGGGTATAGTTTCCGCAGAGCACTAGAGAACACAAGATCACACACGCCAACAACCAACAAGAAAAACAACAACCGCAAGGCATACCACAATGTATTTATGGGCGGACAAAAAAACCTATTGAAGCCATCTAAAAAGTGGAAACTAGGAGCGAAGCGATAGGTTGTCAGATAGCAACGCAGTGCTGATCGGAAAGAAACCAGTAATGAACTACGTGCTGGCTTGCATAACCCTCTTTCACAGCGGAGCAAAAGAGATAAGCATCAAAGCACGTGGAAGAGCCATAAGCCGCGCAATAGACGTCGCAGAAGTCGTTAGACGCCGATTCCTGCCCGATGTAAAAATCAAAAGAATCGGCATCGGAACAGATCAGATGTCATCTCAAGAAGAGGGCGGTTCGCTGACTAACGTCAGCACCATAGAAATAACATTGGAACGATAAGCTAACCATTTCAACTTGAAGAGCGCGTGACTCCGCCGCTCATCCTTTATTCGCAGGAGGGCGCCTTCTAGGTGAAGACGGAACTATGTAGCTTCTGTTTAAAGAGTGGCATACTGTGCCAAAAGTGTTCAGCTAAAGTTAAGGCTGGCGAAATCAGCGAGTTAGACCTGAGAATCGCCCGTTTGTTGCTTTCTCTGGAAGAAAAGTATCCCTCTCTTCAAAGTATCTGTTTTTATAAGGCAGTTGAGATTAACAAGACTTTAGCTATAATTGTTGGGCATGGCGATGTGCCTCGGCTTTTGGGTTACGGCGGCAAAATCATCAAGGCGTTGGGTGAAGAGAGTGGCAAGTCTGTGCGCATTTTGGAGTATGGTGTTGATGACCGCAAGTTTCTGGAGGATCTGTTCATACCTTTGAGCATACTTACGATAAACACGATTTGGTTGCCTGACGGAACTACGGAGACGAGAGTTATCTTGAAAAAGAGACGTGGATCTCAGGTGCCCTTTGACTCAAAGGCTTTAATAGAAATCGCCCATAAAGTACGGAAAATGTCGTTGCGTGTTGAGTTTGCTGATTGAGGAGTGGCGGTTAACTCATGAAGTTGGACTCCATAGAGGATTGGGTCAGAACACACTATTCTTCGAACGTTACGCATAGCATGGATGGCGAAGAAGTCACGCTTTTCGGTTGGGTTCAAGAGATACGGGACTTAGGCGGCATCCGTTTCATAATATTTCAGGATAGGGAAGGCACAATCCAAGTTACTGTCCCGCGGAAAAAAGTGAGCTCCGAAGTACTGTCGAAGTCTGACGCCCTGCAAAAGCGGTATAGCATCGGCGTGAAGGGAACGGTGAAAAAAACCACTATGACGCCAAGAGGCGTCGAAGTAGTGCCGAAGGAAATCAAGATTCTCGGCACAGCCACTGTTCAGTTGCCGATTGACGTCACGGGCAAAACGCCTGCAAACATAGAAGCGCGCTTAGACGCGAGAGCTTTAGATCTCTGCCAAGAACCAAACATAGCGGTATTTAAGATTCAGCACTACGCTTTAGAGGCAATTCGGGATTTTCTTTTCGAAAAGGGTTTTTTGGAGGTTCACACACCGCGAATTATTGCCTCAGCAACCGAAGGCGGCGCAGCATTATTCGCTGTAGATTACTTCGGCGAAAAAGCGTTTCTCGCCCAGAGTCCACAGTTGTACAAAGAGCAGTTGGTTATGAGCCTAGAAAAGGTTTTTGAGGTTGGGCCTTTTTTCAGGGCTGAAGAGTCGCATACGCGAAGGCATTTAAGCGAATTCGTTTCCGTAGACATTGAACAAGCGTTCGCGGATGCAGAAGGTGTCATGCGTCTCCTCGAACAAGTGGTGCAACACGCTTGTAAGACTGTCAAGGAAAAGTGCTCAAAAGAATTAGCAACATTAAAGCATAAACTCGAAGTTCCAGAGATTCCTTTCAAGCGCTTAACTTACGATGAGGTTCTTAAGGACTTGAAGAAGGAAGGCGTTGAGGTTCCATGGGGCGAAGACATACCGACCGAGGCTTTCAGAGTTTTAGGTAAGTTGTATCCGTACTTCTATTTCGTAACTGATTGGCCTACGCATTCTAAGGCTTTTTACATAAAACCGCGGGAGGATAAGCCTGAGCTGTGCGAAGGGTTTGACTTGATGTGGCGCTGGATAGAATTAGTGTCGGGCGGAACAAGAATAGCCGAAAAGGAACTCTTGGTGGATAGGCTGAGGGAGAAAGGTCTGAACCCTGAAGCCTTTAGTTGTCATCTTCAGGCTTTTGATTATGGAATGCCGCCGCATGCGGGGTGGGCGATAGGCTTGGAAAGGCTTACCATGATATTGACTGGGAAAAAGAACATACGTGAAGTGGCGTTATATCCGAGAGACAGGTTGCGGCTAACGCCATAACATTTCTGTTCCGAACATTGTTCTCTAGTTTTTTTATAGAAGTATCCTTCAGAATGAATATAACGAGGTTCGCACAAATATACGTGAAGGAGTTAAGGAGAATGGCAAAAAAGTATGCTTTACTATTCCTTTCTATAGTACTGTTGGTCGTTATCGTTAATTTTTCAATAACTAACGCAACTAACGCTCTAACTTTTTCCCCTCAAGGAAACGGAGTCGTTGACAAAGCTCAAGGCGAAGCGTTCACCGTGAAAATCACAGTCAAGAACACTGGAAAAACTGACGGCAACTGGTCAGTAAACATTGCTTTTGAAGGCGAATCCTGGTCTTGGATTGGAACTTCGCAGAACTTAACACTCAAAGCTGGCAGCACAAAAACCTTAACGTGGAATGGCAATGTTCCAACTAACGCTACCATCAATTCAGTGGCTAGACTCGTAATGTACTACAACGATTCCTTTAACGCTCTCAACTGGTGGATTCACGTGGTTCCCGGCGCAGAACTAACAATAACGTCCAGCAATGTAGAATAAGCAACCTCGTGTCACGCGGATAGACGATTGACGATTGAATCCCTTGCAAACAGCACTTCTCAGCCTAAAGGGCACTATTAAACGCTTTTTTCAGGCACTTGAAAAACTGGCGTAATCAAGTTTCTTATCTATTGATAAAAAAGGGAAAAGGTGCTGGAGGATTTCTTTTTCCATGGGATTTAGCTAAAAATGTACTAAAGGCAGATAAACCCCTTTTTTCTCTACTCTTTTCATCGCAGTTGAGGGGAATCAAAAATAGGCTGCGGTATCTTCGGCGCAATAAATTTCGAGAAACAACCAGTCTTCCCATGTATGTACTGGGGTCTCCGCGCCGAGAACCATCGGGGTCACCAGTCCCATGGGTTCCTCACATACAGTGAAGAAAAATTCTACATTTACAAAAACCTCGATCTGGTACCCAAGCTAAAATCCACCGCCATTCAAGAATGGTTCGGGCGCTTGCCAGGGCACATAGGCATCGCTAACGTTCGTTATACCACTTCGGGAAGATGCGACGACCAATCAATATTAGAGGGTACACAACCAGTCACAGCCTCACTAAACGGGCTAAAACTTGCGTTATCATTCAACGGCAACATCGTCAACACATTCCAACTAAAAAAGGAAATGAACCAGCACTTCCCAGGCTTCATATACGACTGCGATTCAGACATAATCTGCCATAAACTGCTAGTCGAACTTGAGAAAAGCAAAGACTTAACATCAGCCGTCACAGCCTGCATGCAAAGCCTCGACGGTGCGTTCTCCGTGGCTGGAATAACTGGGAACGGCGATTTCTTCGCCTTTAAAGACCCTCACGGCGTAAAGCCACTGTGCGCTGGGCACAGTCCAGACGGGGCAACTTACGCTTTTTCCTCAGAAACCGTGAGTTTAGACATGAACGGTTTTGTAAGAGATTTCGAGCTGGAACCAGGCGAACTCGTGAAGGTTTCAAAAGACGGTTTTGAACGCGAACAAATCGTCAAGAACCCGCGTAAAGCTTTTTGTGCGTTCGAATTTGCCTATTTCGCGAGACCTGACTCGCGCTTCGACGGAAAATATGTTTACGAAATTCGCGAAGATTTCGGAAGAAACATCGTACGCGAGTACCCTGAAATCACTAAAGACGCGGACCTCATCCTTTCAGTGCCTGAAACTGGCGATGACCCAGCCATGGGGGTTCATGAAGAGTCTGGGCTGAGATGGGAACGGGCATCTCGCAGGCACCGCTACGTAACCGAAAGAGCCTTCATACTCCTAAACAAAGAACGCTACTCCACCATAGACCGTAAAATAAACATTCTAGGCTCAAAAGTTGATGGAAAACGCGTGATAGTGACCGAAGACAGCATAGTCCGCGGGGACACAACGAAAGTCATCATAGAAAAACTGCGAAAATCAGGCGCCAAAAAAGTCTACATGTTCGTAACTTTTCCACGCATAATCGGACCATGCTTTTACGGCATAGACATGTCAACCTACGGGGAACTGATAGGCTCGAAACATAACGCGGAAGAAATCGCGAAAATCATAGGCGCGGACACCGTGTGCTACCAATCCATCGAAGGGTTAGTGCGCGCCACTGGGTTAACTCATGACCAATTGTGTCTCGCGTGCATCACAGGAAAGTACCCAACGCCTTTAGCGCAAAAAATGGCAGACGAGATGAAGCAGAAATTCCTCAACGGCTACGAGGAAAAAGGAAGAATCTACGAGACCGATGAAGCCTCCACGTAAGCTCAGTGATAAAGCAAATTAAGCGTTCCAGTTTATTCTCTAAGCAACAAGGGTGTCTCCGATGGATAAAGTAGGCGTACTCGTAGTTTCATACGGTGCCCGCGAGGCAGCGATGGTTGACGCTTTCGCCAGAAGCCCAAACCACACGGTAGAACTGTACATTGTTGACAAGCAGCGCAATCCCTTCAACGTGGAAAAAGCCGCTAAACACGTGGTAATCCCCGACTTGAACATCAAAGGAATCTGCAAGTTCGCAGAAGCCAACAAGGATAAAATCGACTTCGCTATGGTTGGCCCGGAAAAACCGATAATTGAGGGCGTGCGCGACCTTGTGGAAAAGCAAACAGGCATACCTGTCATCTGCCCAAAGCAAGAATGTGCGATAGAAGCTAGTAAAGTTCAGCAGCGCCTCCTATTTCAAGAAATAGCGCCAGAAGCAAACCCACGCTTCAAGATTTTTAATCCCAACGATTACAAGGGAACAGAAGATGTTAAGAAGGCTGTTTACAATTGGCTTGACCAACTTGAGAATAAGGCTGTTGTGAAGCCTGACAAGCCAACCGCGGGAAAAGGCGTGGGCGTTTGGGGCGACCACTTCGCCACGCAGGAGCAACTCTTTGAGCATTTCTTATCCAACTTCCAGTATGGCACGGTTATAATAGAAGAGAAAATAGACGGCGAAGAATCCAGCTTTCAAGCATTATGCGACGGCAAACACCTGATCCAGCTGCCTGATACACGGGACTACAAGCGCGCGTTTGACGGTGACAAAGGACCGAACACTGGTGGAATGGGCTCCTACAAAGATACCTGTGATGCGTTGCCTTTCATGACTGCGACTGACCGAAACCGTGAAGTCGCCCTCGCCACGAAGATCTTCGAGAAATGGAAGGCAAAAGTAAAAGACGACTCAGCCCTGAGAGGCATGCCCCTTTACTTGGCTTTCATGCACGCTGGAAACGGGCTTAAAATCCTCGAAAACAACAGCCGCCCCGGCGACCCCGAAATCATCAACATTCTTCCCATTTTGAAGGAGGACTTCGTTGATGTCTGCTTCAAGATGTTGGATGGCAATATAACACGCGTCGAAGTGGAAAGGGCGGCAACCGTGTTGACCTATAAGGTTCCGCCAAATTACGGAGGCTACAGGGACGTTTTTCCGAGGCTCGTCGACAAAGCGGCGGTTGACACGCCCGTCGATCTGTCAAAGGCTAACGCGTTAACCAGCAAGTACGGCGACAGAATCCGCGTGTATCCCGCAGCCATGGAAATTCGAGATGGCGGAGCCTACGCGTTAAAGTCTAGGGCTGTTGGCGTTTTAGGTGTTGGCGAAAGTATCGAGGAAGCGCGACAAATCTCTTTGGAAGGCGTTAAGGCGGTCAAAGGCGGCGCACTTTGGAATAGAATGGACATAGCTTCAAAACAGCACATAGCTAAAAGCGTAAGCCACATGGAGAAGCTGAGGCGTAAGCCTTGAAACGCGTCTTCATATCTGACTGCGAGGGACCCATAAGCAAAAACGACAATGCCTTCGAGATAACAGCGCATTTCGTTCCAAACGGCGACAAAGTCTTCACGCTTATAAGCAAATATGATGATGTGCTGGCAGATGTTTTGAAAAAGCCCGGTTACTCCGCTGGCGGCACGCTGAAGCTGATCTTGCCTTTTCTCAAGGCTTATGATGTTACAGATAGACGGATGAGAGAATTCTCTGCTCAAAACTTAATCTTAATCGCAAACAGCAAAGACACCCTGCAGCACGTAAGGAGCATAGCTAGCGCCTTCATTGTCAGCACGAGCTATGAGCATTACATAAAGGCGCTTTGCAAAGCCTTAGATTTTCCTTACGAAAACACGTTTTGCACCCAACTGAGCATCGACAAGTACTCGCTTACCGAGCAAGAGAAGTCAAGGCTGAAAGAAATAGCTCGCGAAATCGCGCAGACCTCCATGATTAATATTCCCCCAACGGCAAAAGCACTGAAAGACTTTTCGAACAAAGACCAAGAAACGATTAGACGACTTGATGAGATATTCTGGAACGAAATAGGCGGCATGCGTGTCGGCGAAATTTTCTCTGAAATTACGCCCGTCGGAGGGAAGCAAAAAGCCGAAGCCATCAAAACCGCAGCCAAAAGGGTGCATGCGCCGCTGGAGGCTGTAATGTACGTGGGCGACAGCATAACTGACGTGGAAGCCTTCCGGCTTGTGAGAGGGAATGGCGGATTGACCATTTCTTTTAACGGTAATCACTACGCGGTTGAATATGCCGAAATCACGGTTTTATCCGAAAATAGCATAGTAACCGCATTCATAGCTGATCTCTTCTGTAATCGCGGAAAGCAAGAAACCTTGCAAGTGCTGGAAAACTGGAACCGCGAAACTCTACGAAGAAGTGCGGTGAGCAAGCTTATGCTTGATAAGCTTTTCATGTTGTATCCCTCAGCTTTGCCCAAGGTTCAAATAGTAACAGCCGAAAATATGGAAACACTATCTAGCGAGAGCAGCGAATTTAGAAAAAAGGTAAGAGGGGAAACCATCGGGAGACTCGGATAAATGGATGCCAAAGGTGAAATCGAAGATACTTACGCAGAAGCCTTTACTGGGCTTTTTTGCCGAGTAATCGTCACGGCTGATGATGAGCGAACACTTTGTAATGCTGCTGAAGATTCTACAGCTACACCTTCCGTGGTCATAGGCAGAGTGGAAGGCGGCGTTGAAAAATGGTTAAGCGAAAAGGAAACTCCCGATCAACGCAAAGGCGCAGTGCTGCAGTTCTGGGGAGAAATGAACCGCAAAAAGCCTCTTGCTGATCTTTTAAAGAAGTTTGAAACTGAGCTTTCTTACAGGATTCGCCAAGACATCCTTGTTAAGCCTTTCACGGCGGTTTTTGACGCGTTGCCCGATGGTGATGGGAAACTGGATATGATGGAGCGTGTTGGGCACTGTGGTGATGGTTACGAGTGGGTTGAAAAACGTCACGGTCGAGAAGTTATCGTTGTGCCCATTATGGTTCCAGACTTCATCATTGAACGGTATCTGGGTTATGCCCGCGGCGTCATGGGCGCCAACTTCTGGGTGATGTGCAAAACAAAGGACGCTTTGAAAAAAGCAGGCGAAAAAGCCTTAGAAGCCATACACCAAGTAAATGGTGTGGTCACTCCTTTTGATGTTTGTTCCGCAGGGTCGAAGCCTGAAACGCGTTTTCCATGGATAGGACCTACAACGAATCATGCGTACTGCCCGTCTCTCAAACAAAGGTTGGGCAAAGACTCTATGGTTCCAGAGAATGTGCGCTATATCCCAGAGATAGTGATCAACGGAGTTTCGATGAAGGCTGTCAAAGAAGCCATGAAGGCTGGAATTGAGGCTGCGTTAAACGTTGACGGCGTAGTGCGAATTTCCGCTGGAAACTACGCTGGGAAACTGGGTGAGTTCAAGATTTACTTGCGTGAGCTGTTTTTATGAACCGTTTTGACGTTGTCGGTTTTGGCGCTCTCAACGTGGATAAGCTCTTCAGAGTAAACAGAATCGCAGGGGCTGAAGAAGAAAGCTTCATAGAGGCTTATAGCGAAACGTGCGGAGGCTCAGCCGCAAACACCATAGTCAGCTTAGCAAGGCTTGGGTGCAAAGTGGGCTTCATCGGCAAAGTTGGCTGCGACAAAGAAGGCACCTTATTGTTGAAAGACTTCTCCAAAGAGGGCGTTGACACTAACGGCGTAATCTGCGCAAAACATGGCAAAAGCGGTTCAGTCATGGGGTTCGTGGACAAAAAGGGCGCACGGGCGCTGTACATCGATTCAGGAGTTAACGACACAATAGCGCCCGAGGATGTAAACGCGGAATACGTTTCGCAAATGCGCTTTTTGCATTTAACTTCCTTCGTCGGCGAAAAACCCTTCCAAACCCAGAAAAAACTCTTGGAAACCCTCCCAACAAGCATCAAAGTCAGCTTTGACCCTGGAGCCTTATACGCGAGAAAAGGATTCGCCAAATTGGAACCGATTATAAAAAGAGCTTATATTATGATGCCCAACGCCATTGAACTTGAGCTTATAACGGGTGAGACTGATTACTGCAAAGGCGCGGACTTCTTAGTTGGAAGAGGCGTCAAAATAGTGGCTGTAAAACTCGGCGCTGACGGGTGTTACGTTACTGATGGTCGCGAACGGCATTTGATAGAAGCTCTCAAAGTAAAAGTGGTGGACACGACTGGTGCTGGAGACGCTTTTTGCGCTGGCTTCCTTTACGGATTGCTCAACGGCAAGAGCCTTTACGAGTGCGGCAGGATAGGCAATTTTGTGGCTTCAAGGTGCGTTATGAAAATGGGGGCAAGAGCGGGTCTTCCCTTTGCCAAAGACTTAGAACTTTCTGGTTAAGTGTTCAATTAAGCTTTCAAAGATCAGTTTTCCGTCGCCGTACTGTGGCATCTGCTCTTGTCTGGTCCAGTCGGGTTGCTGCCACCAGTAAAGCGCCCTTTCAGGATGCGGCATCAAACCAAATGTTGTTCCTTCCTGATTGCAGATGCCTGCGATGTCGTGGAAAGACCCATTGGGGTTTGTTGGGAAGCTGCCCTCCGCGTAGTCGCCGTTTTCGTTGCAATAACGAAAAACTAACAGGTCATTCTCGTAAAGTTTTTTCAGGAGTTTTTGTTCTTTTTCTCTTGGGAAAAGGAACCTTCCTTCCGAGTGCGCAACGGGTATCCGAAGCACTTTTCCTTTAGGAATTTTGTTCGTGAATACGCATTTTCCATTGTTCTCTTGCTTGAGATAGACCCAACGGCAGTTATAGCCCTGCGGAATATTCGTCGCGAGCGTAGCCTCAGGATAAGCACTTATGCCGTCAAAGCCTGGAAGCAAACCGTACTCAACAAGAACCTGAAAGCCATTGCAGATGCCAAGAATCGGTCTATCTTCTTCAACGAAGGCTTTCAACTCTTTGCCCACCTTTGCTGACAGCCACTTCGCCCATATAGCTCCTGCACGCACATAATCCCCGAAAGAGAAACCGCCTGGAAAAACCAGAAGCTGATAATCCATGAGGCTTCCGCGTTTGATCAACTCGTTCAAGTGCAAAGTCTCAGCCTGAACGCCTAGTTCTTGAAAGGCACGCTGCGCTTCTGAGTCGCAGTTTGTTCCGCCCACGCGCATAACGCAGACTTTTATCTCTTCTCGCTTCACTGTTACAGCCCCCTGCTTAAGGTTTCTTTCCAGCTTCTGCGCAAATCGGTGAGCGAAGCGTCCACAACGACGGCGCCGTTCAGTCCATGCACAGTTAGTTTAGGATTTTTGGTGACCTTGCCTATTTCAGCGCAAACCGTGCCTTTCATCAAATCTTCAAAGTCACTCTTGGCGTTTTCGGAAACTTCAACGAGAAAGCGGCTGTTCGACTCTGAAAACAACACAAAATCATTGCGGTCCACGGTTTTGCTCGGCACTTTTCTTAAATCCAGCTTGATGCCCCAACCGCCTGCCAGTGCCATCTCCGCAGCGGTCACTGCTAAACCGCCTTCTGACAGGTCATGACATGCCTTGATAAGCCCTAAGTCAACTGCCTTAGTAACCGCCCTAAAGGTTTTTTTGGCCTGCGCAGCACGCACTTTGGGAACGGTTTTTCCAATGTGTCCTTTGATCTTGTAGTATTCTGAGCCGCCCAGTTCCTTGAAGGTTCCGCCGACTATGTAGAGCATGTTGCCCGGCGTTTTCGTGTCCATCGAGACGGTCAAGCGTATGTCTGGGACAATACCTACTGCCGTGATCAGAAGTGTTGGCGTAACTGGGCCTAAGGGCGACTCGTTGTACAGGCTGTCTTTTCCCGAAATGAACGGCGTCTTGAAGGCGGTGGCGAAGTCGTAGCACGCCTCGCAGGCTCTTACGAGTGAGCCTAGGCGTTCTGGTTTTTCAGGGTTGCCCCACGTGAAATTGTCAAGAAGAGCTATTCTTCTGCCGCCGACTGCTATGTTGTTTCTTATGGCTTCGTCTATGGCTGAGGCAGCCATCCAGTAAGCGTCGATTTTTCCGTAGTTCGGGTTCATCCCGCATGAAATTGCTATGCCTTTCCACGAGTTATCGAGGGGTTTTATGACGGCTGCGTCGTTTGGTCCACCGTACTTGCCTTGCAAGGGTTTCAGCGCGGTGTTTCCTTTCACCTCATGGTCGTAGGTGCGTATCACGCTTTCTTTGCTGGCGATGTTTGGCGAGGACAGCAGCTGCAAGAGAGTCTCCGTCAGGTTTTCGGGTTCAGGAAACACTGGTTCTTCAAAGCTTGCGCTTTCGTATGTTGCATTTTTCACGCTTTCTGGCGGGTCAAAAAGGAACGGCATGTCCATGTCAGCTACCTTTTCGCTTTGATACTGAAGTTGCAAGCGTGTTTCTTGTGTGAGTTTTCCTATGGCTGTGGCTTCAACTTCTTCCTTTTCGAAGATCTCCAAGACTTTTTCAAGGTTTTCCTGTGGAATCGTTAGAAGCATTCTTTCTTGGGATTCTGAAATGTAGATTTCCCAGGGCGCTAACCCCTGATATTTCAAGGGTACTTTTTCAAGTTCCACAGTTGCGCCGCAGCTGAACCGTTTGGCGGTTTCGCCGACTGCAGATGATAATCCGCCTCCGCCCAGATCCGTTGTTGCTGAGGCGAGTTCGCGGTCTCGAATTTCGATTATGGCGCGTTTCAGTTTTTCTTCTTCGATTGGGTCTGCGATTTGCACGGCGGGCCTGGATATTTCTTCTGATTTTTCTGTTAGCTCGGCGGAAGCGAAGGTTACGCCGTGTATGCCGTCGCGGCCTGTTTTTCCGCCTGCTAAGAGGATTATGTGGTTTGGTTTGGCGTTTTTCCTGAACTTTCTAAGCGGCAAGAGCCCTATGCATCCGCAGTATACCGTGACGTTTCCTGTGTAGCTGTCGTCGAAGTATATGGCGCCGTTTACGGTTGGGATGCCCATGTTGTTGCCGTAGCTGCCGATGCCTGCGGTGACGCCCATGTAAACGTATTTTGGGTGTTTCACGCCTGCTGGGAGCTTAGCGTAATCGTAGTTTAAGGGTCCGAAGCCTAAAACGTCGGTGCACGCGATTGGGTCTGCCCAGACGCCGAGGATGTCGCGGATTACGCCGCCTACGCCTGTGGCTGCGCCGCCGAAGGGTTCCACCGCTGACGGGTGATTGTGTGTTTCTACTTTGGCTGCTATTCCGTAGCCTCGGTCGAAGCGAATAATACCTGCGTTGTCTTCGAAGACGCTGAAGCACCAGCGTGGGTTAATCTCTTGCGTGGCTTTTGCGATGTACGTTTTGAAGAGGCTGTGGATTTCCTTGTTGTCTATGCGTATTTTGCCTTTGAAGGTTTTATGAAAGCAGTGCTCGGACCATGTTTGTGCTATGGTTTGAAGTTCCACATCGGTTGGATTTCTATTCTTTCTCTTGAAGTAGGTTTGGACGGTTTTCATTTCTTGCAGGTTTAAGCCTAAGCCTAGTTCATGGCTTGTCTCTGTAAGTTGTGCATCAGAGGCTGTGGATAGGTTGATTTCGTATAGCGTGAAGGCGGTGTTTCTGCGGGCGTAGAGTTTAGTGCTCATTTTTGCTCCTCGATGGTGATTGTGTAGTTGTCTTTGGTTGGGTTTGCCAAGAGTCTTTTGCACATTTCTTCGGATTTAGCTTTAGCGTCTTTTGGTGTTTGTGCGTCGAGGAGGATGTTGTAGACTTTGCTCACGTTTACGGCGTTAACTGCGTAGCCGAGTTCTTTTAGTAAGCGTGCTGTTGTTTCGCCTTCTGGGTCGCTGTGCCCTGGTTTGAGGCTGACTTCTATTTTTGCGCGGTATTTCATGGGCTAAAATGTAAGCGTATGGGATTTAAACGCTTTCATCATTAACAATGCAAAGCGCTATGCAAGAAGTATCTTCTTGTTTTTGTAATGAATCTCTATTTTTTGTGTGTTTGTTACTTTTCCTATTTGTTCGGGTTGGGCTCCGGCTTTTTCGAGGGCGTTTATGGCTTTTTCTGTGTCCGTTTTGTCTACGATTATGGCGAAGCCCCATCCCATGTTGAAGGTTTTGAGCATTTCCTCGTCTGTTATAGTGTAGCCGAGTTCCATGGCGGTTCTTTGGATTAGCCCGAATATGGGTTGGGGTTTGAACTTGTTGAATTGGAAGCCTATGCCTTGCGAGTACTGCGCGAGGTTGTTGAATTTTAGGTAAGCGTCGCCTGTTATGTGCACGGCTGCTTTCACTTTAACCGCTTCTGCGGCTTTGAGGAAGGGTTTGACGTAGATTTTGGTTGGTTCCAGCATCTCGCTGATTAATTCCCTGCTGAGCCCGTCTGGCTTGTCGTCTGGTTCGTATTTCCCGCCCCATTGTTTAAGCAGGATTTTTCTTGCGAGGGTTATGCCGTTGCTGTGCAAGCCGGAGCTGGGCAAGCCAATTATGGAGTCATCGGGCTTTATGGCGTACCCTGTGATGATGTTTTGCTTGGCGACTTGTCCTATGGCTGCGACTATCATGTCGAAGCCTGCGCCTTCCGATGTGCCTTTTATGATTTCTGCTACATCGCCTATTTCCCCGCTGACTACGGGGCACTCAGCTTCTTTGGCGCCTGTGGTTATGCCTGCAAGCCATTCTTTCACGAGTTGGGGTTTGCTGGCTTGCGCGTGAATATTGTCCGAAACTGCGAGTGGCGTTGCTCCTGAGCGGATGACGTCGTTGACTGCCATGGCTACGGCGTCGACGCCTATAGTGTCATATTTTTCTGCAAGCTGTGCTAAGAGGACTTTGGTGCCGACGCCTTCGATGACTAGGTCCAAAAAAGTGTTCTGGCTGATGGGGAAAATATTTCCGTATGGCAAACGCATTACTGCACCGTGCATACTGTACTTGTAGGTTTCATGCAGAGTCCGGAGTGCTTTTTTGGATTCTGCGCGTTGTTTGCGGTTTACACCTGCATCAGTGTAAGTGTAGTTTTTGGGCATAGGTTGCGTTTTTCTCCTTTAATGCTATTCTTTTGGGTTGGTAGGAGATAACAATTTTGCTGTTGGCTGGTGGGTTAATGGATAAAAGTTTAAGTTAGCTTTTGGATGTGATATGTGCTTGGGCGGTCGTAGTCTAGCTTGGCTAGGACATCAGCTTCCCAAGCTGACGACCCGGGTTCAAATCCCGGCGACCGCACTACATCACATGTATTTGCAGCTTTATCCGATGCATGGAAAAATCCCAAGGAACGGGAATTGAAAGCTTTGAGACAACATTAGCTTTCACCATCTCTCTGCTTGATTATTCCAATTGATATAAACATTTAGCAAATAGTTAGAAAGATTTCATGATCGTCGCTTTCTGCGTTTAATCACTATAGTTGCTACCAACGCACAAGTTATGGCAACTAAAACTATCACTGTCACCAAGGAAGAGCTGTCTGAACCTGTTGGTGTTGGCGAAGGCGAGGGTGATGGAGTAGGAATAGGATTGAATGTTCCATACCCAAAAGGAATATACTGATAATTAAATGAATCAAACGGTGGAGGCGGGTTATCGTATGGAAGAAGCGGAAGGTCGGGGCCGACCGATGAATATGTACCGCCCATAACATACAGTGTGTCGTTTAAGACTGCTACAGCTGAATAACCATAATCATATTGTGGTTTTTCTGCACCAGTAGTCCAACTATTAGTTTTTGGATCATAGACTTGGTTTAACAAAGTAGAGTCACCATTTTCATCAAATCCACCAAAAGCATAGATACCCTTTGGCGCCATTGCCCCAGTTGTTGCACCCCCAACCGCTCCTACAAAAGCTTTTGGAGAAGGGGCCCCAAAAGTCCACTCATCAGTTGCAGGATCATAAATCTGGGTTGTACCAAAAGAACCAGACGGCGTACCTCCACCCATAACATAAATTTTGTCATCAACGACAGCTGAAACATAACGCGCAACTGGTTCTGGAATAGAGGCTGCCATGGACCAAGAATTCAAGCGGGGATCATAAACCTGAGTTGTATTAACAGCACCTCCTAAAATGTCGCCGGTTGTCGGCACGGTAGATCCACTTATGACGTAAATTTTGTCGTTTACCACATTAGCCTGCATATATGCTCTAGGGGCAGGCATCGGCGCTGCAGTAGTCCACTTATTTGTTGCGGGGTCATAAACTTCAACAACGTTTAACGCAGGGAAACTTAGATATTCATGTCCTCCTATGATGTAGATCTTATTTTCATAAACAGCAGTTGCAAAGTTTATTCGTTTGGTAGGCATCGGCGCTATTTTGGTCCAAGTGTCTGTTGCGGGGTCGTATTCTCCGCTGGTGGTATAAGTTGTGCTATCAGTTGAATTAAAATCTGTATAGTAGTAACCGCCGAAAGCATAAATCTTTCCACCAACAACCCCCGCCCCAAAAACTGCTCCGCCTTGAGGCAGGCTTGTTTTTTTCACCCAAGAATTTTCGGCTACCCCGGCGGAAGAAAACGCAGGTTTAGCGACGATTATGCATGATGTTGTTAGGAAGACGAGAACAAGCAACAGAGCGATACTTTTGCTCATGGCTATTCCCTATTATATTATGCTGTTTCTGTGATTAAAGGGTTCTTGTAAAGGTTTCTTGACTAAGCGCCTGTTTTTCAGTCAAGATTTCTTGACTAACAGCTCACGACATTAGTAGTTCAAGTCTATTTGGAGCCTAATAGAAATACAATGCAGAAACCTATAGGGGGTCTACCCGTAATGGCGCTTTCCACAACCAAAAACAAAGCTTGCCACACTAAAGTTCAACCTATTTATAGAGGGGGTATAGTTTTTTCCACGCGCTAGAGAAAAAGCGCCAAATATACTGAAAAATTTTCGTTAGACAAAAAGATGAAAGCTGACAAAGAAAAGTTAAGCTATGTTTTTGTGGCAGACTTGAGCGCTTTTCTAAGTTCTTCTGCCTTGTCGGTTCTTTCCCAAGTGAAGTCTGGATCCTCTCTTCCAAAATGTCCGAACACAGCTGTTTTCCTGTAAATCGGTCTGAGAAGCTGCAAGTGCTCGATGATTGCCTTAGGTCTCATGTCAAAGTTTTTCTTCACTAACTCAAGAATTTCTTCATCAGGCAACTTTCCCGTTCCAGACGTATTCACGAACACGGAAATTGGATGCGCTACACCAATGGCATACGATATTTGAATCTCACACTGGTCCGCCAAACCCGCTGCAACAATGTTTTTGGCAATATACCTCGCCATGTAACAGCCTGATCTGTCAACTTTTGATGGGTCTTTTCCAGAAAAACATCCTCCGCCATGACTTCCAACGCCACCATACGTGTCAACGATGATTTTTCGCCCTGTCAACCCAGAATCCGCCAAGGTTCCCCCAATCACGAATCTTCCAGTCCCGTTAACGATGTACTTTGTTTCCGCATCCAACATTTCCAAAGGTATAACTTTTTTTATTACTTGATTGATTACGTCTTCCCTTACTTTGGCACTGTCAACTTTCTCAGTGTGCTGAGCAGCAATCACCACCGCAGTCACTCTTTTTGGCACGCCACTAGAATATTCCACTGTAACCTGAGACTTGCAGTCTGGCCTTAGATACGGCAAAATTCCCTTTTTTCTGCATTCAGATAGCCTTTTGACAAGCCTGTGTGCAAGCATTATCGGCAAAGGCATCAACTCCTTCGTCTCATTCGTGGCGTAGCCGAACATCATTCCTTGGTCTCCAGCGCCCTGCTCATGGGTTTTAGTTTCATTCACTCCCATCGCAATATCGGGCGACTGCTCCTCCAGAGAAACCAAAATGCCGCAAGTTTCCCAATCTAGCCCATCCTTGGCGTTATCAAACCCGATTTCCTGTAGCGTTTTCCTAACGATTTTAGGTATTGATACATAACAAGAGGTTGTGATTTGACCAGTGACTATAACATTTCCCTGCATCACTAACGTTTCACAGTCAACCCTTGCTTTAGGATCATTACACAAAATAGCGTCCAAAACGCTGTCCGATATCTGGTCTGCAACTTTGTCTGGATGACCCTCTCCCACCGATTCTGAGGTAAACAAGTACTTTCCATTTCTTCTCATAGGAACCCTTCAGCTAGCTTATGATAAGGGGTTTAATAACCACACATTTTTCTTAAAAGGCTTTCTCCACAATTGGAACAAGCCGAACAAACTAACTGGCACAAATTTTCTATCCTGCAAAAACCATTTTAAGGTTGAACACCGAAAAACTCCCGAGGAAAACGTATGAAAAAGGTTGTTTACACTGAAAATGCGCCTAAACCCGTTGGACCCTACAGCCAAGCAATTAAAGCTGACAAGTTCCTGTTTGTTTCAGGGCAAGTGGCAATAAACCCCAAAGAAGGCAAAATAGTTGCAAATAGCATTAGAGAACAAACCATCCAAGTCATGGAAAACATCAAAGCAATACTGCAAGCCGCAGAATACAGCTTCAACCACGTTATCCAATCTAACGTGTACCTTTCATCAATGAAACTGTTCAGCGAATTCAACAACGAATACGCAAAATACTTTGACAAGGAATTCCCAAGCCGCGCCACAATAGGAATAGAACTAATGCCCAGCGCCCTCGTGGAAATCTCAGTAATAGCTTACAAAGAATAAAACGCTTAAATTCCTGAACGCTTCCCCTTACACATAGGCGAAAAACCATGACTGAACCCACTGAGAAACTGCCCATATCTGACTTCTACAAAGTCATTGACTACGTGACTCTTTCTAAAACCAAAAAATGGTGGAAAGCTATAGTAGTTTACGAGGCCTCTGGAAAACGGTCGATAGGGCTTTATCTTTGGGAAAATAGGGATGACGTGTGGAAGCGGAAAAACAAGTTTAGCGTTAGAAATCTTGATGAATGGACTACGATTAAGAACGCTGTAGACCAGCTTGCGCCGAAACTTGCTTCAAAATAACGATTCCAAATTTTAATTCTAGATAATGACCGAAAGTTGAATAATCTTATTAGCTGCCACCAACAAAAAGGCAATGCACGCAGGGAACATCATGGAAACCGAACAAACAGCCCAAGAAACCACAGACTACGAAGAAGAAACCAACGAAGAAAGCCCCCCGCAAGAAGACTTAGCTCCGCTGGAACCCGAGCAAAGCGAACCAATAACCGAGCCACCAACCAAGCCTGACCAAAAAAACCCAAGACAAAACAGCAGTTTCATCCACGGTCTAGCAGTAGGCCTAGGATTAGCCTGCATCGCAACTTTTGTGATAATGTGGATAACCATTTTCTTCAGCCCCCTCCTACCCCAATCGATAACATACGAGAGCCTGCTGGCAATCTTCATTTACCCACTAATCTATCTGTTGGCAGTTGGCTTGGTCGCGCTTACAGCAGGCATAGTCAGAGAATACTACTCGAGAAAATACTAAACCCTTCAGCACTCTCAGCAATTTCGCACGTCATAAATTATAATAGTTAGCCACCTTACAATAGAACTGTGGCCAATTATGACCCCAACGCTTAAAAAATTCATCGAAAACATAGCTCGCGAAAAAGCGCCAGGGCCATCAATCACATTTTCTATGTTCCATATTTTCTATGCTCTTGAGCTAATAGCCAAAAAACCCATCGGACGCAACAAGTTGGCTGAGAAATTAAATGTTGGAGAAGGCGCCATCCGCACAATAATAAGCCGTCTGAAGGACGCCAACCTAATCGCAACCTCAAAAGAAGGATGCAGCCTCACAAATAAGGGCTTAAGCATATGGAAACAATTCGAAGAATTCTTTCCGAAGAGAACTGAAGTTGGAAAAACCGAGCTAACCACTTCGGAATACAATTTTGCCTTCCTAGTCAAAAACAGTGGAGACAAAGTCAAATCAGGCATAGAACAACGAGACGCAGCCATAATGGGTGGTGCAAGACGCGCCATAGTCATAGTGTCCAAAGATGGCCACTTAGCTATCGAATCAATAAGCAACAACATAGAAAAAGAATTTCCAAAAGCGGCGAATCAAATTCTTAAAAATCTGGAACCGAAAGACAACGATGTAATAATAATCGCTGGCGCTGATACCCTGCTAAAAGCCAAACGTGGAGCCTTCGCGGCAAGTTGGATTCTTCTAAACAGCAGTAACAAAAAATAAGTTTACTGTGAAACCGCAGGCTTTTTTCTTAATACGTGTATTTTTCTCCTCCGGTTAGAATCCGTTCCAGAGTAGTGTTGAAGTTTATCAATCCCTCGTTTGTTTTGGCTGAAACAGGAATCAACAGAAATTTTAAGCCAAGCTGACTAATCGCGTGCATCATATTTCTGCTAAAAAGACGTTTTGCGTCTTCCAACTGTTCAATCGAGTCCTCTAAGGCTCTGGGATTAGCAGACCAGTCAGTAATTCTCTCTACTTCCCTTTTGGGAAGTAAATCGCATTTTGAGAGCAGATGCACTTGAGGTTGAAAAAAACGATTATAAACGGCAGCCGAGAGAAACATGTTGGAAACATAATTGAGCGGATTAACCGAAAAAACCGCGTCAAACAAGTAAACTATGGCTTTAGGTTCTCTTGTGAGCTCATTCACTATGTAAGGTCCGCTTGCTCTAAACGCAAACAGTTCCATCTGCCCCGGGGTATCCACTAAGACGATGTCGGCGTTGGCGGCTTCAATGTCTTTTGAAATGTTTTCAATTTCGTCCGCTATAAGGTCGGCAGCCATGATTAGGGCTCCGTTGGGTCCTAAACCGTATTTTTCCATTAAATTTCCAACATCCACGTAGTTTCGAATGTCTACATCTGGCGAATACGGAAGCTTTAACACGCCAGGGTCTAGGTTCACGACGGCTACATCTTGTTTTGACATTTTTAGCCATTCGCTGAAGGCTGCTGTAAACAAGGATTTGCCGGAACCAGCGGTTCCTATAATAAATGCGATCGGCATTTTTTTCTCCTTCCGAACGATTTTGATATTAATCAAACTTCTTTTTAATATAAATAACCTTTTTCTGTCGCTATGAAAACCCTGGTGGTTGGGGTATCTCTGGTTCCAGAGATTCGTGTTGCGTGTGCTTTGAAGCGAAAACTGCGACAGCCCCTATGACAGCTGCAAGAACAACGACTGCTAATAGCGCAACTAAAAAGAGAGGTACAACCGTTGCACTTTTCGTCAGGCTTGTCGTACCCGCATTTGACTCATCACCAGGCCAACTTGCTCGAACAGAGCATAAACCCGCGCTTTTTGTCTTCCAAGCATACTCGAAGCGTCCGTCAGGTTGCGTTACCGCTGTGCCCAGCACTATCCAAGAACCGTCAACTTGCATGTAAATTGTTACATTTTCGTTGGGCTTGATTGGGGTAAGTTGACCTCGGAAAGCTATCATACTTTCTTGAAAGGTTAGGGGCGGTGAAACTTCCAGCAAGATGAAACTGGGTTCTATTGCTGTGAAGCTTGCGGAAACCTGTCCTGGAGAGACTTGCTCAGCGTTTTCAAGCGTGATTACTTGGGCAGAGGCTTTTTTCAAATCGTCTGGGCATTCTCCAACTCGCCAGCCGTCTTTCCAGTTTCCGCTTGTGCATTCTGCAATGTAGTATGGGACGCCGTTTTGTGTTATAGAGTAAACGCTTGTTCTAGCTCTTCTTGGGGCGCTGGAAAGGTGGACTCCGATGTTCATGTGTTTTTGATCTTTATAGTGAAAAAGCACCACGTCGAGTCCTCCAGCCGTTAGGATTGAGGCTGCGGTGCAGGAGAAAAGGTCGCAGTCGCCCTTGTTGTCTGCCATTGTTTCTACTGGGTATTTTGCTGGAAGAGTTTCTTCGTAGGTTAGTTGGTGAACGATCATGAGGGCTCCGTTGGCGAAGTCTTCGTCGTTTTCGTAGATTTTCCAGAGGTTGTCAGCTATGGGTTTCAAAGCGTATGGAGTTACGAATTTTGCGAAGTCGCTGTCTATGGATAGTCTGTGGCTTTCTTCCCTGTAATACTCGAGAAGGGATTGGGGAATCACTACGTTGAGTTCGTAAACCAGATTTCCGTCTGGTTTGTTTAGGAGCTGATAAGAGATGTTGGCGTCTTCCGCTAGGCTAACTGAGATTGTGGATAAGAACGTGAATATGATTGTTATTATCGTTACTGTTTTTGCGAGCTTCGTTTTCATTTTTTCTCAAAGATTTTAACTGACAACGAGTTTATTGGTGTTGTGAACAGTCGATTAATACTGAAAATATTTACGCGCCTGTTTGCTTGTCAATAATGACTTTACCGCCACTTTTCTCTACAGAATTGGAGAGTTGCGCAATTGCTTTTTGTAGCTTCTCTTCTGGTTTTCAGTGTCCTTTGCCTTAACAGACAGGTGAATTTCCATGTGAGGTTTATTTTCTTCGCCTCTCGGATGCGATTTTATGTAAACACCAGGGTTATCGTGCATCACTTTGTCTATGAGGGGTGCCAAAGTTGACTCCATGATATAGTCAGCGTATATGCTTTTTTCGTAAAAAGTGTTGCCGCCTGATGCTTGCTTGAGCAAAGGCACAATTGTTTCCTCAAAAATGGCTTCCATTTCTGAAGGTACACCTGGTAGCGCTATCAAGGTGGTTTCCTTTACGTGTGCTTGAATTCCCGGGGCAGTTCCCACGGGATTGGGAATGGGTTGTGTTTTTTCTGGGATGGTTGCCATCTTGATTCTTGGCTGGGTAAGTGTGATTGTTTCAACGCCGTTTTTTTTGGCGTATGCTTCGTATTTTTCTTTGACCATTTTTAGGGCTTTTTGGTTGATTTTGAGTTTGCGGTTTAATGCTTTTGCTATGCCTTCTAATGTTTTGTCGTCAAAGGTTGGTCCTAGTCCACCTGTGGTAATGAGGAATTGTGGTTTTCGTTGCAGTGTTTCGCGGACTGCGTTTGCGATTTCGTTTATGTCGTCTGTTATCACTGTTATTCGTTTAACGGTTATTCCTAGGATTGTGGCGTGTTTGCCTAGCCATTGTGCGTTTGTGTTTAGTGTTTTGCCTATGAGGAGTTCGTTGCCTACGCAGATTATTTCCATTTCTCGGTTCATGTTCCCACTTTTGGGTTTTGATGTGGTTTAGAAGTAGATGCTTGTTTTTCTTTTATACTGTTTGCTAAGCAACCGCTGTAGAAGGTTGGGGTTGGCGGTTATTTTTTTTTGCTTAGCCACCATTTTAGGTATTCTTTTCTTCGGTTTTCTTTTTGTTCTTCGGCTGTTTCTTGGCTGGGACGGTTTTTCTCTTTGAGTTCCATGAGTTCTTGTTGGGTGACGGATAAGCCGCAGCTTTTGCATATGTAGTGTTTGGTGGCTATTGCGTAGTGCATTTCTCCGCCGCATTCTGGGCAATAGGACATTATTTGGTCACTGGGCATATGTCGCGGTTTGAGAGATATTAGTCTTCGCTTAACTTTTGCGTTTTTTGATTGGAGTTTGGCTGTGACTGTTGTGCTCGGTTTTTTCTGCATGCTTTTGTAGGTGAAAAATGTCAATACGGGTAGACCCCCTATAGGTTTCTGCATTCTATTTCTATTAGGCTCCAAATAGGCTTAGTCAAGAAAAATTGACTGGAAACTGGTCATGCAAGGTTTGTTGTGTCAAGAAATCTTTACAAGAATCCTTTAATCACGGAACAGGCCTATTCTTGCAGGGAGCATAGATGAGTAAGCCTGTAGCTCTGCTGCTTATTGTCATTTTAACAGTGTCAAGCCTAATTTTGGTTAACCTCGCACTATCGTCTATACCCAAGCCGTCTGTTCCAGAATTCACTGTGAAGTTTGAAGCCCATCCGTATGATGTACCACCAGTTTATGGCATAAACCCTTACACAGGAGAGAACGTGACAACACAATCTGGCTACCATGTCAAAAACGAATCGATTGTAGTCGCAATAAAGAACCAGCCATTTACCCCATATAACGATACGGATGGCAACTCAGTTACACTGTCCTTCATTATTCGCGTCAAAGGGCATTATGAACCAGGCTGGACGATCCTCGTACACATTGATTCTACAAGCTCCGAATATGTGACAATGTCTCTCCCTTATGGAGTAGACTCTAGCTATGGAATACTGAAGGGTGTTCCTAATAATGGCACACTGGATTTTCAAGTCGAAGCACGAGCAGGGTATTATATATATGATCCTGGTAACTGCCAAGAACATTTTACTGGCGAAGCAAGCGGTTGGAGCGACACACAAACCATAACCTTTGGCACATCCTCTTCATCTCCTTCACCCAGTCCAACACCAAGTCCATCACCTTCTCCCAGTCCATCACCTTCGCCGCCTCAAAACTCAACGGCGCCACCAGACCAATCCAGCAATCAACCTGCAACTCCAACAGGACTGAATGAAATTGAAATAGCTATACTAGCAGCACTAATAATCATAGTCGTGTTACTAATCGCAATAGTTGGGCTTGTACTCAGGAAAAGGCGATAAGAGAAAAGAAGAGGACTGTTTGTTTACTTCCGCTTTTCTTGCGGGAAGCTTTTAGAAGAGTTTTTCCCATCTGTTGAAGAGTTCTAGAACTTCGTCGCCGCCGTGGTCTTTGAGGAGTTCATGTGTTTCCTTCCCTGCCACAGCATTCTTCTGTTTGTGTGGTTTTTGTTAAGTGGTCTTGGAAGGTTACGTGAAAGCTTCTTCAAAGCTCATTCGCGTACTTTTAAGAGTTGGATGTTTATTTCCCTGAACTCTTTGTCACTGCCAACAACCAGCTTGGATTTGAAGGCTTCAGCCGTGGAAACTGCGAAGGCGTCTGCAAGTGACAATGAATGTTTGGTTTTTACTCGTGCAGCCTCACGCCACAACCCATCGTCCTCAACGGGCACAACTTTTAAGCCGTACAGGCGCAGGTTTCTCTGCTTCTTTTCAGCCAGCTCGGGACTCACTCGGCACAGGATATAGTAAATCTCAGTTAGGTTAAGCACATTTATGTAGCCTTCAGCCGCTCCACTCTGAACTTTCTCAAAGCAATCTCTGACAACTTCGCCGCCTTTCTCGCCTAAGTAGAAGGCTAGGATGGCTTCGGAATCAAACGTGAACCGTTCTGGCACGCCGTTCACGCTCCTTTTCTGTTGCAAATTCCTCTTTCCGCGCCTCCTCCAGCAGTTGCCTCGCGCTTTTTCCCTCAAAAACCGCTTTCAAGCTGCCAAAATCGTCGCTTGGCGAAGGCAAAGGCTTCAACACAATCCCGTGCTCATCCTCCTCCACTAGAACTTTATCTTTGATGTCGTACTTTTTCCGGAGCCTCTTAGGTATCGTTGCCTGCCCCTTCTTCGTGACAGAGACAACCTCAACCAACACAATCACCAGTAATACCCATAAGCAAAAGTAATACTTAAACCTGTTGACCTACCTTTCCAACAAGTAAAGCTCAAACATCAAGCGCCAAAAGCAAAATCAGGAATTATTCACACGTGTGCGTAAATTCTGTCGCTCGTGTACTTGCCAGTGCTCATCTCATTCTCTATCTCTCGCAGCAGCAGTATCCGCCTAAACGTCGGCGGATGCGTCGCAAACAAACTGTTCAGCTGATTCCACGTGGATTTGGCTTCTTTCTCCATAGCCAATTCCAGTTCACGCTCATCCAAAACCCCATCCTTATCCAAATCATACTCATCCTTCTTCTCCATAATCATCTGAAATTCCTGCTTCGCCATAGCTGGATCCTCAATATAGAAGCTTCTCGCCTCCGCAGTCATTTTGGGCGCAATCGACAAGCCATAGGTAATCTTTGTTAACGCGCTTTCCAAGCTCCTCGGAGATTCAGTAAGATAAGCGCTGTAAGAGTCAGCGTAGTGCTCGCGGAGTCGGCTCAGCCGCATCACCGCGAGGAAGCTGATGATGTAGACGACGAACGAGAGTACGCCGATGATTACTAGGGCAGCCCCCGCGTTTCCCCCATCTTTACCCCTTCGCCTAGAGTATCCGCCGCTGAACAAGCCCGCTCGGAACGCTGTTTGCGCAATTATGTACGCAATCAACGGAAGCGCCGAAAGAACCGTCATCACAATATAGTCCTTGTGCTTTATATGCCCCAACTCATGCGCTATAACGCCCTTAACCTCATCCTCATTCAAGTTGGTCAACAATCCTTCATGCACCGCCAACGTGGCGCTACTGCTGGTTCTGCCGAACGTGAACGCATTAGGCGTCTTATTAGGCACCACCGCCAACCTCGGCATCGGTATGCCACTCTTCGTCGCAAGCTCCTTCACCGTATTTTCAAGCCACGGGTTCTCACCCGACTTCAAATACCGCAGGCGCGTAGTGGCGCTGACAATAGCTGGACCTATGGCGTACTCGAACAGTATGAAGAGTGCAGTGCCTCCCAACGCGAGAATTAACCCGGAAACCACGTCAAACTGGAAAACGAAGTATTGCAAGACAAGTATGATTCCAAGCAGGAAAGCGCCGAATATGAAGCTTGCTACGAAAATGCTGGTGCCCATCGCAAACTTCAAATCAGACAGCCTAGCCAAACCAAAGCGCACTCCTGTTATTCCACATGACAATCAAATGCAGAATTAAGTCTTTCTCAAGAATTCACCAGAATATCCACGCATTTAAGCGCCTAAGCGTACGAAACAAGAAAAATAAAGAAAAATAAAAGTGAAAGTTTAGATCGGATAAGCTCCGCATACCTTGCAGAACTGAATCTTCGTTTTCACGTAGCTCTTACAGTATGGGCATTGTATTCCGCCGTTGTCAGGAAAGACCGCTGAGGGTTTTCCGAAGAGCTTTCTGAAATGCTCGTAGTAAAGCAGCTGCTCCTTATCCTGTATCTTCACATCGTCCTTTGCAAGAATCTGCTTCTTCTTCTCCTCAAACTCCTTGTCAGAAATCATGTCGTTGAAATAGGTCCGCAGCACTTCTGTGCCTGTTCCCTGCTCTAAAGGCGCCTTTGCACGCCAAATGACATCTTTAGGAACCACGTCCTCGTACGCCATGCGAAGAATCCATTTGCCGTATTTCACGCCATCGTGCATGTTTATCTTGAACTTTATCGGCAACTTCTTAGCCCAGTCCATGAAAAGCGGATCCATATAGGGCGCATTTATTTTCATTCCCAGAGATTCCGCCATAGGTATCGAGGAGAAACCCATCTCTGCCCACATTTCTTCCTGTTTCTGTTGGAACTCCGTTTCAGACAAGTGGAATTGCCATGGGTACCCGAAAAGCTCATCCAACGCGTCGCCTGTAAAAACACTTTTCACGCCTTTCTTCTTCATAAGCGTTAAGCCAATGTACACGGGCATGCTGTTTCTTATTTCCATGGGGTCGAACTTCTTGAGCGCTTCTACAACTTTCGGAGTGTTACTGAGGACTTCGTCGCGGTCGAACACGTGCGTTTCATGCTTAAGCTTAAGCAGAGCAACCATTTTCTTCACGTACTCTGTGTCCTTAGGGCTTCCATGTTTAAACGCCAACGTTAAAGCCGGCAATTTTGGTTTGTACTTCACTGCTTCATAAGCGATTATTGTCGTGTCGGTTCCTGCCGAGAAAAGTATGCCGTCAGCCATGTTCTTCTGCACAACTTTATTCACTAGAGCTCGAACTTCTGGCAAAAGATTAACATATTCTCGTCTATCAAGTGTCACGTTCGTTCCCTCGCAATACCAGAATTTGGCGGCTCACCAGTATTTAAACATATCCGTATGAATACAAAAGCTACAAAATTATAAACATATGTGTGAAAAGTCAAGAAAAAACTGAACACCTAAGTCACAGATTTTTCCGTTTAACCAGTGCTGTGCTAAGCAGTTAACTTTAAAAGTTTTAAGGTTTCGTTCTTTACAAAGGTGCCATGTTCAGTCCACCGTAAACTTCCTAAGATAAAGGTGTAGCCGTTTGAAGATAAGTTTAGTTCACATGAAGGTCCGCAACTCTCTGAAGAGCAACATCAAAGCAGCTTCAGCAGGAATCCACAAGGCTGCTAAGCAAAACCCCGCGTTCATCGCCCTTCCAGAATACTTCTCCGTTCCAGGCTGCATGGAAGATTTCACTTCCGCAGAAGAAATCTGCACAAAAACCCATACAGAAACAATCAAATTTCTATCCCAAGTTTCCAAAGAAATCCCTGATATCTACCTTGTAGGCGGTAGCGTGCTCGAAGAGGATGGCGGAAAAATCTTTAACACCAGCACCCTGTGGAAAAACGGATTGCTCATAGGCAAATACAAGAAGAAGAACCCAATTGCAGCTGAAATAAAAGCTGGAGTAGCAAGAGGCAAGGAGCCAGCTGTTTTCGCCACAGAATTCTGCAAGGTGGGTTTACTGGTCTGCGCCGACATGTTCGATCCAGTTCTCATAAAACAAACCGTCCGCCTCGGCGCAGAAGTAGTTTTTCTGCCAGTCGCAGCTATGGGCACGCATCCAAGCGTCAAAGGGCATCCGTTAACCGAAAAGGTAGCTTCAGAAAACGGCATATTCGTCATCAAAGTTGGCAATGTCTGTTCAAGCATGAGAGGCGGAAGAAGCGCTGTGATTGCGCCTTGGGGAATAATTGACGAAGTTTCAGATGCGCCAGAAGACACGATAATAACGACGGAGCTGGATATGCCACGGCTTAGCGAATACCGCAGGAACCTCAATAGATCGTAGCCCAGTTTTCTACGATTCGGCTCATCTCTGTGAACTCGTATTTTTTGAGCCATTCCCGAAATTCACTGTTTTTCACTGCGAACCTGCAAATCTGCTTTGCGTTCTCTGAATTATGCACCAACAAAAGTATGCCTTTCAAATCGTGCCTAGAAACGTACGCCATAGTCTTCAACAAGGCGTCCGCCTTCTCATCATTCAGCATTTCAGCGCTTAACTCTAAAACAACGGGCTTCTTCAGGATTTTGATGAAATCCCTCGTTAACAAGTCAACCCAATACATCGTCGTATAGTCTCTTGCGGAAAGCGGAACATGAAAATAGTCCACGTACGCTGCAATCTGGTTGAAGTCAATGCCGAACCTTTCCCTAGCAAGCACTGGATCAGGGAACATTTCCACCGCAAAAGTTCCTTTCACTCGCCGTTTTGCCTCTCCTACGAACTTTGTTATCGTCTGTGTTCGCCATTCCGTCCAGTTCAGTCCGCTCTGGCGCCAAAGATCAACGCATCGCGGACAGACACAGAATTCTTCCTCTGGAAAATGATAAAGATTCAACGTCACTCCCTGTATCTTCTCTTTTCCCAACTCATCAACGTAATTCAAAACTTTAGCTTGATACTCTGGATTCGTTGGGCAAACAAAATCAAAAGCCAAGTTAGCTTTCCTATTTTTTCTCAATGCGAGACCATTCTTAGATATTGCAACTATGCTCGGGTTTTCTCTTACCGCCTTTGCGTCGCAGAAACAAGTGACATCGTTCTGCATTTCGCTTGCTGCTGGGAAAACTGAGCCGTCTACCCATTTTGCGTAGTAAACGTGAAGGTCGAATCCTTCGACTTTCTCTGGCGTGTACGTGACTAATCCTACTTTCATGTTTACCAGCTCGCGCGCAACAAATATATTCATGGGACTTATTTAATTGTTGACTCGCCATGAGCAAGCATGAATCCCCACTCTTTATAGACCGGGCTAAATGTTCTCCTTGTTCCGAACTTATCTGTGTTGGCGTTTGTCCGCAGGGGATTCTGGAAGTAGGCGAGGATAAAAAGCCACAGATTATCGACGTCTTGTCTTGTACTCGTTGCGGTGTTTGCGCAAACCTGTGCCCATCGAAAGCCATCACATTAACGCATAACAAACAGTCAATAGACCGTTAACGGTGAGTTTATGAAAAAGTTTGAACTTGTTGGAGAAGGCATTAACCTAATTCTAAGGGATAATGTGTTGGCAGTGCTTTCTGATGTTCCGCTTAACACGGTTAGCTCAGCATTCCACAATGGCGGTGGCATAAAGAAAACTAGGGCAATACTTAACGTGGAAGTCCTCAAATCATGTAGTGACCAATATCTCCACGACAACCCTGAACCTTACATAACAGATTCCGCAAAGAAGTTTGGGCTTGAAGAGAGTTTCATTGGGATGGTAACCGCTGCCGCAGTCGAGAATTTCTCGCTGGTTTCA
>Ga0315289_10000898_pt1 | contig 45977 bp, 47 predicted proteins | sample YL17G11_40_MG_FD_203452 | JGI IMG/M metagenome (GOLD analysis project Ga0315289, IMG submission 203452) | Sediment microbial communities from Yellowstone Lake, YNP, Wyoming, USA - YL17G11_40 | ecosystem: Environmental > Aquatic > Freshwater > Lake > Sediment | place: USA: Wyoming | collected... | reverse complement strand
TATTTCACGTCTACTTGTTTGTATTAAATGAATTACAGGATGTTAGGGTTGACAAAACTTCTAAGGATCTTAAAAGTAAACCACTAGTTGATGGTTCGATAAGCGTTAGAGGCGCACGAGCAGTTGTTATTTCATCATTTGCTCTCATATTGGTTCTAACGCCTGTTTTCTTCTTAAACAAAGCGATTATTCTTATAGGTATTAGTCTTGTTGCATTTCTCCTGGGATGGATATATGATTCTTTTGGAAAAAAATTACCTCATGCCGACTATCCTCTAAGTTTCATGTTGTTCTTCGTAGCATTATATGGAGGATTCTCTGTAACAACCGATTTCAATCCGTTTGTATACATTATAGCAATTCTTGCTTTTACTCAGACTTTAATCCAAAATATAGTCGCAGGGCTGAAGGATGTTGATCATGACTTTATTACTGGCGGATTGAGTACGTCTCTTAGATTAAGAGTAAGAGTAAAAGGAGAACGCCTTATTGTATCAAAAAGTTTTACAGCATATGTTTTTTTCCTAAAAATAGCACATATATCATTGACTGTTTTACCTTTTGTTACTGGTTGGATACCATATGAAAAATGGCAGTTTTATGTAATCATATTGCTCATTGCCATAGCAGTTGTTTTCATGATACGATTCCTTACGATAAAGATATTTAACCGGGAAAAAATCATGCGAGCCATAGGATTTCATGAAATGTTTACGTTTATGGTAATCCCAATTCTTCTAGCAGGTTTTATTGGTTATGTATCTGCTCTTATCCTGATCGTTTTACCTGTTGTATGGTTAGGCGTATTTCTGGTTATTATGTACGGCAGATTGATGCCCGCAATATAACAATACCAATTTGAGTGAGAAAAATGAATCTAACAAATATAACGCTTGAATATCTTCGGCTGCTTAGGCTCCAAACTATTGCTGCTACGGCCTTAACTCCCCTAATCGGTAGTCTTATTATGGGCCAACGTGATATTTCTCTTCTAATCATTTTGTTTCTCGTTGGTTTTTTGTATCATATCTATGGATTTGTCTTAAACGAGTATATCGATGTTGAGGTTGATAAAAAATCTGTAGATCTCAAGAAAAAACCACTTGTCCGCGGTATTGTACCCAAAGGTCACGCTTTATTCATTGCATTATTATCATGTGCCTGTGTCTGTCTTCTTACAGTTTATTTCTTTACGTCTGTACTTCCAATACTGTTTCTCCTGTTTGCTATTCTCTTAGGTGGAATATACGACGTTTATGGTAAAAAAATACCAGGTTCAGATTTTATTTTAGGTCTTGGTTTCTTTTTCATTTGTTTAATGGGTGCAAGTACGGTGTCCCATGACTTTACTATGTTAACCTACGTTGTCTGTTCAATATATTTTGTTCATATTGTTTTTAATAATGCGGTGGAGGGGGGGCTCAAAGATGTTGACCATGATCATCTAGTTGGCGCAAAAACATTGGCGACAAGAATGGGGGTAACTGTACAGAGTGGCAGATTGAAAGTTACTAAAACATTCGCAGCTTTTTCTTGCATCATTAAGATTATTTTTATCGGATTGATTGTTTTATTGAGTTCTCAGCCAGAAATCAGTTTGTCTCTCTCTTATAAATATGCAATCCAGATAGTTCTAATTGTTTTTTTTGCTGTTATAATATTTTTTACAATGTACAAATTCTTGCATATTTCTATATTTGATAGATCTAAATTGAAAAGATTGTTCAGTGTGCATGAAATGTCTTCCTATTTCATGCTTATTATATCATTATCTCCATTGATCGAATTATGGCCTACAATATTCCTCATTTTCTTTCCTTTTATCTGGTACATTTTGTTTAATTTTGTTCTATATGGAAAACTATTACAACCGCAAGTATGATTTAACCAAAAATATTAGCAAATTTGTTTAGATTAAAACCGAGGATATGATATGGATATAATGACGTGGCTTCTAAAGGATATAACGATATCCAGATCCTTTCAAACACAGATTTTCTATATATTCATGCTTTTCTTCGCAATTTTTGCAATATGGTTATCAAGAAGATATCGATTGTTCAAATTCTCCTTACTTTTGTGGCTTAGTGCGGCGTTAATCGGTCTTATTTGGGAAGCGGTGCTTTTCGGTACAGGATTGAGACATTATAGCTTTTGGTCAACAGCAGAACTCTTGTATCATGCTATTACAGAGGGTGGACCAGGTTTGATAGTTATGGCGATCTTCGCTGATAAAGTGAGACTAGTAGATCTTTCAGAGTATAAGGATGAAAGGTAAGAAATATGAGTCCAATAGAGTGGATAATGGGCCCAGCACAAGTATCTAGAGAGGTTAACTATCTTTATTTCTTGATAGTGTTGGCTATCACACTGACTGTACTTGCTATGGCGATATATACGAGGAATAAACGAGCAATCAAAATGTTTGTTTTTGCGATGGGCATATGGGCGCTTATAGAAGGCATAGGTCTAGTAACTGGTATGAGAGTTTATCAACCACCAGAAGACCGAGTACCTGTTTTCATATTCGTCGCACTGGTTGAGGACCCGGGGTGGGTCTGCCTCGGTTATATGCTGGCTGAACAAATGTTTAAAAGATTAAAAAACATTAAAACAAGGCAATAATCTCTATTTTTTTGTTTTCTTTTTAGTTGCTTTAATCAACCCATCAAACAATGGTGAGGGCTTCATCGGTCTTGATTTGAACTCCGGGTGCGCCTGCGTGCCAACAAAATAAGGATGACTGGGGAGCTCCATGAACTCCATTAGTACGCCATCAGGCGACCGCCCGGAAAACACAAGCCCATTCTTTTCAAGAGTCTCAACATATTTTGGATTCACTTCATACCGATGTCTGTGTCTCTCATGAACTGTATTTTGGTCATAGAGTTTTTGAATGAGCGTGCCTTTGGTAAGAACTGCAGGATATGAGCCCAACCGCATTGTTGCACCGTAGCGCGAATCTCTGATGAGTTTTACCTGTTCCGGAATAAAATCTATTACTGGATGAGAAGTATTCTTATCCACTTCAGCTGAATTAGCATCTTTCAATCCACAAACATTTCTCGCATATTCTACTACTGCTAGTTGCATTCCCAAACAAAGACCAAGATATGGTATATTGTGCTCTCTAGCATACTTGATTGTTGCAATCTTTCCTTCGATTCCTGATAAACCAAAACCACCAGGAACAATAATTCCATCCATCTTGTCAAGAGCAACAATTTTTCTAGGGTGCTTTTCAAACAATTTAGAATCAATCCATTCTATTTGTGGACGAACATTATTATTCCACGCGGCATGTTTTACTGCTTCAATAACAGAGATATAGGAGTCAGAAAGTTTATAGGCGCCAATATCAAAGTACTTGCCAACTATTCCTATTTTTACTGACTTAGACTTATCAAGTTTTTTTACTTTCGCAATAAAATTTTGCCATCTTTTCAAATTATTTTCTTTTCTTCTTAGATTTAATTTACGAAGTATTTTTTTACAAAGTTCCTGCTCTTCAAAAAGAAGAGTAACGCCATATACATTATCAACATTGGAATCGGATATAACATCGTCTCCATGAACATTACAGAACAGAGCTATCTTTTCCTTTCGTACGTCATCAAGAGATTTCTCAGTACGCGCAATAATAAAATCTGGTTGTATACCAATTTCCCTAAGTAATTTTACTGAGTGTTGGGTCGGCTTCGTCTTTGCTTCTCCAAGTGGCTTAAGTACTGGTACATAGGTAACATGGACGTAGATTACTTTTTCACCTTCTAGCTTCATCTGTCTTACAGCTTCTAAAAAAAGAACGTTTTCGTAGTCTCCAACAGTACCACCAATTTCAACTAGGACAAAATCATATTTTGATTCCTGTGCGGGTTTTCTTATCCTCTGTTTGATCTCGTCAGTAACATGTGGAATTGGTTGAACTGTTTTACCAAGATATTTGCCTTGCCTCTCCTTTTCAATAACGGCACCGTATACCTGGCCCGTAGTAATATTTTGACATTTTGGTATATCAATATCTAAAAATCGTTCATAATGGCCTAGATCTTGGTCTATTTCTCCACCATCTTCTGTGACCCAAACTTCTCCGTGCTCTGTGGGACGGAGTGTTCCCGCATCACAGTTAATGTAAGGATCAATCTTTATTGCTGTTACTTTGTAACCATGTAATTGCAATATTTTTCCTATGGAGGCGGTCGTAATTCCTTTTCCTAAACCAGAAATAACTCCGCCCGTCACAATTATATAATTAGCCATCTCCCTATCAACAGGCAAGTAGAATACGTTAAGTGATTTAAATGATTTCGCTTTCTTTTGCAATATTTATTATATTATATGTCAATCTAAATTAAAATAAATAAAAAATAGAAATTATAAACAACTTTAATTCAACAAAACACAAGTCGCCAGAGCAATTGCTGTCGCATTAAAGTTATATTTTTATTTTCCCTTGGTAGTCAAGGATATTTCTATCGAAGAGACGTTGGAATTTCTACCTTCTTCGTTGGTAATACTTTCTGTTCCAATTTTTATATCCTTGATTTTTGCGTTGGTTACGAATCTATTTCTGGTTATTTCTGCTGCGTCTACCGCTCTGCTAATCGCTCGGCCACGTGCCTTTATGACCACTTCGGTTGACCCGCTGTTGAACTGCGTAACGACTGCCAGAACGTAGCTCATTGGTGGTTTGCTTCCTACATATATGGTGTTCTCATCAGATCTTTCTTTTTCTGTCATAAAATTTTTCTCCCTGTTATTTCATTGCTTTTTGGTTCTTATGCCAACAATTTTATTATTTATAAATCTTTCTATGTCTGCCCAGGAGGCGCCAACTAGAAAAACAGGTAATTATTTCTTGTAATTATCTTTCAATTTTTTCAGATACTCTTCTTTCTTTGTATACAATCTTTTTAATTTTCTCTTATGTTGTCTTGACAAGACATATGAGAAAAGAAGTGGAGCAGCAATAGTTGTATCACAATAAACAACAACATCGTTTTTCATCATTTTGGGGTTAATCTTTTTCCAGGAGACCGCCTCAGACGGCGTTGCACCCGATAGACCACCCCAGTGAGGTGCATCTGTAGTAATTTGAATGAAATAGTCATGTCCCCCTTTTTCTATGTACATGATTTGGCTGAGCATCGGTTGAGTTTGCATGTAAAAGTTCTTTGGAGCGCCACCGCCTAATTCAACGGCACCTGTCTTTTTGCTATTCAATACAATTGCCGCTGTCTCAAGGATATCTAAATCAGAATCAATAATTACTTTGCTCTTCAGCATTTTTAGTAGAGCAAGATTCATGCCAATAGATGAATCCCCTGGTGATGGAGTATATATCGGCACGTCGCATTTGGCAGCTGTAGCCAAGACAGATAGTTCAGGTTTTTTTGCCTTTTTACAAACCGCCTCACCAAGATAGTGATGGAAGCAAGACGTAGATACTGCTTCTTTTGATGGAAAATTTTTACCAACTTCTTGTACAAATTCATCTGTTTTCAATAGCGTTTCCTCAGGCAAAAATATGTCATAAATACGGACGATTTTCTCTTTCAATAATTCTGAATCATTTGCCCTAAAATCTCCTTGATGAACGGGCAGGTCAAGGGCAAAATGCAAGTCATGATATAGATTTGCACCAGTAGAAATGATGAAATCTACCAACCCACTTTTTATAAGTTGATTAATCAAACCTCCAAGGCCTGTTGGGGTTAATGCACCGGACAACGTAAGACAAATCGTAGCATCTTCTTTTATCATCTTTTCATATATTGCGCACGCCTCAGCAAGTCTACCGCCGTTGTACGCACCAGAATTCGAATAATATGTAACTAAATCAACCACACTAGTGTTCGGAATTTTTGGCACTTTCGGATAAATTCTTGTTTTTTGTAAAAATTTGTTTTCCTTCTGCAAGTTCTATTCCTCTAAAAACACCGCTGCAGCAATCACCGTGGTCCAAAGACCATTTTTGTCTCCTTCTGCTGTTTGCGCGACACTCTGCGTTCCGACGATTTGTCCACTCATTTTGTATTCTTGTTTGCGTTTGTCCCACGCAGTATCTGTATCAAACTCCAAACCCAACGTGGTCGCAAGCATGGTGGCAGCAAGGTCTTCCGTGTGATCCTCCAATTTTTTACCGATGACACCAAAGCAATGGTGTTCTGAGATATAACCATAGTTAGATCGGTCTTTTGGTGTCGCAACACCAACAGCTGCACCGATAAGTCGATTTGGTTCGTTAGTCGTGTTTCGTGACATAACGACATAGGTGATTTCACCAGCACGCAGATCTTGTACTCCTTTTTCTTTTGATATTATTTTACAGTTTGGTGGGATAATGCTTGATACATAAACTAAATTACACTGTTCGATATCTGCGTCACGTAGCGCTAGCTCAAAGGACTGTAGTTCGTGCTTATGCCTCCCTACTCCTTTTGTAAAAAAAACTCTCTTAGGAACCATGTTTCTCAGAAAATAGATTTTAGATTATAAATATATCTATGATTTAGATTCTTCTTTCTCTTCTTCGTCTTGTTCTTCTTCCTCTTCTTCCTCGTCTTTTACTTCTATTTGTTTTTTGAGAAGCTCTTTCATCTGTTTTTGTATGTCTATTTGTTCAGGCTGAAATGCTTCTTCAGGCTCTTCATCTTCTTCGTCTTCGTCCTCCTCATCGTCGTCTTGTTTCAATTTAAGATGAGGAGATTTTTTAGAAATCATCGTTTTTGCCCTCACAGTTTTTTCTGGTTCTTCTTCAACTTCTTCCTCTTCAAGATATGCGGCAACTAGCGGCTTTCCTTTCGCTCTTTTTTTCGTTTGTGCCTTCAGGGCATCTCGCATTTGTTTTTGTATATCAACTTGCTGTTTTTGGTAACTAATTTGTTCCTGATGATATTGTGTGAGTTCGGTGCCTTGTGAAAGCTCCTCAACAAATTTATTTATTTTTTTGTAAGGATAAACTCCTCTCAATTCCGCTTTCATTTCTTTGTTTCCACTAAAAAAGGAAATCCCTCGCAATCTCCTCCCGCCTTCTTTTTCTGTGTCTGATGCTTTCTTGCTATCAGTTGTAGCATCAGCTTGAGTAATAGGAGTAATGGTTCCAAATCCAAAAAGTTGACCAAGAATCCCCTGTTTTTTATCAAAAGTTATTATTTTGTCGTATCTTATTGTTTTTTCCCTCTTTGTTAATAGGCCCCCTTTGAAAATAATCCGGTGATTAGATAGAATATACTTGTATGATCTACGATGCAATTCGACGATTAAAAAGCCTGCAATTGACACCGCGATACTATAAACCGGAATGAAAACGTTAACCTCTTCAAGCCATCCTTGAGATATTATGAGAGCTACGCCACCAACAAATACACCAAGATAAAGAAAGAAAATAGTCCATTGAATTGTGGCAAGTGAAATGACAACGCCGACCAATAGTAGTACTAGTCCCCATAACAATACCGGGTACCATACATTGCCACTAAAAAATCCTTTATAACTTGAAAAATTAACCAGCCATAAAACAACCATTCCCCATATTATCAAAAATATACAAAGTGATTGCAGTTTTAAAAATGAAAGCGGGTGCGGGGAAAGTACCTTTTCTATCTTTTCATTCTTTAACAATTCGTCTTTACTTATTTTCGTCATCCTCATTCCTCTCAAATTACTTCATGCTTGTCTTGGTTTTAAATTTGTCGGTCTTATATTTTAGTAACAAGATTGTAATCAAAACAGTAGATAAAATCATTACTAAAAGTGAAAAGCGCTTAAACGATTTCAATTTCTAAATTATTTCCATTGTAGTCGTATGCCTTCCAAGAATGTTCATCGAATGGACTAGCAACTATGATGTGCACCCTGCCAAATTTTCCAAACAAGTGCAAATCTGCATCAGACGGGTGAGGATAAGGAGAAGGATGACTATGTACCGTTCCAACTACACTAAAATCTATAGGAAGCATATGCAACTGAAAGATGGCATGAGAATCGCCAGATACCGTACCAGGTAAAAGCACTATCTCTGCAATTGTGTCTTTTGAAGTGGCATCAACACGCAGAAGACCACCGAACTCCGTAGGATAGTTTGATTTCGACGCTTCTAAAATTAGCTTCAAACATTTACGTGTGATTTTCCATGCTTTAGGAATTGGAGGAACTCTTTCCTTTCGTTTGAAAAAGCTCATGGTCTTTATCGCACCAGCTTTAATCTGACCATCTCATAAAACGATTCGCCAAATCTAACAAACCTTGCTTTTTTTTCAGAACCCGTAACAATTATTTTGCTTTCTGTGGTTACATTTTCTGTGTGATAACCGTCGATTACAAGCCTCGTTTCTTTGCTTTTTGGCAGTAGTTTGATTCCTATTTTTTTATCTAGAGGGACAATCCATGGGCGTGCAGAGAGTTTGAATGGTGCAAGTGGTGCTATAACCATTGCATTAACTGCAGGGTCCATTATCGGCCCACCAACACTCAATGCATAGCTTGTGGATCCTGTAGGGGTAGCTACTATTATTCCATCTGCTCCCAATGTCTCAAGCAGTTCATTTTCTACAAATAGTTGAAGATACAAAATCTTTGCAATCTTAGCAGTCTGTACAGTCACCTCATTTGTAGCATCAGGAAGCCGTTTTCCATCAAACATTATTTTTAGTTTTGCCCTCTCTTCAACATTATATTTTTTGTCAATAATTCTTTTGAGCCCCTCAATTGCATGTTTTGATTCAACCTCTGCCAGAAATCCCATTCCTCCTGAGTTTATCGCAAAAATAGGTTTTTCTACAAACTGTAGCGCTCTTAGAATAGTTCCGTCTCCACCAACTGTAACAACTATGTCGGTCTTTTTATTAATCTCGTTCAATGAATATCCTTTTGTTCCAATTTCCTTTGCAAAGTCCTCTTCTACAAAAACCTCTCCATTTTTACTTAGAAATTTATGAACCTCTTTTGCTACAGACGATGATTTTCTAACCTTTGGTTTACAAGCCAGCCCCCATTTCATTCGTTCTTCAACTCCTTAAATTTTTTTCTGTACTTAAGTAACGGTAAAAGTTTAACCATCAATGTAGGGTGTTTCTTTGCAACTTCTTTGACTAGGCCGTAGGTACTTATCTCATCAAATTTTATATCTTTAAGTGAGTGAGCAATCATGTTAAAGGTTTTATCATCCATACCAAGCATTATTTCTTTTACCAGATAATTCCTCTTTATCTTCTGGCCAAAGGCTTTTTTCCAACCTTCCTCATAGGCGCTCAGAAATTCTTTACTGAAATTTTGCTCTTGAATTGCTTTACCGATAATTTCGCCAGCTATTTTTCCCCCCTCTAGACAATGTGTAAGCCCCCCTCCAGTAATCGGATCAACATGACGAGCTGCATCACCAATTAAGATAAGATTATCTCTTACTGTTTCTACAGGGTTTGCTACTGGTACCGCACCTGCTAAGAAACGAAGCGGCTCAGCGTTTTTCAGTCTAGGATCTTTTTCAATGAATTCATCTAGAAGTTTCTTTGCCAATCCAGATTCAGAAAGACTAGCAAGTAAACCTATTCCAACATTTGCAACATCTTTTCCTTTTGGAAAAACCCATACATATCCACCTGGCGCTATTTCTCTGCCAAGATAAAAATCACAATAGGCATCCTTGCAATCAACATTTGCAAATGTGTATTGACAGCAAGTTTCCAAATCTTTTGGGTTCAGAAGAGTGTTTATACCTGCCCATTGACCAACTTTTGATTCTACTCCATCGGCACCAACAACTACATCTGCCTCTATTTCAAACTCTTCGTCAAAATGTTTAGCTTTTGCACCCTTAATTTTACCCTTGTCTTTAATCAAGCTGGTGGCCTGAGTATTCATCATAAATTTTGCACCAGCTTTTATTGCAAGACGAGCAAGTTCTTGATCAAAGATATCACGATAAATAACGTAACCTGTTTCATTTCCAGCTCTTTCAGCCGAAAGCGTAACGCAGGTTCTGTCAGGTGAGTAGATATGCGCCCCATCCATTCTACCAGCTATCCAACGGGTACCTTCCAGCATATTCCATTCGTCAATTTTTCTGCTAATCCCTTCCCCGCATAGAACTGGCACACCAACTTCCTGTCTTCTTTCAATAACTAGTACCTTTGCACCAGCTTCTGATGCAAAACGAGCTGTAACGCTACCGGCGGGGCCACTACCGACAACTACAACATCATATTTCATTTTTAGAATCCCTCTCACTTATTGCTCCGATAGGGCAAGTTCTGATACATATTGAACAACCGATGCATTTATTCTGATCGACAAGTGCCTTTCCTCCAATCCAAGTTAAGGCATCCTGTGGGCATACTGATATGCAACCCCCGCATGCAAGGCATTTTTTTCTGTCAACTTTTGCTTTAGGCTTTACCATATGACTCGCCTCGTGTGACTCCAGAAGCTATCAGATGTGCCACACGTATAGGTTCAGGTATGGCACCTCGTATTGTTGAAAGCTTTATTATTTCTTTTGTTTCCCCTATAGATATGCCAACGCACTTAACATAGATAGGATTATGCAAAGTTTTTACCATGTGAAGTTTTCCTTTTTTCATTAGATTTAACCGTTCATTCCAATCTTCAAAATTCTTCTGCACTGCTTTTTTTATTTTTTCAAAATCAGGCTCATCTCTTGTAATTGTTATAACTGGCAGATTTGTGGCAGAATACACTTCATCGATATCAACTATATTGAAACCACCAAGCGCAATCCCATCAAGCATCATAGCTTTCAATTGTTTTCTATGCCGCGTATTTTTTATCATTTCCTTGCATACGTAGGTCGCGTCAGATCCGTCAACGGTTATCTGACTTTTCAAAACGCATTCAAGATATTCTCCGCCACGCATTACAACACCAATTACTGTTGCATACTTGTCAGTAAACGTAAAAGGCGAATCGTCAACCCCCAGCAATCTAATTTGCTGTTTCATGCAACAAAATAAAACCTAAGGTATTCTAATAATGTTTCGACAAAACCAAGGCAAGAAAACTATAAATTGCTACTTTTGTTACATTCTTTAAGTGATAAATATGAAGAAAGTTGTGATAATGGCAATGGTAGGCATTTTGCTTCTTAGTGTTTTCACTGTTTTCTTACCTGTTAAAACATGTAAAGCAGCAAGTGGAAATACATTGTATGTTGGTGGAAGCGGACCAGGAAATTACAGTAGTATACGGAGTGCGATAGGCGCTGCCTCAGAAGGGGATACTGTTTTTGTTTGCAATGGAACCTATTACGAAAATGTTGTTGTGAATAAAACTGTCAATCTTGCAGGCGAGAATAAGGAAACAACTATTGTCGACGGAGGTGGATGGTTTGGGTTTGGGTACGTTTTTAAAGTAACAGCAAATCGAGTTAATATCAGTGGTTTTACTATCAAAAATAGTACTACCACTTACGATCCTGCTGATAGTGTTTTAGGTCTTGGTGTAGGTATAATAATTAGTGCTAATAATACAACAGTTCTGGGAAACATTATCACAGAAAATACATTTGGAATATCTATAGAAAATTCATTCAATAATAAAGTAACAACAAATATTATCTTAAACAACGGTGATGGAATTGGTCTATTAGAGTCATCCGAGAACATAATTGAGAATAACGTAATAACAGATCATAACCGAAATTTTCAAGCATGGGGACAATCCTTTAACAATGGTGTCTCTATTATGTATAATGCCTACAATAACACTATCGTCAATAATACAATTTCAAATAATTCAGGTATAGGTATTCATTTGTCATATTTATGCGAAAACAACTCAATATACTACAACAACTTCATAAATAATTCAGAGAATGTTAACGATTCTTGTAACAACAACAGTTGGGACAACGGTCAATACGGTAACTACTGGGATGATTACAACGGGACAGACGTAAATGGTGACGGCATCGGAGATACGCCATACAATATATCTGGTGGTAACAATAAAGATAAGCATCCCATAATGAAAATTGATGGCAGAAGAGTAGAACCAACCACTAAGAAAGAAGGTGACAAAACACCAGGTTTTGAACTAATCCTTTTTGTCTGTGCAATAGCATTAGTTTTGCTCTGGAGACGAAAAAGAATTAATTAAAAAATTACAGTAACGGTAAATCCCCAGTTACCTTGTCTATAATATTGTCTGGTGCAGGCCCAATTCCTAAAACTGTTTTTGTTCCTGCAGGTATTTCGGTATGCCCTGCATCAACCACCAGATTAGTTACAATACCAAGTTCCTCTGCTTTATCTTTCAGAGGGTAAAAATCTTTCTCGCAATCCACCTTTACGACAGCCTTCTTGCTGCCCTCATTCTGCCATTTGTTAAACCATTTAGAATTAAACTTCTTAGTTTCTAGAGCACAAGCCACAGCAGCATGTGCAACCTGAGCGGCAAGTTTGCCGGCAGAAAGATCCAGATCCTTTCTGGTAACAATCACCATTTTATATTCAAAATCCATCTACTTTACCTTCTATATCTTCAGGGGTATCTATCTTTTGAAAAGATTCATTCCGCCATTTCTCTCCCATCTCTTCAGCTTTACTAAAGTCTACCAGTCCTTTTACCAGAAGTGTCTTTTCATCTTCCTCGATATGTTTAAGCGGCACACCAAGATATTTGCTACCTGACTTTATAATAACAACATCATCGTTTACAGCTACACTTTCTCCGATCTTGTTGCCGCTACCATCCAAAACAAAACGACACAGCAAACCGTTTCTCCTAAATTCCTTTCTTACTTCATCTTCTTTCTTTTGTTTTTTACTATAAAAAAAGGATATTCCTACTACAATCTCTAGTGTTATTATAGCAAGCATTATCCCAGCAAATATGATCGAGTCCACAGCCGAAGTATCTGCGATTCTGTTATAAATCTTTTGAACTATACCAGCAACAAACATGAAAGATTACGATGCAGCAATAATAGGTGGCGGACCCATTGGCGGATACGTAGCCAAAAAAATTGCACAAAATGGATTTAAAGTAGCAGTCTTTGAAGAACACAAAAAGATAGGAGACCCACTCAAATGTGCAGGTTTAGTCACTCCAAGAGTCTTTGATTTTCTAGATTTTTCAGAAGAACTCGTTGTACAAAATAGAATCAAAGGAGCGCATATTCATTCCCCATCGGATCATATTTTAACTATTGGTGGAGACCGAATTCATGCGCTTGCTATAGACAGATCGGAGTTTGACCGGGAAATGATAAACTACTCGGTGGAAGAAGGCGCAGATGTTTTCTTAGAAAATAAAGTTACATCAGCTATAAAAAACGAAAATCACATTGAATTAAAAACATCGCAAAATAATGATATCAAATGTAAACTGCTGATCGGTGCAGATGGCACATATTCAAAAACTAGAGAATGGCTTAACCTACCAAAACCAACAGAAATTTTAAATGGAATCGGAGCAGAATTAACAAATACAAACCTAGATCCAGATTTTGTAGAACTCTTTGTCGGGAAAAATATTGCACCAGGTTTTTTTGCATGGATAATACCAACAAATGAAAATGGAAAAGAGGCTAGAATTGGACTATGTACAGTTCAAAATTCGACACATCCGCCAAAATACTACCTTTCAAATCTTTTCAAAAATAAAAATCTTTCACCGTATTTAAAAGACGCAAAAATAACACAAAACATAGGCGGTTCTATTCCAATAGGTGCATTGAAAAAAACATATTCTTCCAATGCACTTCTTGTTGGGGATTCGGCAGCACAAGTAAAACCAACGTCAGGTGGTGGCATCTACACAGGTTTGCTTTGTGCCACTCACTGTTCGTCTGTTGCCATAAAATCACTGAATGAAAACGATTTCAGTTCTAATTTTCTTAAAAAATATCATAAATTATGGATGGCAGATATAGGCAGAGAACTGAACCTTGGAATGAAATTTAGAAATATTTCCAAAAATTTAACCGACAAACAAATGGACAAATACATAGAAAAATTTCAGAACTCAGAAATTACAGAAATCATAACAAAATACGGAGACATTGACTATCCTTCAAAACTAGTGAAACCACTTTTGAAGAAAGCCCCATCTCTCATAAAGTTACTTCCGAATATAATCAAAGATTGAAATGTTACTTTTTAGATTTTTTAGATGATGGTGGTGGAGGTACATAGTATTCCTGTTCTTCATAGCCTCCAGATTCCTCTTCCTCATCCTCTTTGCTTTCTTTCGTCTTCTTGGGACGACTTCTTTTGCCTCCAAATCCCTTTCTCTTCTTTCTAATAATTAAAATCGCTATAATTAGTACAACTGCTATTATCAGACATACAATGCACGGGAGGAAAATAGACAACGCAAATAATGGAGAAGGTACTATCTTAAAGCTAACTATGTCTGTAAGATCAGATTCTGAAGCATCAAACGAAATCTCTATGTAATCTCTTCCATCGGCGGTCTTTCCAGGAACTAATCTATTCAAAGAATCGCTAGCATCCATTGTTGTTCCACGTGGTAGAACAATCCTATATGTAACATTCTGGTTTTGCAAACCTGTTAAGTTTAGACTCTGTTCAGTGATTTCGAATTTTGGAGGCGAAAAAGAAAGACTGAAAGTCACTGGATATGAACTATGTGCATCTGATGCAGTTGTAACTGGTGTGTCGGCGTCCATATTTGTAATTTCTCCATCCCATGATGCTATAGAACGATCAAAAGCATCTCTATTCACAAGCCCATTGATTTTCAATCCAGGCAATAGACTTATCAATCTGGTTTCAAAAAGTATTTTTTCGTTCGCCAAAAATTCATTTACTTTTTCTTCCACAAAAACGTTTTCTTCTACGCATAATCTGAATGCATCCGAATTCAAATAGCCTAGTTTTACTTTGTCTGGTAAAGTAAATTCGTCCGGTAAAGTTGTTACGTAGTAGTTGCTAGTTTCCTTCGTGTATAATTTTGACGTCAGTTCCGCTTTGCCTGTAAAAAGGCCAAACAAATTCAAATCTAATCCGCTGAATTCGATTTCTATAGTCGTCTGTATTTTCTCGTTAGAATATTCGGGCGCATCATCTGATTTAAACTCACCAGAAATGGGTTTACTTTGATTCCACCTGTAGATTTTTTCTCCAGCCAGTGAGATATTATCAGGCAGATAAAGTGAACCGTTATATGGATAGCCTGTCTCATTAAGTTTGTCGCCAAAGTTTATCTCATTAGCTGAAATATTTGCAATTGCACCAGCATCAATCAATCCAAATAACGCTCTTGCAGAAACATCACAAATCTTCAACTTTATATCATTGTTTGACACTTTGGCTTTTATCGGTGGTTCCTCATTCATGTTTGTTATATCATATGGATTGGAACAATTGGTAGTTGTTTCAGGATACCAACTGAACACCATGTTAAGTGTTTGATTTAAAGATGAATTTTTTATTGTTGATATGGTAGCTTTCTCAACAGGGTTTATCGTCTTATTGTAAAGATCGTCCCATGAGGTAAGTCCATTGTCAATAAATAGCCTAATTCCATCAGATGTTACGAAGTCTAGATTGGTAACAAAACTAGGTAAAATATTATATCCTCTGATATCTACACTTTTGAGTAATACGTTACTATTCAAAACAGTAGCTGCGACATCTTTAGAATTCAACTCAAATTCCAGGAAGATATCTTCAGATTCTAGTCTGGTAGTAGGATTTATTTTTTTTAACTGAAGCTCAGCTGTTGTGCCTGGGTTGTTTCCATTCCAGTTTTTCACTACCCAGAGTATACTGTTTCCAGATAGTGTTCCTGTTGTCCGTTTAAATGTCAAAGATGGCCCGAGGTTAAATATGTAAGTATTGTTCCAACCAGATTCCGCTTTAAGGTTTAATGAATAATTTACTATAGCGCCCATATCCAAAATGCCATTGACTAGATTGTATGCATCTACAGCTTCATCCAAGCCAAAATAGGATGATGTAAGATTAACTATGTATTCACTTTTAAATAATCCACTTTCATAATATGGTTTTGCAATAGAAGCTGTAAAATTTGCTTTTTCAAAACTACCTGATATTTGTTTATCCAAAAGCTGTCTTAAAATAGATTTTATTGCGCCCATATCTTCTATGTCACTATAATTGGTGCTTGATGCAAGATTTTGTATGCCAATCCCATCATAAGTAGTTCCAAAAGCTGTTTTTATCTTGCTAACATCCATTGTAATAGTTATCTTAAAATCAGTTGCGGTGTTGAATTCAATATCAAAATTTGCAGTTACTTTACTTTCTATAGTGTCTTCTGCGGTTGTCACTTCAACTAAAAATAACGGAGATAAAAGTGATACAACTATTATTACATGAAATAATCTATTCAATCGCATTGCATCTACCATCCTTCTAAAGAACTAAACATTTGCCCTTATAAAAACTTTCTTACGAAATTTACGAAATCCCTAAAAACACATTCGTAATTCAAACATTGTTATAAAATGCACATTATTGGCGGAACCGCATCAAAAACAGTTGCTGAGGATTTATCTAGAGAACTACATGTTCCTCTTGCAAAAACGATATCTAAGCGTTTTCCAGATGGTGAATTGTACGTACGTATTTTGGATGACATCTCTGGAGAAGAGGTAATAATTGTACAAACTACTTACCCTGACCCAAATATTGTGGAACTATTTCTATTACAGGATGCTGTAAGGCAGGCTGGTGCAAATAAGACTGCAGTTGTTATTCCTTACCTTGGATATGGAAGGCAGGACAAAAAATTCGAAGCAGGAGAACCGATAAGCGCCAAAGCAATTGCAATTCTCATTAGTCTGCGGGCAAATAAGATAATTACAGTTGACCCGCATAAAGAGCACATACTTGACTTTTTCACTGTGCCTGCTTTTAGTTGCTCTGCTATCCCTCAGATAGCAGCATATCTTAAAAATAAGAATATTGACTTGGTTCTCGCCCCTGACAAAGGAGCATTGGATAGAACAAAAAAAGCCTCAAAAATTATGGGCTGTGATTTTGACTATATGGAAAAAACCCGCATTGATGGAACAACCGTAGAAATAAAAACAAAGAATCTGGATGTGAAAGATAAAAAAGTAGCAATAATCGACGACATCATTTCCACAGGAGGCACGATGACCCAATCAATAAAAGAACTTAAAAAACAAGGAGCTAAACAAGTTTTTGTAGCGTGTACTCATGGTTTATTTGCTGGCGAAGCAGTCAAAAAAATTAGTTCAGCAGGCTGCAATGAAATTATATCTACAGATACAATAAAGAGTGATTTTAGCAAAGTAAAAATTGCACCATGTATTGCAGGTCTGTTAAAGAATAAATAAATCACCTGAAAAGAACATCAGGTTTATTAACGGCTGTTAATTATATCTTTTCTTATAATTATAGATAAGGTATTTATAAGACTATAGATTTACGAGTTTGAATTCCTAGGTGAAACAATGCGAAAACGAGCGCAAAGAAAAGGCATACTTACAGTAGAACCAAAACATGTTATGCCAACAATAACAACGGAGAAAAAACCTTCAGTTTTTAAAAAAAATTGGTGGATTGCAGTATCCTTGATCGGCATATTTCTGTTGGTATTGTTTTTAAACTCATATTTTACTATCAGCTCAGGAGCATCGTTTAACCCTGAAGGAAAATCTTTCGATAAATTCTATTTGTCGGGTCCTGACCCATATTACAACATGAGGCTTATAAACGAAACACTATATGGAGAAAAAGCAGGTCATTATCCTTTTTATTATGGTAGTGTTGATCCGCTTCTTAACTATCCTCTTGGGAAAAGTGGAGGTAGGCCTCCATTTTTGAATATGATGGCCATAAGTTTCAGCAGAATTCTAACACCATTTATGAGTGAAGTTGATGCAGTTGGGTATTCTATGCAGTTCGTACCCGCTCTTTTCGGTGCTCTATTAATATTCCCAGTTTATTTTATAGGAGAGGCTCTCTTTGGTAAGAAAGCAGGTCTTGTTGCAGCTTTTCTTGTGGCTCTCATACCTATTCACATAGGTTCAGGGCACGGTTCAGCGTATACATTGTTTGATCACGATTCTTTAAACCTTTTGTTGTTTTTCTTGTCGTTTCTATTTTTGATAAAAGGCATCAAGAATAAAGATCCCGTTAAATCTGTATTATATGCTCTTCTCTCAGGAGTATCTATAGGTGCCTTGTATATGACCTGGGTTGAAGGTCAGTTCCTCTACGTTATCATTGCAATTTATGCAGTTGTACAAATGCTGATAGATATTTTTATGAATAAAATGGAAATGAAGGTGGTTATTACTACTTTAGTTGCTTTATCTTCAGGATATCTCATTTCTTTACCCGTTCGAGTAGCGGGTGGTTTTAACCCAGATGTTCCTCTGTTTTTGTGTCTGGGAATAGCAGCTTTCGGTTTAGTCTACTTTATCTTTAACAGAAAGAAAATTCCATGGACTATATCACTGCCAGCAATTTTTTGTGTTAGTGGCGTAGTGTTGGCGTTTCTATACTTTGTTAGATATATCTCTTCGACCATTCCATTTTTTTCTAGTCTCTCTGAGCTTTCAAATATAATATATGGTAGTGGAATTTATGGAAACAAGGTATCAATGACGATTGCTGAGGCAAGTACCTACAATATTAGTCATACGGTGATGTCATTCGGTCCTGCTCTCTATTGGCTTGCTTGGGCTGGGTTCCTATTCCTCCTTTATTATTACTATAAGAATAAACAACGCAGGGATTATCTTTTCATAATCGTCTTGTTTATTATAGATATTTGGCTTACTGGCATCGCTGGTCGTTTTATAAACGATGTGGTTCCATTGATTGCTCTACTTGGTGGATGGGTAGTATGGATTGTTGTAGATAAAATTGATTATAAACAAATGGTAAGGGACATTAGAAGTGCGGGTGGTGGCCTTCACGGTTTAAGACGCGGAGTAAAAGTTTTCCATGTCTTCGGCATTTTCTTTATCGCATTTTTAGTAATATTGCCCAATGCATATATTGCTTTTGATGCGGCAGTTCCAGCCGTGGCAATTACCAAAGGCAATAAAACAGTTAGTATGAAAGAGGTTTATTTCGGAAAAGATTTTTCTGGTGCCTTCGGATCAAGTTTCTATAAGGAAAATTACTGGGTTGATGCATTTTCGTGGCTCAGTACCCAAGATACAAATATCAAAGATCCTGCAAAACGACCCGCATTTATTTCTTGGTGGGACTATGGCTTTTACGAAGTAGCAACAGGAGAGCATCCAACCGTCGCTGATAATTTCCAGGATGGTATACCACCAGCAGCTAATTTTCATACTACAACTAGCGAAAAGGAAGCAGTTGCAGTTTGGATAGTTCGGTTATTAGAGGGCAACTTAAACGTTAATAATAGAAAACTTTCAGAAGATGTTGTTCATGTCTTAGAAAAATATTTGGATAAGAATGTTTCTGGCAATATAACCAAATATTCAGAAAATGTAACAAAATGGATTGAAAATTCTGCATTTTCCCCTTCTTATAATACTCCCATAGGCGAGAAATATAACGAAAATCTAAGTAAACAATGGCGGGTTGGACAACAATATGCACCAAATGTATATTATCATGATATTACAAAACTTCTTAATGATTCTTTAGATGATGAAGGAATTACCTGGCTCTACCACGATATCCAAAATGCTACAGGATACAGTATTCGTTATTATGGCGTTGAAGGTTATGATGAACAGATTTTTAACATATTTGGATTTTTAGCAGATAAAAGTTTACTTATGGTCGCAAGTCAATCAGGTAATCCTGAGGATGATTTTGAAAAGATAATGTTTGTTGGTTATAGAGTAGATGCTGAGGGTAACAAGATTGCTGATGTTGAATTGTCTTATGATGAGCTCAATAAAATGCCCCAAGAAGATCAGAGATACATCGCGATTACGAGTACAAAGCCAGTATATAAAGACGCCTACTTTGATACGATGTTTTATAAAACATATATAGGTACTCCCCCACAAACAGACACGCAAGGGAATTATCAAATCCCCAGTCAACAAATTCCTTGTTATGGGATGAAACATTTCTCCGCTGAGTACATCTCGCCTTACCCTTACTATAACGCTGGAAAAAGTGCAGTTATTATCGCGAAATATTATGAGGGTGCATTTATTAGCGGTTCGATCAGTTGTAACAATACTCCTCTTCCTTACGTTTATGTTGTTGTTTTCGATAAATTTGGCATACCTCATGATAATATGTTCACTGATGCAAATGGTCATTTTAATTTACTGGCACCTGCAGGTAACATCACACTACAAATACGTAGAAACATCGAATTAGGTAATAATGCATTTATACTCAAAGATGTGACTTTTGATAGTACCACCGACCAAGAATTATCGCCTATCTCTGATGCAGAGGCAATGCGTAAATTCGGTACAAACTATGAGCGTATTATCAACATATCCATTGACCCTGCAAACATCGAAGGTTATGTCTATGAAAACGAAGATGATAACGAAACTTACAATGTATCATCTGACAAACCTTTATCAAATGTCAATATAACTTTATATGAGATAGAAGAATTCGATCCACAAACGGGACAGGTAGTAAGTCCTGGTACAACAATGCGTGCATTGACTACAAATGAAAGCGGGTATTACAATACATCTGGTTTGATGCCTGGCTATTATTTAGTTAGAGCGTCACTTGATGATTTTGTCATACATGAAAACTACTTGCCTATCTACTCTGGAAACAACAGTTATAATATCTCAAAGCCAAAGCCTGCTGCAGTAGAAGGTAAAGCCTTCCGTGATAAGAATAATAATGGCGAGTACGATGCTAGCGAGGAGTTAAGTAACGTAGATGTTGAACTTCTTTATAATAATACACTTACTGGAGATAAAAAACAGGTCAATAAAACTACAACAGATGCAACAGGCAGCTATTCGTTCTCATCATTAATCCCTGGACCCTATATTATTAATGCTGCAAAGCTCAATGTTGTAACCGAACATCCAGATTATATATCAGAAGAAAATATTAATCTGGAAGAAAACATTACAACAAGTCACAACATTTCAATGGCTCTAGCTCCAGTTACTGTGAACGGATATACTAAATATGGAGAAAAAGACATAAGTAGCATCTCTCTTGATTTCTTACCTGATGGTAGTATTAAAGACAATACTGCTGAAGAAGGCAGTACCGTATCCAATGATACAACAGGATATTATGAGATTGAATTAACACCCGGATCATATAATGTTTCAACAATAAAAACAGCAGGGCAGACAACCGTTTATTCCTATGAAGGTAAGTTAGAAGTACAAATGGGAGAAGGAACTATAACTTCTAACATCAATATGAATAAAGTGTCAGTTACAGTTAGCGGCAATACTAAGTATGGCAGCAAAAACATAGAAAATATAACTATCAAGTTTAATCCGGATACTGAAGTGGAAAACAATACAGCTAAATTAACTACAGACCCCAAATCAGATAATAACGGATTTTATAACGTCGAACTCGCACCAGGTTCTTATATCGTATCAGTCAATGAATCAGTCAATGAATCAGGTGAAATTGTGACTTATTTCTTTAGCAGTACTTTAGAGATAAGAGATAGTGATGTAAGCAAAACTTTCGACATCCTATTAACAAGAGATTAAAGCCTGCTAACTCCAGAAAACATAACTATTAAGAAATTTAATTAACGGTATCGCTAATACTTTTTATCATGCTTAGTCTAAATGAAGGCATAAAAGCAGTTCAATTTGCAAGAAATGTTGCCGAATCATATGTAAAAAACAAAAAAATACTACCATCTGATTTGAGGGATGTTTTTAATCAAAAGTTAGGAGTATTTGTTACAATTCATACTTTTCCTGAGCACGATTTACGTGGGTGTATAGGTATCCCTCTTCCAATAATGACTTTGAAAGAAGCAATAATCGAATCAGCACAATCAGCAACAAGAGATCCACGTTTTCCCCATTTAAGCGAAAATGAGCTTGACAATATAATCATAGAAGTTACAATACTGACAAAGCCAGAAATTATCAAAGTAAAACAACCACAGGAATATCTTTCACACATTGAGATAGGGCGAGACGGCCTGATTGTTGAGCAAAGCTTCTACAAAGGTCTATTATTGCCACAAGTCCCTGTCGAACAAGGATGGGATAAAGAAGAATTCCTTTCCCATACGTGTATGAAAGCAGGACTTTTACCAGATGCGTGGGTCGATAAAGACATAAAAATATCGAAATTTAGCGGACAGATATTCACTGAAACCAAGCCAAGAGGAACAATTAAGGAGAAACGTCTAGATGGATCTGACAATTGAAGGAAAGACCTACATAAATGGAAATTTTGAGGATTGCTGTATAGGCATAACTGACGGCAGGATATCTGCCATCAAGAAAATACTGAAAGAGGATGAACATTACAATTTTAGAGGCAAAATCATTCTTCCTGCAGGTATAGACATCCATGTTCATTTTAGAGACCCTGGGTTGACGCATAAAGAGGATTTTTCTCCTGGAACAATGGCTGCAGCCTATGGAGGCATATCATGTGTTTTTGATATGCCTAACACGGTTCCGCAGACGATAACACTGCGATCTCTCTCTGATAAAATTATTTCAGCCAAGAAAAGAGCATATGTAGATTTTGGTGTTTATGCAGGCATTACAGACGGCAATATAAAAAATATTGATGAGTTGGCTAAAAAATGCCATGGTTTCAAGATATATTTAGGTGGCACTACAAATTCTTTACATTTTAATTCTAATAATCTAAAAGAAACATTTGATAAAATTAAATCGACAAATAAACCTGTTTTGATTCATGCAGAGGACAATAACTGTCTTGTTAAGCACAAGTTGAAAGAAAATAGTCTAGTCGATCATATGAATTCACGTCCAGCTGAATGTGAAGAAACTGCGATTAAAAATATACTCAAAGCATCAGGAGATACTAACACAAGGATACACATTTGCCATCTTTCATCAATTGAAGGATTGGAGTTGTTAAGAAAACGTTCAAAAAATATTAGTTGTGGCGTTACGCCTCATCATCTGTTATTTACAGCACAAGATGACCTAAAGCCACAGTCGCATTACAAGGTGAATCCACCACTTAGATCTAATTTTGATAGAGAGGCTTTGTTTGTTGCTCTTAAAAATGGTTTAATCGATATCCTGGAGTCAGATCATGCACCACACACGCTAGAAGAAAAAGATAAAGAATTTAACGACATTCCATCGGGCCTTCCAGGTGTGGAGACAATGTTTCCATTGTTTTTGCATATGGCCAAGAAAGAAACTTTGTCATTTCAAAGGATGATATCACTTCTGTGTGAAAAACCTGTCGAACTACTTAACATTCCTAAGGGCAAAATAGAAGATGGAAGAGATGCTGATTTCATCGTAGTGGATCTCAAGAAAGATTGTAAAATCAAATCAGAAAATCTTCATTCCAAATGTGGTTGGACGCCATTCGAAGGACTGCCGGCAATATTCCCGGAATGCGTTTTTGTTAGAGGAGAAAAACTTATAGAAGACTACGAAATGCTAGGGGCAAAAGGATTTGGCAAGTTTGTTGGTGAATAAAGCATGATTACGCTTCCTCCATGGTTTCAGGTATTTTTCTTTTCCATGTTTCCATGGCTTGAGGCACGATACATCATACCTTACGCCATGTTGGAATTGCACTGGAACTGGTGGCAAGCATTTCCATTGGCAATAGCTGGTAATATGTTACCGATCCCGTTTATACTTTTGTTTTTTCATTATGTTGAAAAGTTTTTACGAAGATATAAATTTTGGACGAGAATCATGGATTGGCTTTTTGCAAGAACAAGAAAAAGGGCAAATAGCAAAATAATAAAATATGAGTATCTTGGTTTGTTGATATTTGTTGCATTGCCCATACCATTTACTGGCGGGTGGACTGGCGCACTTATCGCATATCTCTTTGGTTTAAAATTTTCTAAGTCTCTTCTTACAATATTCATTGGAGTCGTTATTGCTGCACTTATAATGGTTGTTGTTACACTGTATGTTGGCTGGTTACTCTCTTATCTAGGTATAAATGTGTAGGCCTGTCTATGGATGAGGAAATAAAGGTATTGGCTCACAGAATCGTTGACAAAACCTGTAGGAAAGTTAGAAAAGCGTATTCAACTGAATTTCATAAGTTTGGAACTAGTATGGGCATAGGTGCCGATGGAACTCCTACAAAATACATTGACAAACTGGCTGAAGATGTTGCCCTAGATATCCTTAAAAAATCGGATGTAAAAGTTAATCTTTTGAGTGAGGAAGCTGGTTTTGTGGATTACGGCGGTGAATATACTTTTGCCTTAGACCCTGTTGATGGTACCCGCAATGCTTGCAGAGGCATACCTCTTTATTCCGTTTCTTTGGGAGTTGGAAAATCTACGCTTGGTGATGTTAAATACGGAATAGTAAAAAATATTCCAACTGGAGATGTTTTTGTTGCAGAAAAGAAGCACGGTGCTTTTCTTAACAAAAAACGTATTTGTGTCCCTGACTATCCAGACAAAGACTTACTCTCATCTCTTGCTCTTGGCAAAAACTTTGATAAACTTACACTTTCTTTGGCTCAGAAAGATTACGTGCGTTCTCTTGGTTGCGCATCATTAGAGATGTGCATGATTACCGTTGGTGCATTAGATTTTTATGTCGTCGGTAGAGAATACATTCGTGTAACCGATATTGCTGCTTCCACTCTCATTGTACGGGAGGCAGGCGGTATTGTGACGAATGCACAAGGAAAACAACTTGATATGCCTCTTAGTTTAGATGAGCGTGTTAGCGTTATCGCTGCCTGTAATGAGGAGTTGATTAAGAAGATAGTCTCCTTAACGTAAACCTTTAAAACATGTTCAGGTTTAACGCTGCTTTGAAATGACCATAGCTGAAGATATTATCAAGAAGGCCAAAAAGAAGCCATTACATTTTTCCTTGTTAGATCCAGATAAACAGAGTCCTAAGGAGGCTGGGATCCTTGCAAAGACGGCGTCAGAGGCAGGTAGTAGCGCTATTATGGTTGGCGGTTCTACACTGAGTTCACAGAAACAAGTTGATGAAGCAGTCAAATCAATTAAAGAAAATACTGATCTGCCAGTAATTTTGTTTCCATCCGGTGCTAAATTTCTGAGTAAATATGCCGATGCGGTATTTTTTATGAGTCTACTAAATTCAAGAAACCTCGGTTATGTTATTAGAGAGCATGTGAAAGGAGCACCTTTTGTAAAATATTCGGAGATTGAACCAATTTCTATGGGTTATGTTATTGTTGAACCTGGGATGACTGCAGGAAAAATAGGTGAAGTTGATTTAATAAAAAGGGATGATATACAAACCGCTGTTGGGTATGCTCTTGCCGCTCAATACCTTGGTATGAACTTTTTATATCTTGAGGCAGGTTCTGGTGCACCGACACCTGTACCAAATGAAATGATATCAGCAGTGAAAAAGAATACATCGATTCCTCTTCTTATCGGTGGAGGAATAAGAGATGCAAAAACTGCTGCTGAAAAAGTAAAAGCAGGTGCAAATATTATTGTAACTGGAACAAGACTTGAACAAGGTAGAGATCTAAAAAAAGCGTTATGTGAAATAATTGAAGCAATTGAGGAAAAATAATTTATGAAGGTTTTACTTTCAATTGGGGGAGCATCGGGCAGTATCTATAGCGTTAGATTACTGGAAGAACTCCATAAATCCAAGCAAGAGGTGCATCTAATTGTATCTGAAGGCGCAAAAAAGATTTTGAAACATGAAACAAAGTTTACCTACGATTATCTAAAAAAGAATGCAAATTTTTGTTATAAAAACGATGATTTATTTGCCGGACCAGCTAGTGGTTCTTTTCAACTCGATGGAATGATTGTTGCGCCATGCAGTATGAAAACTCTTTCTGCAATTGCAAATGGATACAGCGATACTTTAACATCTCGAGTAGCCAGTTGTTGTCTAAAAGAAGGACGAAAGCTCATTCTTGTAATTCGTGAGACGCCATTGGATTTACCGGGGATTAAAAATATGCTTGCTGCAAAACAGGCAGGAGCAATCATTCTTCCTGCTATGCCTGCATTTTACCATAAACCAAAGAAGATTGAAGATTTAGTCGATTTTATTGTCGGTAAGGTTTTAGATCAATTTGGTATAAAACATTCTCTATTTAAAAGATGGAAATGAATATAATATGAAATACAAGATTTTGTTAGCCTTATTCATAATCTTTTGTATTACCACAATTGCTGTAATTAATATTTTTGTTAAACATCAAGAATTGGTTGCAACTCTTTCAGTAAATAGTCTATCAGAATCAAGGATGAGAGAAGTAACATTAAAAGTAACTGACAAAGATATCATGCCAATAAAAGACGCAGAAGTTTCTTATGAACAAATAAGTCAAGATTTTATGTACAATGTTGGGGAATACTCGGATAACGGGGCTAAAGAAGCTGGCAGTAACACTCAAGGCATTTACTTAGATTGGTTCTGGGGTAAGCTAGAACCAGAAGACGATGTTTATAACTGGAGTTATCTTGAAATTACAGGAATTCTCGATAAGGAAGGTAATCTAAAATCAGACACAGAACATGCGGAACATATTTTTCTTCGTTTAGGTGTCATTGCAACATCCGCCTGGATTGTTGGTGAAAAAATGGACAGTTTTCAAGATCCAGGTTATCCTCTATGGATTGATAAAAATAATTTAACACAGGTTAAGACAAAATATCTTGAATTTGTTACCGCTTTGTTAGATCATTTACGGTTTAAACCAGATTTTTATATGATTGAAGTTGAGGGAAATGTTCTTGGGATAAACGCTGGTTTGACAAATCAGGAAATAATTAACTGGTTTGATATGCTTACGAATACAATAAAAGAGGCGGATGCCACCGCTAAAGTAAGTATTGTCGTATCTTCTTCTGATCTTTCTCCGTTCATGGAGGAACAGCGAACGAAGAATAAGATATTGGTCGAACAGGACAGATATCCGTTAAACGTCACTGATTTTTTAAAAAGAATAAACAACACAAATTACGATATTATGACAGTTTTCATTCAACCCTTCGGCTGGTTTTCTAAGGGGAACTGGAGTGATGCGGCAAGATTTCTTGATTCCTTGTGTGTTTTTAATAGATCTGTTTATATCGCGTGGGTGTCTTTTCTTGCTGAAGAACCGCAAGTTCCTGAAATACTGAATCCACAGCCAAATGGTATCAATACAACTGGTTTTGTTTATTATCCAAACCCAGAAGGGCATTCAGAGGAATGGCAGAAAGAACAAACAATGAATCTCATGCAGTATATTATTTCAAATCCACAGATAGTAGGTGCTCATTGGGATATGGTTGATTTTACAGAAGTTGGTGTAGGTGGTCAAAATGTTAACGTACGATTTGCGACCGGATTCACGTCTGGATATTGGGATACAGAAACAAATGAGATTATCCCCGGAGAGAAAAGACAGGTTTATGAACCTATGAAAGAACTCTGGCAGAGCTTATTTTCTCAAGGTAGCCTGCAAACCAATGAGAATGGTGAAATCACATTTGATGGTTTCCCTGGAAGATACCGGGTTGTAGTCTCTCATCCAGATTACAATAGTAAAACAATGATAATTGATATTTGAGAAAAAAGTACATATTTTTCTGTTTAGACAAATCAGCAATTTTTAAGTGACAGAAACTATTTAACATGAAAAGAATTTTGTTTGAAACAAGGGAAAAAAATAAAATGATTTGCATGGTAAAATTTAGTGAAATTAGAGACATAACTCATAATGATTTTAAAGAAGCAATAAAGATATACGAAACATCTTTTCCATCAAATGAAAGACAATCTACAGATACAATTAAAAAAAGAATTGAAAAAAATCTTTATAAAATGCTTATCGGCCGCTCGAAAGATAAAGTAGTTTTTATGACATTGCTGTATCCATTGAAAAACACTGATTTCATTTTACTTGACTACGTGGTCACTGATGAAAATTTTAGAAATAAAAGTGTAGGAACAAAATTCATAAAAAACATATTGAAAAAAATTTCATCTAAATATCTAATATTGGAAGTTGAAAATCCCAGATATGGAAATAATAAAGAACAAAGAGAGAGAAGGGTTAATTTTTATAAAAGACTTGGTGCAAAAGAAATGAAAGATGTAAGATATATTCTGCCGCCACTTTCTGGTAATATCCCAACTGAAATGATATTGATGGTTTTGCCTGAATATGGCGGAGGAAAAATGGATAGCAGTCTAGTTAAAAAACTAATTGTCCAAATGTATAAAGAATTATATGATCGTAACGAGAACGACGATCTTTTAAACTCATTCGTCAATGATATAAAAAATCCTGTAGAGTTAGTGTAGAGCGCTTAGTTAAAAGCAATTTCATTTTTCACACATTTTTACAAAATTTTTGAATATCTGTTCACCGTATTCTGTATGTTCTACCTCTGGATGAAACTGCAATCCATAAAACGGTTTTTTCTTATGTCGCATCGCTTGGATTTTGCAATTTTCGCTCTCGGCTAGTCTGTCAAAAAGTTTAGGTAAAACTGTCACCTCATCGTTGTGAGATTCCCAGACTATTGATTTTTTTGGTACGCCCTCAAAAAGAACGTCCCCTTCTTTCAACAATGTAAGCTCTACCTTTCCAAATTCTGGTATTTTTGATGGTTCTGCCCATCCGCCAAAAAATTTAGCCATAAATTGGTGCCCAGCACATATTCCAAGAACGGGGAATTCAGCTTTTTCTAAATACTCTGCACAGTTTCCAAGATCGCTATCTAGAGCTATTCTTGGAGCACCACCTGAAAGGACCAATCCGTTGATCTCTTCGCTCTGTAACTCTTGAAATGGCGTAGTGTTTGGAACTATTTCTGTATCGACATCAAGGTCCCTTAGTGTACGCCATTCGCGATGTGTCCATTGCCCGCCGTTATCAATTACATAGATTCTTACCATATTTTATTCCCATTCGACCGTTCCTGGAGGTTTATTTGTCACATCATAGACTATGCGGTTTATTTTTTCTTTTAGATTATTTGTAATTTTCGTTGAGATAGTATCAAGCACTTCATGCGGAATCGTGCTATAATGGCAGGTCATTGCATCCACACTTTGCACTGCACGTATCGCTATAGTATTTCCATATGCTCTTTTGTCTCCGTGGACTCCAACAGTTTTTATCGGCATAAGAACTGCAAAATACTGCCATGGTCGTTCCATTAATCCTTTTTCCACTGCACGTTCAATTTCTTTTTCTACAATGTCACATGCTTCTCTTACAAGTTCTGTTCGTTCCGGTGTAGCTTCGCCAATAATACGAATTGCAAGTCCAGGTCCTGGGAATGGTTGCCGTTCCGAAACACTTAATTTTAATTCTCGTGCAACCTTTCTTACTTCATCTTTATAGAGATCTCGTAGAGGTTCGATGAGTTTCAACTTCATTGTTTTAGGAAGACCACCGACGTTGTGATGGGATTTTATATTGTCTCGTAGTCCACCGCCAGATTCAATCCAATCAGGCGCAATAGTTCCTTGCACAAGATATTTTATTTGTTCTTCTTCAGCAACTTTTTCAAAAATCCGTATAAACTTTTCTCCAATGATTTTTCGTTTTTTCTCAGGGTCTTCAACGCCTTTTAATGCACGATAAAACTCTTTGTGGGCATCTACGAATCGAAAATTTAATCCAAGTTCTTTCATCATTTTTTTAACATTTTTAGGCTCATTTTTTCTCATGTATCCTGTATCGACGTTAACTGCAATTAGTTGATCTCCGATTGCTTTGTTAACAAGAACTGCAGAGACGGTACTGTCTACACCACCCGAAAATGCAATCAAAGCTTTCCCAGGAACATCCTCTTTTAATTTTGCAACAGTTGTATCGATGAATTTCTTCGCGTCAAACATATTATCCACTATTTAGACAATATTTCCTTTCTCATTTCCTTTCTGTAATCTTCCAGCTTTTTGGTGAGTTTTTTGTCTTTTGTGGCAAGTATTTCGATAGCAAGCAACGCAGCGTTATCGCCTCTATCAAGTCCGACGGCGGCAACAGGAATTCCAGGAGGCATTTGGATAATAGACAATATTGCATCCAAGTTTACCTTCCCGCTCACCGGCACTCCAATAACTGGTTTTGTTGTATGAGCTGCGATACTTCCGGGTAAAGCAGCGGAGAACCCTGCAATGCCTATGAACACATCGGCATTGCTTTTTTCAACAACATCTTTCAAAAAATCCGGTGTTCGATGGGCTGATGCAACTGTTATGTCATAACTCACTCCAAATTCATCAAGAATCTTTTGTGCTTTTTCAGCTACAGGCATATCCGACTTCGATCCAAGTATTATCTGAATCTTCATATGCTATCAAATCAGTGAAATATGATGGATTAGTTAATAGTTTCGACACCAAAATTTGTCAGCGTAAACTAATTATACAGGTTTCTTATGTTCACCAGAAATAAAATTATAGCGAATTGGAATAAGAATGAAGCTAGTAATTTGTGAGAAAAACATTGCTGCGAGAAGAATAGCATATATTCTATCTGATGGGAAATTAAAGACTAGACGTTTAGGAAACATACCTGTTTATGAGTTTACAAAGAATGATGAAGTGTGGGAGGTCGTCGGTCTAAAGGGACATATTGTAAATCTTGATTTTCCCCCTGGTTTTAACCAGTGGACAAAAACCTCGCTATACAATCTTATTGATGTTGAACCTTGCAAGAAGATACAAGAAAAATCCATAGCATCTGCAATAAAAACACTCTCAGATAAAAACCCAGATATAATTGTTGCAACTGATTTTGACAGAGAAGGGGAACTCATCGGCGTCGAGGCTGTAAACCTAATTAAACAGCAGAATCCAAACATCAAAAATATCACCAGAGCAAGATTTAGTGCACTGACAGACTACGAGGTAAAAAATGCTTTTGATAAACTAGTTGAAGTCGACTATAACCTATCGAACGCTGGAGAAGCACGTCAAATTATTGATTTGGTCTGGGGGGCTGTTTTAACAAGATTTATTTCACTTGCGTCTAATCAACTTGGCAAAGATTTTCTATCAATAGGGCGTGTTCAATCTCCAACACTGGCCATTCTGGTTGAACGCGAAAAGGAAATCAAGAGTTTCGTTCCAAAAACCTTTTGGCAGATTGTTGCCACGCTAAAGAAAGAAGAGGAATCCTTCTCAGCCATTCATGAAGAAGATAAATTTTGGGATGAAACTAAAGCAAAAGGCATCTACGAAAAAATCAAAGATTGCAAAAAAGGAACAGTTAAAGAAGTTAAAAAAACAGTTAAAAAAGAGTACCCTCCACCCCCATTTAATACAACCTCATTTTTACAATCCGCATCTATACTTGGCTTTTCTGCAGCAAATGCGATGAAGATTGCTGAAGAATTATACATGTATGGTTTTATTTCATACCCAAGAACGGACAATACTGTTTATCCTAGAACACTCAACATTAGATCCATTTTAGAAAAGCTACTTAAATCGCGTTTTTCCAAGGAAACAGAAGAAGTAATGAAAAACGGCAGAGATGTTCCTACTAGAGGTAAAATTCTTTCAACTGACCATCCTCCAATTCATCCTGTTAATGTTCCCTCTGATACTCATTTGAACAACGAACAACAAATAATCTATGAGCTTGTTTGTCGCCGCTTTTTAACTACTTTAGCCAAAGATGCAGTTTCAGAATCAACCGATATTTCCATTGAAATTGATGGAGAATTGTTTAAGGCAAATGGCTACAGACTTATCGAGGCAAATTGGAAAAAAATTTACACTTACATAAGAGATAAAACAAAGTCTCTTCCAGACTTGAAAGATGGTGAAGAATTAGCAGTTTCCAACATTCTTCTGAAAAAAGATCAGACCAAACCTCCCTCAAGATACACGCAAGGTTCTTTGATAGTTAAGATGGAGCAGCTATCACTGGGGACAAAATCCACTCGTCATGAAATTATCAGTAAATTGTATGGCCGTAGGTATGTTACTGGATCTCCACCAGTGCCAACTGCCACTGCTTTTGCCGTAATTGATGCAATAGAGAACTACAGAGTTGCAAAACCAGATATGACGGCACATTTGGAAAAAGACATGGATGAGATAGCCTTGGGCCAAAAAACATTGGAAAACACGGTGAAAGAATCCCGAGAGATGCTTACTGAAGTTGTAAACTCACTTGAAAAAGATAAAGAATCTATTAAATTGAAAATTAAAAGTGCGTTAAGAGAAGAAAAAGTGTTAGGAAAATGCCCGAAATGTGGGCATGATTTGATTATAAGAGTTTCTAAAACGAAAAAACGTTTTGTCGGTTGTACAAACTATCCAAATTGTAATAATACATATTCTTTGCCACAGAGTGGAAGTGTGGTAAAAACTGATAAAACGTGCAGCAAGTGCGATAGCCCTATTGTAGGAGTTAAAATAAAGGATAGAAACTACTGGAATATGTGTTTGAACTCGAAATGTCCTGGTAAAAAACAGAACCAGACACAGTAGTTTTCATTCAAAAGGGTTTTTTAATAACACCTTCTTCAGTTATATAACTAGTTACATACTTTGCCGGCGTAACATCAAATGCAGGGTTTTTTACTACTGTCCAACCAGGCATGATTGTTTTTCCATTAATCTCTACTAATTCGCTTCTACTTCGTTCTTCAATGATTATTTTACTACCATCTTCAATGGTTTTATCAAATGTGCTTACTGGCGCTGCAACATAAAATGGAATATCATTTTCTTTTGCAAGAACAGCTTTTTCATAGGTTCCAATTTTATTTGCAAAATCACCATTTTTTGCAATTCTATCTGCACCAACAATTGCCATGTCAATCTCGCCGTTTTTCATGAAGTACCCAGCTGCATTGTCTGCGATAACTGCGTGTTTAATTCCTTCCTGCTCGAGTTCCCATGAAGTTAGCAGTCCCTGAAGGCGAGGTCTTGTTTCATCGGCATATACAAATATTTTCTTTTGGTTTTTATGTGCCAATCTAAGAGGTGCCAATGCAGTTCCGTAATCTACGGTTGCTAGTGCACCAGCATTACAATGCGTAAGAATCTTCATACCGTTCTTAATCAGCTTTTCACCGTTCTCTCCAATTCTCTTACATCGTTCTATTATATCTTCGACGTATTTGTTGGCCGTATCTAAGACATCTTTACCTTCATTCATTTCACGAACCATGTGGTCAATTGCATAGAAGAGGTCATGTGCCGTTGGCCTAGTTTGTCTTAGTTTTTTCACCGTTGCATTTAAGTCTTTTTTTCCCAAAACCATACCATAAACTGCAGCCGCACCTATTGCAGGAGCACCGCGTACAACCATCTCTTTTATAGCAAAAGCTACATCATCAACATTTTTTGCTGTATAAATCTCAAATTTGTAGGGTAGTTTCCTCTGGTCTATGAATTTAACAGAGTCTTTTTCAAACCACAATGATCTATATTCTTTTCCTTCGGCTTTCATTTAGCTTTCCTCGCATGTTTTTGCAATCAAGTCTTCAACTTCCTTTAAACTGTTTCCAACGAATAACGCACCTTTATTTTTTATCAAGATTCCTTTGCCCGTTCTAAGTGTCTTTAAAATTTCCTTCGTGAGTTCAAAAGTTCCAGGTGGCCACTCTTTTTCGGTAGCGGGAAGTTTTTTAGAAAGCCTTTTCGCTAGTTTTTTACTGTTGATCTGAACAACTGCATTAACATCATCTCGTGCATGGTGTATGAGCCAATGGACTGGTGTTTCAACGTGTGGCTCTTTATCGCCTATTGCTAAAACAACTCTTTTGACAGGGTCGTAATCAACAATTTCTAGAATATCCTCTCTTCCAACATCACCTAAACTCTTTTCATTTCTGTTAATTAAAACACGCCTCCCGTAGCCTAGACTGACAACTCCTGTGCCATCCTTCAACAGACCCATTTCTTTTAATTTTTTACCAATTCTGACGATGTCAGGTATAAGTGGGCAATTGCTTTGTTCTCTTGAGGCAAAAAACGTTTGGAAATTAATACTAGGGAGATTTTTGTCTTTCATTAAACATACCTAAATTACAATCTTTCTTTTATCTTTTTGTCAAATTCTGAATGAATGGAGATACTTTTTCATTTTGGCATTTTACCACGATATATTTATATAACATAAATGGCGGATGTTATATTATTACATAGAATGAGAGGTGGAGAAATGACAAAATATTGTCCAATCTGTGGGATAGAATATCCTGAAGAGGAATTGTTTTGTAGAGTGTGCAACACACCATTATCTGAAAAACCGCTGCCAGTCACAGAAACCGTTGTAAATACCGAGTCACCTAATCCATATTTTCATCAATTCATTGAGGACGAAAAACATCATCGAAAATCAAAAACACTTATTGTTATTAGCGTAATAGCAGTAATAGCAATCTTGATTGGTGCTTCGTTTTGGATTCTTTTTTCGAATAATGGCACCAATCCGGAAGTAACAAAATATTATTTGAGAAACGATGGCCCAAAACTTAATTTGCAATCTTCAGTAACCGGCAGCGTCTCTCTGATACCTGATCAGGGCTATTTTGCAACCTACGGATATTACTATCAAGATAATAGAATAGGTGCAGCAACGATCGAACGGGCAGGAGAAGAAACCTATCAAGGAAAACAATGCTTTAAAACAAAAACGACTGGTGATATGGATATGCTGATAGCTAACAGTCAAGTAAAATGTACCTTTGAAGCTTTGGAATATCATACGATTGAAGACAACATGCTTTTCTACATTTCAACTACATATCAGTATTCGATGCCATCTCAATTTACACAATCAGCAAATTATCAGTGGGACCAAGAAAACAACAAGATGACCTATACAATTTCCAGCGCAGGGGAACCGACGACGGTCGTGTGTTCTCTCCCCGATAAGTATTGGGAATTAGCAAGCTTTTTGGGAGGGAATCTCCAGGTGGGCTACTCAGATGAACTTAACTATACGATGGATATGGATTATTTGGAACTACCTATCAATGTAACGATGATCATAAGTGTTACTGGGCAGGAAGATGTCAGTGTACCGAATGGTGACTACAAAGATTGTTATGTCATCGAAATCCATCAGACGTATCAGCTTCTTGGTTCTGAGTACTCTCAGACATTTACGTTCTGGGTGGATAGTCAAGGAGTAATGCCGAAGGCAGAGACTACCTCCTCTTCAGCAGCAGGTGGCACTGTTACTATACTGATGAAACTCGATGAGTATTATACCACGGTTGCTCCAGAAAACTCTGAACCAGTGTAGTAAAAAAGTGAACGCCGAGGGGGAGATTTGAACTCCCGCGGGGCAAGCCCCACGAGCTTTCCAGACTCGCGCCGTAGCCGGACTGAGCCACCTCGGCAAAAACCAATAGCAGAATGTCAATCTCTTTTATGACTTTTTCCAGATTGATGGATATGTACCCTTGTTCATCAACACTCGTTCAAGATCTGCACATATTCCGGTATCTTTCTGCATTATTTCTTCAGTAGACATCAAAGATTTTACCAGTGCAACACCCTCGCCCTTCAAAGTTAAAACAGCGACCAAGTCATCTTTGTTAATATCAGTATCAACCTCAACAACACCTGGAATCGCCAGACTTGCACCATGGCAAACTGCACCTACAGCAGAATCACGAATTACAATCTTTGGGAGATGATCCAACAGTCTTTCCATCGGAAGAATCGTTGAACGAAGTTCCTTTTCATCCTTCTCTTCTTTCCAAATAACATAGGCGTCTTTTATATCTTGTAAAATAACAGAATCTTCTTCTCTTAAATATCCAATTCTTGTGCGCTTTAGTTCAGCAAGATGAGCACCAGCGCCAAGCTTTTTACCGATATCAACACACAGCGTTCTAACATAAGTTCCAGCTTCACAGCCAACGCGAAACAGCACGTCTCTATCTTTGATCTGGATGACATCTAAATAATAGATACGTCGCTTTCTTCTAACTCTTTTAACTGCGGATCTAAGGGGAGGAATTTGAAATACATCTCCAACAAAACTATTGCAAGCTTCCATAATCTGTTTCTTATCAAAACTCTTATGGAGCGTCATTATACCAACGTATTCTTTACCTGCCGAAAGAAGAACCTGTAAGGCACGTACTGCATCACCAAGAGCAACTGGCAATATTCCTGTTGCGTTTGGATCAAGCGTTCCACCGTGGCCTGTCTTATCGATATCAAGCATATCTCTTACCCAAGCGACAACCTGATGAGAGGTTGGGCCACAGGGTTTATCCAAATTGATCATCCCATAATTTAAAAGCTCTTTAACGCTACGTTCATCTGGAGATTTACCATAATTAGGATTGGTTTTAGCATTAACTTTGATAAGGCGTTTGCGCTTCTTATCAGACGGTAACAAGTGTTTTTTGTCTTCCATAGCAATACAACAGAATAAAAAACAGTATATAAAAAGTGTCTATCTCTTAATTTTCTTAATAATAATATCTGCAATCTCCTCGGGCGTCTTGCTTCCAGAATCGATAACAACATCATAGATGGATTTGTCTTTTAGGTCAATGTTATAGTATTTTTTGTATCGAGCCGCCTCGCTTTTTTCCCTAGTAACTATCTCTTTTTTTCTCTTTTTTGCGTCTCCCTTCTCACGATTAACCACACGTTTAGCTCTAGTTTCTACGTCTGTATCAATTAAAACTTTTAATGCGGATATACTGTTACGATGGGCAATCCATCCGGCTATTCTTCCTTCGACGATAACATTTCCTTTATTTAGCATCTCAAGTTGATAATCATCAAGTTGTTTATCTACATCTCTGTGCTTTTCACAATATTTACCAAAATCTTCAAGTGACATATTGTATTTCTTTGCCATATCTCTAAAGACATCCCCAGAATAGACATACTTTAATCCAAGTTTTTTTTCCAAAATTCGTGAAACAGTAGTCTTGCCACTGCCAGGAGTACCACTTATTGTAATAGTTGTCATATTTTCCTTACTGCGTGGAGGGTTTATTTCTTCCCCTGATGCTCTGCCACCAGTTTGACCAGGTTGCCCATTTCAAACCTTGTCGTATCAACTGCCCAAATATCATGGTGAATATTAGGTATAACCATAACCACGTCTGCCACAGAAATGGGCTACTAAAAAGTGAAACTTCATTGCTCCATGGTGCAGTAAAATAATAGTAATTTGCATTTGCAAGAAACCCTCTTAGCCACATGAATATCGGGAAGATAAAAATAACTAGAAACAGCATAGATTTCATCGATCCGCTTGAAGCATCAGTCTGTTTTTTCATGATTTGCGGTTGCATCTTCATAAGTTTACTCATTCTAGTCGTATTGCCGGTTTTTCGTGCCTCTGCCATTTCTTTTTGGAATGCCTTGGCTGTTTCCTGCACCTCGCCCATCTTTTTCCAGTCTGTAAAAAAGTTTGTAAGAATGGATGAGAGCATCACTACTATCAGTCCTGCAAAAAACAACGTTAATATAGGATATTTTCCGTCAAAACCTATAATCGGCTCTAATGCATATCCAAAGTATACACCAAGAATAGGTCCAAAAGTTGGCATGACAAACAGTAATATTACCATGAATAACATCAGGTAAAGAAACATACTTCCTTGTGCTTTATTGTCCATCTTCATTTTATCATCACTTCAGTACCGGTGTAGCTTCTTTTACAGCTTCATCTAGAGCATTATCATGGTTAAACACGATTTTTACTGTTGCACCTGTGAGTGTTGCATATGACATAGCTGCTGCCCTATTAATCATTTGGTGCTCAGCGATTTTTTCTTTAGAATCAGGATCTCTATTTCTTGTTGTATCTTTTGCCCTTCGGTTGTAGATTTCTTCTGGGTCTGCTTCAACCAAAACGATTGCCGTTGGGTTAAGTTTCTTGAGTACCCATTCCGGCAGTCCAGGCATATACCCCTGTGGAGTTTTTACTGTGCAGTGAGTGTCAACGATTACGTTTTTCATTTTGCCTACTTTTTCAGCGGTTTTTATTTGAAGTTTTTTCTGTTGTTCAAGTGAAAGTTTTCTCATTTCATCTCTATCTTTTACTAGACCCATCTCTTTTGCTATGTCAATCATTACAGATCCAAAAGTTACAAACTGTATGTCCATTCCTTCAGCTGCTTTTTGCATAACTGTTGTTTTTCCAACGCCAGGTATACCAGTAACTACAATTACTCCCATATTTTCACCTTTATTCTGTGCCAAAGAACCCTCTTAGAACTGGATGCATTTCCATTGCTTGTTCTTTTGCAATTTGTTCATAGAGCTGAATCATAATACCGACAGTCAGTAGCACTCCAGTACCGCTGGCATTTCCTATGGTGCCAAGCGCATCAGCAAAACCGGCCAGAGCACCTACAGCGGCACCACCTATCACTGTCACCACAGGTATGTACCGCTCCAATACTAGTCTCATTATTCTGGGATCTCTTCTAAAACCAGGCATTTGCATACCTGAGCTTTGTATCTGCTCAGCAACAGCAGATGCACCCATGTTCGTTGTTTCTATCCAAAATTTCGCGAATAATATGGAACCAATTATCATAATAGATATGTACACAACTACTTTGATCGCGTATTGCCAAGCCGCATGCCCAGCATATCCGCCACTAAGTATAGGCATAAGCCAACTATTCACTCCATTGAGGTTATTGACATACCACGCTCCGCCAGCCAGCGGTGCAGACGGATTTGACGACGCCATATCATATACACCAACCCACCACTGACCGCCAATAAATGGTATTCTACTCAACGATGAATTGGTATAAAAGAGGAAGGCAAACATGTTAATATTTGCAAGCAAAGCGGACATAAGAATGACGGGGATATTTGATGCATAAATCAATCTTATAGGATATCTCCCTCTTGCACCTCTTACATTGCCATGTGCCAAAGGCAGTTCTATGCGTGCAGACTCAGCATAGACGACAATGAAGAAAATCAACAAAGTCCCAATTAGTGCCACGATGGAGTTTGGATGGTCAATAAATATAGTTTGGTATCCTCCACCTACGACGTCTGCAAGTGACATTTGTGTTGCTAGATAATAAGTACCAGGAATTACGCCAGCTGGTGGGTTAGAAAGACTTAATGCGCCGCCTCCTCCAACAGGTAGCCAGTTAAACAATCCCGTAAATAGTGATTGTGAAACACCCGCAGCAATAAACAAGGATATACCAGAACCAATGCCCCACTTGGAGATTAGTTCATCCATAAAAAATACCAGTAATGCGCCCATAAATATCTGAGAGATAATAATGGCATTAGCACCAGTACCACCAACCATATTCGTCAATGCGCTACTGGGGCTGAGATATCCATACACCTGTGGGATTGCCTCCACCAGAATCATAATGATAACCAGAACCTTCTGCGTACCCTGATAGATGGCTTTGTCCTCTTTCTTTTTTAGATCGAGATTTATAATCTTTGCACCAACAAACAATTGCAAAATAATGGATGCAGTAACAATTGGTCCGATACCCAGGTGCATAATTGACCCAGAAGCACCGGCCATAATGAAACGGTACCCGGCAAATAAGTCAATTACTCGGCCTGATAGACCATAGATCATAACATTGCTTAAAATATAATAGAGAACCAGACAAACAACAGTCCAAAGAATTTTATTCCTGAAATTAACATGTCCTTCAGGTTTGGCTACAGCAGGCCATCTCTCTACAATCGGTTTTAAAACGAATAAACGACTCTTTTTTTCCTCAGCCATTTTCAACCCAAATCTACTGTTCTTTTATCGTTTCTAATGTTTTTACTTCTCCGCCTTTTTCTTTAATTTTCTCCACAGCCTTCTGTGATGCTTTTTCAACTTTTATCTTTAAGCTACCGCCTACTTTTCCTCCGCCTAATAATTTATCAAAACCCTCTTTGGTGAGATCTATATCCTTTTTGCCAGGGAATCTTCCTTCCAATTGACCAACATTTATTATTTTATCATCTTTTATAACACTTTGTGGTCTTTTGAAACCATGCACTCCAAAATGATCAGGCATGTACTTGAGCATGTGCATATATTTATGTTTGTGTAAACCTGCATTTCCTCTGCCGCCTCGCAAGCCAGCACCTCTGCCACCCTTTATACCTCTGCCACAGGTCCTGGATCCTCTGAATTTCTTAGTTTTTTGCTTTGCCACTTCAATCACTTTCCTGGTTTTTATTTAATTATAAACTGAAAGCCAGATAAAGTACCCTATTATTATATTTTCGGATGATTCCAGAAGGTATTCTTTCTAAGCCCAATCCTTCGTTTTGATATCATATCATTGTTTTACAGTTTTTAAAACCAACTGTTTTTCTAACTACTATTTTACGGCAATTCTTAGCATTGTTACGTCATAGTTCATAACTTTTTTTTCATGAAAATCATACGTCCACTTTATAGGAAAAACATAATCTTTTGAACAGTCAATCTTGCCACCCAATGAAGAAACCATTTTTTCGATAAAAGGTACTGTTTTTGCCAGATGAATAGAATATAGCACGTTGGCAACTTCAAACCCCTTCTCAATGAACTTTCTATCTGCTTTTTTGTTGCTCTTTTGCGCACCAAATGGAGGATTCATAATAACCGTATCGCATTTGATTTTGGCATCCTTTACATCTTGAACGAGAAATGTTATTTCCAAATTGTTTTTTTTCGCGTAATTTCTTGCTATCTCTATACAACTCTTGTCAACGTCTATACCAACAACTTTTTTCGCTCCAGTTAAAGCCGCACCAACTGAAAATATTCCCGTTCCACATCCCAAATCTAGAACTATTTTATTTCCAATATCTCCAAATTGATGTGCAATAAAAATAATATCCGCAGCAATATCGGCTGGAGTTAGATACTGCTCCAAACCAGGAGATGGTTTATCAAAAGACGGTACCTTCTGTAGCAATATTTCTAATTCCTTTTTTTTCACAGTTTCGTATCATCGCCAGGTAAATAATTCTTATCTAAGAATGCTGCAATATCCTACCACCCACAAATTTTATTTGCCTGAAGCAGTTCTGGTGACATTCTTGGGCTCGTAGATCAGCGGAAGATCGCCCCCTTGGCATGGGGGAGGCCTCGGGTTCAAATCCCGACGAGTCCATTCTATATTCAATTCACTGCTTTTATGATTTATTAAAATAAATATAATTGCATACAAAAGTCTTAAATATGTGAACTCCCGTTTTAGTATTAAAAGGAATAGATAACATGATGCGAACAAAAGTAGTAAACGATTCCACTGATCTGGTATCCCTAGTAAGGGCATTTGATACAAAAACAAAAAAAGAGGTATTTAATGAACTTTTAACAGATTGGAAACCACTTAGTGAAATAAAAGAAAAATATGGAAATGGTGGAGAAGAAGCCCTTGATATTTTTGATAGGATGAAACTAGTAGAGACCAAATGGACTACGCCAGATGAAGGAATTGAGGGCAAACCTCAAAAAAAGTACCGTTCCTACTATTCCTCATTCAATATCAATATATCCTGCCCTATAAATGAGATAAGCGAGATTTTTACAGTGGCCTCTTTAAATCAAAAAGAGTTTTCAAGACTTGAAGGTAAGATATATGCTTTTGTAGGCGAAGATGGAAAATTCGGTAACATGGTTGCAGAAAATTTTGATCTATCAAATCTTGCTTTAAAGGGTTTGGTTAAGCGATCCAATAAATTTTGTTTTAAAGGTCTTAAATTAAGCCGAAAAGATTAATCGGCTTTATATTAATTTTTTAAAATGAATATTGTTTTAAGGTAAATCAGTATTCTAGTTTTCAAATGGATTGGACGATAATATTGCAAGCTCTTTGGCTAATTCTTCCTGCGTATATTGCTAATGGAAGCGCAGTTCTCGTCGGCGGCAGGAAACCTGTTGATTTTGGTAAGAATTGGCGAGACGGTAAAAGAATTCTAGGTGACGGAAAAACTTGGCGCGGTTTGTTTGCCGGTGCTTTTGTTGGGATGACTTGTGGCTTTGGTTTGGCTGTTGTTGCTAAATATGCTGCAATGAGTGATTTTGCGTTTCTTGGTTTGAGTGATTTTGAAGGTTTTCCTTTGATGATTCTTATTATTTTCTCTCTTTGTTTTGGTGCATTGCTTGGTGATATTGTGGAGAGTTTTTTTAAACGAAGAATAGGAAAAGAGCGAGGCGAAGATTGGATCCCATTTGATCAACTCGATTTTGTAATGGGCGCTCTGCTTCTATGTCTTTTTATTAGCTGGATATTACAATTTTCAGGTCTTGCATCTGGAAACTGGTTTTTTAAAAGTTTCTCTATATGGCATATATTAGTTATCGTTATACTAACGCCATTTTTCCATATTTTTGCTAATTTCGTTAATAGACGAATAAAATCACGTTCAAATAAGGCCTAGAGATAAAACTATTTAGTCGATAATTATTTCTTTGTATTGTAAAAACGGTGATAAAATGGGAGAGAATCCATCAGGAGAATCTCCTGACACAAAAGTTGAAAATGCTAAAGAAACAGAGTCAATGAATGAAGAATTGAAGCAGTGGATAAAGGAAGCTGAGCAGGATATCGGACTGCCTGAAAAGATCGAGGATTCTCTTGAAAAGGAGATTAAAAAACCCGAGGGTAAATGTGAAGTGTGTGGTGAGAAGAATGCACGATCCGTATGCATAAAATGTGGAAAATCGGTTTGCGCTTCTTGTTATTTTAAACTTATTGGTGTTTGTAAAAAATGTATCCCAAAGGAAGTTGTAGATAAATGGGAGGCAAAACATCCTGATTGGGAAGAGGTTCTTGGTATTGAATGGGTAGATTAGCGTTCTCATTTTATCTAAAATTGTAGTAAATGGTGCAGAGAGAAGGGATTTGAACACCAAAATACCGGTAAAAATAGATTTTTAAGAAATAATGTTGAAATGAAACCAGTTTAAAAAGAACTGACATTTTCACACGAAATATTTAAGTACTATAGTTAATAAAGTATAACATAATACGGGGGATAATATATGAATAAACAAAAACTAAGAAATATTCTTCTTAAAAGAAAAACAATTACGTTTACAATTTTAACAATAATAGCAATAATTAGCATATTTTTTGGATATATTAATGGTTTTATTCCCGTATGTCTAAGTGCGAAACCCCCTATTGGAAACATTGAACGAATAAGTGTTGAACAATATATTGAAAAATACCCTGAACTTAGTGATTTACCCGATTATGATAACATTTTATATGAAATATTTGGCACTGACGAACCAACTGCTGTTGTCTTAGATGATTATAAAGAAAAATTGCAAAATGAGGGATATACTTTAAAGTACGAGGGATCTGGGTATATTGCAGGTAAAAATTTTAAGTATGTGGGTTATCTAAAAGGTATTACTGCTGTCGGAATAATAGTTTCTTCTGAAGCCTATGAAGAATTTGGATATGAAACATTAGTATTATATATGACAGGTAATGCTTTTGATTTTACACCTTTATTAGATTGGTATCAGGAAAAATTTAATCCTAATGCTTTCTATTAACTTTTTTATATTTGTAAAATGAAATCAGTGTGAACAATTTTTTGCAGGGGAGGAATTTGAACCCAAGATTACCGGCATGACAATGATTGACAGTTAATAATTACCCCTATATGATTACTTGGTTGATTGTTCTTGTTAGCAGTTGGTCGATATCAATTCTATCAGAGTTAAGGTAATATGTCCCTTTCGATTTCATATAAACAAAAAAGGTGACATACCTGGATAGAAGTCCACTGATATTCATCATCATCTCTGCTTCCTTATTTGGCATTAGTACACCTCTTGCTAAATTACTTGTTGGGGGTATTGCCCCTGTGGTTTTGGCTGGTCTTCTCTATCTCGGTGCATTTGTGGGTTTGTCCTTCTACGCCCTTGTAAGAAAGAAACGAGCGGTTGACCATAATAAAAAGGCGGCACCGTTGGAAAAGAAGGATTTACCATGGCTGACAGGTGCTATACTTACCGGCGGAATATTGGGTCCAATAAGTCTGATGACGGGTTTAACCCTTATTTCAGGTTTCTCTGCATCATTATTACTCAATCTGGAAGGGCTTGCCACTGTCCTGATTGCTGTTTTTGTTTTCAGAGAAAACACTGGAAAACGCTTATGGGTGACATTAGCATGTATGACTATAGCAGGAGTATTTCTTACTTGGGACCCCACTCAAGACAAGTTCACCATAACAGGTCCATTATTGATTATTTTTGCAATGATATGCTGGGGGATAGACAATAATCTCACCCGCAATATTTCAGATAAAGATCCGATACAAATTACTCAAATCAAAGGTTTTGTCGCTGGAATAACATCTCTTTCACTTGCGTTAATTCTGGGAATGAAGATACCGCTGGACATTACCGTCGTTTTTGCCCTTCTGCTTGGTTCATTCAGTTATGGTGTTAGTTTGGTATTTTTCATCAAAGCACTGAAGGGATTGGGGTCTTCTCGAACAGGCACATTCTTTAGTTTTGCTCCTTTCATCGGTGCTGTAGCCTCACTTGTTATACTTAGAGAATGGATTGGATGGACAATGTTGCCGGCAGTAGTATTCATGCTCCTTGGTATATGGTTAATTGGCAGTGAAAAACACGCACACTTTCACATTCATAAACCGATAACTCACATTCATTCACACATTCACACTGATATGCATCATCTGCATGAACATTCTGATGGCGTTCATGAGCCTCACACCCATGAACATACGCATAACGAAATAACCCATGTTCATGCGCATTTTCCAGATACTCATCATAGACATGAACACGGAAAACAAAAGAAGGATAAGCATAAGAAATAAAACTTCTCACATCCCTCTTTTTTTGTATATCACGAAATATTTAAAGAGATTTGAACACCAATTTGCCAGTAAAAATCAAAATTTTCGTCTCTTATATTCAAAATTAAAAATATAACAAAGATATTTTAGGCTTTGTTGATATACCCCTTTTCATTCAATCGTTGGAGTTAGAAAAAATGATATCAAAAACAGCCATGTGTCCAAGTTGTAAAACTCAGGTTACAATTCAGGGAAATCCTGGCGAAAAAATTTTAGTTGATTGTCCTAAATGTAATTTGAAAGGCTATTTTACCATTCCCGGGGTTAAAACAGAATCTAGTCCTATTAGTATTGAAATTTGTGGTCTTACTAAGACATATAAGGATGTTAAAGCAGTTGACAATTTATCTTTTAATGTTCGTAACGGAGAGGTTTTTGGGTTTCTTGGCCCCAATGGTGCAGGTAAAACAACGACTATAAAGGCCATGCTTGGTTTGATTCATGTAAGCAGCGGTGATATTAAGATTAATGGTTTTGATATGAAAAAAAATGGTATTGATGTCAAGAGAAATATCGGTTATCTTCCTGAACGGGTTTCTTTTTATGATAATCTTACCCCGATTCAGACGCTTAATTTCTTTTGCGAGTTAAAGGGCGTAGATAAATCTGTTGTTCCTTCCTTAATCAAAGAAGTTGGTTTGGAGGAAGCAATGAATAGGAAGGTTGGAACTTTTTCAAAAGGCATGATTCAGTTGTTAGGTGTTGCACAAGCGTTGATTGGAAATCCTTCTATTTATATACTTGATGAACCAACAGTTGGTTTGGATGCTAGGTGGGTCAGAATTGTTCGTGAAAAGATCAAGATGTTGAATGAGCGGGGCGCTACAGTGATTTTTTCATCTCATATCCTAAGTGAGGTTGAGGCTCTTTGTGATAGAGTGGCAATTATCAATAAGGGTAAACTTATTGCCGAGGATACAGTTGCTAATTTGAATAAGTATCTGCACATCAAACCACGTATTGAGATTTTTATAGAAGGGCTCGATGGAAAAGTGCCGAAGGTTTTAGAGAATCTTGATGGTGTTGAGACTGCTGATGCAAAAGGTGATACTCTATTTGTGACTTGTGAATCACATGTTCGAAGTCATGTTATAGC
>Ga0315289_10000897_pt1 | contig 45985 bp, 22 predicted proteins | sample YL17G11_40_MG_FD_203452 | JGI IMG/M metagenome (GOLD analysis project Ga0315289, IMG submission 203452) | Sediment microbial communities from Yellowstone Lake, YNP, Wyoming, USA - YL17G11_40 | ecosystem: Environmental > Aquatic > Freshwater > Lake > Sediment | place: USA: Wyoming | collected... | reverse complement strand
CTCCCACTCTCAGGCGTCAAATGGCTCATCTCCCTCTACCAGAACGGGCTCAACGGCATCCTAGCCGACCAGATGGGCCTGGGCAAGACCGTGCAGACCATCGGCTTCCTCTCGCACCTGCGCTCCAAGGGCGTCCACGGGCCCTTCATGATTGTCGGCCCACTCTCGACGCTGCCCAACTGGGTTGCAGAGGTCGAGCGCTGGGCCCCCTCGATCCCCGTCGTGCTCTACCACGGCTCCAAGGACGAGCGTTCCGCTCTCCGGGCGAGCAGAATGGGCTCCGGGGCCGTCAAGGCCGGGCCCAACTTCCCCATAGTCGTCACCTCGTACGAAATCGTGCTCGCCGACGCCAAGTTTTTGGCCTCGTACAAGTGGAAGTACATCGTCGTCGACGAGGGCCACCGCCTGAAGAACGCAAACTGCAGGCTGCTGAGGGAGCTGAGAACGATCCCGACGGCCAACAAGCTGCTGCTGACGGGCACGCCGCTGCAAAACAACCTCTCGGAGCTGTGGTCGTTGCTCAACTTTTTGCTGCCCGACATTTTTGGGTCTCTGGCTGACTTTGAGTCGTGGTTTGACTTCTCTGCTGTCGGGCAGGAGGGCGGAGACAAGGAGATTCTGGCGCAGGAGCAGCGCTCCAAGGTCGTCAGCAAGCTGCACTCGATTCTGAAGTAAGTGTGGGGCGAGAGGGGTGGAGAGAGAGAGAAGAGAGAATTGAGAGGGAGTTGGGAAAGAGTGCGGGGCGTCGTCGTCGTTGTCGTTGTCGCTCTCGAGCCCTTGGCGGCGACGAGGTTGCTTTCTCGACCCCAAAAAATCGAGTCGCGCCCAGGGCTTGTTATCGCTTCTGACGTGCTCTAGGAGTCTTACTGATGCGCCTCGGGGGGTTGGAAAGCAAGGACAGCGAAGCGGGGGGAGTTGGTCGGGGAGTCGAGGGAGTCTTGAGTTTTTTGAGTTGGGAGTGACTGAAGTGGCGGCGACACGAGCAAGTCGAGTTGAGCAACAATCGAGCCCCAAAAAATCGCAAGGCCTACTTGCTCGCACTCTTTTCCTCTCCGCCGTGCGTGCATCGCGCTTGCGGTATACGACGCATATGCTTGTTGCTCGAAGCTTTGAGGAAAACAGCGTGCGAGTGCGCAGAAACGGTGAATGCGGTCATTGAGAGATCGGGGCGACTTTGCCTAATGGGCTCATCCACTCCTCCGCACTCGTTCTCGTCCGGGCTGGTGCGACGCACGCGACCCGAGAGACATAGCTGCGTCGCAGAAATCTCATTTTACTGCGACCTTGAGGTTCAAAACGCGATGCGCATACGTCGTCCTCGGGCTCGAATTTTCCGTTTCAATGTTCGGGTGCGCCATTCGTCCCTTTTTTTGCGATGAAGGAAGTGCCTGTGATTGTTACTTGCGACGAAGAGCGCCACAGAGAGAAATGCTTGCCCACAGTGCCCCTTGCGACGATTTGGCGAGGGCCACTCGTCGGGCATGCTGCTCTGTCCGCCCTCGTTCGCGCTTCTTTGCTCGCCGTCGTTGCGCCGTAGAGCTGACGCAGCTCTTTTGGTGCCCCGCATGCGCAACGAGAGCTCTTGGTTGTTAGAAAATGCGGAGTTGGGCGCATTTCTGTGGAATGCATTCGCGCCCCGGATCTTGCCTGGCTTGTTCTCGCGTTTTTCGCACGCATTTCTCCGTGCCGCAACGTGCGCTGTTGGCAATGATTAGAATGGAAAGAGTGCGGCGAACGCGCACCAAGAACCGAGCACCCCTCAATTCTGATCTGCGAGCTTGCGACGCAGAATGCACAACGTGCGGCGTTCTGCTGCTCGCCCTGCGCCGCAGCTTTGTTATCGCGCTTTATCAGTGCGTCGCACGAGCATCGCATCCTCCGCACGAGCTCGCGGCGCCCCAAATGCTCTGCAATATCAATGCGCCGCATTTCCCTTCTCTTTGTTTCCATTCCGCCCTGTTCCGCTTTCCGGCTACGCACGCCTGTACGCTCAACCCCGTCTCCCGTACTAACTCGCAGGCCTTTTCTGCTCCGCCGGATCAAATCCGACGTGGAGACCTCGCTCCCGGCGAAAACCGAGCTCGTGCTCTACGCTCCGATGTCGGACAAGCAGCGCGAGCTCAACGACCAGCTCCGCGACAAGACCCTGATGGTAAGTTCTGATGTTTTAATTATCGCAGGAAGTGTTCGCGTTGTTCGGAGGTGCTCAAGAGCGGCAGCAGCAGCTTCTCGGTCGAACAGCGGCGTTTTCGAATTTTCGTCGCGGAAAAATCAACTCGCTCATGCGGGTGCGCAACCTCTAGTCGACTCTCAACTCACCTTGATTTCCCTCCTCTCTCATTTTTCCATTCGCTCCCCCAAAATAAATATCCAGGCCGTCATGGCCAAGCTCGGCCGCGCCACCGGCCGCGGGGGATCCACGACGGCCCTCAACAACGTGCTCATGCAGATGAGGAAAGTCGCTAACCACCCCGACCTCATCACCTCGGCGTTTGACGACTCGCCCTTCTTCCCCACGCCCGCCCAGATGGTCGAGCAGTGCGGCAAGATGGCCCTGATGGACCGCCTGCTCACCAAGCTGCGCGCCGGGGGGCACAAGGTGCTCATCTTCTCGCAGATGACCAAGATGCTCGACCTGGTGGACGCCTACCTCGACCAGCTCGGGGTGCAGGCCTGCCGCATTGACGGCAACATCTCGTGGCAGGACCGCCAGGCCGCCATGAAACGCTTCAACACCGACCCCGATGTGTTCGCGTTCTTGCTCTCTACGCGCGCGGGGGGGTTGGGTGAGTGAAAGAGGAGGTCGAATTTTTGGTGTTCAGAGCAGTGTTTGCGTCGTTGAGGGCGTTTAGGGTGACACAAGCGGAAAGGCGCGGAAAAACTGTGCGTTTTTCTCAACTTTTTACAATTTTCGCCCCTTTCCGACCCCTTCCGCGTCAACTTTTGCTCCGATTCCTCCTCTGAGAGATGCCCAAGCATCTCTTGCGTACGCTCGATGCCTCAAAAGAGGAAATTGATCCCATTTTGGATAATAGAAGCCTCAAAAACACGTTCTTGCTCACTTTTCCCATCCTTTCCCCTCCTTCCGCGCCTCTTCCACCCACCCCCTAGGCATCAACTTGACCGCCGCGGATACCGTCATCATCTACGACTCGGACTGGAACCCGCACAACGACCTCCAGGCCATGGACCGCTGCCACCGCATCGGCCAGCTGAGGCCCGTGCTCGTCTTCAGGCTCGCAACCGCGCACTCTGTCGAGGGCAACATGCTCCGCAGGGCCAACTCCAAGATGGCCCTGGAGAGGCTGGTCATCAAGAAGGGCGCGTTCTTGCACTCGGAGAGCAGCAGCGGCGGCGGTGCGGGCTCGAGTTCTGCGGAGGCGGTGAAAGGCACGGGCATGTCGGCCGACGAGCTCCTTGAGCTGCTGAAATCCGACGCGTCGCTCGAGGACTTGCCGCAGTCCGCCGCCGTGTCCGAGGAGGACCTCGACCGCATCCTCGACCGCAGGCACATGGAGATCGCCGGGGGTAAGCCCCTCTACGCGGAGAAGGGCGTCGGGTGGGAGGTGGTGGCCCAGCTGGATGGAAGCGGCCTGTTGAGCTCGGTGCAGTGATTTTCTTTTCTTTATTTCGAGTTATTTTTTTGGACAAGGGGAGAGAGAGACAAAAGCAAAAAAACAAACAAACGACAACAACTTCATTGCCTATTTTTTCACCAACACTTTCGATTCTAGAGAGTGAGAGATACAGAGAGAGAGGGAGTGATTTATTTGTTCGAAACAAAGAACTGTGAACGACAGGGTGCGAGCTTACACGACCACCAAAAAAAATGAAAACTCTCTCTCTCTCTCTCTTTCTCTCCTCTTCTCCTTCACTTGAACGCCTCTGCGAGCTGCTCCTTCGCACTCTCGAGTGCCTTCGGGACCGCAGACGCGTCCTTTCCACCAGCCTGGGCCATGTTGGGCTTGCCGCCGCCCCCGCCACCGCAAATCTTTGCCACGCCGCCGACAAACTTGCCCGCGTTGATGATCCCAGACTTCACGGCCCCAGCGGAAGCCGCCGCGGCCATGACAGCTCCCGAATCACTCGCCGAGATCAGAAACACGGCAGCGGGGTCCGCGTCGAGCTTGGAGAGCAGCGCCGCGGCGGCTTCCTGCAGGGCCTTGCCCTCGACGCCGTCGAGGCGCGCCGCCAAAAACGTGCCCTTGCCGGAACGGACTACGGCGTCGGTCGAGGCGAGGTCGAGCGCCTTGGCCGCCGCGACCTGCGACTTCAGCGCGGCCACTTCCTTTTGCGCCGCCCTGAGCTCCTCCTGCAGGGCAGAGACGCGCGCCGGGAGCTCGCTGGGCTTGGCGCTCAGGGACCCGCTCAGTGAGCGGACGACGGCGTCGACGGCGTTGAGGTGCTCGACGAGGGCGCCGCCGACGACGGCCTCGACGCGCCGCACGCCCGAGGCGACGCCCGACTCCGAGAGCACCTTGAACCCCCCGATCTGGCCCGTGGAGCGCACGTGCGTCCCACCACAGAGCTCCATGGAGACCCCGGGGACGTCCACGACGCGCACCCCAGAAGCGTCGTACTTCTCCCCAAAGGCAGCGACCGCGCCCCTTTCGCGCGCCGCGGCCAGGGGCATCGTCTCGGTCTGCAGCGCCGAGTCCTCGCTCACCCAGCCGTTGATGAGGGCCTCGACGCGCGAGACCTCCTCGGGCTCCATCCCGCGGGGCAGGTTGAAGTCGAAGCGGAGCCTGTCGGGCTGGACCAGGGAGCCCTGCTGCCCGACGTCCTCGCCCAAGACGCTTTTGAGCGCGGCTTGCAGCAGGTGCGTCGCCGTGTGGTGCGCCGCCGCGGCCGAGCGGCGCCTCGGGTCGACCCGGGCGGTGACGACGACCGCTCCTTCTCCTCCGGTGGTGCCCACGGAGAGCTCCCCGCTCGTCACTCGACACCGGTGGAGCGAGACGGCGCCTCCGGCAGCGCGACGCGTGTCGAGGACGACGGCCTTCCCGCTTCCTCCTGCCCAGCTCAGCTCGCCGGCGTCGCCGACCTGGCCTCCGCCCTCGGCGTAAAACGGCGTCGCGTCGAGGACGACGTCGACGACCGTCCCCACCAAGGCCGACGAGAGGCGCTCGGCGCCCGAAGGGGCCGCGATCGCGGCCTCGTCGTCGACGTCTTCGTCGTCGTCAGAGCCAGATCCAGTAGCATTCGCCACCGAAAGCAGAGCCCTCACGGTGCACCCGGCCGCCTCGGTGCTCTCGTAGCCGACAAAGCGCGTCGCGCCGACCTCGGCCGCGAGCCCTCCGAGCGACGCCGCGGCCGTCAAGTCGACGACTTTGGCTCCCTCTTTCGAGCGCGTGCGCTGGTCCCCCATGGCCCTCTCGAACCCGGCAACGTCGACCGTAGCCCCCCTGTCTGCGCAGACCTCCTGCGTGACCTCGAGGGGGAAGCCGAACGTGTCGTAGAGCTCGAAAGCCGTCGCTCCCGGTAAGACGAGCTGCTGCTGCCCCTCTTTTCCTCCCCTCTCCATCTCGAGCGCGTTCAGAGCGTCGTTAAGAAGCTTCCCCCCGGCATCGAGCGTCGCAGAGAAGCGCTCCTCCTCCCTGGAGAGCTCGGCCTGCACGCGAGCCAGGGATCCCGGGAGCGTCGAGTCCTCTGCCGCCGCCGCGATCTCCGCCGCCACCGCCGCGAGCTGAGGCAGGAGGAAAGGCTCGCCCTTCCCGCCCTTCACCCCCAGCAGCCTCGCCTTCATCACGGTCCTGCGGATCAGGCGCCGCAGCACGTACCCGCGCCCAACGTTGGAGGGCGTCACGCCGTCGGCGACGAGGTGCGCTGCGGCCCTCGCGTGGTCCCCGATCACTTTCAGCGACGTCCTGGTCTTCTCGTCAGTGGCGCTGGCCCTGTAGTCGATCCCGGCCACCCCGGCCGCGGCCTCGACCAGCGGGTAGATCAAGTCCGTCTCGTAGTTGTTGGGTACGCCCTGCAGGATCTGCGCGACGCGCTCCAGGCCCATCCCCGTGTCGATGTTTTTCGCCGTCAGTGGCACAAGCTTGCCGTCGGCGCCCCTGTTTGACTCCATGAAGACGAGGTTGTAAAACTCGATAAAGCGGGAGTCGTCGGCCAAGTCAGCGCCTTCGACGCCACGCTCCGGGTGCAAATCATAGTAGAGCTCGGAGCAGGGTCCACAGGGCCCCGTGGGGCCGGCGGCCCAGAAGTTGTCCTCTTCGCCCAGGCGCTGCACCCGGTGCGGAGGCAGACCAGCGATCGCCGGGTCGCTCCAGGCCTCTGCCGCCTCGTCGTCGTCCCTGAAGACCGAGGCCCAGATCCGGGACGCCGGGATGCCCAGCTCCTCGGTCGAAAGCTTCCACGCCATCGCGATGGCTTCCTTTTTGAAGTAGTCCCCGAACGAGAAGTTGCCGAGCATCTCGAAGAAGGTGTGGTGCCTCGCGGTGACGCCGACGTTTTCGATGTCGTTGGTCCGGATGCAGCGCTGGGAGGTGGTCGCGCGAGGGACGGTCCCGCCATTGGGGCGAGGGGCCTGGCCCAAGAAAATGGGCTTGAACTGGAGCATGCCGGCGATGGTCAGCAGCACCGTGGGGTCCTCCGGGATCAGCGAAGAGGAAGGGAGCTTGGTATGTCCCTTGGCTTCGTAAAAGGACAGGAAGCGTCGCCTGATCTCTGCTCCCGGGAGCGGAGAAGGGTGGTCGATTTTGGAGGAGGTCGCGTTGTTCGTTGCCTCTGATTGTGACGTCGGGGCGGAAGAAGCGGCGACAACGGAAGCAGCGGCGTGGAAGGGCGAACGCTGTTGCGAGCCTGTTGTTTGTCGAGAGAGGTTGAGAGAGAGAGAGAGAGAAGTTGAGGCCGAGGTTGAGTTTTCTTCTTCCTTTCGTTTCGACGTCGGGGCTAATTCACGTCCACGCTGTTTGTTTCCGTCCTCTCCTGCTCTCTCCGGGGTACTATTCGACGATTTTCTAACGCAGCAGTCGAGTTTTTGATCTCAATTGTCACGAAGCACTGAAAAAACACGAAACACAGACCTCGAACGAGGTGCCCCGAGCAGGATGCGAACGAGCCCACGACGCGTGGCGTCGCCGCCGCCGTTGCCGTCGACGACGTCAAAGAAGCTTGCACGACGATTCCTGCCGCCCTTCTGGCGGCGGAACGCAGGGCAAACGCCATGGGCGCAGGCGCGGACGTCTTCGAGGCAGAGGCGGCAGCGGGAGCAGCAGCAGCAGCACCGACGCGCTGCTGCTGCTGCGGCAAAGGCGTTGAAGTGCTGCGCATTCGGCGGGGAGAGAGGGGTGTGGAAGCGAAATTTTGAGAGAGAGCAGCGGGCTAGCTCGCCCGCATTTTTTTACTTCCGCGGAGGGAGAAAAAAAAGCACCAATCAAGAAAAGAGCAGCGCCCTCGCGCTTTCTCTCTTCTCTCTTGCGCCCAAAGGCTTCTCCCGGAGCACACAGGCCACCATGTCAAACCCTCCCAAGCGAAAATTCCGCTTCGCGATCGACAGGGGCGGCACCTTCACCGACGTCTTTGCGACGATCGAAGCCGATGACGCCGCCGCCGCCGACGCCGCCGACGAGTCCCGACCTCGTCGTCAACCGCCCCCTCGCGAGGTCGTCGTCAAGCTCCTCTCCGAGGACCCCTCCAACTACCCCGACGCCCCGCGGGAGGGGATCCGCCGCGTCCTCGAGGGCGCGACGGGCATCCGCCACCCTCGGGACAGGCCCCTGGACACGAGCCGGATCGCGGCGATACGGATGGGGACCACCGTCGCGACCAACGCGCTCCTCGAGCGCCGCGGAGAGAGGTGCGCGCTGCTGACGACGAGGGGGTTCCGCGACCTGCTCAGGATCGGCAACCAGGCCAGGCCCAACATCTTCGACCTGCGAGTGCGCACTCCTGGGGTGCTCCCGGAGGAGTTCGTCGAGGTGGACGAGTGCGTGAGCCTGCCGCTGCTGAACTATGTCATGAAGAAGGGGAAGGCGACAAACGGCGACGGCGACAACGACAACAGCAACGCCGCCGACGGTGACGACGACAAATCGCCTCATTCAGCCCCGCTGCTGCCTCCGTCGACCCTCAGGGCACGCGCCGGGCTTGACCTCGACCTCGCCGCACGGGAAGACGCCCGCGCCCTGGCGGAAGCGAAGGCGGAAGCCCTGCGAGCCGGGGTCGACCCCGCCGTCGTCCGCTTCGTCGAGTGCTCGACGGGAGAGACGGCGCTCGTCCGCAGGCCTCCCGATCTGGTCCGAGCTCGAGAGGACCTCGAAGGTCTTCTGAAGCGCGGGTTCCGCTCCGTCGCCATCGCCTTCAAGCACGCGGCGGTATTCCCGGACCACGAGCTGCTCGTGGGCGCGCTCGCCCGCGAGCTCGGCTTCGCGCAGGTCTCGATGTCTCACGCCGTCGCGCGGCTGGTCCGCCTCGTCCCGCGGGCGCACACCGCGGCTGCTGACGCCTACCTCACCCCCGCCATCGCGCGCTACGTCTCTACTTTTACCGCGGGCTTCGACGCCGGGATCGCCGACGGCAGCGTCGACGTCCAGTTCATGCAGTCCGACGGCGGCCTCGCGCCCGCGGCGCGGTTCTCGGGCCATTTGGCGGTGCTGTCGGGGCCCGCCGGAGGGTACGTGGGCTACGCTCGCACGACCAAGTGGGGCACGAGGGACTCGAGAGTTGCTAGTCCTCTGTCTTCGCCTCCTTCTGGAGAGCGCGGCGAGAAAGCGAAAACAAAAGGGAAGACGATGGTAAAAGCGTCTCCCGACCAAGTCATCGGCTTCGACATGGGCGGCACCTCGACCGACGTCTCGCGCTTCGCCTCCGCAACCGGCTTCGAACACGTGCACGAGTGCGTGACCGCGGGAGTGACCCTGGCCGCGCCGCAGCTCGACATCAACACCGTCGCCGCGGGAGGGGGCTCGCTGCTGCGGTACGAGCACGGGATGCTCGCCGTGGGCCCCGGGTCGGCCGGCGCGCACCCGGGGCCCGCGTGCTACCGCAAGCTCGGGGGGTTGGCTGCCGTGACCGATGCCAACGTCGTCCTGGGCAGGCTGCAGCCCGACTTTTTCCCGCGCATCTTTGGGAGCACGGAGGACCAACCCTTGGACGTCGGGGCGTCCCGAGCGGCCCTCTCGGAAATCCTGGGGCAAGTAAACGCCGACGCTGCGCTCCGCGGGAGGGCGCCGATGTCCTCGATCGACGAGCTCGCCTTGGGGTTTGTCGACGTCGCGGTAGAGGCCATGTGCCGCCCGATCCGTGCCCTGACGCAGGCCAGGGGCCACGACGCGGCGCGGCACGTGCTTGCCGTCTTTGGTGGCGCCGGCGCGCAGCACGCGTGCGGCGTCGCGCGCGCGCTGGGGATGAAAACGGCCTTCGTCCACAGGCACGCCGGGGTGCTCTCGGCGGTCGGCATCGCCGCCGCGGACGTTGCCGTGGAGGCGCGCGAACCCGCGGCGGCGGTGTTGCCGCCGGTGCTGTTTGCGGAGGAGGGAGAGGAAGAAGGAGACGAGGAGGACGGCGGCCCCTCTGACGCCTCTGCCTCTCCTTCTTCGCCGCTCGCCTCAGGCCTCCGAGCGAGGCTCGACGCCTTGCAGTCCGGCGCCGAGGCGCAGCTCAGGGCGCAGGGCTTCGGCGGGTCCCGCTCATCGTCGATCTCCAGCGAGCGCTTCCTCAACCTGCGGTACGAGGGCACGGACGTCGCCGTGATGGTCCGCGTCGAGGCCGCCTCTTCTTCCCCTTCTTCCCCTTCTTCTCCTTCTTCCTCTTCAGACGGCCTCGACCTCGCCGCGGTCTCCCGCGCGTTCCGCAGGGCCTACCGCAGGGAGTTTGGTTTCGTCCTCGAGGAGCGCGCCGTCGTCGTCGACGACCTTAGGGTGCGCAGCGTCGGCAGGCAGCTCGCCGCCGCCTCCTCCGTGGGCGAGGGAGAGGAAGAAGCAGAGGACGGGGACGAGGGATGGGAGGAGAGGGAGAGCGAACCGCTCCCTCCGCCGGCGGCGACCGTCTCGGCGTGCTTCTCCTCCGGCGGCCGGCAGGGCACCCCGGTCTTCGAGCTCTCCGCTCTCCTCCGAGGCCAGGGCGTCCCCGGGCCGGCCTTGCTCTCCGCTGGGACCTGCACCATCGTCGTCGAGCCGCGGGCGAGGGCCGTCGTCGTCCAGGGGGGCAGCGTCCGCATCGACCTGTTCGACGACGACGGCGAAGGCCAAGGCGAAGGCAGAGGCGAGAGCGAGGGCGAATCCGCCTCTGCCGCTCCCGCTCCTCCCTCCTCCTCCCCACCCGACCCGGTCCGCCTCGCCCTCTTCTCGCACCGCTTCATGGGCATCGCCGAGCAGATGGGCCGCGTCCTCGCCCGCACCTCGGTCTCGGTCAACATCAAGGAGCGGCTCGACTTCTCGTGCGCCCTGTTCTCGGGGGAGGACGGGTCGCTGGTGGCGAACGCGCCGCACCTGCCCGTGCACCTGGGGGCGATGTCCGAGGCCGTGAGGTACCAGGTGAGCCACTGGCGCGGCGGCGGCGGCGGGAGCGGGGGAAGGGAAGGCGAAGGCGGCGGCGGCGCGCGCGGGGGAGAAGGCGAGGGCCTGTCCCCGGGAGACGTCCTCTGCTCCAACCACCCGCAGCTCGCAGGGGGATCCCATCTGCCCGACATCACCGTCATTACGCCCGTGTTCGAGTCGGACGACCGCGGGAGCGGCGACGAACGCGGGGAGGGAGGGCCGCGGCCGAGGCAGAGGAGTAAGCCGATCTTCTTCGTCGCGTCGAGGGGCCACCACGCCGACGTCGGCGGCGCCACCCCGGGCTCGATGCCCCCGCACTCGACCTCGCTCAGCCAGGAGGGGGCCGCCATCGTCTCGTTCAAGCTTGTCAGGAAGGGCGGCGCGTTCGACGAGGCCGGGATCTCCGAGGTCCTGACGCGGGCAGGCACTCGCGCCCTGTCGGACAACCTGAGCGACCTCCGCGCGCAGGTCGCGGCCAACGCGCGCGGCATCTCGCTCGTGCGGAGCCTCATCGAAGAGCACGGGAGGGCGACGGTGCTGGGCTACATGGGCCACATTCAGCGCAACGCCGAGGGGGCCGTGCGGGCGATGCTGCGGAAGTTTGCCGCGGAGACGGCGGAGAAGCAGGAGAGGGCGAGGAAGAAGAAGAAGGAGGAGGAGGAGGGAGGGGAGGAGGAACCTCTGTCTTCTTCTTCTTCCGGCGACGGGAACAACAGAGTCGTCGTCGTCCGCGCCCTCGACCGCATGGACGACGGAACGCCGATCTCCCTCCGCGTCTCCGTCGATCGAGAGACGGGGTCCGCCGAGTTCGACTTCGCGGGGACGGGCCCGCAGGTGCGCGGCAACACAAACGCTCCCCCGGCGGTGACGAGCTCGGCCGTGATCTACGCCCTGCGGGCCATGGTCGACGCGGACATCCCGCTCAACCAGGGCTGCCTCGCGCCGGTGGAGATCAAGATCCCGGCGCGGTCGATCCTGTCCCCGAGCGCCGGGGCCGCCGTCGTCGGGGGCAACGTGCTGACGTCGCAGCGCGTGACCGACGTCGTCCTCAGGGCGTTCGGCGCCGCGGCGGCGTCGCAGGGCTGCATGAACAACTTCACGTTCGGCGACGGCCAGCTCGGCTACTACGAGACCGTGGCCGGCGGGGCCGGCGCGGGCCCCGGCTGGCACGGCACGTCGGGGGTGCAGAGCCACATGACCAACACGCGAATCACCGACCCGGAGGTCCTTGAGCGGCGGCTGCCCGTCGCGCTCCGCGAGTTCTCGCTGCGGGCGGGCTCGGGCGGGCGCGGGAGGTTCCGGGGGGGCGACGGGGTGGTCCGCGAGGTGGAGTTCCTGAGGCCGCTGACGGCGTGCCTGCTGAGCGAGCGGAGGAGCCTCGCGCCGTTCGGGCTGGAGGGCGGCGGGGAGGCGCAGCGAGGGGTGAACTTGCTGATCACGAGGGAGGAACAGGTCGGGGGGGAGGGGGGAGGGGGGGGGGCCTCCCCTTCTCCTTCCTCCTCCTCGCCTCTTTCCCGCGAGCTTGTCGTCAACCTGGGAGGGAAGGCCACCGTTGAGGTGCAAGCAGGGGACCGGATCCGCATTCTCACGCCGGGCGGAGGCGGGTTTGGGAAGGAAGGAGAGGAAGAAGGGACGCGAGGAGGAGGCGACGAGGAGGAAGCGAAAAGAGCAGCTTCGACTCTTCTTTCCACCGCTGCTGCTGCTGCTGCTGCTCTCCCGAGGGCCTCCGGTTCCGTTCACGCCTACGCACAGGCGCAGGAGACGGCGTAGAGATAGAAAAGATATATATATATATAGAGAGAAAGACAGAGAGGAGCGTGTGTAGATATAGAAAAAAAGAGCAAAAGAAAACTTATTGCAAGAAGAAAAAGAAAAAAACACCTCCCATCTCTCTCTCTCTCTCTCTCTCTCTCTCTCTCTCTCTCTTTCTCCCTCACCTCCTCATTTCTATATTCTCTCCCTCTCCCTATCTCTCTTTTCCCCTCCCCCGGAGAAACAGAGCGAAGAAAACAAAAGCGCATCTCGCAAATAAAGTAAACACAAAGAAGAAAAAAAGGTACAGGGATGAAGCAGAAGAAACGGAAAACGATCCGTGGAGGAGGGAGGCGAACCAAACGAACAAGTTCCGTACGAAAAAACTCTCCAATAACTTCTCACGAGTCGAGCGAAAGCGTGAACGAGACGTAGGGGTACATCTCTCCATCGCCTCCTCCTCCTCCTCCTCCTCCTGCGCCACTGCTGGGATCGGCCTCGAAGAACTTGGACGTCCTCGCGCTGCCAAACATGCCGTCCAAGGCCTTGCGCAGCCTCGGCGCGGCCTTGGGCGCGGGCCGGACGAGGAGCGGGAGAAGGCGCGGCGGGAGGCCGTACCGGAGCACCGACTCGGCGAAGAGGCGGATGGCGCAGACGTGGATCCAGCAGGAGAAGGCCTCGCCTGTTATTTTGTTGTTCGGGAGGGGGGGGGGATTCGAGGAAAAAAGAGTGAGTTTTTCTGTGGCGTGACCTCGGACCCGGAAAAAAAAGAAAAAAAGACAAAGAAAAAAAAGATGAAAAAAGAAGAGAGAAAACGCACCGTACGCCGCCCTGGCCCACCTCTCCAGCGCCGTCCTCTTGGCTTCGAGTTCGTCGCGGAGGGCCGCCGCCGAGGCCGTGGCGTTGGCGCTGCTCGAAGCAGAGGGAGCGGCAGCAGCAGCGGAAGCAGCAGCGCCGCTTCCGCCGTTCGTCGCCGCCGTCCCCGACCCGCCCGCCGCGAGCGTCGCCGCGACGTCGACGTCCCGCACCTGGAACCCCCTGCTCCTCGCCGCGGCCCGGTACGCGTCCGCCACCCTCCGGAACAGCACCACCGTATGAAGTACGTAGTCCCCGTCTTCGGCGACGGGACCGGAGTTCCCGCCGGAGCGCGGGACGACAAAGTCCGTAAGCGTCTCGTACGAGGCGAGCCAGTCGCGTTCGGCGCCGCGGGGCACGACGACGGCGAGCGTCGCGAGGTTCTCCGTGTCGACGAGCCTGCCCCGCGGGGCCTTTGCGAGCAGCGGGCACAGGTCGCGCACCGCGAGAGACCCCGATGCCTTCCTGTTGGCCGCGGCGAGCGAGGAACGCAGCGCCGCGACCTCGCCCGCGCGCGCCTTGAGGTCGCCCTCGAGCTTAGCTGCCGTCTCGGCGATGGCCGCCGCGGTCTCTCCCAGGGGCCTGCGCGGCGGATGCTTGGCGGCATCCCAGGAGAAGCGCTCGAGGTAGGACTCGGGGGCGGCGCCGTCGACTGTGGCGGAGGAAGAGGAGGAGGGAGCGGAAGAGCTGGAATCTCCGTCGGTGCCACCGCCGAGGAGCGTCCCGGCGCCGCCCCCCGCTCCTCCCTCCGCTCGCGTGCTGCTCAGCTCCAGGAGCTGCCTACGGAGCTTGTTAGTGACCCCCTCGACGGCGGCGTTGACGCGTACGAGGTCGTCCGAGAGGCCCAGGAGCGCGTCGAGCGTGCCCACGCGGAGCTCGGGGAGCGAGAACTTGGTGAGGTCGGCGAGCGGCGTCGCTGTCGCTGCCGGCGCCGCGGCCGAGGCCGATGATCGCTGCCGGTGGTGATGGCGATGATGACTCCGGCTGCTCGAGGCTTCTCCTCCTCCCCCGCCCGTCGCTCCTCCGCACTTTTCGACGACGGCGCGCCACGTCTCCTCGGCGCTGTCGTTGAGCAACGGGAGCGAGACGAGCCAGTAGGTGGCCATGGTGTCGAAGAAGAGACGAAGAAGAAGAAGAGGGAGGACGAGAGTTTATTGAGGGCGGACGATGCGGTCGACGCTGGGTTCCCTTCTCTCCTCTCTTGCTTTGCCACTCGCGAACGCCTTGGTCTCTCTCTCTCTCTCTTTTCGCTCCAAGAGTGAGCGAGCAGAAAGCCTTCGACTGGATCTCGCTCTCTTGTACAAGGGCGAGAGAGGAAGAGAGAGAAAAGGAGAGAGGGAGAGTGGAGAAGGGAGAGAGCGAAGCCCGATGAGGTTTCGACAAAAGTGTTGTTCCTCCGTTATCAGTTTTTGCTCCTTTTTCGCTCGGTTCGCCCTCTTCGCGCCAAAAGGAAAAATCAAATGCCCCGACTCCACCGTAGCTTTCGCGGCGCTTCGTCGGCGCAGGCGACGGCGACGCAGCACCATCGTCGCCGCCATGCTGTCGCTGCCCTCCCTCCTCATGCCTCGTCGTCGGTCCTGAGGAGCGCCGTGCCGCCGTCGCCTTCTCCCGTGTCTTCGATGTCGCTGTCGGCGACGACAAGTCGCAGCATGCCGCCGCCAGTGCTCCCTTCTCGTCGCGCCTCCGTCGTCGCCTCCGCTTCTTCCGCCTCCTCCTCCGGGGAGGACGTTGAGAAGGAAGCAAAGAAGGCCGCTAAGGAAGCAAAGAAGCTCGCGAAAGAGGCGAAGAAGGCGCAAAAGGTGAGAAGAGAGAAGGAGGAGATAGAAAAAACCCTCACACTTGGCTGGCTGCTGTCTCCAAAACTCTTCGCCGCTGACTCTCTTTCTCACCTCGAGACTCCCAAAACCGCACACACACACGCACCCCCCTTCCCCCCCCCAAATCGCAGAAGGCCCTTGCCGCAGCCTCAATGGGAGGAGGACGTCCCTTCAAAGAGCAGGAAGGAGAAAGAAGCGACGAAGACGAAGGTGAGGAGTCCGCGGACGACGCCGACTTCCCCCTGTCGCTCGACGCGACGACGGCGGCGGCCGCAGCGAGGGGCGCTGCAGCAGTGAACGGCGGCCGCGCCGCCGCCGCCTTCCTCCACGACGCCGTCCCTTCCTCGCCCCCCTCGCAATCGCAGCACTACTCCCGCGAGGACGCCCTCTGGGACCGCTCAGATGCGCTCTGGCGGCGCGAGATGGCCCGCTGGGACCAGGAGCGCCGGGGCTGGGACGAGCGCGAGGCGGCGCTGCTGGCCACGGTCGGCGCGCTGCAGCGCGAGGTCGGGAGGCTCTCGGCGATGCTCCCCTCCGCTGCTCCTCCTCCTCCCTCTCCTCCTCTTCCGTCTGCTGCTGCTGCTGCTGCTGCTGTGGCCTCTTCTCCGCAGCATGCGGCGCAGGCGCAGGCGTTTGTTCCCCCGGCGTCGGCTGCTCCTGCTCCTGCTCCCCCTCCTGCTCCGGCCGCGCTCGCTGCCGACAGGAGCGATGCCAACAACGGCGGCGGCTACGCTCCGGCCTCGGGCGTCTCCTTCGCCGAGCACCTCGCCGCGGCCGTCGCCGCGGTCTCCTCGGGAGACGTCCTCGAGGACTCCCTGGGGGGGCACGGGGAGCTCCTGGCCCGCGGCGCCGCGGCGCTGGGTCTGGGCGAGAGGGAGGAGGAGGAGGGGAAGACGCTCGCGGCGGCGGCCGCCGCCGCCGCCGCCGCCCAGTCCGAAGCAGCCCACGCCCCTCCCTCTCCCCCCTCCCCCTCGTCGCCTCCCTCGCCTCCCCTGTCTGCTCCCCCGGACCTCATCGAGGGCTCCGACGACCTCTACTGGGTCAACGCCCTCCAGACGCTGCTCGACTCCCACGCGATGCACTGCGGCGACGACGAGGCCGAGGACTTTTACTTCGGCGCCCGCACGCGTGCCGCCTTGGAGACGTTCCAGGCCTGCGAGGGCCTGCCGGAGACGGGGGTCTGCGACGGCGAGACGTGGCTGAAGTTGGTCCGGGGGGACGCCGGGAAGCTGAGGGAGCTCCAGCTCAAGGCTCCCACGAGCGGCGAGGTCGAGGCGGCCGCGGAGGCGCTGAGGGAGGGGGCATCGTCGGCGGCGGACGCTGTCCAGTTTGCTTCCTCCGCTTCCTCTTCCTCCGCTTTTGTTTCTGTCGGGACCTTCAGCGCTTCCTCCTCCTCCTCCTCCTCTCACACGCACACCCACACCCTGCGCGTGGACGACGACGGGCAGGGCCATCTAAGAATAACGGAAGAGGACCAGGAGGAGGACACGGCGACCGTCGCCGCGAGCAGGGCGCCGCCGGCGGCCGCGCGCTGGCCGGTCCTCCGCGAGGGCGACGGCGGCAGGCCCGTCCACGCGCTGCAGGTCGCCCTGGACCGCGCCGGCATGAGCTGCGGCGAGGAGGACGAGCAGTGGTGGCAGTTTGGGGACAGCACGCAGGCGGCCCTGACGACGTTCCAGGCCTGCGGGGGCCTGCCGGAGTCGGGCGTGGCCGACGAGCGCACGTGGAGGGCGCTGCTCGCCGCCGCGGCGGCCAAGGGCGTCGGCTTTGCCGGCGGCAAGAGGGACGCCTCGTCGTTTGTGCCCTCCGACGTCGACTCTCTGACTTCCGGGGACGCCAACGACGACGACATGCTTGGCAACCACCACTCGGGGATGGTGTTCCTGCTGGGCGAGCAGCGGTGGGAGAAGAAGCGGGAGGTGAGTTAGCAGGTGAGAGTTTGCCGAGCGATGAGTTGAAAAAGAAAGAGGGAGAAGCAGAGGGAAAGAGAGAACGAGAGAGTTTTTAGAAAAAAAGAGAGGCGCACCATCGTTTTTTTTTTGCAACTCAATATCCATTGACCAGAAAGAACAAGGCATCAAAGAGAAAGTTACACTAGCGGAAAGCAAAAATAAATGGGGGCTAAAGTAAAGCGGGGTTCTAAAACGCTCCTAAAGGAGCGTTTTAAAACGGGGGCAAGCGAAAGGGGAAAGCGAGGAAGATGAAATAAAAACCTTCAAGCGACGTCGGTCCTCTTTGTGACCTCCTTCGTCGAGGCCGAAGAAGAAGGAGTAGAGCAAAGCCCCGCCGCGGCGCAGAGATCGGGCCCCACGTACTGTCCCACAGTGTTGATCACCAAGGGGCCATACTGCTGCACGTCACCGAGGCACTCGTCGCGGAACCGGTGCAAGGCGGAGCAGACGCGCGCGGCCGTCGCCATCGCCTCTTTCTGCTTCTCCGGGTCGGTGACGGCCTCGTGGAGCTGGGAGAGCACGGATGTGCAGATGCCGCAGAGGTCGACGGGGTCGTCGGAGAGCTGCTGTCGAGGAGGAGGAGAGGTGAAAGGAGAGAGAGAGAGGACGGTGGGGTGGAGGTCGAGGGTTCCCTCGTCGTTCTCCTCTTCTCCGACCTCTTCCTCGGCTTCCTCTCCTCCGATCTCCTCGATGCCGCTCGGCGGGTCCGGGGGAGGGCACGCGCCGGCCACGACGCAGAGCGTGTTGCAATCAAAGTCCGCCACGATGGCAAAGAGCTTCGCGGCGTTATCGTCGACGGCCGAGGCGCAGAGCTCGGCGGAGTCGGCCGGGAGGGTGAAGCAGACCTTTTTTTTTTTTTTTTCCGTCCGGGTTTTCGAAGAAGTGAGCGCGAAGGAGAAGAACAAGACGGAAGAAAGGAAAAGAAACCTCCTTCTCGTCCTCCTCCAACTACTCTTACCTTGTGCGCCTTGTCCAGCATCTGCTTCTGGTTGGCCGGGTCCTCGAGCTGGAGCTTGACGCTGTTGAGCGCGAGCCTGCAAGCGGGGCAGGCAGGGCCCCCGAGCCGAGTGGCGGAGGTCAGAGCCGAGGTCGAGGTCGGCACCGCTCTCGGCGAAAAGGCAAACGACGCGACCAATGCCTCGCGGATGATGCGCCTCGTCTCCCTCTCCTTCTCGCTCTCTCCCTCTCCTTCTCCTCCGTTACCGCCCTTCTGCGGGCAGAACCCGACGGCCCCGCACGCCTCGTCGGCGTCGAACGACTCGAGCGCGGCGATGGCGTTGGGCAGGTACTCCCTCGCCATCTCCTTGCACTTTTGTGCTTCCTCGCTCGGTAGCATGCCGCACGCCGTCTCCTCGGCGAAGCGCATCACCTGGGCCTGCGTGTCCGGGTCGGCCAGGGCCTGCTGAGCGTTGGTCCAGGCCCACTTGCAGACGTCGCACGCGGGGTTGGCGTCGTCGGAAAGAGAAGAGGTCGGTTCTTTCGTCGATGGGATCGTCGGCAACATCTTGCTGTCGTCGCCGAAAATGCCGACGACGCTGTCGGGGATGCCGTGTCTGCCGCCTCGCGCCTCGGCGAAAGAGGGCAGCGACAGCGCCAGGGCGAGGGCACCGACGACCAGGAGGACGCGGGTGACCGCGGAGAAGCGCGCCGCCATCGTGCGAGAAGGGAGGCGCGAGACGAGAACAAAAACGCTCTCTGGAAGGCAGAGAGAGAAAGTAGCCTGTCGCGAAGTGCGGGAAGAAAGGAAAAAACCTCGACCTCGACCTCGTGCTCCTCTCTCTTTCGTCCATCGTCTTTCGGCACGCGCAGATGCTTTGTCCTCTCCTCGCCGCTCTTCTTTTTACAGTGTTCGCCCATATCAGAAATAGAGGAAGAAAAAGTGCTGCATTCGCGGGGAAAAGGAGCAGTAGTAGAAACACACATTCTTCAAAGAGACTTTTTCGCGGCCTTGCCCCTCCCGCCTCTGGTCGTCGCCGGCGCTGCCGCCGTCGCGGCTCGCTTCGCAGGAGGGCGCTGCTGCTGCTGCTGCTGCCGCTGCTGCTGCTGTCGCCTCGCCGCTCCTGCCTTGTCTCCCGCAAAAGGAAGGGGAGGCGGAGGCGTCGCGGCAGCAGCAGCAGCAGCGCCATTCGCCGCCGCTCCCCCCGCTCCGCTCCCAGCAGCAGCGGCGGCGGCCGAGCCGACGACGCCCAGCTTCAGCCTCCCCGCCTCGCGCAGCAGCTCCCGGATCACGTTCTTGCCCCGGATCAGGTTCTCGCGCCCGATGCGCTCGTTGGCTAGGTGGCAGGCGTCCGAGGCGGCCCCGAAAGGAATCAGCAGGGCCCTGGCCCCGAGCAGCCTCTCGAGCGTCGCGGCGACGGGCATCGTGCCGCCCTCGCGGACCAGCAGCGGGCACTGGCCAAAGCCGGCCGCCGCCATCGGGGGCAGCTGCGAGCTCCTGCTCCACTCCCTGGCCAGCACGCGCCTGGCCAGCGAGAACAGCGGCGAGCCCGTGTCCGCCTCCCACCACCCGCCGACGGACTTGACCCTGAGCGCGACGGCGTTGGGCGAGCCCAGGCCCGCGAACCGCGCCTCGACGTGCGCGCGCAGCGCGGCGACCAGCTTCTCCGCGGACTGGTTGGGCACGAACCGCACCGACAGCGACGCGACGGCGGCGCGCGGGATGACCGACGAGCGCGTGGGCCCGAAGCGGTAGTGCGTGTCTCCCCCGCCGAACGCCGCGGCGTCGTCGCCGACGCGGACGTCGGCGACGGTCAGCGCCGGCTCGCACCAGCGGCGGCGCAGCAGCGCCGCGGCGGGGGCTCCCCGGGGGAGCGAGAAGCCGGGCGCGCCCAGCGCGCGCGCGTAGGCGTCGGCGGAGAACTCTCCCGAGGCCGCGAGCGCGTCGGCGACGTCGTCCGGGAGCATGCCGGGCCTGACGTCGTCGTAGAAGCCGGGCACGGCGATCGCCCCCGCGGCGAAGCTTTCGCCATTCTCGTGGTCGTGGCCGCAGGCGGGGGTGGCGCACTTCCTCCTTTTCGGCGACAGGGAGGCGGCGGCGGCGGCCTTCTTCGTGCCGTCCCCCTTGCCGCCCTCTCCGGCGGCTCCACCAGAGACGAGCTCCGAAGCCCCTCCGCAGCGCTCGCCGCCGGAGTTGGCTCTCGTCAGCGTCGCGACGAGCTTGGCGAGGTCGACGAGCGGTTCGGCGATCACCCCGCCGTCGTTGCCCGAGTGCAGGTCCCTCGCCGGGCCGCGCACCTCGAGGCTTGCGCTGATCATGCCGCGCATGCCCGTCGTCAGGCACGGCACGCGCTCGCCGACCCACAGCGTGTTGGAGACGACGATGGCCGAGGTGCCCTCGAACCAGCGGAGGTTGGCCGCGACGGCGGCCTCGAAGCCGCCCGAGCCGTTCTCTTCTTCTCCCTCGAAGACGAAGACGACGTTGCAGGGGAGGGCCGTGGCCGTCGTGGCTGCTGTCGCTGCCGTCGCCGCCGCTGCCGGGTGGAAGCAGGGCGTCGCGGAGTGGGGGGAGGCGAGGGATGGGGCAGCAGGAGCAGCAGCTGCTGCTCCTGCAGTTGTTGCTGCGGCGGCGGCGTCGCGCGCTCCTCCTCCTTCGCCGCCTTCCTTTTTGCCCCGGCTCTTGGAGGGCAGCGACGACGCCAGCAGCAGCTCCTTGACGGCGTACAGAAACGCCAGGATCGGGCCCTTGTTGTCCGAGGTTCCCCTGCCGTAAAGGTAGCCGTCGACGGACGAGACGGCGAACGGGTCGGTGGCCCACTCGCGCTCCTGCGCCGGCTGCACGTCGTAGTGGCCGTAGAAGGTGAACGTCGGCTTGGCGGGGTCGCGGCCGAGGCGCCCGAGCACGACCGGGTTGCGCTCCTCGTCGGCCGGGCGCACGACCTTGATCTCGGCGCCCAGGGACTCGAGCAGCGAGGCGAGCCACTTGGCGCCGCGGAAGCAGTCCTCGCGGGTCTCGGGGGCCGGGTCGGCCGAGACGGTGCGCAGGCGGACGAACGCCGACAGAGCGCGCTCCATCTCGCGCTCGACGGCCGCCGAGACGGCCGCGGCGGCCTGCGCATCGGCCGCCTCCGCCGCCGCCTCCGCCGCTGCCTCCGCCGCTTCGGCCAGGGCCACGCCGGAGGGGGAGGTGAGGGCGGCTGCCGTGGCCGCGGCGACGGCGGCTGCGCGGTCGCCGGTCCCCTCTTTCGGCGTCTTGCCTCCGCCGGTTCTCTTGCGAGAGACCGTTGCCGCCGTCGCCGCCGCCGTCGCCGCCGCAGCCGCCGCCGTCGCGGCAGCAGCCGTCGTCACAGCAGCAGCAGCAGCGGCCGCCGACGAGCGCTGCTGCGACGACAGCAGCGCCGCCCCTGCCGTCATCGCCTGCGCCTGCCTCGCCGCCGCGGCGGCCCCCGCTGCGGCCTCGGCGGCCCTCGCGTCCGCCGCAGCGGCGCAGGCCCCGACGTCCCACGCCCTCAGCTGGCCGTCGGAGCCGCCCGCGAAGACGACGTGCGCCGGCGTGACCTCGACGGAGACCATCGCGAGCGGCCGTGTCGGGTCGACCAGAGAGGACGAAGGGGCCCGATGCGGTCCCGTCAGGGCGAGGGCGCGGGCCGAGCGCGGGGAGTAGAAGGGAGGCGCGGCGTCTCCGGCTCCTCCGGCGAGGAACAGAGGCGAGAGCCCCGGCTGCTGCTGCGGCGAGGTCGAGAGGGATCCGGGGTGCCGCAGAGGAGGCGGCCCCATCGCCATCGACATCGGAGGGGGCAGCGAGGAGGCCCCGACTTCGGGCACGAGGACGCCGACGCAGGCCCAGCCCAGCGTGGCGTCCCAGAGCCTCACCGTGCCATCGGCAGACGCAGAGGCGAACAGCGAGGAAGAGGCGCCGAAGGACGAGGCCGAGATGTTGCTGGCTGCTGCTGCTCCTCCGGCTGCTCCGTTGCCGCCGGAGGGATGCGGCGGCGCGCCGAGGAACGGGACCGCGCCGGGGGAAGCGACGGCGGCAGCGGCCGCGAAAGCAGCCGCGGCAGCAGCGACGGTCGCACGCGCAGCACGCCCACCTCCTCCTCCGATCTCTCCCGGACGGAGGGGCGGCTGCTGCTGCGGCGCCGGAGGCACGGCCGCGAGCGCGAGCACGTCGTCGCAGTGCCCGCCCAGTACCCTGCGGCAGACCAGGGAGCGAAGGTCCCAGACGCGCACGTTGTTGTCCCTCCCTCCCGACAGCAGCACGCCCGCGCCGCCGCCGGCCGAGGCGAGGCACATCACCGAGCCGCGGTGGCCGCGGAGGACGCCGATCGGAGCCGGCGGCGGGGGCGTCGGCGGAGAGGACCGAGAAGAAGCGGGAGAGGGAGGAGGCGAGGCGTCGGCGGCGGCGTCGGCGGACCAGACCCGGATCGCGGCGTCGCCGCCGGCCGAGCAGACAAACGTCGCCGGCGCGCCCCTGCCGCCGCCGCCTGCGCAGCAGACGAGCGCGAGGGCGCAGACGGCGGAGCAGTGGCCGCCCACCGCGCCCCCCGCCGGCGTCCGGCTCGAGGGGGTCGCGACGGTCTCCTCGACCTCGAAGGAGGAGGCGTTCTCGACGGCGGCTGGAGCAGCGGCCGCTCCGCCTCTCCCCTCCAGGTCGTAGGCCCGGACCGTAGTGTCCTGCCCGCCGACCCAGGCCCTCGCGGCGCCGCCCCTCCTCCTCGAGACCGCAGAAGAAAAGAGCAACGAGGAGCAGCACAGCGCGTAGATGCTCCCGGCCCCCTCGGGGAGGGCCAGCGCGCGGACGCACTGCCAGGTGTCTGCGTCGTGGACGCGCACGTGCCGCCCGCCGGCCGACAGCAGCAGGAGCTTCTTCCTCCCGCCTCCGCCCGCGCCCCCTTTCTCCGCTTCCGAGCCCGGCTCTGCCTCCACCTCGGCCTCCACCTCGACGACGGCGACGCGCTGCACGGGCTTGGTGTGGCCCGCGAGCACGCGGACGCACCTCAGGGTCGTGACGTCCCAGACGCGAACGGTCCTGTCGACCCCGCCGCTGAACACGAGCGAGCGAGAGGCGGCGCCGGGAGTCGGCCCCGGGCCCAGAGGAGACCCCCCGCCGCAAGTCCCCGCGGCGGTGCCGCTCGCGGCCAGGCAGAGGACGGGGCCGTCGTGGCCCGTCAGGCGGTGGTCGGGAGGGGCCAGCGGCGGGTGACGATGGTGCTGCTGGTGGTGGTGGTGGTGGCGTTGATGGTGGTGAGAGCGCTGGAGCGCCCCACCTCCGCCAGCAGCACGCGCGGCGGCAAGGAGGGCACCGTCACCGCCGCCCCCGCCGTCCCTCCCTCCGTCTTCGCCCTCGGACCAAGCAGAGGCGAGGCTCCCGGCGCGGAGAACGGCGCCGCCGACGTCTGAGTCGTCATCTAAGTACTGCTGCTGCTGCTCGGAACGCGCGTTGAAAAAGTCGCCGCTGCCCGCCCCTCCGGCGGCCCCCGAGCGGCGCCCGAGCGGCGCCCGAGGGACGAGCGGCCCGCCGCCGCCCCCTCCCCCCCTCCACCGCCGCCTCGCCACCTCCGCCGCCCCGCATACCGCGTCCAGGCACGTCGCCACCTCTGCAGCGCCCGCAGCTGCCGCCTCCCCCGGGCCGAGAGGCGACAGCATCACGCTGACGAACTCGCCCTTCTCCCGGGTGACGACGACGGCCGAGTTGCGCGGCACCGAGACCCAGTCGCCCTTGGCCGCCGTGATCGGCTCCGAGGCGACGAGCACGGTGCGGGACCCCGGGTCGCGGTAGGCGAGCTCGTACTCGCCCTCGTTGTCCTTTTTGATGTTCTTGTTCTGGCGCTGCTGCTGCGCGGCGGCCGCGAGGGAGGCGGCTGTCGGGGAAGAGGAGGGGTCGCAGCCGGTGGCGGCGGCAGCAACCTCCGCCTCGTCATCGTCGCCGTTGCCGCCGTCCCTCCTCCTCCTGAACGCCGCGCCCTCCGCGTAGTACAGGCTCGCCGGCTCGTCTCTCGGGTCCGAAGAGGACACGTACCGCGTCGCGATCAGCGTGTCCCCGTCCGAGACGGCAAAGTTGAGCAGGCTCGCGCCCCTCACCCCCGCGGCGGCCTGCGCCTCGGCGATGCTGTCCAAGGTCGCCTGCAGCGCCTTCAGTAGCACGGGGGGAGGGTGCGCCCCGTCCATGTCCGGCAGGTGGGACAGGAAGACGGCGAAAGCCACCGAGGAGTCCGAGTGGAAGGACTGGACGGCGTCGTAGGCCTCGTCGCTCAGCGCTGCGACGAGCCGGCGGCGGATGAGGCCGAAGCCGGCGACGACGCCGTTGTGCATCCAGAGGTAGCGGCCGTGGGCGAACGGGTGACAGTTCTGCTCGTTGACCGCCATGCCCGGCATCGCGGCGCGCACGTGGGCGAAGACCAGGGGGGACGCGATCTTTCGGGCGAGGCGGCCGAGGTTCTCGTTGTTCCAGGCCGGGGTGACCGAGGTGAAGACGCACGGCGTCGGGTCGGCACGCGAGGCGTTGGTGGCGTTGGCGCTGCTCCTGGCGGTTGCAGTTGCCGTCGTTCCTATCCCCGCTGCTGCTGGAGAAGCAGCAGCAGCACCAGCAGCGCGGTGACCGTTGGCTGCAGCGGAAGAAGAGGCAGCGCCGCCGTTGCCTTTTCCGCCGTCGCCCTTGTTCGCCTCCGAAGAAGCCCTGCCGCCGTCGCCGCGCGAGGAGTACGAGGAAGGGTAAGAGGGGTACGAGCCGGAGCTCGCTCCCACGTCCCCGGGCGCGCTGTACCACCCTATACCGAAGCCGTCGCCGTTGAGGTTGCCGTAGGCCAGGTGGCAGGCCGCGAGGGCCGCGTCCGCCGCCGTTTTCGGACCACCATGACTGTTTGCCGCCGCTGCCGCCTGCGCTGCCGACGAGGCGGAGGCGGAGTTGCCGAGCCCCGCTCGCTCCCTCGCGTCGTAGCTCTGCCGAATGATGGAGCGGTCGGGCCAGAGCACCACGTCGGCGACGAGCGTCGAGGGGCCCATGTAGGCGAGGAGGCGGCACATCGTTTTTCTATTTTTTTCTTCTGTTTTTCTCCCTTTCTCTGGTCGAAAAAGGAGGAAAAGTTTGGGTCGATAGAGGCCGAAAAAGAAGATTTCTTCCGTCGCCGAATGCAGACTCTTCTCGCCCCGCTCGCTTTCGTTTTTCAGCGCTGAGCCGAGTCGTTCATGCAGACGAGAGGCCGCGTGGCGTGCCCTCGAGGGGAGAAAACGGAAAACAGAGCCTCCGACGCTGCTGGGCGAGCGGTGTCGAGTGAGAGAAGAGAGATGGAGCAAAAAAGAGTCTCACCCTTGCCCTCCTCGATAAATGAAAGAAAGAAAGAAAAAAAACCTCATAAAAAACCAACACCATGGCAGACCGCCCCTCCAAGCGCCAGCGCAAGGAAGACGGCGAAGATGGGAATGCTTCCCCCTCCTCGGGCAGCGAGGCCGAGGAGGCCCCTGGCACCGACACGCGCCGGGCCCTGACCGTGGCGTGGCTTGACCCGGAGAAGGAGGCCGAGTTTGACGGGCGACTCGTCGACGCTGCCGACGACGGCGATGGTGTTTCTGCTCCTGCTGCTCTCCCGCCTGGGGTCGAGACGGCGGCGCGCCCGCTCTTCACCCATCAGCTGTTTGACGACGAGCGTGTGGAGGGCTACGAAGGTAGTAACATGGTTGCAATTCTCGTGGAGCAGAGAGAGAGGGAGAGAGAGCGAGAAAGAGAGAGCATTTTCAACGCCTCTGATGCCATCGATTTGGTTCGCTTTTTCAAAAAAAACTCAACCTCGACCTCGACCTCCCCTTTTCCCTGTCCTCGTTCCACTTTCATTCACCCAAGGCCTGCACATGACCCTGGCCGTCTCCCGCCGCTCCCTGCTCTCCCACGCCTCGGCAGCCTGGTCCTCCAAGGAAGCGGGAAGCAAAGACGTGCTCGGCGCCCTGGAGGCGGCCGCGGCGGTCGGGACCTGCACTGTCTCGAGCGCGCCGGGGCCCGGCGGGCCCGTCGCCGCCGCCGCGCTCGCGGCGTTCCGGAGGAGGCTCGCCGGGGAGCCGCGGGACCTGCCCTGGGAGGAGCTCGCCTCTGCCGCGGCCGCGGCCAAGGCCGCAGCGGGCGAGGAAAGAGGAGGGGCGGCGGCGGCGGCGGCGGCGGCGGCTCCGTCCTCTTCTTCCGGTCCGCCCCCGCCCCTGGCGACCCACCGCGCGAAAGGCCGTTCCTTCTCGATCTACCTCGCCAAGCTCTCGACGGCCGGCCCCAGGCTCCGGGCCATCCACGCCCGCCTCTCTTCCCTCTTGACCCTGTATATCGACGCCGCCTCGCCGATCGACGCCGGGGACGGCGGCTGGGACATGCTGCTGGCTGTCGAGGACGGCGACAAAAAGGCGATCGCAGGGATGGCGACGCTGTTCTCGATGTACGGGTTTCCGGACCGGACCCGCCTGCGCGTCTGCCAGGTGAGCGTGCTGCCCCCCTGCCAGAAGCTGGGCCTGGGGATGGCGCTAGCGGAGGCGGCGTTCAGGGTGGCGGACGAGAGGAAGTGCCTGGACGTGACGGTGAGGTTTCCCCCTTTTTTCCTTTTTTTCGTTTTCGGGTCTTTTTTTCGTCCGTGCTTCTCTCTCGCTTCTTTCGACTCACCCCGAAAGAAAAGAAACTCGACCCTCCCCGCCAAAAAAAATCCAGTTCGAGGACCCCACCGACGAGATGCAGGGAATGCGGGAGCGCATCGAGGCCAAGAGGGCCGCCGCTCTGCCGTGGCTGTGCTCCCTCGCGGACAAGGCCGCGGAGGCCGCGAAGAAGGGAGCGGCAGCCGCGAAGAAGGGAGCGGCGGCGGCAGCGTGCGCGGCGGGGAAAGGAAAGACGGCCGCGTCGGCATCAGCAGCCGCTGCTTCCTCCTCCCCTTCTGAGCGACACCACGCCACGATGCTCTCTCCGGCCGACGCCGCCCGCGCCCGCGACGAGCTCCGCATCTCGAGGCAGCAGGTGCCCCTGGCCTTCGAGGCGCTGCTGGCACTGCGGCTCGGCCTCGACTCGCCGGAGGTCAAGGAGGCGGTGCGGGCGCGGCTAGCGGCCTCCGTGGCGGCGGCGATGAGCGACGCGGCGAGCAAGAGGGTGTTTGACGCGCCCAGGCCCAACCCTCTGGCGGCGGCGATGGCGGCCGCGGCCGCGGGAGGCAGCGCCGCGGGTAAGAGTTTTTCCTTTTCTCTTCCCCGAGAAGCTGAAGGAAAAAAACTCAGAAAATCCAACGGCAAAAACTCACCCTCTCTTCCTTTTCCTTTTTTCTTGAAAAAAAAAACACTCGAAACCGCTCTCTCCAGGAGCGGGATCCTCCAACGCCGGGGCCGACGAGGGCGCCGTCTCGGGCTTTGTGATGTGCCGAGTGACCCCCGCCGAGGCCGAGCGCGCCGCGGCCGCGGGCGTCGCCGCTCCAAACGTCGCCCCCGAGGAGGAAGGGGCCGCCGAGAAGAACGCGGCCGCGATCGAGCGGGCCACCGTGGAGAGGCTGGAGCTGATGGCCCCCGTGGTCGCTGGGCTGAGGGCCGCTTCGTGAGTTTAAGGGCTTGAAAGAGAGAGCGGGAGAGGTGCGGGGAGAAAGAGAGAACAAAGAGAGGCGGGTTGATTTTTTGCACAATGAAGAAAATGAAAACATTTTATTAGTTTATTTCTTGTCTCTCATCCACTCTCATTTCTCTCTAAGAGAGCTTGATGTGCTCCGCAGCAGCAGCGGAAGCGCCGCTGCTGCTGGCGCGGCGCGGGCGAGAAGTTCCAGAAGAAGAAGCGAAAGCCTTTGTCCCACCACTCCTCGTCATCGAGAGGCTCGCCCTCGAAACGGCAAACCAGAGTCCCCGCAACAGAAGCAGAGGAACGCCCACGGCCACCGCGAGGAGCACCGCGCCGGCGTCGAGGCAGTGCCTGGCAACCCACGGCAGGCCCGAGCTCGGCATCCTCCATCCCGGGTCGGGGAGGAGGGGAGGAGGAGAAGAAGAGGAGGCAGAGGAAGGAGAGGAACCGACCTCCTCAAAGGCGCCCGAGGCGACGGCGACGCGCTCTATCGCCGCCGCGACGACCGCCGCCGCGGGCGCCCTGCCGGCCCGCATCCTCACCGCCGCGGCCCTCGCGGCGCGAGCGAACCCGCCTCCTTCGTCGGCGAGCACCCTGGACACGGCCACCGCGAGCTCCCCGGGCGACGCCCCCCGGCGCAGCCCCACGCCGAGGCCCCTGTGCTCCACCTTGGCCGCGTTGTCGGGCTGCTCCGCCCCCTGGGGGAGCGCGACGACGGGGACGCCGTGGTACGCTGCCTCCGACAAACTTGAGATACCTCCGTGGGTGACGTAGAGGGAGACGGCACCGGGCGTGCCGAGGAGGTCGTTCTGAGGGGCCCAGCGCGCGACGCGGAGCCTCTCGGGGCCGCGGCGGCGCCGCTGGGGGGGCTCGCCTCCCGTTCCCGTTCCCGTTCCCGTTCCCGCGGAATTGAGCTCCTCGCGCAGCTCCCGCTCGGCCTCTGCGGGGAGGTCCCTCTCGCTCAGCTTGATCAGGATGCGCGCCTCGGGGGCGGCCCTGTCCAGCGCCCGGACGATGTCCTTCGAGCTCTCCGGGCTGAGCACAAACGTCGCGCCGAGGGCGGCGTAGACGACCTTCTCGCCCGCGGCCTTGGCGCCCGCGATCCACGCCGCGAGGTCTGCCGGCAGGGCCTTGGCCGGGCCCGGCATGACGGGGCCCGCCACCAGCGTCGCCGGGGGCATCGGCCGGGGCCAGTCTATCGCCCAGTCGCCCTGAAATACTAACAAAGCGTCCCGCTGCCTCGCGGCACGGATTTGCTGCTCGCTGCTCCTCCCGTCGCCGCGGAAGGGCACGCCGTGCCTCTTGTGCAGGCCCTGGACTATCGGCCGCATCCTGAAGAAATCGTGCCCCGAGCTTCCCAGGTAGTTCGCGAGGTTGAGCGAGCGCTGGAGCAGCGAGAAGGGAGGGACGAGCCCGGTGCCAAAGGTCGGCACCGACGCCAGCTGCGCGGGGATGCCCCAGTCCCTGCCGAGGAGGTCGAAGCCCGCGGTGTCAAACATGGGGGTGCTGACGGGCCCGTTGTGGAAGGCGACGCGCGGCGGCGGCGGCGGCGGCCGAACAACGGAGGAGTCTTCTCCTCTCTCTCCTCCTTCCCGAAAGGCTCGCTCGCCAAGGACCGGGAAACAGGCTTCCATCAGGTCGCCGACGAAGACGTCGGGCCTCGACAGCCGCACCGCCTTGAGCAATCGCTCGTTGGCGACCAGCTCGTCACATTCGGCTGCGAGCCCGGCGGCGAAGAGGTGAAAGTTCTGCCACTGGAGGACGTATTTGCCCCGCGAGATCTTCATCAACTCCGGGAGGCGCCGCATCAGCTCCCCCGACGTGTTGTAGTGCACCGTCGTCCACCGGACGTCGTCGTCCGCGAAGTCGGCCTCGGTCGGCTCGCGGCTCACCTCCCCCGGGATCGCTCCCGGCGCCCCGGCCTCGTCCCTCGCCTCGCCCCTCCCGACGTCGATCGAGCGCGCGCGGACGCCTGGGGGGGGCACGTCGAAGTGCGGCCGCATCGCGCTCGAGCACAGCAGCGTCACGCTGCCGCCGCGGGCCACGAGCTCGCGGGCCACGCGCGCGATGACGAACGCGTGCGAGGGGCCGACGGAGAGCGTCGAGACGAGGTACCTCTTGCCGCGGGCGGCCGCGGAGGGCGGCGGGGCGGGGGCCTCGAGGGAGGCGAGGTCGAGGGTGGTCGGGGGAGGGGGGGGCGGCGTGGCTGCCGCTGCTGCCGCTGGCGCGGTGCAGGCGAGGAGGAGGAGGAGGAGGAGGGGGAAGAGGGAAAGCGGAAAGAGGGAAGCGAGCGAGGCGGAGGAGGCCCCTCTTCTCATCGTTCTCATTGGAACGATGAGCCCTCTTCTTCTCCCCGCGGCTATATCTCTTTGTTTTCCGGCGCTTTCGACAGAACTAGATGGACAATGCGAAGGTCCCTGACCGCCTCGCAGGCGGCAGAGCGGCGGCGGAGGCGCCGGGAGGGAGCTATCGAGGTGCGGGCGATTGAGAGCAGTGTCGTTTGTCGTCTTTGTCGCTCTTCAGAGGCAACCGGAGTCGAGACAAATGAAGACACACCGCAAGGCTTCTTTTCAGAAGGAAAACAGCAAACAACAAACCAAATACAATGAGCGCCGCCTTGGCATCGCGCCTCCTGAGGCGCAGCACTGCTCGTGCTGCGCAGCGCTGCTACGCATCTTCTGCTGCAACTGGCCGCGTCGCGATGGTGCAGGGGGCCTCGCGAGGTGAGCAGTTGTCAGCTTGAACTTTTTTCTTTTCTCGATTCTCGCCCATCGATCCAGACGTCCTAGCCTGTCCCTGCGAAACCTTTTTTTTTTTTTTCGCCTTTCCCTCTCTCGCGGACCTCTTCCACAACGCCCCCCCCCCCCCGCTTTAAAACCCGAACAAAATACACAAGGCCTGGGCCTCGAGCTCGCCCGCCAGCTCGTCCTGGGAGGAGGCGGAAGCGGGAGATTTGACGCCGTCATCGCCACCTGCCGCGACCCCTCGTCGGCAACCGCGCTTGCCGCGCTCGCGGCCGAGGCCGAGGCAGCGAAAAGCAGCTCCTCCTCCGCCTCCCCTCTCCCTCGCCTGACGATCCTCCCGCTCGACGTCACGCGCGCCACGACCATCGACGCCGCTGCCGCGGCCCTCCAGAGCTCGCACGGCAGGCTCGACCTCCTGATCAACGCCTCCGGGATCCTCCACGGCGAGGCGGCGGACCCAGAGTCGGGCGTCTCGGAGCGCTTCATGCCGGAGACGGCGCTCGCCCGGATCACCCCGGCGGCGCTCGCGGCCTGCTTCGCGGTCAACGCCGCGGGTCCCATCCTGGTAGCCAGGGCCTTCGTGCCTTTACTGATCGCCGGAGGGAAGGCGGAAGAGGCCAAGGCCAAGGAGGCGGGGCAGGCTCCGGCATCGTCATTGCCGTCGGTGCTCGCGTCGATCTCCGCGCGCGTGGGCAGCGTCTCAGACAACGCCACGGGGGGCTGGTACTCTTACCGCGCCTCCAAGACCGCCCTCAACCAGCTCAACAAGACGCTAAGCGTGGAACTGGCTCGCAAGAGGGCTCCCGTCTCGGCGATTCTCTTGCACCCAGGGACGTGCGACACCGACCTCTCAAAGCCGTTCCAGCGCAACGTTCCGGAAGGGAAGTTGTTCAGCAGGGAGCGCGGGGCGAAGCAGCTGTTGGAGATTGTGGGCAGGGCCACGAGGGAGGACAGCGGGAAGTTTTTCGCGTGGGACGGGCAGGAGGTGCCTTGGTAGCAAATTGTTGAAGAGAAGAGAGAAGAAAAAGGAAGGAGTTATGGACTTCGGTTTTTTCTCTCGTTGCAATAAAAAAGGAAAAATTTGTTCAAAGAAAAGATTTCAGAGCCGGCATTCAAATGCTTTCTACTTTTTTCGTCTTCTCGAAATGAAGGTTTCCCCGAGCAAAAGAAAACGGAAAAGAAAAGGAAAAGGAAAAGGAAACGGCAAACCCTTCAAGAAGCGAGGCCCAGAACCGGCGAGGCGCCGCCGCCGCCGTCGTCGCCCTCGACCCTCTTTTCGCTGCTCCCGCCGCCTCCCCCCTTTCTCTTCGCCGTCGCGACGCACTGCGCCAGCAGCGTCCCGTTCAGCACCGCCTGCACCATCGCTCCGACGAGGTTGAGGAAATCTCCAGTCAAAACCACAGTCGTGAAGACGCGCGCGAAGTTCCCGGCGAGGTTGAGCGCCGACGTCGCGCCGCTCAGCTGCCCCGAGTCTCCCCTCTTCGCGTTCAAGACGATCTGCGGCAGCCTCCCTCCCAGGGCGACGATGAAGATGGTCGAGGCCTGCAACGCCGTGAGCAGCTCCATCGAGACTCCCGGGAAGACCCAGACGCTGCCTCCCAGCATGCACCAGAGCAAGAGGCAGTAACCGGCGGCGGCGGCGACGGCCCGCTTTCCGAGGACGCCGCGGAAGAACAGCAAGAGGGAGACGAGGATCACGTCCTGGGCCCAGCACGAGAGGAGCTCGCCGTAGGTCGAGAGCGGGTAGCCGAGCCTGTCGTGTTGTTGTGTAAGGTTGGGAAGTTCAAGGTGAGAAAGAGAGAGCGAGAGAAAGAGAGAGAGAGAATCGAGAGACAAAAGATTAAAAAAGTCTCTTCACCTCCAGTTGTAGGCGAACGTGATAGAGTAAGCGAGCAGCTCCGCCCCGTTCGCGGCCAGCGAGAGGCCTTCGACGGACTTGTTCTGGACGATCTTGATGATCTGAGGGACGGAGCGGACGCACGAGCCCAAAAGCACGCAGTAGCCCTGGAATTTGAGAATTTTGAGTTTCAAAAAAAAAAAACATCTCTCGAGAAAGAGGTCGAGGGTGAGTCTTTGTTTTCTTTCCTCTGTTGTCTCTCGCTGGCGCTTTCACGAGAAGAAAACAAGAAAAAATCAAATAATACTCACGATGATCGTCGCCAGGATCTGGGTGAGAGTCTGGCCCGCGACGGGGCCGGCGATGGCGGTGGCCGCGGAAGTCGAAACCGCGCCCCTTCCTTCTCTCGTTGTTGTCCTCCTCCTTCGCCGGGCTGCTGCCGGAGTGGGCGACCTCTGAGAAGCAGCAGCAGCAGCGGCGGCGACTGCTCCTGCTCTGCTCGCAGACAAAGACAGAAATGAAGGGAGGAGCCTGCAGCGGCGGAGGGTGGCAGCAGCTGAGACAGCGACGACGCCTGCCCGGGTTCCTCCGCGGCCGCTGCTGCCGGCGAGGAAGGCAACGCCTTTGCTGCCGCTCGAGCTGTTTTTTTTGTTTCGATGGGATCGATTGCTTTTTTTTATCGAGTTTCTTTTTCTTCTCCTCGTGAGAGGCTAGGTGCGATTTCTTCCTCTTGATCGATACTCTCTCTCGGTCTCGCGATGAAACCTTGTCAAGGGCGCTGGAGGCAATTCGGGAGATCACAGGAGAAGCGAAGAAAGAAGCGAAACGCTTTGGCTGTTTTTTTACTAGATCGAGCGGCCGAGAACAAAAGAGGCGATTGACCGAAAAGGCACGACCTTTCTCTTCCTCTGCCTCGCTCTGACGTGGACCTATTTTCGTGTTACGAACGCACCTGGTGAGAGTAATCATTGTGTTCTGCCTCGATAAGGAGAAGCAGCTCCGGACAGAGAAGCGAGCTCCAAAATTCAACGCCGAAACTTTCGGCACAGAAAAACTGAGAACGAGTTTTTTTTTTTTTTTTTTGCAATGAACGGAAAAACTTCAGACTCTTCAAAACGCCAGCACCGACCTGCACGCCAGAGAAACCGAGTTCTCCCCCCCGCGCCTCGCGAACACCACCCCGGGCACCAGCGTCAAGACGCTGCCTGCTCCGCTTCCCCCATCGTCGTGCTCCAGCGGGAGCACCAGCGAGGCCTCCGCGGTGATCGAGGACCGCTTCCCCTTTCTCCGCCTCTCGGCCGGCGGCGACTCGCCCGCAACCGCCAGGATCCAGCCCGGCTGCTTCTGCTTCTTTCCGCCGCTACCGCTGCTCGGCCGCGAGGCCAGGGAAGCTCCCCAGCCCCTCGACGCGGAGGGGAAAGAAGAAGAAGAAGAGGAAGCGGCAGAGGCAGCGGCAGCAGTACGAGTACCGGGACTCAAGCTAGATTTCGCAAGCTTCTCGACCCGGGCGCACGCCCAGGCCGATGCCGTGACATCGCCGCTCTCGCCCAGCGCTGCCGCGGCCATGGCCCCCAGCGTCGCCGCCGCAGCGGCGGCGGAGGAGCCGCTCCCGCCGTTTCTGATTCCACCGCCGTAGATGAGGTCTTCTTCCTCTTCTGTGTCGCCGTCGTCCCCGAAGGACGACGAGGCCGAGGCCGAGGCCGGGGGCGAGGGGCTGCCGGCGCGCTCCCACGCGTCCGCCGGCGACGGCGCCCTCCTCCTCTCGCCGCAGCTCCTCCTCCCTCGCCCCCCCCCGCCGCGGGGCCTCTCGAGGACGGCGACGACGCCCGCGCTCACGGAATCGCTCAGGGGCCCATCGAGCTGGATCAGCGTGGAGGTCTTTCCTCCGGAATGAGAGGGGCTAGAGCAGGAGCGAGACGGCTGGTGGAACGCCGCGGCAGAGACGCCCGCGCCGCCGCGCCAGCGGTGCCTCCAGCCGACGGCGGCGGCGGCGGGGCCGCTCCCTCCTCCAGCTCCGTCGCCTCCTCCGAGCCTCGAGTGCGGGGAACTCCCGTCACGGGCCGCATGGGTCAGCCCGGCGCCGGCGACGGGGTTGAGCGTCGGCGCAACGTCGCAGCCGCGGCCCCCGAGCGGCGAGAGCAGCAGCCGCGAGCGGCGGCCGAGCGACAGCGAGTAGAGCAGCTTGGAGAGCGCCGGAGCCGCCATCGCGGAGGAGAGGCCGCGCGGCTCCCCCACGGCCCCTGCCGCGACCGCGGGGAGGGGAGAGGAGGCGTCGAGCTGTGCCAGCCACGAGTCCCTCCCGCCCCTCGCGGTCCCGTGGAGGCAGGCTCGGACCCTCGCCCGCGGCGCAGCTGCGGTCGGGAAGCTCGAGGAGGAGGAGGGGGCCGCGGCGCTGGCGCCGGCGTCGACTACGACCTCCCCCTCGAGGGAGGAGGCGCCGCCGCCGCCGCCCGCTGCCAGAAGAGCCGCTCCCGCCGGGGCCGCCCTCCTCGCGGAGGAGCCCCCGGCGCGGCGCCGCATGGCCCCCAGGGGAGCGAAGCGCGAGGCAGCCTCCGCGTTCCGGAGGAGGCGCGCCCCCGTCGAGAGGCGGCCGGGGGAGGAGGGCGCCGCGTCTGCCCCTCTGCCCCCGTTTTCGTCGCCCCCGTCCTCGGGCTCCAGGGCCTCGAGCCTCTCCCCATGCGCCTGGAGCGTCTCGAAGGTCTCGCGCAGGAGCCTTCGCAGGGCCTGGACGTCGGAGTCATCGGCGGCGGAGAAGGGCGGGATCGGGGGTGGGGACGGAGGAGGCGGCGGGGGAGCGGCAACGGCGGGGGTCGAGGTGAGCGAGGCGAAGAGGGCGCCCTTGCCTCGCTTCCCCTTCCCCTCCGCCCCCTTCTCGGGGCGACTCCGGAGGACCCTCCGGGAGGCGACGAGGGCCAGAAGCAGCGCCGCGGGAACGGCTAGGGAGAGGAGGAGGCCCCGGGGGAGCGGCTCGTTGCCGCCGCCATCGGGGCCCTTGCCGCCGCCACCGCCCCTGCCGCCGCCGCCGCCTCCTCCTCCGCCGCCGCCGCCGCCCTCGTCATCGCCCCCCTCGTCCCCTCCACCTCCCCAGTCCTGCAGGAGCTTGTCTCCGTCGTCGTAGCTGCGTCCCGCTGCATACGCGGAGGGAATCATCAGAGGGAGGAGGGCGACGAGGCCAGGAGGAGGAGGGAGGAGGAGAGGTTGAGGAAGAGGGAGAGGGAAGAGGCGAGATCGACGAATGCTCGTCGCCGTCATCGACGCGCCCGCCCTTGCTGTTGCTCGTGTGTCCCGCGCGCTGCTGGCCGCGAGCGACTGCTGACGAATCACGGCGTGTCGCTGCATCTCGAAGCGCTCCTGGCTGGCGGCGAAGAGGAGAGGAGCGCCGCGAGGAGCGGATTCCTCAAAAGTTCTTCCCTTGAGAGAGTGAGTCTTGGCCGGCACAGAGGCGAAGAGAATCTCGACGCCACTTTTTTCTCGATGAAGAGCGGAAGCCGGCAGTTTCGGCGCAGGTTTGCCGTCGACGCCGACGAGGAAGAGGATGACGACGGCGGCGCCGGTGTGCCTCCTGTCCTCTCTCCTGCAGCCCTCAGAGCGGCAGCAGCCAAGGCCAAGATGCAGCGCGAGCAGCAGCAGCAGCGGTCAGCCCTCTCATTCGGCACCGGCGGCGACGACGACGACGACGAACGCGACGAAGAAGATGACACCGGCGAAGAAGAGGACGCCGGCGCGCTCCTCGCTGCCCCGTCCTCGTTCCGCAAGGCCAGGGGGGGCATGCGCGCCTCCGGGGCGAAGCTCTCTTCGGTCGCGGCCAAGGACGACGCGGACCTTCCCCGGCCGACGACGCTGCGGGCCGCGGCAGGTGCGAGAGCGAGACGTTTTTTTTCTTTCGGTGCTCTCTCTGTTTTTTTCCCCAACCTCCTTCCTCTCACCCCGCCCTCGGCGCCCCCTCCTCTTTTGCTCTCTTCCCCGCGAAACGAAAACAACGACACAGGCGAGTACACCGCCGAGCGACTGAAGGAACTGGCCAGGGCTCAGGCCAGGGCTCCTGCCGCCCTGGCCGCGGACGTGGACAGCGCCGTCGCCGCCGCCGCCGACGAAGATGGCCGCAGCGACGAGGACGAGGAGGAGGAGGAGGAGGAGGAGGAGGTGGAGGAGGGACGGGGACGAGGAGGCGCGATCCCGAGCGCGACGGCGGTCGCCGCCGCCCGGGCGAGGAGGGAGCGCCTCCGGGCGGGCGGCGGCGGCGGCGGCGGCGGCGGCGGCGGCGCGGAGGGCGAAGACTTCATCCCGTTCTCGGAGAAGAAGTCCGCGCCGCACGGGGTCCTGGGAGGCGGCGGCGGCGACGGAGGGGACGAGGACGAGGCCGACGCCTTTGCCCGAGCACAGCTCCGCCGCGGAGCGGCAGCGAAAGCGGCCGCGTCCCCTCCCGCTTCCGCGCCGCACGCGGGCTCCTCTCGGCCTCGTACCACCCACGCGAATAGGACCGCGGACGAGGCCGCCGCGGCCCTGGCCGCGGCCGGAGACAGGGCCCTCTCCCAGCTCGCGGCCGCCCGCGACCGCGCGGCCGCCCGCGCCTCGGCCTCCCGCCGCGCCGCCGAACGCGCCTCTTCCTCCGCCTCCGCCGCCTCTGCCGCCGCTTCAGAGGCCTCGCGGGCCCTCGAGGCCGCTTCCGAGAAATACGGCGACCTCCAAGGGATTCGTCTGTTCGTCGCGGACCTCTGCTCGGCGCTGAGCTCCAAGTCGCCGCTTGTCGAGGAGCTGGAGGAGCACTTGAGTTCTCTCAGGGCCTCGGCCGCCGCGGGCGCCGAGGAGCGGGCGCTGGAGAGGGATGAGGCGGAGTTCGAGCCCGCCGCCGCCGGGGTCGCCGCGGCGCTGGGGGCGCTCTTTCGCGCGGGAGGGGGAGGAGCGGGAAAAGGAGGAGCGGGAGGGGACGATGAGGTCAAAGGGATCGCCGAGGCGGCGGCGGCAGAGGCCGAGAGGGCGCTCCCTCAAGGGCGTCGTCCCCGATCGAAGGGTTCCTCTTCTTCTGCGGTCGAGGCCTCGCTGCTGCGGGCCAGGGCGCGCTCCGAGGCGGCCGGGGCGGCGGAGCCCGCCCTGGGGGACGAGACGACGGACGAAGAGGAAGAGGAGGACGGCGGCGAAGGAGGAGGCGGCGGCGTCGGCGACGACGACGCATCTCCCTCCTCCTCCGGCCTCCTCCACCGCTTCGCCCGCAAGCGTGCCGAGCTCCTCCGCGTCGCCTCCACCACCTTCGCCGATGCCGACGAGCCCTTCGCCTCGCTCGGCGCCGTCGCAGGGCGTCTCCGAGACTGGCAGCGCAGGCAGCCGGCGAGCTTCCGGGCGGCCTACGCCGCGACCGCCGCGCCGGCGCTCTTCGCGCCGTTCGTCCGCCTCGAGCTGCTCGCGTGGGAGCCCCTGTCGACGTTCGCCGCGAGGCAGAGGAAGGAGGAGGAGGGCAGCAACGAGGCGGCCGAAGGAGAGGGAGGAGGAGGACGAGGAGAAGGGAACGGAGGAAAGGGAGGGAGCTTCAGGGAGCACGAGTGGCTGCGGACGCTCTCTGCGGCGTTCCCGCCGCGCCTCAGCTCCCCCCCCCCCAGTGCCTCCTCCCCCTCCTCCCCCCCCTCGAGGGAGCGGGACGAGGGGCCCGACGGCGGCGGCGGCGGCGCGGCCTCGGCCTCGGTCGTGCCCAAGCTCGTCTCGGACCTCGTGCTGCCGCTGGCCGCCGAGGCGCTCGTGGGGCCCTCCGCGGGCTGGCGGCCGTCGAGGTCGGCCAGGGGGTCGGCCGCGGCCGCGGCGCTCCTGCGCGACCTCGCCCCGTTCTTCCCGCCGCCCGCCCCCTCCTCCCCCCGCCCCTCCCCCTCGGAGGGGCGGCGCCGCTTCGAGGCCCTGGCCTCCTCGGCCGCGGCGAGGATCCTCGAGGCCGCGAGCCGGGAGGGGCCCGCCGTGGTCCCGCCCTGGCCCCCGCAGGCGGCGGCCAGGTGCGCGAGGGCGGCGGCGCTGCTCGCGCGGCGCTTCGGCCGCGGGCTGCGGCTGCTGCGGGGCGTCGCCGCCTTCGCCTCCGTCTCCGAGGAGGAGGAGGGGGGGCAGGGGGGGAACGGGGGCGGGCCCCGCCTGTCCGCCCTGCTCCCGCGGGAGGCGCTGAGGGAGGCGGCCTTCTCCGGCGTCGTCGACAGGCAGCTGCTGCCCTACGTCCGCGCGGCGTTCTTCGCGGGGGCCTCGGCCCCCGAGGCCGCGGCCAGGGCGGCGGAGCGCGCCGCGCGCGTCGTCGCGGCGCTGCCGCGCCCGTGGCTGCGTCCCCCGGAGTCTCCCTCGAGCGCTCCTCCGCCTGCCGCCGCGCTCGTCGCGGAGGCCCGCAGGGCGGCCGACGCCCTCCTCGCCCTCCCCTCTGCCGCGGAGGTGAACCGCCACGCGGCGTGGAGGCTCGCGGAGGCGCTGGACGCCCTCGAGGGGGACGGCGGCGGCGGGGAGGGAGAGGGAGGGAGGGCCGGGAGGCTCCGCGCCCTCGTCGCGTCCTCTTCGGGGTCCTCGAGAGCAACAGCGGGAGAAGAGATGGAGCTCGGGTGAAGCACGCGAGCAAAAAGTGTCCGCCCCCCTTCCCCTTGTAAAATATCCCACCTTTTGAAAAAAAGAGAACATTGAGTGCTTGGAGTGGCAGTTTTACAGATAGAGCGGGGGGGGGAGGGGCGGGGAAGAAGTTTTCGTTTGGCGAGCAAAGCACAGAGAGACGCTCCCCTTCTCCTCTCTACCACGAGCTCCCGGGCCCCCCGCCGCCAGCGCTCCCCCCTCCCCCGAACCCGCCGACGGCCCCGAACCGCGCCCCCTCCTGTCGCCTCCTGCCCGCGGTCCTGCCGCCCTCCGCCAGCTGCGCCCTGCGGGCGCCCTCCCACGACGACAGCGGCGCGCCGCGTCGGGCCTGGCCGAGCCACTCCGAGAGCACCTCGGCGGTGACGACGGCGGGGTAGAGCCTGTGCAGCGACCCCAGGCGGAAGGCGAGCTCGTCGCGGTAGCTCGGGCGGGGGCGGGAGGGGGAGGAGGGGGGAGAAGCGGCGGGGGCCGCCCCCGCCGCGGCGGCCTGCGCGCGGGCGGCGGCCGCGGCGGCCAGCGGCGAGCGGCAGATCGGGCAGGTGTCGTGCCCTCCGTCCGTCCACCTCGCGATGCAGTCGCCGCAGAAGACGTGGCCGCAGTGCATGGTCAGCGGGCGCACGCAGCGGCGGCGGGGGGGAGGGGGGGCGGAGGGAGAGGAGGAAGACGCGGAGCGGAAGAAGCCGGGGAGGAGCGGCGCCGAGGGCGGCGGCGCGTCGCTGGCGTTGCCCCCGCTCCCTCCGAGGACGCCTCCTCCTCCTCCTCCTCCTCTTTCGCCGCCGTCGTCGTCGTCTTCAGCCCCCTCGACGGGTGTGAAGTCCTCCAGGCAGACAGGGCACGAGGGGCTCGCGAAAGGAGAGGGGGCGCTCGCTGCCCCCTCGCCGCCGCCGCCGCTCCTCGCCGCCGCCTCGGCCGCCGCCTGCTCCCTCCGCAGCTTCTCGACCGCCTCGCTCGCGGCCCGCTGCTGCGCGCGCTGCTGCGCCGCGGCCCTCGCAGAGGTCACCACGATCGCGAGCACGACGGCGAAGAAGAAGAGGGTGCTCCAGTCAAAAGAGGAAGATTTGATGCTCGGCGGAGGCGCGCCGGCGAGCGTGAGGCCGACGTCGACGACGATTTGCTTGAGCGCTCCCGCAAAGTCTCCGGCCCTCAAAAGAGGTTTCGCGGCTTCGAGGATTGCGGAGGAGGCCTTTGGAGGAAGCTTCGAGAGGGAGCCTCGGCCCGCGAGGATGTACGACTGTATTTGTTTTCGTTTTTTTTGTGTGTGTGGTGGTGGGGGTGGGGGAGAAAAAGTTGAGTTTTTTTCCCCCTCGGTGTCGGCGTCGAGAATGAAAAAGCAAAAGAAAAACGAAAAACCAACCTGCCGGTCCTCCCTCGAGAGCACGATGACGACGCCGTCGTCGCATCCTGCGTGCCCGACCCCCCAGAGGTCCATTATCCCCGCCGCAAACTCCTCCGCGGCGTCGCTCGCGGAGGAAGAACCCGAGGACGAGAGGTCGAGGCGGCCGAGGGCAGCGAGTGCGACCTGATAACCCGAGTGCTGTCCCGCGCACGCCGACGCCGCGAAGGGCTTTTTCGCCTGCGCAATGTCCCGCAGGATCCCCTCGATCTCGTCCGCGGAGCCCCTGGGGAGGAGGGCGTCAGGGTCGCAGAGCCAGCTGGGCCTTCCCGCGGGCCTGTTGCAGGCTGCCGGGTCGGACGTGGGGTTCGGGTAGTCCTTGCCCGATGGAGCAAAGGGCGAAGAAGAAGAAGAAGTAGAGGTCGACGCTGGAGGAGAAAAGGTGAAGAGATGTTTCGGCGCCGCACTTTCCGTCGTCGTCGCTGGATCCTGGAGTGTTGCTGAGCAGAGGCGTCCGGCACAGCAGAGAGTGACGACGGTGACGGCGAGGAGGAGAGTGAAAGCGAAGCCGTTGCGGCGGAAGGAGAGGCGCGGTGGCATCGCCCCCATCTTTGGCATGGCAAGCAAGCAGCTGCTGAGAAGTGCGCTCTCGACGACGAAAGAATGAAGAGAACAGAAGCGATCGCCTCGGTCTCTTTTTCTTCTCGCTTGCCCATCGAAACCGTTTTCGCCCTTTGCCGGCGAGCGGTCCAGCACTCGGTCTTTGCTGCCGTCTACCTGAGCTCGCGTTTCTCTTCGACAGCTCTCCCCCACCCGAGCGAGAGTGACCTGATGGAGGCGCCGGCCCGGGCGCTGCTCGCAGAAGGAGCGAGTCGGGTTGTTGCGTGGAAGAAAACTCCGACCTCTTCTTCGAGCGCAACGGTCCTCTTCTCGTCCTTCTCGCCGCCTCCCACGGACGACGAGCTCTCTTCGCTCGAGAGGCTGTTCGAGGACCGGGAGGCGGCGATCAGATCCGGGATGGTGCTCGAGGGGAAGAGGTTCGAGGTGAGGAGAGAAGGACGAGGGAAAAGAACGAAAACCGAAAACCGAAAGAAAAAAAACTCGGGGGAAGAAAGAGAACTTGTCTTGCCCATTTTTTTCAAAGCCCAACCCGAAACAAAACGACCTCAAAAACCAGGTCCACCGCCACCACCCCCCTCTGGTATACGGCCGAGAGATGGGCACTGATCCCGCGCAGGCGGAAGGGGCCGCCGTGTGCCGCTTTGAGGGAGCAGGGAGAGGAGGAGGAGAAGCAGCGAAAGCGGCGGCGGAAGAGGAGGGCGAGGCGGCGGAAGAGGAGGGCGAGGCGGCGGAAGAGGAGGAGCAGAGGGGGGGGGCGACGACGAAGGCCTTCGCCGCGATCTCCTACAGGCTCCCCCACGTTTCGGCGAGGATGGTGCCGCTGCTGCAGGGGTTCTGCCACGAGGTCTTCGGGGGAGGAGGGAGCGAGGAGGAGGGTGGCGCCGTCGGAGGAGGCGCCGCCTGAAGAGGGGGAGGGAGGGAGGGAGTGACGTCTTCTCTCTCTCTTTCCTTCTTTTTCACCCCCCCAGCACGAAGAATCAAAAAAGAATCAAAATTGAAGTAGAATAGCATTGTGACACAAAAAAATAGAACGAATTCTAAAAACGAAAGAGAGAGGGAGAGGCAGCGCGAAGTGGCGGGGAGCGTCGGGCGAAAGAGCACTCGAGATAAAAGAAAAGAGAAAAGAGAGGAAGGAGTTTTGCTCTCTCTCTTACTTTCACGCATCGGCCGTCGAAGCAGAGAGCTCTTCCTCTCTCGCGCATTCACTCGCTTCGTCCGTGCTCTGTTCGACTTTCCCTTTCGCGCACGAAGTCCAAGACGACGCCTCTGACTGCTCCGCGACGCGCCTCGGGCGTTGGACGCCGGTGAAGCGCGGAGAGAAGGGATAAAAAGCAAGAAGAAGGGCTTCTTCAAACGCTTTCACGTTGCTCTTTCTCTACCGCCCCCATCAATCCCTCGACCTCCTCTTTGAGAGAAAGAAAGAGAGAAAAAAAAATGTGGTTCTCGGGCGCCAGCCCGCCGACCGCCAACGCCCCCGCGGCCCGCCAGACGCCGCGCCTGACGCTGGAGGCCGCCCTCGAGCGCTCCTCCAAGACTTTTTCGACGCCCGAGGACGAGGAGGCCGCCGTGGGGGCGCTGCTCGACGCCGAGGGCTGTCTGGCTTCTGCCCGCACCGCCGCTCTGATCCCAGGGAGCATCACCTCCCCGGGGGCGCGCGTCGTCGCGGCGCTGAGCGCGAGGCCCGAGGTCCTGGTCAGGCTCGTGACTGAGCCGCCACCGCCCGGGGCCACGGCGGCGAGGCGGTTCAAGCGGCCGTTCCTGGCGACGGAGCTCGTGGCGAGCGTGCCGGCGGTCGCCGCGGCGGTGGCAAGGAGCGACGGGGCCCTGCGGCTGCTGTTTCCGGACCCGGATCCGGATCTCGCCGAGGAAGAAGAAGAAGAAAAGAAGAAGGAGGAGGAGGAGGGGGAGGAGGAGAGCAGCAGCAGCAGCAGCAGCAGTGGGAGCAGCAGCGACGACGACGGGGGAGAAAAGAAACCGCCGTCGTCCCCCATTCCCGCCCCTGCTCCCGCCGCCTCCGCCGGCGCCACCGCCTTCCAGCTCGGGCGCGCCAGCAGGATAACGCGAATCGTCGACGCGGCCTTCGCCGCCGCGCCGCGGAGGCTGGAGGCGTGGCTGCGCGCCCGGGGCCCGAGGAGGTTCCTGGCGCTGGCGGCCCCACGGGCGCTCGCGTCGCAGGGCGCGGCGGAGACGCTCGCCCGCCTCGTCTGGGCCGGGCCCGAGGGCGCGCCGGGAGCGGCAGCCGGGGGCGACGACGGCGGGCCGGCGGGCGCGGGAGCGGCGGAGCGGGAGCGGGAGCGGGAGGCGCACGCGAGGTGGCTGGCGTCGAGCGGCGTCCTCGGGGCGCTGCTGTCGCTGGCGCTCGCCGACGGAGGAGGAGGAGGGGGAGAACACCCGGCTCCCCCCGCTCCCTCCTCCTGCGCCTCCTCTGTCGACGCCGCCTCTCTGGAGGAGGCAGCGAAGTTCGCGTCGCTGATCGTCGCCGCTGTCGCGCGGACGCCTCCGGAGCTCTGCCCGCTGTCGCTGCCGCTCGCGAGCGGCAGCTCCGTCGCGAGGCTCGTCGCCGCCGCCGCCAGGGGGGCCGGCGCGCCCGCGGCCTCGCCGGAGAGGGAGGCGGCGATGCGGGCCGTCAGCATCCTGATGGCTCTGCTCGGGGGCGCGTTCGGCGGCGAGGAGGAAGAGGAGGACTGGGAGGAGGAGGAGGAGGAGGACGGCAAGGAGGACGGAGGGGAGGCCTCGCCCCGCGGCGTCGGCAAGGTGGAGACCTCGGCGCAAGAGAGCATCTCGGGGAGCTCGGTCGGCGCGGGCGAGGACATGATGACGACGACGGAAGGCGGCGACGACGGCCGCGGCACCGGGGAGAGCGCGGGCCCCGCTGCCCCCGCCGTCGGCGGCGGCGAGATCGAGAGCGGGAGCGGGAGCGGCGCCGCCGCCGCCCCTCGCCCCTCGGCCCTCGACTCGGCCTTCGCCTCCTCCGCGGCCTCCCGCACCGTCCTGGCCCTCATGCCCCACCTGACGACGCTGGTATCGACGCTGGAGCTCCGGGGGGTGGTCCCCGTCGAAGAGGAGGAGGAGAAGGAGGAGCAGGAGAGGGAGAAGGGAAAGGAGGAAGGGAGCGACGGACCAGCACCGGCTCCGGCGGGAGTCGGCGAACACCGCTTCCTCCTCCGGACCTCCTACGGCCGCGCCCTCTCCCCTCCCCTGGGATGCGCCCGCCTCGCGATCGTCGCGGCGCTGTGCTCGTTCCTCAGGGCCGCCAACCGGGTCGAGGCCAGGGCGGCCGCGGCCGCCGCCGCCGAGGGCGCGAGGGGCGACGCCTCGGCCGCGGCGGCATCCACGGCCGCGACCGCGGGGACGGCGACGGCCGCGGCGACCTCCGCGGCCGAGCGCGCCAGATCCAGCCCGGCCACCCCGCTCCGCGCTGCCGCGGTGGCACTCGTGGCGCCGACGCTGCTTCGATTGGTACTGCGGTACCCCTTCAACGCGGCGCTGCACCATCAGATCGGGGCGTTGGTGGCGGCTTCGGTCGACGCCGCGGCGTTCGGCGGGGAGCGGCGCGCCGGGCTGCTGGCCCTCCTGCTCGCCCCTGGGCCCGAAGAGGCGGAGGAGGAGGAGGCGGAGGAGAAGAGGCCCGTGGAGCGGCACAGGCGCGTTTTCCACTGCTGCGGGGACCGGGAGCAGGAGCAGGAGGAGGAGGCGGCAGCGAACGCGGCCGAGGGGAGGGGGAACAAGAGGAAGAAAGCCTCTCGCGAGTTCTCCCCGTCGTCGCTCTTCGCGCGCTTCGCCGGAGGCGGGGGCGACCTCGTGTCGTGGGTCCTGGACGCTCCGATGGAGGTGGAGGCGACCCAGAGCAGGGGATCGAGCAGCGGCGGCGGCTGCGGCGGCGGCAGCGACGGAGGGGGGGGCGAAGAGAGCGAAGGAAGCGCTTCCCGCCTCCGCCGCCGCCGCCGCGGCAACTGGAGGGCGGGCTACACAGGTATGCTCACCAACGTCGCTTCGGCCCTGTGCTCCGCGGCCGAGGCCGGCGTGAGGGTCGCGGTGGAGGCGACGGCGGCGGCGGCGGCCGGGCCCCGTTCCCTTCCTCCTTCCGCCGCCGCCGACCTCGAGGCCGAGAGCGACGGTCCGCCCTCCTCGTCGGCGGCTCCGTCAAAGTCCCTCGCGCAGCGCTGGGCCGAGCTCGTCGCGGGCCCCCTGCAGGAGAGACAGGCGCTGCAGGATCCCGACGCGTGGGAGTGCGGCCGGCCCCCGAGGGCAGGAGGGATGGCAGGGATGGGGTCGCTGATGATGCAGTCCGCCGTCGGGAGCCACGGGGAAGAGGAGGAAAGCGACAGCGACGACGACGAGGGTTTGGCTGCGTCGTCTGCGGCAGGGGAGGGAGGAGATGCAGCCGCTCCTTCCTCTTCCTCGTCGTCGCTGCGAGGGAGGAGGCTGCTGCCCGTGGACTCTTTCGAGGCCCTCGACGCGGCGCTCGCCGCGGCGGAGCTGGCAGCGGGGGTGCCGCCCCGCCGCTCGGCGTCCGATTCCTCGAGCAGCGGCAGCGGCAGCGAGAGCAGCGAGGACGGCGGGGGCAGCGTCGACGGCAGCGGGGAAGGACCCAAGGCGGCGGCGGCGGCGGCGGCGGCGGCGCGGCCCTCCTCCCCCGTCCCGGTCGCCTCGCCTCCCCGCAGCGCGCCTCCGGCGGCCCCCGTGGGCAGCCCCCCTTCGAGCTGGGAGGAGCAGCTCGTCGGAGAAGAGGGAGAAGAAGGAGGGGAAGGCGGGGGGGGGGAGAGGTCGCTCGCCGCCGCGGTCGCCGCTGTCGACCTCGCCAAATAGGGAATTTTCAGCTTTTCGTTTTCTGTGCTGATTCTGTTTTTTTATTTACATCCAACGTGCTCTTCTGTGTGCCTGCGCGCACCGCTGATTAGTAGTGGGGGTAGCGAGAGAGGGAGAGAGAAAACTGTTTCCTCTTTTAGCAAAAAAATGAAATGCAACAACCCCAGAAACAAACATGACATAAAAAACTCAACCTGTGTGTTTCGATTTTTTTGATCAAGAGCGAATGATGAGCGCTCTGAGCTGTCCCGTTCTGCCTTGTAACTTCTGAGCGGACTTAAGCCTTTCGTCGCCGAAACCTGTTCAAAGGGCGGGGAGAGAGAGGGAAAAAAGGGGAAAGAGAGAGACTCTCATTCTCTCTCTTCCCTCTCTCTACTTGTTGTCCCGGCGCGTTTCAGTTAATCCTTCTTTTTCCCCCGTTAAAAGAGGGGGAAAAAGAAGAACGAGGGGGGTAAAAAAAGCTGGACGCTCTCCTCCACGCGTGAAAGATTGCGTTTCCCCCTCCCTCCGAAAGAGAGAGAGAGGAAAAGAAGTCGTTGGATTTTATTTTTGTCCGACTGCCCAGCTCCCCGCTTTCCACGTCGGTTTTCTTTTTCTTTTCGAAATTCTCTCTCTCTCTCTCTCTCTCTCTCTCTCTCTCTCTCTCTCTCTCTCTCTCTCTCTCTCTCTCTCTCTCTCTCTCTCTCTCTCTATCTCTAGCTAGGGAGAGA
>Ga0315289_10000896_pt1 | contig 46034 bp, 39 predicted proteins | sample YL17G11_40_MG_FD_203452 | JGI IMG/M metagenome (GOLD analysis project Ga0315289, IMG submission 203452) | Sediment microbial communities from Yellowstone Lake, YNP, Wyoming, USA - YL17G11_40 | ecosystem: Environmental > Aquatic > Freshwater > Lake > Sediment | place: USA: Wyoming | collected... | reverse complement strand
CTTAGTTCCCGAGAAATAGTCGATGGATGCCGATTCAATGTTTCCCCTATCTCATGGAGTGATTTACCAAGGGCTTTTAAAATACTTATGGTTTCACGTTCCGTTAGGCTTAAATGACTATAATTTTCCCCCATAACACTCAGGATACCTCATATCGAGGTTCTTTCCCAAGTGTTGCACTTGCTTATTGAACTGAGGAGTAGACGACCTGAAAATCACGAAGGGATTTCTCACCTTCCTTGCCCGGTGCCACTCCCCCTTATTGATTTCCCTGGATTGGACAGAGTGGCACCAGCCCCTCCGCATGCTCTTGGCCTCAGTCATTGTGGGTGCCCGGGCAATCCCCGTGCAAGCCGCTGTTTTCTCCAAAACCCATATTCACAGATCACAGAATACCTGGGAGAATAACTTCCTTCGCCTCCTGTGATTGCTCTTGGGAGAGGCTCACATCTCAGCCTGTTTCCTTGCAGATCATGGCTTCCGGCGTGTCAGCTTTCTGAAGCTCCTCAATGAGCACCAAGGACATTCCTTCCTCGTTCGGATTGGGGATAATATCATGGTAGAAACTAGGAAGTGGAAGCGACTCCTCTCGCAATGTGGCTTACAGCCCGGGCATGCCACTGATCTGGGAACGGTACTCCTCCGTAACGATGGAGCCATCACCATTCGTGTGGTCGGCATCTGGGCCAAGGGCCAACGAGAACCATGGTGGCTTACTACCAACCGTGATGATTCCCTTTCCCATCTGGCTTCTTTCTATGACCGCCGCATGGGAATCGAGTAGCAGATCCGGGATACCAAAGGGGCTCGCTTTGGGCTAAAACTGGTCCGCCTTAGGCGGATTAAAACTCCCAAAGCCCTGGTTCACTTCACCCTACTCATTGGCTTGGCCATCTTACTCCTTACTGCAATCGGCCATGCGCTGGTTCTCCATCACCCCTCTATCCGCCTCACCTCCAAAAAGAAAGGCCACCGATTGTCTCTCCTCACTGTAGGCTGCCTCTTCTTCCATTCCTTCCTGAGCAGTCATACCCTCACTATTAAGTTCCTGCTCCAGAATCTCCCTCCCCCAACCATACGATCTTTCCCTTGGATTGATTCTACGTCAAATGAGATAACTCAATAGTGATTGACGGTCAGTCGCATATGTCCTTGACTTATACACTCATCCCGGGATATTCTTAAACTCCTTCAAAGCCGGATTAAAATTGTTCCTCTATTCTTTCTTAGGGCTGAAAAAAAGGCACAAACTTCGAAGAGAGGATTTATGACCAACTGCACCTATTCTGTAATAGCTCCAGTTTATAACGAAGAAAAAAATTTGACCCAATTGTATCGTAGGATAACCGAGGTAATGGAAGGAATCAACACAACCTACGAGATGATCCTGGTAGATGATGGAAGTAGAGATAGTTCCCTCGAAATCATGAAAGATTTTCATCAGAAGGATCATCGGGTAAAAGTTATAAGCTTTTCTAAGAATTTTGGACAGCAGACGGCAATTACTGCCGGGATCAACTTTGCCCAGGGGGAGGCGGCAATTATCTTAGATGCTGATCTCCAGGATCCGCCAGAGCTCATTGGGAAGATGATCGAGAAGTGGAAAGAGGGTTATGAGGTAATTTATGCTGTCAGGAAAAGAAGAAAGGAAAATCTGTTCAAGAGGACAGCATATACCCTCTTTTACCGGATTTTAAAGAGACTCTCAACTATTGATATTCCTCTGGATGCTGGTGATTTTTCTCTGATTGACCGGAAGGTGATCAAGTGCCTGAACTCGCTCCCAGAAAAAAACCGGTTTGTGAGAGGGATAAGAAGCTGGGTAGGATTCAAGCAGATAGGTCTGGAATATGAAAGAGATCAGAGGCATAGCGGGGAGCCTAAATATACCTTTGGAAAATTATTGAAGCTTGCCTCAGACGGGATCTTTTCTTTCTCTTTTGTGCCACTCCGCATTACCCTTTTCGCCGGTCTGGTGCTTTTTACGATCGGGCTTATCAGTCTCCTCTTCACTTTTATAGATGGCATCTTTTCTCTCCATCTCCCTTCCTTAGGTTTCATCTTATTGTCAATAGTCTTGCTTTTAGGAGGTATCCAGTTGATTGGAATAGGGGTTGTGGGTGAATATCTGGGAAGAGTCTATGATGAGGTGAAGGGGAGACCACTATATATAACTAAAGAGTTAATCGGATTTGACCAGAAATAAGCTGAATTGAAGGTAAGTCCTCATACCCAGTTCACTGATTGCGACATAGTCATCAAAGATTCTTGTAAATGGACTCTAATCCAAAGCGCTCTACCATGTGGTAGAGGTGTTCTTCACTCTTGGCCTCTTTTCTCAAGAGCTCGATGGAGTTATACAGTGCCTTGATGACCTTCTCTTCATTACCGATTTTGAAGACTTCTTTTGCGATGTGGTGCCACCTGCCGAAATGACCGCCCACCATGACCCTGTATCCCTGCTTTTCAATCTGCATTGCCCCTTCAGGACATTCAATGGCACATGCCCCACATTGCATGCAGTGTTTTTTAATAATCACAGGTCCATCCTTTTCTATTACAACCGCTCTATCAATGCAGACTTCAACACAGTTACCACATTTCGTGCATTTTTCCGGGTCAAATTTGGGGATAGCCACCCCATGAATACCAAAGTCCTTGACCTCGGCAGCAGTACAGTTATTGGGACAGGCAGAGATGGACACCGTAAATAAGGTGTGGGGCATAAAGGGGACATCAAACTTATCAGCAATCATCTCCGTTACCTTCCACTCCTCAAGCTTCTTCTTTAACTTCTTCCCCAGTTCCACCACATTAATGACTTGACGAGTACAGCCAATGAACCGGGAGTGGCACAGTTCGAACTGGTAGAGGAGAGGACCTTTATTGAGCTCAGTCTGAGGATCAATTGTGTCATCTGAGATCCCCTTTTCCCGAATCTCTTTAAGCCTCTTTGAAAGGGTTTCCCCAAACAGTTCAAAGTAATCATTACGGGTCTGAATGACCTCAGTCATGGATACTTTCCCTTTCTTTTCCTTTCGGGCCAGTTTCTCTGCATACAGGATAGTCATGTTCTTCATGATCTCAGGAACTGGTATATTATCTACCACTTCTTTTGCGTCTTTTTCCCACTCCATAAAAACCTCCTTACTCCATGTCTATGTTATCCATAACGATATTATATACTCCATCAAATATTGCAATAAAGAACTCTAAAAGAGTCGAAGAAATGTTTCTGAGCAACGAAAAGCCCGTTTTTTAAGAAACCTCCAATAATTTCTTTTGACAATTACTACGAAAAACTCTATTAGGAAGTTAATCCAACCATTGAGCATTCCAAGGAGGGGAAATATGTGTGAAGAGTTCAAAGAGTACAAGGTATTTGTGGAGATCACCGAGGTAAAGGGATACTGCCACTATAAACACCGGGTAGGTCAGAAGTTTGAGGTATCCTTAAATGATACCGGGGGAATGTGCGGTGCTTTCTACGCAGCTAATTTGCACTGGATCACTACCTTCCAGTTCGGAGGAAATGTCTTTTTTTCTATGTTCGCCGGGATGGACAAGGATTCCTACCCTCTCCACTGCCCTGACGTGGCCAACATGGTCACTGCACGCATGACCCGCGAATATAAAAAGACCTGGGATGATGCGGAAATTCAGCGGGTAGTTGAAGAGGCGACGAAGGAGATGGCGAAGGAGTGAGACGGGAGACTTAAGGAGGCCGTCTGGACAATCCCATGGATAAGTGATAATTTTACTTTATAAATCTGAGACAATTTTTTGTTTGTGAGTGCCAAGTAAAGTGTTCAAGGCATACCTGAAGAAAATATCTGAAATTTCCAGCCGCGGCGATGCTACCGAAGAAAGTTACTATTCTGCCCTTGCAGACCTCTTAGAGACCTATGCGGAATCCATTGGCAAAAAGAAGATCCAGATCACAACGCTCCCAAAGAGAACCGAGGCTGGAAATCCTGATTTCAAGGTCTGGCACGGCACGCAGCACCTCCTCTCTCCTTCTCTTTCGAACTCAACAGTTTATAGAGGAAGGATAAGGGAAGTAGGCCTGTTTTACAAAGTACCTCTTTAGTTATGAACGGGAATTGTGTATCGAGAATGGATGCGCTTCTACTCCTGTGCGGGTTAGCTTCGCGTTTCAATCTGCTTTATCAAATTACTAAAAATGAAGTCATGTAAGGGTAAAAATAGATACCAGTAGAGTCTCCCCGCGAGACTCGTGGTATAATAATGGGCTACTACTGACAACCTCTTTCTCGCCTCTTCCGGCTGAATGATTAACTCTAGCCAGGCTTTACCGGGTAATCTCATTTCAGAACGTAAAAGAAGTCTCCTATTCTTTATAAGGTCTTCAACTCTCCAGAAATCTATCACATCATTGATCCGTATGATAGAATAGCTCCTTCTTCCGCGAGATAATCCGACACCAAATAACATTCGATCAACTATACCTCTCAATCGCCATAACCAATTATTATGAAACCATCCTTCTTTCCCCCCAACTTTACAAATGGAATTAAAGAGTGAGGACTCATCTTTTTCAGTCACCAGGGAGTAGGAGACAGTATATTGAGGAGCTCCCTTAAGCTCATGGAGCTTCAAAGCTAACACGTGAGCAGGAGGATACGCATCAGACCACCTGGTAGACACCCTGTCTTGATCCTCACGGGACATTGCTCTCACTATTGCCTCTCTATAGGTTATGGGTTCAAAGGGTAAATAATTTTTGATTGCGTCGTTTTGACAAATGACCTCATTCATTAACCCTTCCATCAAACACTGAGTTATGGGATTAGGCACGGGGGTGAAGAGACTCGCAAAGTAGGCATAAAACCTAATATTAGAATAGGGCACAGGAATGAAAAATCTTTTCTTGTTCAGCACTGCAGCCAATATAGCCAACATTTTCTGATAGGTCAAAATATCCTTTCCACCAATATCAAAGTATTTTCCTGCTGTATCAGGCATCTCTAAAACTCCCACCAAATATTTAATCACATCAAGAAGGGCAATAGGCTGACACCTCGTACGCGCCCAATGGGGAATTAAAAGGATGGGGAGTCTTCTTATTAAATGCTGAATAATTTCATACGATGCACTGCCTGATCCCACAATGATAGCAGCCCGAAGGAATGTTACCGGAACCTTCCCCCGACTGAGTTCTTCTGCCACTTCCATGCGACTCCGTAAGTGATCAGAAAGGTGGCTTCGAATATCCCCCAAGCCTCCTAAATAAATAATTCTTTTAACTTGATTCTCTTCAGCGGCGTTTCTAAAGTTGACCGCAGCTTGTAAATCCGCAGCAGCAAATTCTCTAGGACCCAGATACAAGGAATGGATCAAATAGTAGGCGGTGTGAATACCTTCGAGTGCCCTTTTCAGGCGGTCTATATCTAACGCATCAGCCACCACAATTTCAGCATCTGGCCAACGTTCTCTCTGTTCTGGCGAAGCTGCTCTCACCATAACCCTCACCTGATACCCTCGGGCTAATAGCTCAGGAGCCAATCGTCCACCGATATAACCTGTGGCACCGGTCAATAAAATTTTACCTAACTGTGGCTGTGGCTTAGTTGGTAAATCGCGGCATAAAAGATCCTTAAATAACTCATCTCTATTTGCACTATTAGACACTGAGTTTTCTCCTTGAAGCATCTCCCAGAGAAGCTTTTTCCCCCTGGTAATCACATTTCCTAACGTTACTTGATTAAGTTCTTAAAACATTCCTTGTTTATCACCTATTAGGAAATCCTTCTTTAATTGCTTCACTCATGAGATCTTCTGCGGAGGTGGTAGCAAAGGTCTGGATCTTGTTGACCAAGTCTGGTCTTTCCTGTGCAATCTTTCCCATGACCTTGTTTAACTCTACACCTATAATTCCAAAAATGGCGTAGGCATTTAAACTTGCAGGCATGGTTTCCTTGATCTGACTAAAGAGATAGTTGATCTCCTCATCTTTAAACAAAAGCGGAAATTCATAGGTTTTAATATAATCCCGGTAGTCATATTGATTACAGAAGGAATCTTTCCACCACCTTAAATAATCCTCTACGCCCTCTTTTCCAATCTTTCCCTCGCTTAATGCCGCGGTCACTACGTTTCCAGCTTTCCATCCGCACATAAGTGAGCCGGTATTTTCTGCTTCCTGACACCAGGCAGTGTCACCGATGAGAAGCACATTATCTTTGTAGGGCTCAACAATGGGTTCCCATAGATTCTCCACTGCCGCAAGTTCCTTGATTTTTTTAGCCTTCTTAAACCATGATTGAAAAAAAACCCCACCCATAAAACGGTTAAAGATCAAATCCGGCTCGATCTTGGGATTCAGGGTTAGACCGATCACCTGATATCCCTCTCTTCCTGCCAGCGGGCAGAGGGCAATAATGAACGGTAATGGTTGTCCATAGTATGAAAAGCTAACCGCATCGGGATCAACCCCTTCTACATCCACCATGGTATAGGTCCTACTTAAAAGCATTCCATAGTATTTTCGATTCTTGTTGAAACCAAGTTTTTGAGCAATCAGGGAGTTTACCCCATCTGCAGCTATCACAAAAGTGCCGGTAAATTCCTGATTTCCAGCAAAGACAGTGACTCTATCATTCATTTTCTCAATTCCATTCACATTGGTATTAGGAAATACCTCCACCCCCAAACGTTCTACCTCCTTGAGAAGCCCTGCTAAGAGGGCAGACTTGTCATGGACCATTGCGATCTTGGCAAGATCACCAACCTCTCTTGCTTTATCACAATCACCGATTCTTATCCGATGGCCTTCGGAGGAATGGCCATAGATAGCGTAGATATTCTTAACTGGCCCATCGTACTTTATCGAAAATCCATTCTTGGGAAAACAGAGCCGACTATCTTTCCTGTTGAATCGCATCCACTCTCCGAAGTAGGGCTCTTTAAACGCCAGCCACAGCATGGCACAGGTTCTCTTGATCTCCGGGATGTTCCTCTTTCTCTCAAGCAAGGCTACATTCAGACCATTCTCCCCCGCAATCTTGGCAGCCATCAGCCCGGCAGGACCAGCTCCTACAACGATTAAATCATACTTTTTAACCATTGATATCCCCTCCATCACACGGCTTCAGTCAACAGTAAACTGAAGTCATGTTTAATGCACTTCTACATTAGTTTTGGACGAAAAAAGGGACAGCCTTTGTGTCCCCATTATCGAAAGATATGAGACGTTAGATGGCTCAACTCACCTCTCACTGCTCACGTCTCACCTATATTCTTTATTCTTCCAGCGGGAACGACACCCCGGGAGAGAGGAAACCCTGGGGGTCAACGATACTCTTGATGAGCTTTGCCGTGGAGAAGTGATCAGGACACTCGGTCCACATCCTTTGATCACGACCAGCACCGAGTGGCGCCATTCCAATTTTATTGATCAGGTTGTCAAACTGTGCCTTGATGGCTCCGACTATAGGGAGAAATTCTCTCCGGGTAAAATCGACCACGAAGATAACCTCTCCTGCACCATTGGAATGACCTCCCATGGCAAGGTAGGTCTGTCCGCAGCTCGCATAGAGCCTGACTTTGGGATGGGGGTGATTGAGGAATTCTGGATTTTCTTTACAGGCATTCTGGTAAATCTTCATTCCTTGATCCATGTACTCAGCCAATTTTTCAAGCGAGTCAAAGACACCACCTGAGATAAAGATACCCCCTGCATCAGATTTTCCATTCAATGTGCTGGCGATCTTTGGACTGTTGCACTGCTGCCAGCCAGCTGCATTTGCCTCATGACCATCTAAGACGGCGACCATCCACTCAGGCATTACGATACCACCGTATTTTTCGAGGATACGGACACAGGCACGGCGTTCAAAGGCAACCTTGGCATCCGATCCGCGAAATGCCATGCCGATCAAGTTAACATCCTGAGTTGCCATAATGAAGTGCGCCCCCTCCTGCCAGTGCTGGCTTGAGTAGAGGGCTTGAGTCCAGCATCCTGGCCCCATTACTGTGGCACCGCAGGCATACTCTTTCTTCATCACCTCGTACATGGCATTGACTGCAGCATCAAGAGTTGGGAAGGTTACCCAGAGGGATCTGACCTGCTTTGGTGTTGGAAACAGGCGGAATTCCATTTCGGTAACAATGCCGTACCCACCATTGACAAAGAAGGGGAGGAAGGTTAAGGCTGGGCCGGGTCCGTGAGGCCAAGCAGGACTCTTCGGATCAGCCATAGAGCCAGTCCTCAAGATCTTACCATTAGAGAGGACGATCTCCATTCCAGAGACACAGTTAATCCCCATCCCATCCTGGTAGCCAGCCATCTTGTTCTGACCGGTAAACATCTGGTAGGGTACAAACAGCGAAGTTCCGGGACTCCCGCCAAAATAGGGCCTGTATCCAATTGCCATCTGGCGAATGAACTGGCTTACCTGAATACCTGTTGCACCTGGCTGTACACGGACAACCATACGATCCTGATCCACCTCAACCCTCTGCATCCGGTGGAAATCGAGTGTTATAGCGCAATCTGGCTTTCCAGGTATAGAGCCTATCAGAATTACCGTACCGCCACCAATTGCGTAGACGGGGATATTGTTTTTCCTCGCCACATTGATAATTGCTTGTACCTCTTTGACTGAACCGGGGTACACTACAGCCAGTGGATGGGTTTCAGGATAGATTGCACCTTGCCCGAAATAGGTCATGACATCTGACCCGTAGTAGTAACCGGTAAGGGGGTCAGTACGTACCCATTCGCCTCCCACAATCTTCTTGAGTTGGTTTACTCCGGTACTCATCTAAGCCTTCCCCTTATAACCATACGCCTGCGCCATGAGGGATGTAATATCAACAATCTTCATTGCATTCGGCTTAACCAGCTTTAAATTAGCAGTACAGTTAGGACAGGCGGTAAGGACGATCTTTGCACCAGTTGCCTTTGCCTCTTCTAATCGAGTCTTTGCATATCTCCTCGCCAGGGTTGGATTGGCAAGAAGCATACTCCCTCCGGCACCGCAGCAGAGAGAGTTGTAACCAGACCTCCACATTTCTTTGAGAGTAAGTCCCAAGCCACCAATGACCTCACGGGGAGTTCTATATTCCTGAGCATAGCGACCGAGGTGGCAGGGATCTTGATAGGTAACTGCAGGAAACTTGAACTTCCTCACGGGTTTCTTCTTTATCATCTCCGCATAGAGCCGGGTAACAGGAATGAATTCAGCTCCACTCCTGCTGAACCTCTTGAGTACTGAGAGAGACTCGGGGTTATAGCAGATCACCTGCTTTACCTTGTGAGTTTTGAGCCGGGAATCAATCTCCTCAATGCACTTCTCCAGGACACCCTGGTATCCGCCGTTTAACAGGATTGTGTCAATCGGTGGCAGAGGATTCTGGCTAAAATAGCCAACTCGCTTACCGCTCTTTTGCATGAGGAAACCGAGTTCCCTCAGTTTCGTCCTGTTTGTTAGGAGAGAACGGTCAATGAACAGAATGATCCCTGCTTGCTTTCCATCCATCAGATCAGGGAGGCCGTATTCCTTGAGAATAGAGAGCTTGTTGACTGAGGGTATCTTGATCGATTGAGCGGGTCTCTGTAATCCCTTTGGTTTCAGTTCCTGAGGAACAATCCTGCGGAGCTCTTCTAAGATAGAGACAGCAGGTGTATGCCGGTACCCCCGGCTGCACAGATCATCGCAGTACCCACAGAGGGTGCAGGAAAAGAGGCAATTGGCAATTGTCTTATCCCATTGTAGTGCCCCGGTTGCAATACCCCTGGCAGCGTACATGAGTCCTGCTGGCTCGTAAGCCCCAAAGAAGGTCATACCGCATGGACATTGAGTAGAGAAGGCTGGATCAGGTGTGGTATCCTGGATTACTCCTCGGCACGTACCACATCGATTGCAGTGCAGTGCGAGTTTCAGTAGTTCCTCTTTTGTCACGTTATCCTCATTGTTACATGTGAGACGTAAGACGTTTTAAGAAAAAGATTTATTTTTATCATCTCACTTCTCACATCTAACTTCTTACCCTTTTAAGAGTTAAAGCCCCAATTTTCCAGGGTTCATAATATTTTTAGGGTCAACAGCCTTCTTGATAGAGCGTAACAGTCCAAAATTATCTGGGTACCGGTGCGCCACTTGTTTGGCTACCAGTGCCGAAGGTCTCGGGAACATGACCCTAGCCTGCAAAAGTTTTTCACAGACCGCAAGGTACTTTCTCCTGGTCTTGGCTTCCTCGCCGATAGTATAGCGCAGGTCTGGTTGATAGTAGAAACAACCTCCCGCCTGGAGAGGAAGTAAAATGGCACCAGAATTTCGAGGGAAAAGGTCAGCAGACTTCTTTACCTGACTCGCGGTAACGATAGTTACCACTGGAATCCATCCCATCCCTTCCCTTCTGTGAATAGCGGGCCCTCCTGGAGTTCTAATTTCAGTGAGGATCCTCTCACCCGCCTTCTTTGATCCTTGAAGATCAATTCTTAACTCTCCTTTCAATTGTTTAGCCACCGATCCCAGATCCTTTTTCTTGTAAGCAAGCTCATCTGTCTCGAGACCACGGATCACTACAATTACAGTCCAGGGAGGAAGATCAGCAGGTAATTTTTCTGAAAGAAGATCGGAGAGGTATACATTATTGACGGCAAAGATTTCATGGGGTTCTTCTGTGGCAACAAAGGCCTTCAATGCTCCCATTGCCTGATCTATATTCCTACAGGAAAAGAAGAGGACTTCATTTTCAGGCGTGGCTGTTTTTAAGGTAACTGCTGCAGCGGTAATGATTCCCAGGGTCCCTTGAGCTTGGCAGAAGAGGCGGGCCACTTGGGCATAAGAAAGTCCCCACGCATACTTGTCAGGTCTATCTTGTGACATCGCCATCTGTCCAGTGGCGAAGGGTTTACCATCAGCCCTGAACCCCCTCATGGTGAGCATCTCCCAGGGGTGGTACTTTGTCCACCCGAAGAGGGGCATCATCTCGAGGTAGGTGCCCAAGACAGAACCACTCTCCGGTACATCAATGGCTGAAAGTGTCCGGAGGCCTTCTGCTATACAGGCAGCTTCAAGTTGACGGAAGGTTACTCCCGGCTCAATGACTGCATTTCGATTCTTAGGATCAAGGTAAAGAATTCGATTCATCTGAGAGAGATCAACAGAAATGGCATTTTTAACCGAAGGGAGGTGTGTATCCTGCAGATTAGTTCCTGAGCTGACAGAGACTAATGGCGTTCCATCCTGATTGGCTTCATAGATGATCTCCTGTACCTCTTCTGCACTGCTTGGTCTAAGTCTTCTTATGGGTTCACAATCAGAAAAAAAACTGGTCATCTTCCCTTACCACATTCCTGAAGCATCACCATAAAGCTGATTACCAGGGAGCCATTGTGGTGTTCAGATTTCATCTTGATATTCTCCTGGTCATTATTCATTGCAACCAAGATCGGAGGCAACTCTTCAAGGAAGAAGCGGTTAAACTGCTCTCTCTCCATGTGCCATAAGCAGAATGGGTTTTTAGCCTCCCGCCTCTCAACATGGATTGTAGCTCCATCCCAACTCACCACGAAAGGGATTTCATTTTTCACTGCAAGGCAGAGCAAATCCCCTTTCTTAGTAGCTGGGTTACCTGCTACATCCAGGAGACGAAGTCTTTCTTGAAGACCTGGATCAGTCTGTAATGCCTGTTCCCATCTTTTTCGTTGTGCGTCCATTTTGAGAATATTTTTTATCTACTTTACCACAAAATTACTGGGTAATAGTATAAAAAGTTTAAGCGTTCGAACAAGGCTGAAGCTTACCTTTGTCCCGTTGCTCCCTTCCAGCCCAAAAACTTACGGAAATTCTCTCCCATCAGTTTTTGTTTAAACTCAGCACCGAGTGGCAGACAGTTGATGTAGTCAATCATAAATTTATAGATGGGCAAGGTCAAAGGGAAATCGGTGCCGAAAAAGACCTTATTCGGCATCAGGGTTTCAAGAAAGCGGAGGTGTTCTAAATCCCAATAGTACTTCAAGTGCATCAAGGTTGGGTGTGGTATGGTAATATCAGTATAGACGTTTTCAAACTTCATTACATTCCAGAGGGCAATCCTTGGATTGTTCATTACTCCACAATGGAGTTGAAGGATCTTCAAATTGGGAAAGTCCATGGCAACATCATCGAGATACACAGGATCTTGATACTTAGCCCGTGTGCCAGGGAGTTCTTCTACCCCGGTGTGGATCTGGACATGCAATCCGAGTTCCTGACACTTTTCGTAGGCCGGGTAAAGATCTGGATTATTCGGGTAGCCCCCGGTAGGGGGATGGATCTTGATCCCTGGAAATCCGCACTCAAAGGCAGAGAGAACCATCTCCACTGCTGCATTCTTACCATAGCGGGGATGCACACCACCCACAGCAGTGAACCGGCTGGGAAAGGCATCAATAAATTCCTTTTTGACATATTCATTGGGGACGTGCCATTTCCAGCCTTTCTTATTCCCCGGGTAGGGATCGGAGACTGAGTTGATTGCCTGGAGACAGGTAGCTTCTACGCCAGCATTATCTAAGATCTGTACCCACTTCTCCACAGACCAGTCCGGGCACTCCTCAGGGGTATGAATTATTTTAAAAGGCTTAGGGTCTCCTAAAGCGGCCCTAGCTCCCATCAGGGAGCGTGACACTACAGTATCACCACACCAGAAATCCAGACATCCCGGCCTGTCTTTGATCCCCTTCTTCTCAAGCCCAGGATGGGAATGGCTATCAAATACCTTAAAAAGGACCGGTGTAAGGGTTTTTTCTATTGTGCTCTTATCTTCAGACACGACAGTTTTTTCTCCTCCCTTTGCTCTCACTTATTCCTTTGAAACCGGTTTCATTCCGCAGAGCCCCCTCATCTGATTGATAGCATCTATTATAGCCTGAGGGTAGGCCTTGTACTCTTCCTCGGTAAAGACCTGTCTTCCTGCTACATAAAGATTGTAGGGATCCCATGCCTTTCTCAATTTTCTAAACAGCAGATGGGCATTAGGACCGTGCTCAGGAAAGAAAGAGGTCAGAGGTTCGAGAGATACACCAATCCCATTTGCCCCTGGACCACACTTATGAGCAAACAACTGGGTGACACCACAGAAAACTAAGGCATCTGCCCTTTGGAGCATCTGTGGATCCATAGGATCAGGATAGACATCGGTCTCAGACAACCAAAACCTTCCATGAGGGCTAATTGCATAAAGGAAAGGGGTGTCGTCTAACCCACCCCGATCAGTAATGTAGGTCTCACCAAATTTATCAATGGCGAAGCGCAAGCTTTCTCTGGTTATCCATGCCACGTCATCCAGTGAACCTCCCGGGACATTTGAACCTGCATAGGTGAAGCGGTTCATCCTGAATCCAGTCACATGACGGATGCAATCTACATTCCAGGGGGCAAGTGCAGTTAACACATCTGCTTTATAATCCTCAGTTAAGAAGGTTCCTCCTACCTCGGAAATGATGGCCCTTACTACCTTCTCCTCATAATCAATCTGTCTTTCTGAGGTAATCCCAGCGAGGATTACATAAAGGTTGTAGGGAGGAAAGAATTTTTCTTTGACCCTTTTCAGGGTTAATTCCTGCGTTTGAGAACAGTAATAAGAATTATAAACTCCGGTAGCATTCAATCCAATTCCCACCCCAGAATGGGCAATCGCCCTCAGAGCTTTGATCTCAGTCTCATAGTCAGGAAATTCTACCCAGAGGAGTTTATGTCTCTTGGGAGGTGAAACAGTATCATACTTCTGTTCATAGTAGGTGCGAATTGAGGGCCTTCCTGCTGGAGGTTCAGGCATTTCCTTGCCACCCACCCAGGTATGAAGCTTCACCGTCATTTCGGTTACAACTCCTGCGGTCCCGACACTTCCCCTGACCAAGCCAAGTAAATCAGGACCTGGCCCGTACTCCCAGAAATCCTCAACCCCTGATACGCTCGATGAACCGAGCTTCAAGATCTCACCACTGGGTAAGACAACCTTAGCACTGATGATATTCCGGGATATTGTCCCATACTTTAAGTCTGTCTGCCAGACCCCAACAGCCTGCATCTGGGAGGAAAGCTTACACAGGGTGGTGGCAAGAGGACACCCTCCATTCCAGAGCCCTCTCTTCATGGCTTCGGCCTGAAGCTGACCATAATCAGCGTAGGCTTCCAGGGTTGCAGTCATATTCTCTTCGTTGATCTCCAGAACCCGGTTCATCCTGCTCACGTGAATGCAGAGTGTAGGATTTGGGGTGGGTGGGGCATTAATGCTGAACTGACCATTGGTGAAGGGGATGGAATGGACTCTATAGCGATTGCACACCCTGATGATCGCCTGCACCTCTTCGGTTGAGCCGGGAAGGATGATCGCTGCAGGTATTGCTGATGGATCTTTCATATGCTTTCTTAAGTATCCTGTCCGATCCACACAATACTTACTGTAGGTCTCAACCACTGCCCGGTCTTCTGAGATCCATTCCGGTCCTACAATATCTTCTAAGGTCTTATATGCCTCTCTTGGAATCTTCCCTGGTATTACCTTCTTTTTTTCTTCCATTATAATCTCCACAGAGAAATCATTTTTATGAAGTTACTAAATAGGGTTTAAGGAGTCGAGGGTTCGAGGGGTCAAGCGAAAAATATTAAAATCATCCTTATACTCGACTCCTTCAACCCTGTATCGCATTTCACTTGAACCCTTCTTCTATTAACTCAGTGCCTCAATCACCAGATCGGTTAAATCCAGTAGCTTAAGTTTCTCCTTATTCCTCCTGATTGGATCAACAAGGTTCTGCTCGCAGTAAGGGCAGGAGGTAACAAGGGCTTCAGCTCCGGTCTCTTTTGCCTCTTCAATTCTCTCAGTGGCAATAGTGAGAGCCATCTCAGGAAAGGCAGTTCTAACGCCAGCGCCTGCTCCACAACACCAGCCCTGATCCTTAATCCTCTCCATCTCAACCAGCTCCACACCGGGAATTGCTCTGAGGATCTCGCGGGGTTCCTCGTAAATCCCGCAGTGTCTTCCGATGTGGCAGGGGTCATGCCAGGTAACCTTTAAGCGTATCTCCTTTTTGAAGGAGATCTTTCCCTCTCTTAAAAGCTTGCTTAAGTACTCGGAGACATGGTAAACCTCGATCCCTTTCATCTCTGGTACGTGAGGGACCTCGGGAAAGTCATACTTGATCACGTGAAAGCATCCAGCGCAGGAGGTGATAATCTTTTTTATTCCATACTGTTTAAATTGCTCTATATTCCTCTTGACCAACGGGAAAAAGGTGTCACGGTCTCCTAAGCGTATGGCCGGACTCCCGCAACAGATCTCCTGCTCCCCAAGGATTCCCACATCCACCCCTGCCTTCTTCAGCACCTTTACCGTGTTCACCGCTTCATGGGTCAACTCTGGATCAAAGGAAGGGGTACAGCCAGCAAAGAAAAGTACATCTGCTTTCTCTTTGGTTACATCCTTAACCTTAAGCCCCTTGGCCCAATCCTTTCTCTTTGCCCTGGGCTGGAGCCAGGGATTGTCATAATTTTTAATACTTTTGATCAGCTCACGGTGGGCTGGTAGTGGAGCAAGGCCGAGTTCGATCATCCGGTACTTCAGTGCCTCAGCACTTTTAAGAGGTTCCTTCTCCTCAAGCCTCAGGCAGTTCATCTCACAGGCCCCGCAGGAGGTGCAGTGGTATAGGATATCTAAAAGTTCATTTGAATCTTTATAATCAAAGTCTCCTTCAATTAAGGCTCGGGCAATGTGAAACTTACCCATGCCGCTATAGGCATGGAAGCGGTGGATTCGGAACTCCGGGCAGATCTCATTGTACCGTGAGCTCTTCACATTCCATCCCCACTGGTTCATGCACCAGTTATCCCGGGCACATCCCCAGGCCTGGGTCCGGTAATCTTCGAGGGTCCTCTCATAAATCTTTTTCTTCATCGTTCACTCCTAAAAGCAGAGTTTACCAGGGTTTAAAATATTATTAGGGTCAATCTCCTTCTTTACATCCCTTAACTTCTGGGTGTAGTTGGCCGCACGGGAATAGACCATCTCTGCCCAGGGGCCGTAGGGGCGGTCAAAATAGGCGCCGTTGTTCATAAGGAGCTCACTTGCTTCATGCCAGATCTTCTTTACGCTTTCTGTTTCTCTTTCATCCTTTAGATCACAATGGAGGTCCATCTCAAGCTGAATTGCCCTTCCTCTTTCGATAGGAAGGCAATATCCTCCAACCTCTTGGGGAGGATAACCCTCTTGATAGCAATGCCTTAAGAGGAGACTCTCTAAATCCCCTATCCTCATTAAAGGCGACTTAAAGGTGAGATCATGTACCGACCCCTTGAATCTGAACTTCCTTAAAGCGTTGAAGGGTCTCAAGGTTTCGCTAAGGAAAAGTTTATCCAAGGCAACGCAGGAAGGGAGTGTAGTCAAAAGTTCAAGGCCTGATTCTTCGCAGGTCTCTCTTAATGCCTCCTCTTCATAGGCAACCTTTTCTTCAGGGAATCTCGGTAAGCCCTGGAGACAGATGATCATGGTCCAGTGAGGGAGGCTGTCTTGCAAGTCTTTGAATGTTGGTGAGGTCTCAGTATCACAAGGGAAAGAAGTAGGTACGGTCCAGTCTCCATTTAAGAGAGCGGCAAGATTAAAGCTGTTCAAAGCAAAGCACTCCATCCCAATTTCTCTCCTCTGGATTCTCTTCATGGGTTCGATCATCTCTTCAAGACTCTCAAAGGTTAAGAAGAAGACCTTCCTGAAAGTAGGAAGAGGATGGATCGCAATGCCCATTTTGGTAATCACACCTAATGTCCCCTGGGCACTTGTCCAGAGTCGATAGACGACGTTCCGGATTGGGCCAAGCGGGCCGCCTGGTTTACCTCCTGTTGCCCAGTAGCCAGTACGAAAGAGGTCACCTTCAGGCAGGATCATCTCCATGTCCATGATGAGTGAATTTCCATGTTCGAAACTGGCTGACTGGAGTACAGGATCTCTTTCAAGGTAACTGGTAAGGACAGAACGATCAGGAGGAACTCCCCAGGGGATCATGATCCTGAACCCCTTCTTCACCATCTCATCCTGGAGTTTTGAGTAGGTAACGCCTGGTTCAATGATTGCGAACCAATTTTTTTCATCCACTTGGAGAATTTTGTCCATCCTCTTCAGGTTGAGAATGATACCGCCCTGATCCGGGATAGTTGCACCGTGAAGGTTCTTCCCTGAACTCAAGGGAACAACAGGAATTTTATTCTTATTGGCATACCGTATAATCTCCTGCACCTCTTCCACTTTCGCAGGCAGAGCAACAACATCCGGCCTTCTTGCAGAAACGAAGCTCTGATCATGAGAATATTCCTTCAGGGTTTCAGGATCAGCCAAGATATGAGCTGATCCTACAATCCTCTCGAGATCATTTTGGATGGACATCTATTCCTCCTAAACCATAAGAGGTTTAACTACTTCTTTTCTTCCTCCACTGGTATGGGTTGAGGTGGATTAGCTACATTGTTGGGGTCGATGGCCTTCTTGATCCCTGCCATCAACTTGTCATACTTAAAGACAGGTCCAGCCATGGCATGGTAGGCAGCACCGAGTGCTGGGCCAATTCCTCCCTCGATGTTGTTTTTGAGATCTTCCTGCATCATCCCTATGAGCTGACCCATGAGATTGGCCAGATCTTCGGCCTTTTTCTCTACGGGGAAATCAGTCTCGGCAAAGCCAAAATGGGAAAAGTCATAAGAGCCAACCCAGTCAGAATGGTCACAGTCTAAGATAGGAGGGGTAAACTTATCCACCCACCGTGCCCCTTCCTTGCACATGAAGATAGAACTTCCCAGAGTATCGGTGGGCAGCCTCAAGGCCAGGAATGTCCCAGAAGGCCTCATCATGCGTGGACCACTGGTATCCCTAATCCAGTTGTTGGCAGTGGTGGGAACAAACTTATCATACACCTCTTTAGATACCATTTTCCCACCGGTTTCCTCAATGATATCCCTTAAAACCCTCTCTTCATACTCCAACTGTTTAGGAGAGGTAAATCCCCACAGGCACACTGCTACCATGTTCTTACAGTTTTTCTGCCAAAACCCACTCTTCCAGGTTTCCCAATACTCTTCGTTAGATTTTGCCCACCACCAGTTAAGATAGACTGTGGGCCACTTGTGCATTACCCCACCGATCTCTGCTTTCCCTACCTCATACATAGCTTTAATCGCTCCTTCTAAGGTGGGGTAGGTAAAGAGATACCACTTGAAGCGATCTTCAGGCATGATTGATCGGTACTCGGGCAAAACCCCTTCACAGGGAAACTGTTTCGGTCCGGGATAGGGGTGGAGTTTTACCGCCATCTTGGTGACAAAACCCACTCCTCCGAGGCATCCTAAGTATCCCCTGAGCATCCCTCTCAGATCAGGACCTGGGCCCTCACCAGAAAATGGGCCATTTCCAGGGTAGGCAAGAGAACCGGTTCTCAAGATCTCCCCATTAGGTAAGACCCACTCCATGCCCAGAATATTCTTGAAACCAACTCCTATCCTATGTCCAACCCCCCACATTCCCTGAAATGTGTGCCCTGCTAAAGATGAGGACTGAGCCCCTGCCTCAGGAGAACCAATGTAGAGCCCCCTCTGGTTTGCCTCGGAGTGGAGTTGAGCATGAGAGACATATGTTTCGATTACTGCATACATATTTTTCTCATCGATCTCGAGTATCCGGTTCATCCTTTTGGGGTCCATGATCAGGGTTCCTTCCCGATTGGGTGTAGTGCTCACTGACCAAAGGTTGGAACCTACTGGGATAAAAGGTACTTGAAAACGGTTGCAGATCTTAATTACCTGTTGTGCCTCATAGGTATTTTCAGGGAGGGCTACAAATTCGGGAGGTATGGGGTTGAGCACGCCTGGAGGGAGCCAATCACGGGTATAGGCCAGCATGACAGCCTGAGCATCACTTACATTCTCATCACCGATAGCAGATCTTAGTGCCTCTAAAACAATTACATGTCTCTCTCTATCCATCTCCTACCTCCCTTTATAAGCCCGCTTCATTATCGACAGCTTGAACAGGTATCTATGAGCTCCTTTGAAGCTTTGGACCTCTCGAGTAAGGTTTTCAGCTGAAAGTCAGGGGCAAATGAATTTCTCCATCCCTTGCATTTTTGCAATCGTTAAAGGTTTGTTCTCTCTCTTAGAAATAACTTTCGATTTATATCGAGTATTGGACAGAATTGTCAAGTAGTTAAGTGAGATTTTTGGCATTACATACTGAACCGTGAAGGAAATCCAGCCCTGATCGTAGGATTGAGAATTATCTCTAAAGGAAAATCAGTAAATTTCATAAGCTTGGTTACCAGTTGCGGGCGTTCTTGCTGGATTACAGGCATAACCCTTTGCAAGCCCTCACCAAAAAATCGAGGGGTCTTATAGGGATCAAGATTGGTGGGGAGAGGTTCTTTTATTCTGCTGAAGACATAATCAATCTCTTCACTGCTGTAGATTATGGGCATCACCAGATTTCTCAAGAGGACATTGTAGTCCAATCTGTCGATATGGTACTTCTTCCACCAATCTAAGTATCCCTGCACCCTTTCTCTATTCACCTTACCCTCAATCAAGAAAGAAGTAACTGTGTGAGCAGCCTTCCATCCACACATCACTGCCCCAGTCATCTCTGCCTCCTGACACCATCCTGCATCTCCCACCAAAATGACATTTTCTTTGAGGGGGTCTTCTATCGGTGCCCACATATTACCACACACACCAATTCTCTTCAATTTCCTCGCATGTTTAAACCAGGGTGCAAACGCGCTCCTGGTGATAAAATAATCGAAGTAAGCATCGCGATCAGTCATTGGATCTAAATCAGAAATGATCACCACATAGAGGTCTTCACCACGAGCTCGAGGTGTAATAAAGGCGATCTTAGGGGTCCTGCCACTCTCAATGAGTACCTGCACCAGGGCATGAGGGTGTGGAAGGGTAAGTCCTTCCATCTCATATCCTTGGGAGTTCACCGTTCCATAGAATCTCCTTTCCTGGTTGAATCCCAGAACCCGAGCAATGCGGGAGTTTCTCCCATCTGCAGCGATGACGAAAGTCCCCTTGAATATCTTTCCCTCACTGGTTATCACCTCCATCCAGTGTTTTTCCTTCTTAACATTGACCACATTGGTTGCAGGGAAGACATCTACACTGCAGTTCCGGGCCTCAGCGAGCAACCCCTCCAATAGTATTTGTTTATCGTACACCGCGGAGGCCCTTCCTTCCTCACCTTTTTTTATATTCTCAAGGTAATTCCCTAGGTAAACAGGATTCCCGCTGGGGGAATAGAGTTCCCAGGAAAAGAAATCCCTGTGAGGACCAGAGTAATTGATGGAGAAGCCGTGATTGGGAAAACAGAGTCTTCCTTCTCTGGTATTGAGTTTAACCCTCTCTCCCATGTATTTACTGCTCAAGGTAACAATCATCATGCCACAGGCTCGGAGGATCTCCGTAATATTCTCTTTTCTTTCCAGTAAAGCCACAGTGAGGCCATTTTCCCCGGCAGTCTTGGCAGCCATAAGACCTCCTGGACCTGCACCAACCACCACCACATCATATGTTTTATTCATACTTATTTTTATTTCGACTCCTACCGTCTCTCGTTACCGATAGCACCGAGTAACCCTTCTCAACACGGTTCAATCAGCACTGAAGGATAATAACACTTGAAGATGATGCACGGCCATTGGTAGGTATCACGGTAGAGTTGGCGGGCCTTCTCCCTGAATGCCATTTTATTTAGTCCTTTCTCTTCAAGCAGTTCAATTAGGGTGTGGAGAAATTTTGTATCTTTCACCTTCTTGGATTTAAGATTTTCTCTCCCCACAATCTTTACTCCGTAGATCCCCATCTCCTCAAATTCATAAAGCGCACAGGCACCACATGGTCGATCATCAATGTGCAGTCCTGACCAGATATGCTGCCGTTCCCAGGAAATCTTTTCTTTGATAACCGTCTCTACTTCTTCTTCTCCCAGGTTCTCAATGTGCATGGAAATGTTATAGGGGAGCATACAGGCATTCTCATAAGGTCTCTTCTTTCCCTTTTCAGGGATGAAGTCTGCCAGGCCATGCTGGAAGGTACAGAACCCATCAACATTGGCACACCGAGAATTGAGAATGAAGGCCTCAAACTCCATTTCCGGTGTGTTTCTCACGATGGCCCGAATCTCTTTCAAGTCCAGGTGCCTGGGCAGGATAATCCTCTTTACCCCGAGATCCTGATAGAATTTTGCGGTCTCGGAATTGAAGGTTGTACCACCGGTACCGACATGCACATTCACTTTCGGATACCGTTCTTTGAAGGAAAGGAGAAAGGCTACATCTGAGAGAATAAAGGCATCAATCCCTACATCCAGAGCATTATCCACATAGTTGAAAAGGAAGGGATACTGTTTGAAAGTAAAATAGTGTTCATTCAAGGTAACGTGAACTGGCACGCTGAAGGAGTGCGCCACACTCAAAGCCTCCTTGAGTTCGGAAAAGCTATTGAAATGGGGGCTGGTATGGGTGATGGGGTTATCTTCTTCCCTGCGATTGGGAGATGCGACAACTGAGTATCTCTCTCTCCAATCTGGTGTCAGTATTCCACAGTAAAGTTCGTCTGCCCCTGCCTGGACAACCTCCTCTACCTCATCCCTCCTGCTTATAGGCGAGAGAATCTTTACCATGACATTACGAGGGAAAATTTACCTTACAGCACCTGAACCATTTTCTGCAATTCCTCAGGGGATAACACTTCAGGTGTTGTGGCATAAGGCGGATTGGATACATTATTTGGATCAAAGCTCTTCTTGATCTTCTTAACCAGCAAATGGATATTGTAAAACATAGGGCCCAAAAAGTCATAAGCCGGACCTATGAGCGCAGCCACTGCACCTGGGCTCCTCACACCCAATTGTCCCTTTAAGGTCTGGAATAAAACTGCCAGGGCCTCATTTGCTCCTTGGATTGTCTGCTCAGGATAGGTATCGGTGGTCATAATACAGCTGTATCCACCTTCTAAGGGACTTATCCAGCCTCCGTGTATACTTAATGGCTGCAACAGCCCGGCACCGAGTTTGCTCTCACTTTCAAGGTTTGCCCGTTGTTCTCTATTTGCCCGCAAGATCTCTTTAACAATACTATCAATAGAATCTAAGTTAACTGTCCCCTGGTGGAAACAGTCAGAAGGCCGGGCAAGCCTCTGGGCATGTCCTACCCGGATCCATTCATTACCAACAGCCATGACCCAGGCCTGATAAGGTGGATCCTTCTCAGTTAAAAAGACCCCTCCCATCTTATCCACAATGGTTTTCAGCACCTTTTCCTCATACTCAAGTTGCTTAAGAGAGGTGGTCGCAGCAAGACCTATCACGCAGTACCCATGGGGGTAGGTATCTTTCTTAAGCCTCTCAAAAAGTTCCTGTTTGGTGCGGGAAGAATAGGTAATGAGGAACTGTTTGGCCAGATGCTGCACAACAACAGCTATTTCTGCCTTGGCCAGCTCGTAGAAGAAGTCAGCAACCTTTTTTAACGCCCATTCCTCATCTTTGGGATACTGGTGAGGAAAGTCAATCATGTACCAGCGGAATGTATCCTTGGGGAATTCAGACTTCTTATAAATTCCTACGCCTTCCGTTGGGAAGACCGTGGGGCCAGGCCATTGATACAATTTGCAGGATATCTTGGTAGTCATACCTAAACCCCCGGCATGACCAAATTGGGCTCCACGTAACAAACCACGCAAATCTGGACCAGGCCCATCATTCCAGGCATACCCTGCGCCGGGAATGGCTGCGGAACCGCTGTATACTATCTCGCCGTCAGGCAATACCCATTCAAAGGCAAGGAGATTTTGTGCTCCCAGCCCTGAAACCCACGAGTTTGTGTATGCGCCATGCCAACTGTAGTTTGCCAGGACTGATATCTGACTCCCTGCCGGGGGTGTGGGGCAGTAGAGCCCCTTCTTCATCGCCTCTGCCTGCAACTCAGCGAAACAGACATAGGGCTCGACCACCGCATACATATTCTTCTCATCTACCTTGATGATACGGTTCATCCTCTTGGGGTCGATCACCATGCTCCCTCCCCGATTCGGAAAGGCAGCGTTGATCATACCGGTACCTCGAGGGATAAAGGGAAATTGGTAGCGGTTTGCTATTCTGATTACCCCCTGGACCTCTTCCACTGATCCAGGGAGCGCCACACAGGAAGGCCGCATATCAATACCTAATCTCGTCCTCTGGACCACCCCATCTGGTGTCCACTGCACCCGGGAATAGCTCTGACAGACCACCGGATCGTCAGTTACATTTTCTTTTCCCACGATATCCTGTAAAGCCTTATACGCTATCTTGGAGAACGCCATTATTTTTATCCTTTCCTATCTTGACTGATGACTTAAGATCCGAATACTTCCACCCTTTTCTTTCTCCTCACAGATTTAATTTCCCTGGATTGAGCACATGGTTGGGATCGAGAATCTCTTTCATTTTCTTCAGCACAGGAGCCACGTAACCGGTTCGGGAGAAGACCATTTCTGCCCAGGGCCCATAGGGACGATAAAAAAAGGCACCCTGAGTGATTAAGTCCTCGCTCGCCTTTAAGTAAAACTCTTTCACCTTTTCCCTTTCCGCCTCATCCTGAGGGTTGAAGGGCAGAGTGTATTCAACGTGACAGATCCTCGCACGCTGTTTGGGCTGGATGTAGATCCCGATATCGGAATGGGGATAATCGTACTCACCGGCTACCCGGTAGAGCACCGAGGTCAGCTTATCTACGTGGTCCAGTGTGGTCAGGAAGAGGATGTCGGCGGATGATCCTTTATACTGGTCCTTCCAGTAGACCTCTTTGGGCCAGGGCATCTTCAGCATCCCCTTCAGTTTCAGGTCAGCCTCAGCCACATCTTTTAATGAGGATGATGCCTCTATCTGAAAATGGGAGTTAATTTCTTCAAGTGCCTCCTTCTCGTACGCAATCTTCTCTTCAGGGAAATACTGGCCTCCGGACAGGTTAACGATCACCACAAAAGGTGGCAACACATTCTTCAGTCTCTTTATCTCGTCCAGGTCATCTCCCAAGATAGAAGCAAGGTTATGCCGATTCATAACAAAACTTTCGTTACCAATCTCCTTTCTCTGAATGGCATAGAAGGGATTGATCAAATCAGACAGCTTATTGAAGGGGAGAAAATAAATTTGCTCAAGTTTGGGGAGATGAGCTATCTTTACATTCATGACAGTGATGATTCCTAAAGTCCCTGAGGCACCGGTAAGGAACCTCCACCAGTCCAGACCAGGTCCACCAGTTGCAGTAAGGTCCGACCAGCTCTCTTCCGGTGTCTTGGCTGGATCTTCTATGGCCATACCCATGGCACCAGTGCGAAGCAGGTCACCGGTTGGTAATATGAGTTGCATCGTTCTCACCGGTTCATCGAAGTGTACCTTGGGAATAGCCACTGGCTCCTTCTCCAAGACACTTGAAATAACTGATTTATCCTTATGGGGTAAAAGGGGATTCAATGCCTGGAAACCAATCTTCCTCAGCTCTTCCTGGAGTTGACCAAAGGTGACACCGGGTTCGATCAGCACCCATCGGTTCCTTTGATCCACCCTCAAGATCCCTTTCATCCCAGAGAGGTCGAGGATAATACCCCCTTCTTCCGGTATGCCACAGCCATAAAAACTGCAATGAGAACTCCTCGGTACTACCGGTATGAGGTGCTGGTTGGCGATTTTCATCACCTTCTGCACCTCCTTCGTATTCTTTACCTTCACCAAACAGTCAGGCAATTTAGGGACTACAAAGCTCTTGTCCTTGGAGTATTCTTCTAAGATTTCAGGGTTGGTTATTATACTTTCTTTCCCTAATACCTTTATTAGCTCTTTAATTATGTCTTCCCAAGTCTGGATATTGTCATTAGCCATTTACAACTCCCCTTAGTTTAATTAAATTTCTTGTCCTATAATAAAAAAATTCTGAGCCTAATGTCAAACATTATTTGCAAGTAAATCCATATTCGTTTATGATATTTATGCTTTTTGTAAAATCATTTATTTTCCAAATGCTTAGCTGTAAACTGAATACTAAATCCTCTCATTCCTCTATAAAAATCGCCTTCTCAGGACAGCCCTCTCTACAGGTACCACAGAGGTGACAGATCTCCGCTGCTTCCTCAGTTACTTTAGCCTTCTTCTTATCACCCTCTATATCTATCAAGACCCATAGCTCTAAGCCACAGGCTTCAACACATTTTCCGCACCCACGGCACTTTTCTAAGTCTACTATGTGTTTAACCATACGTATTTCCCTGTTTAAAGAGAAGTTTTTACCTCATCAACCTGTTTCTTAAATTCTGCATCATCCTGATACAGCCTCACCATGGCATCGAAGAAGGGAAAGATTGCCATAAGATGGACAGGGAGGTTGGGGTCTTTTATATCACCCTTTATAATTTCTCCTTTTTCCCTGATCTCCATGAGATCGAAACTATTGTCGATTGCGCCACAGAGATCGATCGTCTTCATCTTCAGGCAGGCATGGCAACCCTCCCTTAACCCCTTTTCAAGAGAAATGGTGCCGTCTTTTACCACGAGGGTGATTTCATCTTTATCAAGCTTGATACCAACTTTATGATCTTTAAAATCTGCCATCATCTCCTTTGCAGTCTGATCATTATTGGTGTATTCAATTCCCCTGCTCATGATATCTAATACAGTCATCGGATATCCTCCTTTAGAAAAATATGTGGATCATCCGTTCTGGAATGTCTCCCCCCATAGCCTTACCCAGGGGACCTTTCAGGAGTTCCTGATAATATGTGCGCAGGGTTTTCCTGATTGCTTGCCTCTTCCTTTTGACCTCTTCACGTTTTGTATCACTCACTATAGGATTGGCCTCCTTTAAAAAATCGAGGTAGCTCTTGAGATACTCTGTGTGCGGGGCGAGCGCTGCCAACCGCATCCCTTCTTTATCAATGGGAACCTGAGCAGCCGTATAGATGATTGAGCAGAGAGACCGAATGACATCACTTTCCACAGGACAGATCCCAGGGAGATTGGCATATCTATTCCAGAGCGGCTCCATTGGCTCCAGATATTTCTTACGATATTCCTCATCAATGAGTGAATCTACCGTAGGCATGAGATCTACGAGCAAGCCAATCTCTTTTTCCCTTTCCTCCCATCTGGAGATAAAGAGTGGCAAATCATGCGATTCGTCGGGGATAATCGTGCAGAGAGCATAGTGGAGCTCTTCCTTGATGAAGAAATCACCGAGAGCGATCTTTTCCATCTTCTCAGTGGTATAGAGTTTAAATCCACCATGGGCCTCAGAGGTTTTAAACTCTCCTGCCGCTCCTACATCCTTGCCTCCCCATTCTGTAATCTGCCGTACGTTAATCTGATCAATTAGATCTCTCATTTTCTCCACATAGAGTGCCCATTCTCTGCTTTCTCCCATCGCTTCCCCTCCTCTAAAAAATCAGACTTACAAAAAGGTAACTCTTCTCTTCTCCAAAAATCTTTTTGAGCACTTCGCCGCCAGGGTCCCTATCTCGATAATACTTCTGCATTGTTTTCTTTCTCATTATCATTTCCTGTTTATACTCTGGATCTCTTATCGGTTCTGCTTTTTTTAAGAGGTCAAACCATACCCTTGCGTATTCAACGGTAGCCTCGAGCACCTTGTATCGATCCTCTTTTTCTTCCACCTTTCCATCGAGGCAAAAGGGAGAGAGGGTTTCCCGTGCCCAGGGCCAGGGTCCATATCTTCTCTGAAGAAGGCAGCGACCTTCTATGGTAAGGCCTGGAACAGTGCGATATTTCCTCCAGAGATCTGCCAGAGGAGCCAGATACCTTTCGCGATATTCTTCATGTACAGCAATATCTACCGTAGGCATGAAATCTATGGTAACAGCTAATCGAGGGGCGGTCTCATCCCATTCACATGCGAAAATGGGTAGATCATAGTCATCACTTGCAGTCATGTTGATTGCGCAATATTTTGCCCTCTTCATATAGTGGAGCTCTCCAATGGTGATCTTCTCGATCTTGTCACTACCCTTAATGAAGTAGGGTCTATAGAATCCCGTAGCCATAGGGGTTTTAAAATCCCACGCAGGTCTGGTGTCCCTTCCCTGATATGTTTCTAACGGGACAAGCTCGATGCCTTCAAAAAGCTTATGATGTTCAGAAATTTCTTCAGCAAATCTGACCATATCATTAAAATCAACCCGTGCCATAATCGACTCCTTTCACCGATAAGAAAGATATCTTTCAGCTCTCAGCACATATTCAGCTTACGAGAGACTGACGGAGTAGGATTGCTATATCCTTAACCTTTATATGATTGGTACCATTTCCTCTTGCTTCCCTTAAGATCTGGAGACAGTTGGGGCATGAGGTAATAAGCAACTCAGCACCACAGGATAATGCCTCATTAACCCGCTCTCTCGCAGTGGTAAGGGCATACTCTTCATTTCCTATCCTCACACCGCCGCCTGCACCACAGCACCAGGCATCCATCTGGTTCCTTTCCATCTCTACCAATTCAATACCCGGAATCGATTTGATCACAAGACGAGGCACCTCATAAAGGTTTAAGTATCTCCCCAGGTGACAGGGATCGTGATAGGCTACCTTAGTTTTGTTCTCTTTAAGCTTCAGCCTCTTTTCTTCGATGAGACGATGAAATAATTCTGTGGTGTGAATTACCTGTACATCCAGGGAAGTAACTTCAGGATACCTGATCTTGAACGTAGAGTAACATTCTGGGCATGAGGTTACGATCTGCTCTATACCCAATGTATAAAAAGTAGCACTATTGTCTTTTGCGTAGCGCTCAAAGATTCCAGGATAGCCTAAGGCTAAGGCCAGGTAGCCACAACATTTCTCCTGTTCACCCAGAACTCCCCAATCAACTCCAGCCTCACTGAAAATTTCAGCAGTTGCTATTGGTACATCTTCTAAGAGTGGATTGCAGGAGTATTGACATCCTGGAAAGTAAAGAGTTGAGGCTTTATCTCCCTTGCCTAAATGCTTTACTGGACCTTTAATTTTTCTTAACCAATGAACCCTCTTATCTTTCGGTTGACCTATGATGTTGTCTACACGATTGAGGTTCTCAATGTATACCTTCTGCTCAGGGAGAGGTCCGATACCTTCCTTTACAGCCTTATTCCTTAAGGCCTCGATAACAGGCATTGTCTTGGTTTCAACATATTCCTCACAAATTGTCTGGCAATACCTGCAGAGGGTACAGGCATAGACAGCTTCTACTGCCCTCGGGCTGTATGGAAATTGTTTCCGCATGAGTCCGACTGCGAGATACATCAGCCCGGCAGGATAAAAGGACTCAATCAAGTGGTACGTTCCGGGCGGGCATTGTTTACCAAACCGCATACTCTTAATGCGATCAGCATAGATGACTCGACAGGAGCCACATCTCACACAGTCAAGAGCCTTTTCAAATATCTCATTTTCTTCCATCTTAGACGTGCATCCTCTTTACCAGATCAGGATAGCGAGCGGTTTGGATTCAATGGCATTATCGTTTTAAGGGAGTTAGTCCATACTTGGCTCTCATGCCATTGATAAAATCTACTATCTCTTGAGGGAGTGCCTTAAATTCTTCTTCACTATAGACCTGTCTGCCCGGGGCGTAGATGTTGTTAGGATCAAAGATCTTTCTGATCTTGCGGAAAAAGAGATGGGCATTTGGCCCCTGTTCGGGGAAAGATGAGGTAAGGGGCTCAATCAAGACCCCCATACCGGTTGGGTTAAAGTGCTGCGATACAAAGTCCACGACAGAAGCAAAGGTTAAAACCCGTGCCCTTTTCAACAACTCCACATCAAGGGGATCAGGGTAAACATCAGCTTCTGATAACCAGAAACGGCTTCCTCTTTCTATAGCATAGAGAAAGGGGGTATCATCAATACCCCCCCTATCGGTTATGTACGTTTCGCCAAAGGTATTAATTGTCCTGGTCCATATCTCCTTCGTCTTATACGCTACGTCGTGGAGTGAACCTCCAGGCACGATGGAGCTTCCGTAAAAATGGCGGTTCATACGAAAGCCTGTCACATGCCTGATGCAGTCGAGATTCCAGGGCATGAGGGCATACAAAACTTCTGGTTTATAGGTGTCTGAAAGGAAAGTTCCACCAGTTTCCGCCACAATCTCCTTCAACACCTTTTCCTCGTAACCCATTTGACGCTGAGAGGTAATACCAGAGATAATCACATAGCAGTTATAGGGAGGAAAGAATTTCTCTTTGACCCTTTTTAAGGTCATTTCTTGGGTTTGAGAACAGTAGTAGGCGTTGTAAACACCGGTGGCATTCAAGCCCATACCTATCCCAGATTGAGCAATCTTATGCAATCCATCAATCTCTGAGTCGTAATCGGGAAACTCAATCCAGAAGAGCTTCACTTTTTGGGGAGGGGGTGCAGTATCATACTTTGCCTCACAGTAATCCCGGATAGAAGGACGACCTGCTGGCGGCTCGGGAAGTGCAGCACCACCTGCCCAGGTATGCAATTTAACCGTTATCTCGGTGATAATACCCGCTGTACCGGCACTGCCTCTCACCATACTCATGAGATCGGGTCCAGGGCCGTATTCCCAGAAGATCTCTGTACCGGCCACAGTATCCGAACCGGTCATGAGAATATCACCAGTGGGGAGGACCAACTTTACACTCACAATATTTCGCGTGAGAGTTCCGTATTTCAGGTCTGTCTGCCAGATACCGGCAAATGATGTTTGGGAGGACAACTTGCACAGGGTTGTTGCCAGAGGACTCCCCCCATTCCATAACCCCTTTTTCATGGCCTCTGCCTGCAATTGAGCATAATCTGCAAACGCCTCTAAGGTAGCTGTCATGTTCTCTTCATCAATCTTCAGGACACGATTCATCCTGCTTAAATGAACACATAAGGTAGGATCGGGGGTAGTTGGCCCATTGAAGGCAATCATCCCATTGGTGAAAGGAATGACCTTAACCTTGAAACGGTTGGCGATCCGCATAATGGCCTGAACATCTTCTGTTGATTGGGGCAAGGCAATACAGGCCGGGAGCGTGGTATGATCCCTGAGATGTTTTCTCAATGCCCCGGCAGAATCAACTGAGAAACGACTATAAGTCTCAATGACAGCACGATCTTCAGATACCCACTCAGGTCCCAGAATATTCACGAGTGCATAGAAAACCTCACGGGGAAGCTTGTTCGGGACAACTTTCTTCTTATCTTCTTTTTTGACTTCCATATTTCTTCTTTTACTCTCACTGCTTCATGAGGTTGAACGTCCTGACTAAGGTCAATCGGTAAAGGCAATTCCTGGGTTCATAACGTTGTTAGGATCTAAGGTATTTTTGAGTTTTTTTGCTGTCTCATAAAAGTTTCCTGTCAGGTTGGGAACAAAGGGATCTCTTCCCAATGTCCAGGGACCTGTGCCCATTTTCCAAGGGACAGCTCCCATATTGTGCATACATTGCCAGACTGCGTTACAGTGTTCCGGGTTGGTATGATCATAGGCAAAGATAAATTCAGCAATCACGAAATGGCCCCACTGGTAGGTGTATAGTTGAGGGCCACTCGCTACCGCCCCGAATCCTGGCTCAGGGTAGTTCATATAGGCATCAACCTTGTGGGTTCCCTCAGCACAAAGCCTCACATATTCAGGAACCTGATCCACAGATAAATAGGCCATATTGGTCATAATCATACCCATATGGCGCATAAGCCTTGGACTATTAGACTGGCCCCAACCCTTGATATTCTGTTCATGACCCCGATATACCTCAATCAGTTCCGGAGGGGCAATTCTGCCACCGTTTTCTCTGATGATCCTGTTAGCGAGTTCGCTTTGATATGCAACAGCCCTCCTGGTTCCTTCAACCCCCATGCCTAACATGTACTTTGGGCAAGCCTTTGCCAGCCGGATTCCTTCCTCGCGGGTTTCTGCTGAATAGGCTGCCTGAGTCCATGAGGGCATAACAAACAGTCCTCTCCCGATCTCTCTATGGAGAAGTTTAATTAAACACTTGGTTGCAATTTCGAAATCTTCGTAATAAGCCCAGATACTCTGGCATGTCTCAGGCATGGGGTACAGGCTCCAGGTAATCTTAGTACAGATCCCAAAAGATCCCAAGGCAAAGAATGGCAGATAGGTAAGAGTAGGGCCGGGACCCTGCATCCAGTGATTTACTCCAAAGAGATTGGCACCACCGGAGGTGTTGAAAACTGAGCCGTCCGGAAGTACAATTTCAAGGGAGACGATGTTCTGGATACCCACGCCATATTTTAAACCGGCGAATTTGTTAATGCCCTGAAAGATGTTGGTGGCATTATTGAGAGAACCTCCAGGGGCACCAGTAAAATATGGGCGCCAGGGAATTTTCTCCTTTTCGGTAAGATGCTTAAAATAGCCGGTCAGCGTAGTAACAAACACCCCTGACTCCACGGTGACTGTCAGATTTTCCCTATCAAGCTGTATCCCCTTCATTCGCTTCAAGTCTACGGTAATCCCCCCCGTAACCGGTATTGATCCCCCGAGTAAGGTAACCCCTCCTCCAATTAAGTGAACCGGTACCTGATACTGGTTGGCAATCCTCATGATGTTCTGGACATCAGGGGTAGAACCAGGCATGACAACGATATCCGGACGTCGCTCGGGATAAGCCTTCAATCCATCAGTGATAAGGTCCCTCGAGTAGGGAATAGTATCTACTGGCTCATCTGAGACCCATTCTTTTCCTACGATATCCTGAAGCTTTTTCTTGACTTCCTTTAATCCCATTACTTTGCCCCCTCTACCTTCTTGGTCCCTTCCTCTCCATAGACTGACTGGTGCAAGAGTTCAATCAGGTCAATGAATTTAAGCCTGGAACCAGATCGTTCAAGATAATCGAGAAAATTTTGGGAACAGAAAGGACATACTGTAGTGAGTATCTCAGCACCGGTATCCAGAGCCTCCTCAATACGCCTTTCAGCTGTTGCCTGGGCAAAGTCAATTTTCCCAGTCCTTACTCCACCTCCTCCACCACAACAGAAGGAGTATTCTCTCATGCGATTCATCTCCCTGAACCTCAAACCGGGTATTGCTTTTAAGATTGTCCTCGGTGCATCAAAAATCTTCCCGTGACGCCCGAGATGGCAGGGGTCATGGTAGGTCACTGTCTTTTTTATGGCGTATCTTGGCTTAAGTTTCCCTTCTCTGATAAGATCCGCAAGCATCTCTACACTGTGTTTAACCTGGAATGTGCACCTGCCCATTTGCGAGTAGAGATTCTTCATGGTATTGAGGCATCCGGAACACGGTGTGACAATGGTTTCAATACCGAGCTGGTGAAAGGTTTCGATATTTTCTCTTCCATATTTTTCTAAAACCTCAATGTAGCCGAGATTAAAGGCAGTTGAACCACAGCATCTTTCTGTTGAACCAAGGATCCCAAAATCTACACCAGCATCAAACATAAGGGCAGCCAGATACCTGAGCACAGGCTGGATCTTTGGGTCATAGGGATAGGTACAACCTGGATAGAGGAGCACTTCTGCCTTTTCTTTCCCTTGAGAAAGGTCCTTGATTTTAAAATTTAACCCTTTGGTCCAGCTGGTTCTCTTGGCTCTCGGTTGTCCCCAGGGATTATCGTAAGCTTCAAGATTTTTAATAATAGTTCTCTGTGCAGGGAGAGGACCAACTCCGGCCCTTACTGCCTCGGAACGTAACCAGCGGATAATGTCCGTAGGCTTGTTGACATTCGTACGTTCGCACGTATACTGGCAAAAGCCGCACGTGGTACAGGAGTAAATCACATCCAATACCCTGTCAGACCAATCAAGCTCACCTCGCTTAAAGGCTACTGCTGCATAACTGCGTCCTGAGGGATAATAGGATTCAAAAAGGTAGTTTGTTCCTGATGGGCACTGCAAGCCTGTTTCCAGTCCCTCTATCTGCTCTGCGTGGACCGTCCTGCAGCTGCCGCACCGGGCGCAAAAGAGTGCCTTTCTCCACATCTCTTCATCAAACTCAAACTTCATAAGATGTATCCTTTCCTCATTTTAAAGCCAATTTACCTGGATTCATAACGTTGTTAGGGTCCAGCATCTCTTTAACCATCTTTACTTTACGGTGATAGGCACCCATCCTAAAATAAACCTCCTCTGCCCACAAAGGGTAAGGTCGAGGGAAATAGCCACCGGCATGGATAAGGGTTCGGCTGATATCCATAAACATCTTCCGGGCATTCTCATGTTCCTTTTGGTCATCAGGATTATGATAGAGGTTCGGCTCAAAGTAATAGCTTCCACCAAAGTTTAAAGGCATGATCATCCAGCCCAGCGAGGGAGAGGGTTCTCCATTTTTGCTTAAAGCTTTCAGGGTAAGATCATAGAATGGCTTTAACTGGGTCTTGGATGCCATACAGGCGATATAATTACACGCACCGCTATAACGTCTCTGGTTTAACATTCCCTTCGGTTGTTCAATTTCATCTGCAAGACGTGACTGGGCATCCTCAAGACCGTCCAAACCTTCCATCCCCTTAAGACCAAAGTGATTAAGAACATCGGTAATATCTAATTCTTTGTATGATGCCTCTGCCTCATCATTTCCTGAAAGGCCGATTACGATAGTCCAGGGAGGTAAGGAATCTTTGAGGATCCCGATTTCTTCCTTATCCTCAGCAAGGAGGCAGGCAAGATAGAGGTTGTTTGCGATAAAGTATTCATCGTTAGCCTCCTGATGCATGAGCCTCTGCGAAAACTCGCCCAGCCTATTAATGCGTTCTAAGGGTGCAAAGATAAACTTCCTCGCTGCTGGTGCATTCGTCAGGGTGATAGCTGCCTTGACCCCAATACCTAACGTCCCCTGAGCACAGAAAAAGAGCCTGTTTAACACAGCAAAATTGGTCGCCCAGTTATAAGGTCTTTCAGAGTTCGGAAGGGCCATCTGCCCTGTACCCATCACTTCACCGGTTGGAAGCACCATCTTTAACGTAAGTGTTTCCCAGGTCTTATACCTTGGCCACAAGTAAAGCGGAGTACACTCAAGGTAGGTAGCCAGTACCGAACCAGAGGCAGGAACTCCGATGGGAGTCATAACCCGTAAGCCCACCTTGTTTGCCTCTTTCTGAAGCTGGGCAAAGGTAACGCCAGGTTCGATAATAGTATTCCGAGCAACTGTATCCAAAAGATCTATCTTATTCATCCTGCTTAAATCTACGGTAATACCTCTTTCCGTAGGGATATGTGCTCCCTGGTAATTGGTTCCTGAGCTATACGGGAAAAGCGCAATACCCATCCGATTGGCCATGCGAACAATTGCCTGAACTTCTTCGATGGTGGCTGGTTTTACCGCATACAGAGGCTTCATTGGTTTTACAAAACTGCCATCGCTGGCATACTTTCCCAAATCAGCGGGATCAGTAATCACATTTTCTGATCCCACAATCTCTTTCAGGGTCTCACGTATATAGGTCTCTTCCATCATTTATCTACTCTCCCAACTCCTCTACCAGTTTAAGTATTTCACTATTTTTGGAGACCAATTCCTGCGCCAAAAAAAGCATCTCGATTATCGTAGCCCCATTCCAATGGGTGAAATTACTCGTATCAAAGGAAACTTCTCCTCTTGGGTCTAAAAGGCCATAGACAAGCCTGTATTTTCCGAGCATTACATCTTTGAAGAGATCTAAAGAAAGTTTCCATTTGAGCAGAGGATTTTTGGTTGATCCCTGGTGCACTGCGAACTTGCCGCCCTTAATATCTATTAGGTAAGAAGGTTGTTTTTCTACCTCAAGCTGGATCGCTGTCTTTCCCTCAAGGCTTGAATAGATATTCGTATTTCGTTCTTCCAACTCTTTATCTGTGTTGAGTACCTGTTGCCAATCGCTCATAATCTTTGCGAAATTATCCATGTCTTTAATCCTTCCCTTGGAAATCGATAAAATTAAAGAGCCAGTTTTCCTGGATTCATAATATTATTGGGATCAACCATTTCTTTTATCTCTTTTATCTTTTTATGATAGATCGGAGCCTGCGAATAAACTCCTTCTGCCCAGAGTGGGTAGGGTCGATCAAAAAAAGCTCCTTGGTGGATAAGTTCATTACTTGCCTCTAAAAAAAGTTTCTCTACCTTTTGACTATCACTTTTATCATGAGGGTCTCGGTAGAAGCTTGGCTCAAAGTAAAAGGTGGCACCATGGTTTAAGGGTAATAGGAAGAACCCGATATCTTCTGAAGAATACTGATGCTTACTGGCAATACTGGTAATCAGAGCATGGAATAAAGGGAGATTACCTTTTGTTGTATAACAGAAAATCGGGTTCCAGGCCCCTTGGTATCTGTTTTGGCTTAAAAACCCCATAGGATGGGCAATTTCTCTCAGGACTCTCTCACCTGCATCAGTAAGGTCTGGAAGATCAGTCTCCAGGGTTAATTTTAAGGAATAAGCAACTTCTTTTAAATCTAAGGACTTGAGTTCCACTTCTTCTCTATAACCCCTGACCACCATTACCAAGATCCATGGAGCAATTTTTTTCTTTAACCGGTCAAATTCCTCAGGCCATTTTTTTGCCAGGAGCAAGGAAAGGTAGTGTGGATTAGTCACAAAAACTTCTTCGGTTACTTCCATGCGAAGAAATTTCCTCACTGCTTCAGCCATCTGAATAAGGTCGTGGAACCTTATGAAAAAAACCTTGGCTGCCTCATATAACGTTTTAACCGTGATAGCAGCTTTCGTAACCACACCTAACGTCCCCTGGGCACCAAAAAACATGCGGCTTATGACAGCATAAGGGGTCGTCCATGAATAAGGAAGTTTAGAGGCTGGTATATCCATCTGCCCGGTACCCATGACTTCTCCTGTGGGAAGCACTATCTTCAGGGTAAGCGTTTCCCAAGGGCCATATTTTGGCCATGAGAAAAGGGGAGTAAATTCCAGATAGGTGCCTATAACTGATGCATGAGCAGGAAGCCCTATGGGGGTTAGTGCTCTTAAACTGTGCTTCTTCAGCTCATCTTGCAGAAGAGAAAAGGTTACACCCGGCTCTAAGATGACGTTTCGGGAGATGGGATCAATGAGATGGATTTTGTTCATGTTCGATAGATCTATGGTAATTGCCTTTTGAGCCGGGATATGTGATCCCTGAAGGTTGGTCCCAGAGCTATAAGGGATTACCGGAATACCCATCCGATTGGCCACAAGAACGATTTCTTGGACTTCTTCGGTTGAACTTGGCTTAACAGCGTAGAGAGGATTAAAAGGTTTAACAAAGCTCTGATCCACTCCGTACCTTTTTAAGCTCTCTCTATCGGTAACAACATTTTTGGCTCCAACAATTTTCTGAAGACTTTCTAATGCATCCTTTTTACTGTAAACCATTATAACTTCCTACAAGTGAGTAAAATGAGGGTCTCAAAGGAAAGCCTTGCTGAAGGAGTGTATCCCTCCCTATGAAACCTCATGACAAGGGGTTTAGAACACGGCTTTGGGTGGAAGAATTGCACCAAGAAGTGCCTCCAGGGGTATCCCTTTATCTAACCCCAATTTTGTCCCCTTGAACCCTTTTCTTCTAAGTCATCTGCAATACTATTAAGACCAAGTGACTCAAGTGTCTGGCGGGATGGGGCAGTTGTGAATCTATCCCAGCCTCTCACTTCATAATATTCATCCAAGAGTTTCTCGATCTGATCCCTTTTGAGAGTTTTCCCTTTGGCTGAACCTCCATCCACCTTTTCTTCAAACAACCGGTCGGGGAGAACATCATCCTTTCTTGAAAATCCTCCCATCTTTATATTGAAGGCCTGCTCCACATTATAGATTCTCTCACTCGCCTTAAGGAGCTCCTCTCCGGATATTTCTATACCTGTAGCAGTGGTATAGATACGAGCGAAGTCATTGAAAGTGAAGTCGGTATAGGCGGCACTCAATACGTAAAAAATTTTACAGATACCGAACATATCCGGTATCGTGGTCATATCCTGAACCCATTTGGTAGCCTTTCCCTTTCCATTCACACCATCACCTTTGAGGGCTTCTTCGCCGAAATGCTCCTGGATATACTTGACAGGCATCAGGTCATCCACGGCAATCCCCCTTAAATGGTCGGCCCCACGGGTAGAGGTAAGATAGCCCAGGACACTCCCATGCTTGACCCTCATCTCTGCGGGAAAACTCTGACCCTTGATCTGCCTAGAGTAATATTCTGCCCCTTTGCCGATCTTTTGGGCAGCAATGCGCATCCCCTCACCTAAAATTTCACCGATCCCAACCCTCAGGGCAATCTGTTCAATTAAGGTATGAACAGCTCTGTAATTACCCCAGGTAAGCTCAAGACCTCCTGTTTCTTCCCGGGAAAGGATACCCCTCTGGAAACATTCCATCGCAAAGGCAATGACATCACCGGTCTCCATGCAATCTATACCCATCTGGTTGCTCAAAACATCGGATTTGAGAATCGCTGCGAGGTTATCCACCTGGGGTTGGGTTCCCCATGACCAGAAAGCAGCCAATTCAGGTCCTTCACCAATGATCCCTTCAAACTCTCCCTCTTTGACCACGTAGGAACGGCCACAGGAAATACTGCATCCAAAGCAGGCTTTAAGGCGATGAAGGTACTTTTCGTTGAATTTATCCGGGGTGATATTTTGGATACCGGGGAATTGGGTTGTCTGAAGGTTTTTCGTAGCCCAACTGCAGCCTGTTTTCATTTCATACAGGAGAGTGATAGGTGTTCCGTAGAGCGTGAGATCCTTTCTCTGGTAGTTTTTAAGAATACCCGTACAGATCCGAAAAAACTCTTCAGGACTGGCAACCTTCAGTCCTTTTGTCCCCCTGACAGCCACAGCTTTGAGGTTCTTAGACCCCATTATGGGACCCATTCCCTTGGCAGCTGCCCGCTTCAGGCCGTGGATGATACAGGCTACCCTCACCAGGTTTTCTCCTGCAGGCCCAATACAGGCTATTTGAATCGCTTCGTCTCCCAGCTCTTCCCGGATAAGCTGCTGGGTTTCCCAGGTATTCTTTCCCCAGAGATGGCGGGCATCTTTCAGTTCGACTCGATCATCTTCTATCCAGAGATACACGGGCGATTGTGCCTTCCCTTTAAAAATGATGTGATCGTATCCTGAATATTTGAGCTCCGGGCCAAAGAATCCCCCAGCATTGGCATCTCCATGTCCATACGTAAGGGGAGATCTGGCAGTAACCGTGAAGCGGCTTGCAGCCGGGAGCATAGTTCCCGTTAATGGGCCAGCCCCAAAGATGAGCGGATTCTGAGGATGAAAGGGACTTTCTTCAGAGAGGGCTTCGCGATAGAGTAACCATGAGTTAATCCCCCTGCCCCCGATAAAATTCTTGGCGAGTTGAGGGTCGAGGGATTCCTTGACAATTTCCTTTTTCTCCAGATCTACACGGAGAATGTTCCCAGCATATCCATCGCTTAGCATATCTGTTCTCTTTATCTCGTGCTTGTCACAAGTCCTTCGTTGCTCAGTAACATTTTTTCGGCAATTCTAATTCTCGCTCCATTGCAAATTCGAAACTCACCGCCTACGGCGGTTCAGACAGCCGAATTTGCATAATTCCACTCGAAAAGAATTGTTACCGAAAAACCCTTGAATTCGCACTCAGAACCCTGGTGTCAAACAGAGTATCGGGAGCACATTAACTTTCTTTCGATTTGACCTCACTCTCTGCAACCGTACCCCTTTTTCCTCTCGCTACCTCTTCGTCACTGGCGAAGACAAGTACCTTCATAGGACAGCACTCTACACACTGCGGCTTCCCTCCGCACAAATCACAGGATATAGGAAATTTTTCACCCAAGGGAATGGAGATGGCTCCAAAAGGACAGGCCAGAACACATTCCCCGCAGCCGATGCAGAGTTCTTCATTTATCTGATTCACACCCAGGTGATTGTTCCTATCAATGGCCTGGGTTGGACACACCTTCTGACACGGAGGGTTAGAACACTGCCTGCAGGTGACAGGATAATCAATGAGATCAGACTCGAGCTTTGCTACCCTGATTCGGGAAATGGATGGGTTAAAGATCCTGGAGTGGGTAAAAGAACAGACCAGTTCACACACACGACAACCGGAGCATTGGGAAGGAAACCTTCCTTCTTGGAGGATAACCCTTTTCCTGGCCATATCATTTTTCCTGGTTATGGCTTTACCGTGATAGCCAGTCCCTGTGTTCCCTTCGATTTTTTGGGGACTTGGTCATCTGTTCCGAAACCCTTAATCCAGGTGATCTTCCACTTTTCGTTTCCTGTCAAAAAGGCGATGTCCTTGCAAAGCTGATCCACACATACGCCCATACCCTCGAGGGAGGGTATCTTGAGTTGAGGGGCCCTGCATTTCCCTTCACATAAACAGACCTCAGGATAACAGGCAAAGCAGGGACCACCGCCAAACTTCTGGATTACAGCCCCTTTCCCCAAAAGGGTGTCTATTTCATCTGCCAGCAGATTGAGTATTCGGAATTGTTCACCAGGATCCCCCAAGCCCGAACCTATGATGAGGGGCTTAAACTGTAAGGCGAGAAAAATATTCGCTTTGTCGAGTAGGGCCTGGACTTTTTCTGCTTCAAGATTAAAAGGGGGACAGCAGGAAAAGGCTCCAACCCCCGAGCATCGGCCAAAACTGCCTTCTCCCGATCCATAAAATGTCCAGTAGGGAAGATAACACATATCCTGAATCCGACTATCCACCACAATAATCTCTGGCGGAATGATTGCAAGGTGAGTAATCATTTTAGCCTTGGGGATATTATGCGTATGAATGTGATCGAGGGAGAGGATTGCCTTCAGTTGGGGAAAGTCCTCCAGGAATTGAAGTCGTTCTTCATAGAGCATTCTCTTATCTTCCAGACCATACCTTTTCCCTGTCGGGTTATCCTTGACAATGGACTGAGCAATGTTTTCTATGGAATAATTAGTTATGTACTTCTTTTTCGCCACTCCCTCCTTCTCCCTGCTTTTGCCTATAGTCCAAAGACAAAATCCCTCAGATATCGATCCCCCCACTCTTCCCCAAAATGGTGTTTCAAGGGAGCACTGCCTGGATCTTTATAGGTATAATCATCCCTATATCTTTGCATATATTCGTTTCTCTTGGAGAGAATCTTCTGATCGGTTACGGGATCAGCTTTTCTGATGCACTCTGAAAAAACCTTTATATAATCCCTAAACGCTTTCTCCAGGTCGGTCAGGTATTTTATATCACACCACCGATAGAAGGAATAGCCTGACTCATAGATCTTAACCCATTCATGTACCTCAGAGCGTCCACCTTCTGCCTTAGGAATCCACTGATACTTTTGGTAAACTTCTCTGAGCGGTACAATATACTTATCTATATACTCTCTCTCCCTTGAGATGGGGTGTAGGTCAATTACCCCAATCAGAAATCTGCTGGCAAATACAAAGTCAAACCCAAGGATTGGAAAGTCATAATTATGAGCAGGTGGGACACTTCCATAGTCAACTATCATGGATCCCCCAAAATCCATTTCACCAATCCGTATTCCTCCTGTTTTGGCACATCCAAGAAACTCACTGGTGATAAAGACATTCTTACCTTCTCTCTCTGAATACTTCACCTTAAATTCCGGATCCAAAGGTAAAGGATTCAGTTCAAAAGCCTTACCCATTTCTTCACAGAGAATTTGATTGAAGTGGATTTCAAAACCTGTTTCTCCTTGCATATGAACTCCTTCCACCGTCTGTTTATATATGTGGAAAACCTTTATTCATCAAGCTTGATAAAACGGGTTTCGATGCGATAAAAGCATACTGGAAAGGAGCACGAGTGTCAAGTGAACCAACACTATTTCTGCTCATTTAAATAGCCAAATACTGACCCAGAAAAGAAAAATTACTGCTCGTGTTGTTAAACACAGTCAAAAAAAGAGAGGGTTTCAAAACCCTCTCTTTTTGCCAATCTCAGGAACGGTTTACAACTCTATTCAATATCCTACTTAAAAATAGACTTAATAATTTTCTCCTTCTGCTCGGGAGTAAGATTTTTAAATTGTTCAAGATCCTTCATAAGCTGTTGCTTAAGCTGTTCCTTCTCCTCCGGTGTCATGTCTTTGAGCTTTTCAACCGTATCATTCACCATCTTCTTAATCTTTTCCTTTTCTTTTGGGGTGAGATTCTTCAATTCATTAACCACCTGCTGTGCTTTTTTCTTAATCTCCGCCTTTTGTTCCGGCGTTAAGCTCTCGAGTTTTTCTTTTACCTCCCCAGCCTTTTCCCGTGCCTTCTCCCTTCTTTCCTGACGTTGTTCTTGCGTTAACCCTTGCGCAATCACCCTCACAGGTAAAGAGATAACTAATGCCATAAGGAACACCAAACCAATTTCCAAAACCTTCTTCAGATTTAATTTCATACCTTTTACTCCTTTCTTGAACGTTTAACTAAACACACGATTTCACCTGGTAATTCTCGTTTACTCTTTCTTAAAAATCAAGATAAATTTCTAAACCATCTTGCATTTCAAAAAGGCTCAGGATAATGTATTCACGCAATGGAGATAATGCCTTAACATAATTCTATGGACATCACTTCTTACCTCAAAGATACTGCTTTGTCCTTTATCCCTATCTTTGTAGCTATGGATGGGATTGGAGTCCTTCCGATCTTTATCTCATTAACGGAAGGAATGGACAGGGAGCAGAGAAAAGTGGTTATCCGTCAATCGGTAATCACAGGTTTAGCCGTAGGAATTGGCTTCCTTGCAGTGGGAAAATTCGTCTTTGGCCTGCTTGGTATCACGGTTTCAGACTTCAAGATTGCAGGAGGTATCCTCCTCCTGGTCTTTGCCGTGAGGGATCTGATCATCGGGGATAAGGTTACCCGTTACCCAAGCTCCACCATGGGAGTAGTGCCAATTGGTATGCCATTGATTGTCGGACCAGCTGTACTCACCAGCCTCCTCATCTTAGTAGATACGTATCACTATCTCCCCACCATCATCTCTCTGGTCATAAATCTCGGTATTGTGTGGGTAGTTTTTTCTCAGGCGGAGCTATTCATCCGTGTCTTAGGAGAAGGGGGAACCAAAGGTGTAGCCAAGGTGGCCAGTTTACTGCTCGCTGCCATTGCAGTGATGATGATCAGGAAAGGACTTGTAGATCTGACTAAGGAACTCATTCACTAAAACAAGAGAGGAAAAAATGGCAATAAGAATGTATCGATGTCTTATCTTATCTTTGATGGGATTAATCCTGTGTCTTCATGGACTGGCCGTTGCACAAACACCCTCAACCCTCCCCTTTGATGTTCATGCCAGATCAGCCGTGCTCCTGAATGCCTATTCCGGAGTGTTCCTCTACGAAAAGAATACCGATGAGAGACTGATCCCCGCCAGTCTTGTTAAGATTTTGACCCTCTACCTTGCCTTTGATGCCCTGAAAGCTGGCCAGGCAAAATTAGAGGATCAGGTGACTATTAGCAAGAACGCTTGGAAAATGGGTGGTTCCCAGATGTTCATCGAAGTAGGACAGCAAGTGAAATTTGATGACCTACTCAAGGGAATTACTGTCGTCTCAGGTAACGATGCCTGCGTTGCGGTAGCAGAAGCAGTTTCAGGATCTGTCCCGGTATTTGTGCAGAACATGAACGATAAGGCTAAAACCTTAGGGTTAACAAATTCTCAATTTTTGGACCCCCATGGACTCCCCGCAGAAGGACAGTACACTTCTGCCCGGGATATAGCCATTCTCAGTTATCACTATATCAAAGACCACCCCGAGGCCCTGAAATACCACTCCTTGAAGGAGTTCACCTACGGGAATATTACCCAGCAGAACCGCAACGGCCTGCTCTTCCAAGACAACACAGCGGACGGGCTCAAAACCGGATGGACCAAAGAAGCCGGTTTCCACCTCGTTGCAACAGCACAGAGGGATAATGACCGCTTCATCGCTGTTGTCATGGGCGCAAAGAAGGTGAAGGAGAGAGAAGAAGATGCTCAGGTTCTCCTTACCTACGGGTTCAAGAACTTTTCCACTACAAAGTTCTGCGGCAAAGGTGAGAAGGTGGGAGAAATAAAGGTTTGGAAAGGTAAGAAAGGAATAGTCTCGGTAGAACCCAGTGAGGATGGATTTATCACCCTACGGAAAGGTAAGGAAAAGGCCCTCTCTATCACCAAGCAGATCCCAGAAAGTATCTTCGCTCCGGTGGCTAAAGCTCAGAGATTAGGAACTCTGACCATCACCCTCGACGGGAACAAAGTACGCGAAATCGCCCTGGTTGCCTCAGAGGAAGTGCCTAAAGGTGGCATCCTGAAACGGATGTTGCACTCATTCATCTTAATCTCTTTTCATCCTCCCTATATCGGTTTAATAGCTCTCTTCGTCATCACTTTCCTTATCATTTCTCTAACACTTGTTTCCGGAAGGAAGAAGAAAGAGTTTCCGAAGTTGAGTTGAGAGTACTCCATAAGAATCCAGGAGTCAGGAGCCAGAATCCAGAATATTTAACCTACGGAATTCTGACTTCTGTATTCTGAATTCTCAATACACCATTCACTATTCACTAACAACTATTCACTGTTTTTGTCTTCTGGCGGCAGGGTCTCGGGAGTGGTGCCCTGCAGGCTTAAACTGCTCAGCCTGTTATCAAGGCGCTGCACGTCGGCATCAGCAGTGATAAACTGAGACTTTGCGTTATCGAGGTGCCTACCGATGAGACGGAAACGGTCCTTGAACGTGTCGAAATCCTTCTTCAGACTGAGGAGGATCTGCTCAATCCTCCGGGCATCCTGTTCTATCTTCATGCCCCTGAGCCCGATGGCTATGGTCTGGAGAAAGGCATAGAGAGAGTTGGGAGAGACAGGAATGACCTTCTTCTCCAGGGCATACCTGTGGAGCTCCGGGTTCAGGAGGATCTCGTAATAGACACTTTCTGCCGGGATAAACATGAAGGCAAAGTCCAGGGTGGTATCCGGGATGATGTACTTGCTTGCAATAGCGTCAATATGCTTCTTCACATCCTGGGCAAAATCCCTTGCATACTTTTTCTTCTCTTCTTCGCGCAGGTTCGGCTCGTTCATCCTGCTAAAGTTTTCCAGGGGAAACTTGCTGTCAATGGAGAGGATCCCCTCTTTGAGATAGACTGCTGCGTCAACCCTCACCTCCCCGAGCTGGGCCTGCATCTGGAAATGATCTAGGGGGAGAATCTGCTTCAGCATGTTCTCCAGTTCAAACTCTCCGATGCTGCCCCGCAGTTTCGGCGACTGTAAGATAGAACTCAGCTGGTTGATGTCCTGGCTGATTTCAACAATCCTCTGGGCTGTAGCACGGAGGTCCGTCAGCCTCTCGGTCATCTCTTTTACAACCGAGACATTCCTGTCCATGTTCTCTACCAGTTTTGTTTCCACGTTCTTCCGTATATCTTCGAGGCGCGCCTCGTTTGAGGTCTGCAACCGCTCAACGCGGTCCTGGAGAGAGACGGAGAGCAGCGAGAGGGCTTCGCTCAGCTCTTTGCGCGAGGAGGCGAGATTGTCACTTACGTTCTGGGTAAGCTGAAGAAACTGCTGAGTGAGACTGCCCTGGAATAACTGAGTAAGGGTATCGACCCGGGTATTAAAGCTGGAGAAGAGTTTGAAGGAGAGGATGAGGAAGAGCAGGTTAACGCCGACGATGACAATGATAAGGATTGACAGGATGAGCGGACTCACACATGCCTCCGGTTTTCTTTTGAAAACCTTATATCATAACCATGAGGGAAAATGTAGGGGAATAAAGGGGGAAGAAATGCGAAGAGGGGCTAAATTTTTAAGAGCGGGAAATATACACTACAATAGTGAGGAACGACAAGCTGTGCTGCCGGAGCGTAGCGGAGGTCAGCCACGAGCGCCGGGTTAGGCTCTGTCTTTAAATCTTGGTGTTATTTAAGTTGATCTATTCCGGTAATTGTAGCGTCCAATGGTATTATAGTTTTTTTACCATCTTTGCTTACATGGAACGATTGAATAACAGAAAACTTTCTCCCGAAAACATCTTCATACTGCGCCGTGATCTGAAAATGAATTTTATCTTCATAAAATGCAGCGCGAGTGTATTCAAAATTAGCAGGACTCATCCTGTAATGGTCTGGTTGGATTGTTTGTGGTGGAATTATGTGGGATTTATACTCAAAACCACTTTCGTTTTTTATAAGCGGTTTATTTTTATCAAAAAAATCTATCCGTGCTCTGACCTGAAGCGCCGGAGAATTGGAGCGGTTCTGCACGTAGTAGGAAATTCTTCGATTATCCTCATCAAAAGAAACGTCATGGATACTAAGCCAAGGAACATGGGAAGCCATGAGCTGCTTTTGATTAAGTTCGAGAGCCTTTTGCGTCAGTTGGTTTGCGTGATAATACGTTCCCAAAATGAGAAGCAAAAGCAACAGGGTTATGATTTCAAGGCATATTCTTATGCGTGACCTACCTTCATCACTACAGAACGGCGTGACTAAAACGCCCAAAACCAGCCTGATAACAGATGCACTTCTTTTGGTGCGGTCTATTATGTATCTGGTCGTTTTGGCGACCATCATATTTATGATTTTTAGCCAATGATTATTATTCATCTTCTTTGCCTAACATTATATTTTATACTACTGCAATGAACGGCTAAATATCTGTATCAAAGAGGTCTCTATCTGTCAATTGTGGGATGCCATGGGGTCAGGCTTGCAATATTGCAATTTACCTGATCGTCTTCAACAACTCCTCCATTGTGGATGTCAAACTTCTATCACGTTTTGCTCGCTGTTGCAAACGTCTTGCAGCCTAGCTTAAGGAGGAGATATCCCTCTTTGTCTTTTTACTCAGCTCGGTAAGCGCTCCCTGCCTTCCTGGAGCAAAAGGTAGAAACGATAGCGGTCTTCGTCATCGAAGAAGATTTCTTGGCGTGAAGCAGGGCTGAGGGTCACCCATTAAAAGGCACCTGTCAAGAAAAAACACTTCTCCATAAGAAAAATTTCATTTTCTCACAGGTACTGCTCAATCGGGTCCCCTTCATCTTTACCGTTGCCGAAATTTCATTTTACGG
>Ga0315289_10000895_pt1 | contig 46054 bp, 31 predicted proteins | sample YL17G11_40_MG_FD_203452 | JGI IMG/M metagenome (GOLD analysis project Ga0315289, IMG submission 203452) | Sediment microbial communities from Yellowstone Lake, YNP, Wyoming, USA - YL17G11_40 | ecosystem: Environmental > Aquatic > Freshwater > Lake > Sediment | place: USA: Wyoming | collected... | reverse complement strand
CCTGAGGATCGGCTACGGCTCGTTTCTGGCTTACTGGGCGCTTGTCCGGCCGGACGGGGTCGCGCGGAACCTGTATACGTGGGAGCCTCAGCGCATGACCTTTGACCCATGGTCGAGCGAGATGGGATGCGGCCTCTACTTCACCTACCTGATGGCCTGCTCTTACGTGGTCAACGACCCCGATCTCGGTCTGATCGGCTACGGCTGCGACGTGGAGGGCGACCCGAAGACCCATCTCTCCGTCGTTCCGCACGACGGAGTCGCGAAGCGCATCAGAATCGGCCCGCTTGGCATGCTAATCGAGTCGCCGGCTGCCAGAATCGAGCGTCTCGATGTCGAGGCCGGGGGGCGAAAGATCGCCCTCGTGCTGCGCGAAACGCTTGGCAGGCAGCTTTCGGCGCCGCTCGTGATCGGCGGGTTGCAGGCAGGAAAGTACAAACTCACGGCAGACGGCCACGATCTGGGAACGTTCACCGCCAAGCAATGCGCATCAGGGCTCCGCATCCCCCTGCCGGGTGGAAGCAGAATCACGGTCCATCTAGCCCGCTGAGGTGAGCACTCTCTCGGAAGGACAGCCGTACCGCCAACGGCCGTTGATCTTCGCCCCTCGACAGGCTTGACACTTCCGCCAGGCCGGCCTAACATAGCGTTGCAGGGTCGGCGCGGCGAGGGCGCGCCGGAACCCGCCAGCGACGCCAAACTGAGCCAAGATCAGATGCCTCCCGAAGTCAACATTGAACGCCTCATTGAGGAGCATTCGGCGCTCGTTGCGAGCCAGATGAGCGAGATTGCCGCGTCGGCCCAGTCCGAAGAGGACGTTCGTCACGAGACCAACAAGCTCATTGACGAGTTCCGCGCCAGCGCCGGGATAGAGGTGAAGGGTCAGCACGAGTACGGCCTCGCCGGCGGCTGGGTAGACTCGAAGTACGGCGGGGTGATAATCGAGTACAAATACCCCGGAGGGGCCGGCCGGATCAGCGCCGACCCGAACGCGCCAGGAACCCGAGCCGTCGTCGAGAAGATCCGACAGCGCTTCCGGGACTTCCAGACGGAAGAACGAATCGAGCCGGGGCGCCTCTTCGCCGCCGGGTGCGACGCGAGGATGATCGTGTTCGTCCGACACCGGGGCGGCAGGTTCGAGGTGGAGACGCCGCAGCCCGTCACGCGGCACACGGTGGAGCGCCTGCTTCGAGCACTGGTCTCCCTGGGCGCGCGGGGCCTCTCGTTCACCCCGGAGCACCTGGCCGCGCACTTCGGGGCGGACAGCCGCCTGGCCCACACGGGCATCCGGGACATCTACTTGGCCATCACCGAGACCGACAGCCCAAAGGCTAAGACGTTCTTCAGGCAGTGGAAAACCCTGTTCGGCCAGGTCTGCGGATACGACGTCGAGGGAAAGAACGAGAAGATCAGGAAACTGGGCGAGCATTACGCATTGCCGAAGGCGCGCCCTGCCGAACTGCTATTCTCTGTGCACACATACTACGCCATTTTCATGAAGTTCCTCGCCGCAGAGATCGCCTCGACCTTCTCACCGCTCGGCGTGTCGGTGCTTAAGAAATGCGTCGCCGCGCCAACGCGCGACAGCCTCCTGCGCGAGATGAGCAATCTGGAGCAGGGCGGCATCTGGACGCAGCTCGGGATTACGAACTTCCTAGAAGCGGACCTGTTTTCCTGGTACCTGGCGGCCTGGGACGAGCGTATGGCCGGGGTGGTCCGGGGGATCGTCCGCAAGCTCGACGAGTACGACGCGACGACGCTGAGCGTCGAGCCGACCGAGAGCCGGGACCTCCTGAAAAAGCTGTACCTGCACCTTTTCCCGAAGTCCGTGCGCCACGATCTGGGGGAGTACTATACCCCGGACTGGCTCGCGGACTACGTGCTGAACGAGCTGGAATACGAGGGGGACCCGGACAAGCGACTGCTCGACCCGGCGTGCGGATCGGGTACGTTCCTGGTCATGGCGATCAACCGCGTCAGAGCCTGGTTCGGCGAGCATCGCGACCAATGCGGCTACGGCGAGGAGGAGCTGGTACAGAAGATTCTATCGAATGTTATAGGCTTCGACCTCAATCCGCTTGCGGTCATGGCTGCGCGCACGAACTACCTCCTCGCCATTAGAGACCTTCTCAAATTCGCAGGCGGAGTCGAGCTGCCCGTCTACCTCTGCGATTCCGTCGTGACGCCTGCGGAGTACGGGGCGCTGTTCACCCCTGGTGACGAGGCGGTCCGGAAGGTCGGGGCGGTGAAGGCGCTGAAGACGGCCGTGGGAAAGTTCCACATTCCCGCCGAGGTCAGCACAAGTCCGCGGGGAATTGCCAAGTACGCGGACACCCTGGAATCCTGCGTGCGCAACAGATATGACGCCGATCAGTTCATCTCACGGTGCGAGGCCGAGTCGCTGCCGGTGGCGGAAGCTGCTCTTCACCGGGAACTCTACGAGAAACTGCGCAAGCTGGACGCCGACAACCGGAACGGCATCTGGGCGCGGATAATCAAGAACGCGTTCGCGCCTCTGTTTGTTGTCGGGACGGTTGATTATGTGGCGGGCAACCCGCCCTGGGTGAACTGGGAGAGCCTGCCCGGGGAGTACCGGGACGACATGAAACCGCTGTGGGAGACCTATGGCCTGTTCTCTCTGTCCGGTATGGCGGGACGTCTGGGGGGCGGGAAGAAGGACCTGGCCATGCTGTTTGTCTACGCCTGCGTGGACTACTACCTCCGGCAAGACGGAGGTCTCGGCTTCGTCATCACCCAGACGGTGTTCAAGACCCGGGGCGCCGGTGATGGCTTCCGCAAGTTTCGGTTCAAGGTGAACGAGCGGCCGGAGGTCCATCTGGTGCCGAGGCGTGTCACGGACATGAGCGACCTCCAGCCGTTCGAGGCGGCTGCAAACCGCACGGCGGTATTCGTGTGCGAGAAATCGAGCGAGCCGCTGCGCTATCCCGTGCCCTACGAGGTTTGGTCCAAGTCCAAGCCCACCACGTTGTTCAGCGCCATAGACTCGAAGGTCGAATACGGCGGCACGCGGAGCCTCCTGTCGTTCAGCGCCGCCGAGGACCTGGCCGACGTTCGCGCGGCGGTGAGCGTGGCGAAAATGGCCGCAGTGCCGGTCATCCCCGGGAACCGGACGTCCCCCTGGCTGACCGTCCCGGAGGCGGCCCTCCCGGCCATCCAGAAGGTAGTCGGCGCGAGCGCCTACCGCGCCTACGAGGGAGTGAATACCGGCGGCCTGAACGGGTGCTACTGGGTTCGCGTGCTACAGAGAAGACCGGACGGCAATCTGCTGGTGGAGAACTTGCACGACGCCGGCAAGATCAAGGTTGAGCAGGTGCAGAAGGCCATCGAACCGGACTTGGTCTATCCACTTCTGCGAGGCCGGGACGTGTCCCGCTGGCGCGCCGCGCCGTCGGCGCAGATCGTACTCGCACAGGATCCCGCAACCCGCACCGGCATCCCCGAAGCGGAGATGAGGCTAAAGCATCCGAAGACGTTCGCGTACCTCGAGCACTTCAGGGGCCAACTGCGGAAACGGGCCAGCACCTCGGTCCGCGCCCTCATGGAGAAGGGCGCGTTTTACTCCATGTTCGCCGTCGGACCTTACACGGTGGCTCCGTGGAAGGTAATGTGGCCGGAGGTGGGAGAGACGGTGCGGGCCGGCGTGTCGGGGCCGGACCCCGCGTCGCCGGGAAAGCCGGCCCTGCCGGACCACACGATAGTTGCGGTGTCGTGCGAGACGCGGGAGGAAGCGCACTTCATCTGCGCCCTCCTGAACTCCGCCCCTGCGCAGGCAGCCATAACGGGGTACGTCGTTCTGCACCCCTCGCCGCACGTCCTTGAACATATTCGCATTCCGCGGTTCAGCCGCAAGAACACGACGCATGTGTCCTTGGCCGCTCTATCCGAAGAGTGCCACGCGGCCACGGCGAGGGGGGCCGCGGACGCAGTCAGGGCGTTGGAGTCGGAGATAGACAACGCAGCGGCGCGGCTCTGGGGCATAACCGCGCAGGAACTGGCCGCCCTTGCCATGGCCCATGTCCCAAGCCTCATCACCGACTAACCCCGGGCACGCTCGCTACTTCCGTCTCAGCGCCACGTCCCTCAGCTCGTACTCCGCCGGGTTGGCGTCTCCGCCGAAGTTGCCGAAGAGAATGTCGCCGATCGTGTAAGGCCCGGTCTTGCCGCTTGTCTTGTCCAGGATTGCCTTCAGGTTGAGCTTGATCTCGTGCAGGGCGCCGTCTGAGACCTTCCCGATGGTCCCGACCTCCTTCTGTCCCTCCGCGAGCCCTCCCGTGCCGGTCACCCGGATCGCCAGCATTCCAAGATCCTTCTCCCGGAAGGCGATGAGGGCCGGCTCGGTGCTCTTCGTGCGAATCCCGAACCGGAGCACGCACTCGTCCTTGACTGTGGCAGTCGGCGTATCGCCGGAGGATAGGAACCTGGTCAGGTTGAAGTTGCACTTGCCCTTCGCGGTCACGAGCTTCGCGGACCTGCCGCACATCTTCTCGCCTCCCGGCGGCAGCAGCATCTGCACCGTGCCACCGCCCTCGCGCGGCATGATCTGAAGGGGGATCGGCGAGACCCCGTCGCTTGACTCCCGGCCCTTGCTGTCAACCGCAGTCACGGCGAATGCGCAGCCGCCCGCCTCAGGCCCTTCCAGCTTGAACGAGTGCTGCGTCGCCGCAACTTCCTTCACCAACAGGAAGTAAGGCCTCTCGCGGGAAGGCATCGGCGTCTCGACCGCCGGAAGCTGATAGGGACTTGGCTTGTAGATGCGGTAGGAGGCTACCTCCTTGGTTGTGCTCGGCTCCCAGACCAGCGTAGCGCCCTTGGGATCCCCGATCGGTTCCACCCGGACAGCGGTCGGGGGCTTTGGCGCCCCGACGCCTCCGATTCCAGTGTTCACAACAAGCACCGTCTTCTCGCCGCCGTCCCGCCAGCAGCCTATGTTGAACTCGGCAAGCTCAAGCCAGTGGTTCTCAGGCGCTGCGAGGCTCGGATGGTCAATTCGGACGAACATAAGGGCGTTGATAGCGATGCAGGAGATTTTGTCCCACGGACGCGGCCCAAGGTTCACCAGGCCGTCCTTGTCGGTCTTGCCCGTGAAGCGAGGAGTGCGCATAGGCTGCCTGTTTGCGATCTGCGCGGGATAGGTCGAAACCGTTGCGCCGGCCACGGGTTTGCCCGACCGGTCCAGCACCCGGACGTAGTTGTTCTTCGCCAGGTCCGAGAGATACAGCCCGAAGTGTCCCCTGCGGAACTCCAGCAGATGGTTCAGGCCCGCTGCCTCCCATTCGCTGAAACCAGACCGACCGACGCCCATCCCCTGCACGACGTGCGTATCCGGCTCGGCCCTGATCCACTGCGCCGTCTGCGGCTTAAGTTCGTCGTCAACATCGGATTCGGTGCCCATAAGTCCGGCGGACTTTCGGGAGCGGAAGTAGATTTGCATCACCGGGGCCTCGGGATCGTTCTCGTCGCGCCAGGCGGCGCCGGTCTCGACAGAGTAGTTGTCCACTACGCCAAGCTGGTGAGTAAGCTCGTGGATAAGCCCGTCGTCTCTCACCGAGGTGAAGTTGCAGGATAAAGCGAAGACCGTCCATGCCGGCGAATCGTGGAACTGCCAGCCGCCGTCCGCATAGTAGGGCGCCAACATCGCGCTCACCGTGTTCATCTCTTCTGTGCCCGCAACCTTGAACGGGTCAATGCGCATTCGTTCGAGGCATCCCTTTGGCGTAGTCGGCCATACGGCTGCCGCAAGCTCCTCATTCAACATCCTGACGTGCTCTTGGATCCAATCCTCGAATGAGAAGGAGCCAATGGCATTGAAGTGCTCATCGAACACTTTGGCGATGGTGGGATGCACACGTATCATAATCGCTTTGGCGTTGGTTTGGTCCTCCCGGAAGTTGTTGCGCTCGCAGATCTCATAGACCTTGTTGCCGGGGTCCGCGAAGAAGGCGATCCGGTGAGGTTCCTGTGACCACTTCCACTTGCACCCGACCGTGGTCTCCTGCCCTGGCTCGAGCGCCTTGATCTTGGTGCCGGCTTCCTCCAGCTTCCCCGCACCGCCGTCCAACTGCCACATGTAGTCGGCCTCCGGGCTTGATGCGCCGCCTTTGTTGACGACGTAGGCAATGAAGGTGACTTCCTCTCCGGGGTCCGGCCAGTGTTTCACCGGGGGATCCTCCTTCGCGCGGATGCACTCGCCATCCTCGGTGTACTTGAAGGCCCCCTGCGGGGGATACTTCGGGGTCCGCTCGATGTAGGTGACATCCAGGTCGGGCAGAGCCGGCTTTGCAGTCGGCGGCGGCAGCTCAGGCTGCTGAGCGCAGGCGGGTAGGGCAGAGAACCCCAGGACCGCCGCGATAACGACGATAGGAAGACTGAGTGCGCGTTCGTTGCTCACGAGAGAAGTACCTCCCAGCAGGTGTAGCCACGGTGCGCTTGGGGCGCGTTCGTGGCTCGGTTGCAGTATACGGCCCTGCCCGCCAATTGTCAACGCGGCAGATCGCACACCGCGCGGTTCACTTCAGCACAGCCAGCGCCTTCTCGATCTCGTGTATGGCGTCTGCCTCGATCTCCGAAGCACCGCGATGTAGCCCAGCTCGCGCTCCGGCCAGCAGCGAAGGACGATGCGGTCCAGTTCGGCTGGGGCGACGGGCCGGACCGCTGTCAGTATTCCTTCCGACGAGCTCAAGCTTACGCCTCCTTTGACCTACGGACAATCTCCGCGATGAACGCATCCTTGCCGCACGCGTAGCTCGTGACATCTTCCGGGAAGCGGTCTCGCAGTTCCTCTTTCAGCCGGCTGTAGGCCTGTGCCTCGTCGGGGTGGGCTATCAGGTAGTCTCTGAAGATTAGGTGGCGTTCGACTTCGGGATGCCCGGCCTGGAACGCGTGCACGTGGTGCGTATGGTGCAGGTCCGTGGCTTTGCGGAAGTATCGCCGTCCGGGTATGCCGTTCTCGCCCGTCGGCAGATAGCCCAGCTCAGTCATGGAGTTGTTGAACGAGTCCACCGCCTCGATGCTCCGCACCTCGAGCAGGATGTCGACGATCGGCTTCGCGAGGATACCGGGGATGGCCGTGCTGCCTACGTGATGGATGGCCACCAGTTCAGGGCCGAAGACCTCCCCAACCAAGGTAGCCTCCACCCGGAACAGGTCGGGCCAGGTTGCGTCGCACGGGACCAGTTCTATCGTCCTCACCATAAGCTTGGGGCGGCCTCTTGAGAGCGCTGGCCCTCACCCTTCCATCCTTATCTCCAGCCGCACTCCGTCCGGGATGTTGGAATGGTCGATTCGGAGAGTGGAGCCGTCGTGCTGCGGACAAGGGCGGCCATCGAGCTTGGCGGCGGAGATGCGGCTGCCCTTGCCGGATACGGTTACGGAAAGCGATCTGCCGGCATAGTTCAGCGGCAGTGTTACCCAGTCCACTCCCGGAGGCAGCGTGGGCGAGAAGATGAGGCCGCGCGCGTCGGCGGAGACCCCGAGGATGGCCCGAAACAGCATCCCGAAGGCGCCCGCGCAGGTGACGGAGTACGTGGGCCCGTGTGCACCCAGATGCTTCCACTGCGACTCCTTGTCGCGGCCCCAGTCGTTGTAGTAGTCTGCGGAGAGGTGCCTGGCATGGTCATCGAGCAGCCACTGCAGGTGCTTGATCGTGTCCGGATGACACACCCGGGCCAGCGAGCCGAGCGCACTGCCTCCGTGCATCCAGTGCCAGCCGCCGTTCAGATGGGTGCCCGGTGGAGGAAAGCCGTCGTGGTCGTCGTCGAGCTCCTCGACCGGCCGCGCGGGGTAGTTGGAGAGGGTTAGGTGGTTCTCCACGAGAGCCGGAATACTCGTCAGCCGCCCGACTATTGCCTCCGCCTCTCGGGGCGTCGCTATCCCCAGGATCACCGAGTTGACGTTGGGCCAAACCTCGAAGTACCCCGACTCGCCTGTAAGCTCGCCCGTACCCAGCCGGGTCGTGCCGTCCTCGGCAAGGCTGCTCAGCCACCAGCCTCGTTCGTGTTTCAGCGCCGCCATTCGGTTCTCAAGCTCCTCAGCCCTGATGGCGCATTTGTCCGCCGCGCTGGCGTCACACAGCATCAGGTAGACCTCCCGGAGGTTCCGGAGCACTTTGAGCAGGTAGACATGCGTGGATGATGGGTAGCGAAGTCCTCTGTGGCCCCACTCAATCTGAGAGCCTTGCGGACCGACAAGGAGAAGCCCTCCGCGCATCCGCCCGTACAGGATGGCGAGGAAATCCTCGATCTGCCGGCAGTAACCGGCGGCGCGGGCGGTGTCCCTCTCCCAAAGGAGCCAATCGGTCGCGGTGATGACGTTCATAAGGGGGTAGTCGCAGTTCACGTCGTGGCGGCCCTCTTTGTCGAACAGGTGGTATGTGTCGGCATAAGGGTCCGTGCTCTGCGCCGACCACTCCGGAGCGGTCAGCCGGAAGTTCTGGAAGAAGTTCTCTATGTCGATGACAGTCTCGTCGAGCGGGAACGCATTCTGAGGCAGGAAGCCGACCGGCGGAACACAGGGGTAGCCAGCCTCGCGAAAACGGTGGATCAGCTCCTCCGTTGCCTGGTAGCGGAAGCCCAGGTCCCAGGTGTTGAACTCGACCAACCTCTTGGGGATGTCTGTGAACGGGCGCCACCCGAATGTCGCGTGGAACGTGCACTGGAAGTCCACATAGCGCCACCAGCAGTTGTCGTTGAGAAAGTAGAACCTGCCGTCGCGCCCGCTCTGGACGACTGCTCCGAGGTCATTGCCATCCGGGCGGCCCGTGAGGATACTGAAGGCACGCTCCAGCGCCTCCACAGCATCCGGCTCACCGGTAGCCGTCATCGCCAAACGCGCGCCGTGCTCTCTCGATCCACTGCTCACTTCGTCACCCCTCTCTCGCCAACGACCGGATCAACTCCAGGTCCAACTGCCCCTGAGCGCCCCAGCCAGCCTTGCCTGCCGGGATTTTGGGGCGGAATCCTTCATAGAGTGGGTAGGCTCTGTCGGCCAGTTCCTCCGGTTCGAGCGACTGGGCGAGATGCTCCATGGCCTTCCGCACGTCCGGGAGGCTGTCTCCGAACTTCTGCTCGATGTAGCGCCGCACCCCATCCGACTCAATAGGCTTGTCTTCGACAACGGCTCGCACGCCGGCCTCGGTGTTCTTCGCCGGCACGCTGCGTCCGCAGACTTCGACCCAGAACTCTTCACCGAGGCCGGCCTTCCTTGGCGGCCCTCCGTCCGGGCCTTTCCCCGGCTGGAAGACGCCGATCATCCGGCCCTTGCTCTGAGCGTTCAGCCCGGCAACGGCTCTGCCGAGCGAGAGCGCCTCTCCCTCGTCGTAGCCAAGTCGCTCGGCAACGACCGCAGCCCACAGCGTCAGCACCGGAGCGCGGTTGATCTTAATGGTGCGGGTAGGTGATTCCACGGGTTTTCCCCCTATTTCCCCTCGGTGTGGCTGAAGCCCCAGGCCTCCATAACCACGAAAGCGGATTGGAGATCCCAGGAACCCCGACCCGGGTTACAAACCCCGCTCGATCGGAGCGTCGGGTTGCTCCGGTTGACTCCCTCATCGTCGGTGTTCAGGCTCATCGGGATGCCGGCGCGCCTGCTCTGGCTCTGTGGCACCGCGCTATCTCTCCGCGTGGAACCCCCCGGGGGGGATCGTGACCGCGCCGAACGTGTACGGCTGGTCCGTCAGGTTGGCAATGATGTGCGTGCTCCCGTACACGGCTTCTATCACTCCGTGGCTGCCGCTGCCCGCCAGATACCGGAACGCAACCAGTGGCTCACCGACGCAGCGCGATACTACGTCCTTCTGGATACCGTCCAGGTAGCCCATCCACGCCTGCACTGACGCATCATTCACGTTCCACGGCGTGACTGCGAAGCTGAGCTGATACCCGAGAACAAGAGACCACGCCAGCGACCGCGCATCCTCCACCGTGTCCGCAAGGGAGTGCCCAAACATCGCCTTGTCGTGCGCCACCCACTGCGCCATCGGGAAGAACTCCCAGCAGGAGTCCGGAAACAAGTCCCTGTACGGCTTGGCGCACCACGGCCAGCGCCAGAAGGGAACGAGCCGTGCGGTCTGCCCCCAGAACTGCGCGGTGCTGTCGATCAGCCGGTCGTAGCCGTCTTCCGTAGTTACCGGAATGTGCTCCGACGCCCGCTCTGCCATCTCGATCAGGCCCTGGGTGTAAGCGTAACACGTCGGCGAGGCAGGGCTCGTGTCGTACATCAGGCCTCTGGATCCTACCTGGTCCTGGTAAAGCATGTCCACGGGGTACTCCTCTGTGAACTGGCGCACCATGCGGTCGGATGCCTCAATGACAGCGGGATGCCAGGGACAGATGCTCCAGCCCCAGTTCGCGAGATACCGCTCTACGGCGAATGCACCGTCGAGGCCGCGAAGCAGAGGGTCTGTCCCGGCTGCCAGGAACGTGGGGCCCGGCGGCTCATCGCACCACCAGGTGCAGTTCGTGTACGGCATGACGAGGTGGCCGAGGCGGTGAGCGCACCCGATGAACGCCCCTAGCTGCTTCCCGCTGCCCCAGGCTGGGTTCGGAGGAAGATGGTCCGGGTACTGCTTGTCGAACCCGCCGTGGAGGTAGTCAACGAGGTAGATAAGCGATCCCCGAGGCAGCCGGTCAAGAAGCGAGATCTGCGCTGAGCAGTTCCCTCCCTGGACTCGGACCAGGAGCGAGCGTTTCCAGCGTTGGAGCAGATCTGGGCTTACCTTTTCCGACAGAGCGCGCGTTAGTCCGTTCGCGAGTGCGTAGGTCTCGAGAGCTGAAGGAGCGTCGGGTCCGACCAACACCCGCACCGGCGGTGACTTCCACGTTGCCCCGCGCGTGACGAAGGTCTGCCAGGTCCTCTCGATATGTCCGCCGCGCCCGTCCCCATAGGTCCGCCACAGCGCAGGTACGAGGATATGACCCTTGTCCGACGCATCCTGAACCCCGAACACGCCGGCTCTGCCGTACTCGGTTTCGATGTGGCCGAAGTCTGAGAACGCAGTGGGATAGCTTGAGGTGAAGTCATAGAAGCAACTTGGTGCGTAAGCGTAGTAGAACGGATACCCGCCGGTCTCGATCCAGGTACCGCCATTCTCGATGAAGCGCCTTATGGCAGCGGCGGTTGTGCTCCAGTCGCTCGTCAGGACAGGAAACGCCTCGCCGTAGGGATTGATGATCACAAAGGTAGCAGGATCAGAGAGGGCAACTAGAGTCCGCTTCGGACTGTCCGCGCAGACAAGGGTCATATCCGCCTCCGCCAGCACCTCCGCCACCAGAGACTGCTTCCACAGGGAAGCGTGGACCGTGGCGCCGATCCCGTCCGGGCCGTCGCTGAGCGCCATCAGCACGACGCGGCTGCGGATCGTCGGACGCGCGGCGTCGTGGAGTGCAGCGGCCAGATGGCGCACGGTCCGAACCACGAGTGGGGCGAGCTCGACCGAGTTGTTCCCTCCGAAGTGCACCAGCAAGCCGGCGCCTACTCGGTGGCCTCCAAGGAAAGTGCCTTTCTCTGAGGTGATGATCTCCACCTCCGGCTGACGCAGAGGCGGCCTGGTGACCGAGCACGTGCGCCCGTCCCACTCTGAGGCAAGGTCCTGTCCTAGCAGTTCGCGGCCTGCTTCGGTGACCGTGACCGGCACGGGCGGGTCGCTCAACGGCCTGATATCGCAGGCGAAGCCGCCAACGGACTGCAGCCCGGCTGCGCCGACCTCCCTGGCCTGCCATCCTACCGGGCGCGGCTGCCGCTCGTAGAACTGTTTATTGAACGCGATGCCGAGCTCGCTTGGGAACACCACGCGCCTCAGCCCGGCTGTCCCGAAGTCGAGGGACGTGGGTAGCGCAACTCTCAGCACATCTCCTGCGCGAGGCGTGATCGCCAGCGACAGGTCCATGTAGCTGTCGCCCCGTTCGACGTCCACAACTACGGTCGCCGGTTCGGCCTCGTACGTCAGCCTGAGCAGGCTGTCGCTGATCCACTCGGACTTCATCCCTCCTGCGTACAAGGTGGCGAAGTCGGAGGCCTTCAGCGTGCAGCCGTTGCGGAACTGCACGGTCCACAGGCTGCCGTTCGGCTGCGTAGAGCAGATGTCGGCTGCCGGATCAGTGCCGCCGCGCGGCCGCAGGTATGCCATCCTGCCCGTCGGCACGTCGAACCTGGCCTCGTAGGTCGCCCCCTGGACGGTGAAGAACGGCGGCGCGGCAGCTCCGAGCCCGGCACAGGCGACCATCCGGGCACCGAGAAAGACCACCGCAGCCACCAGAAGTGCGCAGACCCGTCCGTACATCCCATCCAATCCTCCGTTCTCATTGTAGCATGGCTGCTGCCAGCCTCGTTCTTCCCGTCTGGCAGAACGACCCGATAGCAGTGCAGTTGGCCGACGCATTTGCTGCCCTCCCAGGCGGCCATGCCGATGGTGTCCTGCTCGGCGAAGAGCCAGTCGAGCACCTCGCGCTCCGGCCAGCAGCGCAGAACGATGCGGTCGAGCTCGGCTGGGGCGAAGGGACGGACCCGGATGATTCCTCCGTCAGGTGAGATCAGCCTGCTTCCTTGGACGCCGGCTCGGCTAGTTCTCGAACGAGACAAACGCGCGCTCGAGCCGGACCTGCATTGCCAGCTTCTCTGAGGCGGACGTCAGTCTCTTCGCTGCCGGGCCTGGCGTCCATCGCGGGTTCCGTACTCCGATGAACTCCGGCCTCAGCTTCGCGTAATCCCCGCCGATATACAGGCTCGCGCCGGGCAGGAACGAGTACTCGATGCTGTTCCGGGCCAGGTTCTTGAGCTGGCGATATGAGAGCTTGTAGGTCCGCGCGGCGCGGACGAACTCCATCGTCAGATTGCTCCGGCTGACCCCTTCATCGTCCGTGTTCAGGTTCATCGGGATGCCGGCGCGCTGATACAGGCGGAACGGGTGTCTACCCCCGAAGACCTTCAGGATGCCGTCGTTGCTGGTGAGGCAGATCTCGACCTCAATGTGTTTCTGCTTCATCTCGCGCAGCAGTCCGGCCAGATCGTCCTCCCATGCGATAGACACCCCGTGGCCGATCCGCCGGGCGTGGCCGAGCTCTATGGTCTTGCGGATGCGCGAGCGCATGTCCTCGACCGGCGAACACTCAAGCGTCAGCTCGCCACCGTGGAGCGCCATGTTCGGCCTGCCCAGCCGCTGCCAGAGGAAATCAATCATCCGCATCTGAGCATCGAAGTTCTGCCGGGACATCACATCGTCCTCCGGCCCAAGAATGGTGATCCCGATGACCCGCTTGTCGGCCTGTGCGACGGCCATGGCGCAGGCCATCTGCGCAAAGAACGAGTCGTTCGGCGACAGCCGGTACACGGTGGCGATGTACCGGATGGCGATCGGGCCGGATGTCGAGGTGATCGGAGCTTTCTGGCTCAGGAGCTTTGCCACCTGGCGGTCCCTCTCGTCAAGATAGGTTTTCGATGCCCTGGCCAGCGCTGGGAACCGGGTCTGCATTACGGCAAGCGCCGCGTGCAGGTTCTCGACAGGCGGCGGGTTGCCCGCGGCAGCGTCGTAGGCGTCGTCCGGCGAGACGCTCGTCATGAGTTCGAGGTACTCGACGTTCTGAGCCTCGGCTCTGCCGATGACTTCGGCCAACTGCGCCTCGCGGCTGAGCACGCTCGATGGCACGCCGAACCGCGAGAATGTTGTAAAGAAATGGTCGTGCCCGCTCTTGACCGACGGATAACTGCCCCGCATACTCACGGAGTCCAGGTACTGCGCCGCGAGGGCGGAGTTGGTCCGCAGGTCCCGAGCAGGGACCATACCCGGCCCCTCGTTACCGGTGAACGTGCCCGTCTTCGGGTCGAAGAAGAGACTGCTATCTATTGCCGCATCAAGACGGCTTTCCGCATAGACGGCGCCCGAAACGTGGCTGTGCAGGTCCGCGCCCTTCGGCATATCCTTGAGAAACGCGATAAGCTGCGGCTCACTCTCCTTCGCCAGCTCGAACCGCCGAGCCGTCGAGGCTTCGTCCGCGACCGCGAACGTCGCAGCCTGAAACAGCGCCACGACCAGGAACAGACGGACAGCATTGGCTCTCGGCCTGTGAGTCATACTTCCACCTCCGGAGCAAGATTGGGTGCGGAGTTCTGGGCGGACGGCGGGGTTTCCTGCTTCCTGGCTATGACCACCATCGCTCTCGAATCCATCGTGAACTCTGCGCCGTCGTAACCGCCCCAGACGGACTCAACTGCTAGGCCGGCAACGGCAAGCATCCGTTCAAACTCGTTATAGGTGTAGATTCGGATCGAGTGGCGGCGTTCGCTCCTGTGTCCGTCGGAATGGATTGTGATGCCGGTGGTGTCATAACGTCCTGTCAGCGGGCTGAACGTGGCCTCGGAAACCGTGACTTCGCCCCGGACGTTCTCCTCCCATCCGCGCCCGCGAGATCCCCATCCCCTCATGAGGCCGTCCCTGTTCAGGAGATCCACGAGGTAGCGTCCGCCGGGTTTCAGCGCCCGCGCCACGGCCATCAGCACCTTCTGGTCCTCTTCGTCAGACTCCAGGTAGCCGAACGACACGAACAGGTTGATGACCGCGTCGAACTCAGAGTCGAAGTCGATTTCGCGCATGTCGGCGCGGATAAGTTGCGGCTCGATGTCCGCCTCCGCCGCAGCCTCACGGCACTTGCCGAGCATATACTCCGAGAGGTCCACACCGACCACATCGTACCCGCGGCGGACCAGGTCAATCAGATGCCTGCCCTGCCCGCAGCAGAGGTCAAGGATTCGCGCGCCGGGCTGAAGTCCCAGCTTCTCGATGACGAAGCTCACCTGGCCGCGGCTGTATTCCGTCTCCTCGTAGAGATCGATCCTCGCCGGGTCTTCGCCAGCGAACAGTTCCTCATACCACGACATAGCGGTGGTACCCCCTGTCGCACGTTCGGCGGCCTAGAGGACGCGGATCACGCGGCTGGCCGTGTAGCTCTGGCCGAACATGTCCGCAGTCCGCACAGTGACGAGATATGTGCCTGCAGGTGCGTCCTTTGGAAGCTTCGCTGTCCACAGGTGGGCGCACTTGCTCGGGCCGGGGAGCTTGGCTCCGGCCGGCGGGTTCGGCCCAGCCTCTGCCTTCTTCATCTGAAGGTAGAATGGGTCTTCGCGCGAGACCCTCTGCATCTCGATCCATTCGCCCACATCTCCCAGCCGCATTTCCACCTTCGACCTCTCCGACCCGGCAAAGACGTTGACCTGCACCTCGGTCTCGCCTGACTCGGACGACTTGACCTCCTCCGGCGCGAATATGTTCATCTGGTAGTCGGCAGAGCGACGGGCGGCCTTGAAGCGGATGGAATACTTGTTCCCGTCGAAGGTGATGACGGAGTAGCCGTTCGGTGTTCCGTCGGACATGGTCGCGTGTGGGATGCCGACCTCATCTGGCGCGCCTGTCCACCAGCCTCCGCACGCCGTCCCATTGACGAGGTGATGATGCGGCTTGGCGCCGTTCCAGCCGTCCTTCTTGGTCAGAAAGAAGTGCTGCTGAATGTGCCAGTGGCCCGAGATCGAGAAGGTGAAAGGATGCTTCTCAAGCACGCGGAATATCTCTGTCCTGTTCGACAGCTCGACTATCGGGATGTGCATCATCAGCACGACCAGTTGATCATCCGGGACAAGGGCGAGGTCGCTCTGGAGGAAGGCCATTTGCTGCGGGTCAAGCTCGGCCGTGTAGCTGCCTAGCCGGCCCCAGTAAGGATCGTTCAGCACTACAAAATGCACCTTGCTGTAGTCATAGGAATAGTGCGAGGGCCCGAAGACCCGCGCGAACGTTTCGTCGGTGAGGTCGTGGTTCGGAGCGGCGTCGTAGTTCGTGTCGTGGTTGCCCTTGACGTAGTACCATGGCACGCCGATGCGGCCGATTGCCGGCACGAGGGTGTCGTAGAGCGAAAGATCGTTGCCAACGATGTCGCCCAAGACAACCCCGAACCGCGCACCCGTGCCGACCAGCTCCTCTACCAGGTCGTGCGCCGTGTAGTTCACCTGCTGCTGGTTCGCCGGCTGAGTGTCCCCGAAGAAGATGGCCTGGAAGCGCTTTGGCTCCTTGTGACGATAGAGCGGAAAATCCACTGAGGCAGGCAGTGGGCCGGTCGGCTCGACTCCTTTGTACAGGAGCTTCGGGGAGCCGTTCGGCTTGTGGATGTAGTAGAACCTGGGCAGGTTGTTGCCGTCCGCCGGCGTCATCCACCCGCTCGGCTTGATGACGAAGATAATGGTGTCGTCGCCCACTGGCAGTCGGTAATGCCCATCCGCCTCTGTCGTGACTATGGACCGGCCGTTCGAGACCCGGACGCCCTCGATCCCGCGTTCTCCGGCATCCCTCACGGCGTTCCTGTTCGCATCGTCGAAGACTGCGCCGACAGCGTAAGCTGGCTCCTGCCCGGAGCCAGCCGCAGGAATCGCGGCCAGGACAGCCGCCGCCAGCGCAAGAAGCGCCAAAGCTCTGAGACTTCTCATCTTTTCCTCCCTTTCCTGTTAACTCATTCGCCCCACCGCGCCCGAACTCCTGTCCGAGCACGCCGATGTCATCTCTATCCTCTTGTCACCACCAACAGGCCACGCAAGACGCCTCGGGGCATGGGAAGAGTTCAGTGCTCCGGGACTCTTTCGAACCCGCATTCTTCGACAAGCTCAGAATGAAAGGCTTGTCTGCATCCTGAGCCTGTCGAAGGATGCTTTCTCCGGCATTACTGAGCTCTTACGGGGCATGGCCTTCTGGCCACGCTCGCCTGCAGCGTCTGAGGCCCAAGGTCTCTCTTCAGGGCTTCTGCCCCGGTTCCTGCGCTGCTCTGCTTATGGTTGACCGGAACTCGTAGGAGCCCGAGCCGACCTCAAAGACCGCGGCATTCCGTTCCATCCGAAGGAACCTCACGCCCTTGGCTCTCTCCGCCGGATTCCCGCCCTCAGTCACCGAGGCCAGCCCCTTTGCCGGCACATACACTTCTGCCTTGATGTTGGCTGGAACCGTGACCTTCAGTGTGAGCTTGTCGCCTTCCCGCTTCCAGTGGCTGATGATCCGGCCATAGATGGAGTCATAACGCGCCTTGACCCACGTCAGATCGCCGATGATTGCCGGCTTGATGATGACCTTCCTGTAGCCCGGACCCGACAGGTCTGGACGGATGCCGGCCAGGCAGCGGTAAACCCATCCGGCGATGCAGGCTCCAAACTGGTGGTGGCCAGAGCCGTATCCCCCGACCCGGATGTAGGGCGACTCACCAAGGGTGCTCTTGTAGCCGTTGCCCAGCATGTGGAACCATCCGTCCTTCACCATCTCGTACGCCAGATCCCCGTAACCTGCGTCGGTGAGGACGTAGAATGTCGGCATGGTGCCAATGAAGCCGGTGGCGAGCTTGTTGCCTGAAGATTGCACAGCCTCGACCAGACTGCGCACCACGCGCTCGCGTTCAGATGCCGGCGCCATGTCGAACATCAGAGGCAGGCTCTGAGCCGTTTGGGAGCCCTGCGCATATTGCCCTGCGGCAATGTTGTAGAAGCGTCGGTTGAAAGCCTGCTTGATTGATTCGGCCAAGGCCGCGTACTTCGCCGCGTCCTGCTTTTTCCCAAGCACCGCCGCTTGTTCGGCCACTAACTTCGCCTGGTAGTAGTAAGCTACCGTGGATGTGAACTCCGATTTTGTTTCGATGCTTCCCGGCCTCGGAAGCCAGTCCCACAGACCCCAGTTCAGGATACCGTCCTCGCTAGTGCTCGTCAGGAAGTCGGTATAGCGGCGGCAGGCGTCGTAGGCCAGCTCGCTCATTCGCCGGTCGCCGTAGTCCGTGGCTAGGCGATGAACCCCCAGGGCCAGTGATATGCTCCACCAGGGACTGTCGCAATAATGGAGTTCGCTGACGCTGCCTTCGCCTTGCTCTCCCCATCCGCCATTCGGGATAACCGGCCCGAAATGCCCGTTGGGTTCCTGGGCGTCCATCATGTCCTGCACATGCTTCCGGTACAACAACTCGCAATCGAAAAGGTAGAAATATGCATCGAGGCAGAAGTTGTCGTCCCCGAGCCAAATCACCTTCTCTCGCACCGGCTCAGCGGAAGGCCCACCCCACGTGCAGTCCTCCAGTGTCCGCCGGGCGGCCTCGTGGAGCTGGTTGAACAGAGGATCCGAACACTCAAATGAACTCACGCATGGAAGCTGCGTGTGCATACGGAAGGCCACCAAGTCCCCCGGTCTGGGCGCCTTTTCCAGTCCCCGAAACTCGACATAGCGAAACGCGTGGTAGGTGAAGTGTGGCTCAAAGACTTCGGTCGCTGCCCCCGACAGGATACAGACCTGGTGTTGGTATCGCCCGTAGGTGTGAGTCGTCTGCTGCGCTGTGTCCAGGGCGCCGTCCGGAAGCAATCCCTCGCCAAAGTCTAACGTGACGGTCTGACCCTCCCGCCCCGATGTCGTCCACCGCACCCAGCCGGCGAGATTTCGGCCGAAGTCGGCGACGTATACTCCGGGCCTGGGCTCGCTTATGCGCTCCGGCCGGAACCGGTCGGTGATTCGTATGGGCTGGATTGACTGAGCGCAGAGCCGGCCCAGCGGGGCAGAGACTTCGAGCGCGGGCTTCCAGGCGCTGTCGTCGTACCCCGCCTCCAGCCACTGGCCTGGGTCTTTGCGGGCGTCAATGGTCTCGCCGCCCCGGATGCAGTTGAACTGGATTGCACCGGCCGAGCATTTCCACTTACTGTCCGACGCAATGGTCGAGGTGCTGCCATCGTCGAACTGCACTACCAGATTCAGCTTCATCCGAGGCGGTGTCCGCCAGGGGGCTTTCTCCAACTGGAACAAGTCGGGCGTCTGCAGGCAGTAGAAGCCGTTGCCGAGCATAACGCCGACGGCGTTCTCGCCCTGCTTGACCAGGTTGGTCACGTCATAGGTGACATAAAGCACGCGCCGCGTGTAATCGGTGAACGCCGGATCCAGCACGTGGTCACCGACACGCCTGCCGTTGATATAGAGTTCATAGTAACCCAGCCCACAGATATATCGGTGGCACGGATTGGTCGCTTGTGGAGCGTCACCTGCCGCCTGAGTAGGACGGCGGGCGCGTCGGCTGGGTCAACGGGACCTGTTTTCGTCGGATCCCCGTTGAATAGCGCAACCCGCTTGCCCGATGGCGTCCCAGGACGCGCTCCGATCCAGCAGCCTTTCCAGTCGTGCTCGTCGAGAAGCCCGATCGTCCATAACGCGGGCTGGCTCCACGGGGTGGGCTTGCCGTCTTTGTCCCATATCCTGGCTTTCCAATAGCATCGCATTCGCGAGGTAAGCGGCTTCCCTGAATAGGGTACTTGAACGGATTGACTCGATGCTACCTTGCCGCTGCCCCACAGGTCGCCGCGATTCTTAGCGAGCGCCTGGGGCGACGATGCCACCAGGATCTGGTACGCGGTCTGCACTTCCCCGCGCCGGCTGGACTCAATGACCCAGCTCAGGCCCGGATGGACCGCGTCAATGCCGAGTGGGTCCTTGAGGTACTCGCAGCGCAGGCTGTTCACTGTCGCGGCAGAGAGTCCGCTTGCGAACTGTGCAGATGCCAAGCAGAAGAACAGTGAGGCTCTCATCGGAACTAAATCTCCTTTGTGATATCGTTCGGCAGACCACTTCATTGGCCAGCGGAGAGCTTGCTGGCCAGCCTCTGCAGCGCGCATCCTGTGGCGTGGTCATCCCTTTATCCTGGTGAAGCAAGTATAAATGGCCGCAGTGGTCATTTGTGTTTTTCATGCCTTTATCCCGCTCATCACCACGCCCTGGACGAAGTAGCGCTGGGCAAGGAAGAAGATGACCAGCACCGGGATAAGCACTGCTGTTGAGGCTGCCATGAGCGAAACGATATCAACCCCCCACACATCCTGGAACGTCGCCAGCCCCAAGGCCAGAGTGCGCTTCTCGACCGAGTTCAGGTAGATGAGCGGGGTCATGAAGTCGTTCCAGTAAGCGACGAAGGCGAAGACAGCCACTGTGACGAGCACCGGCTTCGAGAGTGGCATGAAGACCTGCCAGTAGATCCTAAAGGGTGAACAGCCGTCTATCTTCGCGGCGTCCTCCAGGTCGGACGGGATGGTCAGGAAGAACTGCCGAATGAGGAAGATGTAGAACGCGCTGCCGAAGAACGCGGGCACGATGAGCGGAAGGAGGGTGTCGTACCAGCCGATGCTGCGGAAGATGACGAATCGGGGGATCATCGTGACCTCAGCCGGAAGCATGATCGTCGCGAGCATCACGATGAAAAGCGTTTCGCGTCCCGGCGCACGGAGCCGGGCGAAGGCGAAGGCTGCGATCGAGCTGGACAGCGCGGTCCCGACCACGGCCAGCAGAGTGACCTTGAGCGTGTTCAGCAGATACAGGTGGAAGGGCATGATCGTGAGTGCCCTCGTGTAGTTGCACCAGACGATCTTGCTCGGTATCAGGTGCAGGCCGGGCGCGGCAACCTCGGCAGGAGCTCTGAGCGAGATCGAGACCATCCAGAGGAATGGGAGCGCAAAGAGGGCAGCTCCGGCGACGAGCAGAATGTAGGTCAGCCAGGTTGCCGCCGCTCGCCGCCCGGTCGCCCCTCTCCTCCTCTCGTTCTCTGCCAAAACCTTCACAGCCACATCCACAAGTTTACTACGCTCCTTGGCTCACAATCAACCGGCAGCGGGAGAAGCGGTTCGGCGGGAGCCTCACCCTCCCGTTGCGCGGCCCGGGAGGGCGAAGCTCCTGCTGAGCCTTGACTCTTTCGGCGGCTACAGATGGCCTGAAAGTCCGTCTATAATAGAATGGTGGACCTGTAGAGAAGGTGGTGAAGTTCGCATTGCTGGTTGAAATCAGAAAAGAGATCGAGGACATCTCGGCCGGACTTTCGGAATTGGGTGGTCATCTTTGACCTTGCCAGTAAGCAGGCCGAGATAGATAAACTGGAGCAGCGGAGCGCCGCGCCCGACTTCTGGGACGACCCACAGCAGGCGCAGCGTGTGCTTCAGGAGATGAACGAGCTTAAGAACGCAATCGAGCCCTGGCGCGAGCTTGAGGGCAAGATCGAGGATCTGAAGATCCTGGCTGAGGTCGCTGATGGGGCGGGCGAGGAAGACGTCCGCGAGATAGAGCAGGAGCTCGAGGAGGCCAGGCGGAAGTTTCGCCAGCTCGAGCTGGCGACGATGCTCGGCGGGGAGCATGACCGGGCGAGCGCCATCGTAGAGATGAACGCAGGAGCGGGCGGCACGGAGGCCTGCGACTGGGTGGACATGCTCCTCCGGATGTACCTGCGGTGGGCGGAACGACATGGGTACCAGATGGAAATCATAGATACGGTCCCCGGCGAGACCGCCGGGAGCAAGAAGGTTACGTTCCTCGTGGAAGGGGAAAATGCCTACGGGTATCTGAAGGCAGAGCGGGGCGTGCACCGACTGGTGCGGATCTCGCCCTTCGATGCGAACAGGCGGCGGCACACGTCGTTTGCGTCCGTGGATGTCATCCCGGAGGTCGAGGAGATGGAGGAGGTGCGGATCAACCCGGACGAGCTGAGGATAGACACCTTCCGAGCATCGAGCGCCGGAGGCCAGCACGTCAACAAGACCGATTCCGCGGTCAGGATCACGCATATACCGAGTGGTATTGTGGTGACCTGCCAGAACGAGCGCTCGCAGCATCGAAACCGCGACGTGGCGATGAAGGTACTGCAGGCGAGGCTGATGGAGATGCAGCGCGCGAAGGACGACGCGCGGATCGCGGAACTTCGCGGCGACCTGCGCGCTATTCAGTGGGGCAGCCAGATCCGGTCTTACGTGTTCCAACCTTACACGATGGTCAAGGACCACCGAAGCGGATATGAGACCGGCGACGTGATGCGCGTGATGGACGGTGATATTGATGAGTTCATCCGAGCGTATCTGACGGCGCCGGCGTAAGTTTCACCGGTGAGCCATGGGTCGCCGGGATAGGGCGGTGCAGAAAAGAATGTCAACAAAGATGAGGTTTGGTGTAATCACGGCTGGAATCGCTGCGGCACTGGTGACCGCGGGGCCGGTGTTCGCGGCATCGGTGACGAGCGAGAGCCCGCTCGGCACGGCGGGAGTCGGCAAGGCAGAGGTCTCACTGGGAGACCTGGTGGCCGACGCCGTCCGCGCGGCGGTTGACGCCGACGTAGCGTTCGTGAGCGCAAGCGAGCTTAGGGAACGGGACACACAGATCCCCAAGGGCAAGGTGACGACGGAAGACGTTACTCCGTTCATAGCCTATACGGACGATCCTGTCGTCGAGTTGCGTCTGACCGGCAAACAGATAAAGCAGGCGCTCGAACGCAGCGTCGTCATCTATCCGCAGAAGAACCTCGGCTTCCTTCAGGTGTCGGGGCTCAGGTTCACGTTCGACCCGACCAAGCCCCAGGAGAGCCGGGTCACCGCTGTCAGAACGGGCGAGAAGGGCGATAAGGCGCTTTCCGAGACCAAGTCCTACGCAGTGGCGATGACCAGCAGCATGGCGAACGGCGCGCTCGGCTACTGGAAGATCTGGTCCAAGAACGAGATCCGCAGAGTGACCGAGACCACGATTCCGAAGGCCGTGGACGCGTTCTTCGCCAGCCGAACCAGCATCAACTACTCGAATCTGAACCGGATCACGGTCGGCGGCTGATGTCAGCAATCTGCCGACAGGCCCCAGCGATCGCCGGCCCCTTAACCGTCAAGCTCAAGTGCGCCCTGGTCCTTGCCGGCGCGCTGACGGTGATCTCCGGCTGTGGCGGAAGAACTGACAGCCCGCCATTCGACGGTACGCACGCATTCGGGCTGCTAAAGAAGCAGTGCGCGTTCGGCCCGCGCTATGCTGGCACGCCCGGGCACAAGGCTGCAGCCGATTTCATCCGGTCCGAGCTCCAGGGCCTGGCTGACGACGTGACTTGCCACAAATTCACGCGCACTATCAGCGACAAACGCCTCGAATTCCAGAATATCTACGCCGTCTCGGGCCCCAGCGCCTCGCACTTCGTGCTGCTCTGCGCGCACTGGGACACGCGGCCAATGGCGGACCAGGAAGTTGATCCCCTGAGGCGGCAGAAGCCAATCCTCGGAGCGAATGACGGCGCGTCGGGCGTCGCGGTCCTCCTCGAACTGGCCAGAGCGTTTCATGCCAAGAGGCCCGCGGTCGGAGTCGTGATGGCATTCTTCGACGGAGAGGATTACGGCAAGACATCGGCCGATATGTTCATCGGATCCAAGGAATTCGCAGAGAACTGGAGGAGCGCCGTTCGCCCGCAGGGCCGTGAGATAACCTACGACTACGGCATCCTGCTCGACATGGTCGGAGACAGCGATCTCCAGATATGCAAGGAGAGATTCTCTGCGCAGGCTGCTCCGAAGGTCGTCGAGAAGGTCTGGTCAGCCGCCCGCCGAACCGGCCACGGCGATGTCTTCCTGGATGAAGTGCGCTACATGATAGACGACGACCACCTCCCGCTCCTCGCCGCAGGCATCAAGTGCATTGATGTCATAGATTTCGACTACGCTTACTGGCATACCCTCGACGACACCCCTGACAAGTGCAGCCCCAAATCCCTCCAGGCCGTTGGAGAAGTCGCCCTTAAGGTCATCTACGAAGAGAACGCCCCGGCCAGGTGATTGAGCGCCGCATCCATGGCGACCGCTCCGGCGACGGCCCAGGCTGGGATTTGCGATCTCTGCGCCCGCGTGGTCGGCATTCGCCGAGTCGGGGGAGGGTGAGGCTCCCGCCGAACCTCCCATCTCATAGCTGACAACTCCCTTGACGTACCGCGCCGGGAGTATTACCCTCTATGTGCGGAGACGCGCGGGCTGTGAGTTTGGACGCCAGGGAAGATCGGCAATAAACCTTACGGCGGTTCACCTATCGGCACAGCGCCGCGTTTCGCAGTGACATCCCGGAGAGTGCCAAGATGATGTATGCAATCATAATGGCCGGCGGCTCGGGCACCAGGCTTTGGCCACGCTCGCGCCGCGACAGGCCCAAGCAGTTTCACAGCCTCACGTCGGACCGGAGCCTGCTGCAGGAAACGGTGGCAAGGCTCGAACCTTTGATTGATGCGGATCATATCTACGTAATCGCGAACAAGTCCCACGTCAAACCGATCAAGGAGCAGCTCGGGGAACTTCCTGACTCTCATATCATCGCGGAACCTTACTCGAAGAACACGGCGCCGGCCGTTGGGACCATGGCCGTTATCCTGCATGAGAGGGACCCTGATGCCATCATGGTGGTCCTTCCGTCCGATCACTTTCTGGCCAAAGGCGAGGAGTTCCGCCGACTGCTCGGTCTTGTGGAGGACGTTATCCGCGAGGACGAGTTCCTCCTCACGATCGGAATCAAGCCCACTTATCCCGAGACCGGCTACGGCTACATCGAGATAGGGAACGAGTACAAAGAGGTCGGGGACGACAAGATATTCTGGGTCAAGAGCTTCAAGGAGAAGCCGGACCCGGGAACCGCGCAGCGATACGTTGCTTCGTGGCGCTACGTGTGGAACAGCGGCATGTTCGTCTGGAAAGCCAGCACGATCCTCAAGCTCTTCGAGAAGCACGCGCCGGAGATCTACAAGGGTCTGGAGCGGTTCCGCGCGGTGCTCGGCACGCCCAGGGAGGCAGATGAGCTTAAGGAGGCCTACAAGGGCTTTCCGAGCATATCGGTTGACTACGCAATAATGGAGAAGGCCGAGAGAGTGCTGGTAACCCCCGCGGACATGGGCTGGAGTGATGTCGGGAGCTGGGGCGCGCTGCACGAGCTGCTCAGCTTCGACGGCGCCACCAATATTGTCGTCGGGAGGCACGTAGGCATAGACACTCACAACTGCCTGATTCACGGCGGGACCCGACTGGTGGCGACCGTCGGCCTGGACAATATGATCATCGTGGACGCCGACGACGTGCTCTTCGTCTGCCCCAAGGGCCGCGCTCAGGACGTCAAGCAACTGCTCGACAAGCTCCAGGAACAAGGCCGGACGGAGTATCTGTAGGGGCCAGTTGTCAGGTGCCAGGGGCCGGAGGGGCAGGCCGATGCCTCATCTCCCCATAGGTCATCCGCTACCCTAGACCCCAGACCCTAGAACGAGGTCGCGACTCCCTTTGGCTCCTCGACCTCGCCCCGGAGAGTCACAACCTTAGCCGTTACCGGTATATCCTTGCCCGCCGCCGCAACGGCCTCGCGCACCGCGTGCATCAGCCCGAAGCAGCAGGGCACCTCCATGTGGAGCACGGTGACGCTCTTAATGTTGTTCTGAGAGACGATGGCCGTGAGCTTCTCCCGGTAGATTTCAAGGTCGTCGAACTTCGGGCAGCCGATGACGAGCGCTTTTCCCCGAAGGAAATCCGGGTGGAGCGACGCGTAGGCAAATGGGGCGCAGTCGGCGGCGATCAAGAGGTCGGCATCCTGGAAGTAGGGCGCGCTCGGGTTGACCAGATAGAGCTTCACCGGCCACTGACGAAGCTCGCTTTCCAGTCTCGGCTCGGGGCGGTTCCCCCCTGGGGCGGCGCGCTCTTCGCTTCTGAAGTCGAGCGTCCTTGCCGACGGGCAGCCGCCGCCTGGGTGACCCCGCGCCGCGGATTCGTGCTCCTTGGGAAGGGAATGAGCCGAGTCCAGGTGGTCGTGCGCATGCGGGTCAAACTTGTGTCCCATTGACTCCAGATGCTCGGCGACGGCGGCCTCATCAAACTCATCCGCCTCGCGGTCCTCGAAACTGATGGCGCCCGTCGGGCACTCACCCAGGCAGGCCCCGAGGCCGTCGCAGTATCTATCCGACACCAGCTTCGCTTTGCCTTCGATGATCTGTATCGCGCCCTCCGCGCATGCCGGCACGCACTCCCCGCAGCCGTTGCACAGGTCCTCGTCTATCTTGATTACCTGTCTCAGCACCCTTGCCATCCCTACCTCCTCGATGGTTTCTACAACCATGCTACCCAAAATTCGGACTGGCGGCTTTGACTCAGGTAAAGTGTGGGGGGAAGGGTGACGCCGTTTTGTGTGGCGGCTAGGCGCGGTCATCGGGCGGCAGCCACGAGCCAGCCGAGCCCAGACCCCAGACCCTACAACGTCCCCTTCGTGCTCGGGACGCCCTTGACCCGCTCGCTTTTGGAGATAGCCTGCTGAAGCGATTGGGCGAACGACTTGAAGGCGGCCTCGACGATGTGGTGGGGATTCGTGCCGGAAAGCTGGCGGAGGTGGACGGTCATCTTCGCGTTCCGGGCGAACGCTGTGAAGAACTCTGAGACGAGATGGGAAGGCAGCTCGCCGATCATCTCAGTGGGGATCTCCAGCAGGTACTCGAGCAGTCCCCGGCCGCTTATGTCAACGGAGGTCATCACGAGCGCCTCGTCCATGGGCACCGTTGCCGAGCCGTAGCGCCGGATTCCCTCTTTGCCCCCCAGCGCCTGGTCAATGGCCTGGCCGAGCGCGATTCCAACGTCCTCCACGGTGTGATGCGGGTCAATCTCCAGATCGCCCGACGCCTTCACGTCCAGGTCAACGAGGCTGTGCCTGGCGAGCTGATCCAGCATGTGATCGAAGAATCCGACGCCGGTGCTTATCGAGCTCTTGCCAGCACCGTCCAGGTCAACGCGCACCCCGACGTCGGTTTCCTTAGTCTGTCTGTGCACCTCTGCTGTTCGACCCACGGTTTTCCTCCTTCGGCAGCTCTCAGCGGCGGCCTGTCAGTCAGATGCGTTCGGAGCTGAGGGCTGATCGCCTGGAGCCGACTGCTCTGAAAGCCTGATCCTGATCGAATCCGCGTGGGACTGGAAGCCCTCGGCCTCCGCGAGATCTACGACGGTTGCTGCTATCTCGCGCAGCGCATCTTTCGAGTATGAGACGAGGCTGCTCTTCTTCAGGAAATCGTCAACGGTCACGGGCGAGCTGAAGCGCGCTGTGCCGCCCGTGGGCAGCGTGTGGCTCGGCCCGGCCGCGTAATCTCCGAGCGGAACCGGCGAATACGGCCCCAGCATAATCGCCCCCGCATTCTTGATGAGCGGCAGCAGGGCCCATGGATCGCTCACCATCAGCTCAAGGTGTTCCGGGGCGAACCGATTGACTGTCTGCGCGGCCTCTTCGAGCGTCCTGGCAATTATCACGACTCCGCTGGCGGACAGCGATTCGGAGATAATTTCCTTGCGGGCCGCGGAGTCGCGCAGACGGCGGACAGCCGTGAGGACGGTGTCGGCGAGCGACCTGCTGACCGTGACCAACACGCACCGGGAGTCCTCGGCGTGCTCCGCCTGGGACACGAGATCAGCGGCAATGTAGTTAGCGTCGGCGGTCTCATCGGCAACTACCATTATCTCGCTCGGGCCGGCGATCATGTCAATGCCGACAATGCCAAAAAGCTGGCGCTTCGCTTCGGCCACGTAGGGATTGCCGGGGCCGACTATCTTATCCACCTTGGGCACCAAAGTGGTGCCGTAAGCCATCGCGGCAATCGCCTGGGCGCCTCCGACCTTGAAGACCGCGTCCACGCCGGCCTCGCGCGCCGCAACGAGCATCAGAGGATCGGTGTTGCCGTCAGCCTGAGCCGGGGAGCACACTATCAAGAACGGGACGCCGGCCGTCTTAGCCGGGACTGCGGTCATCAAGACTGTGCTGGGATACGGCGCCTTTCCGCCCGGGGCGTAGAGGCCGACGCGCTCTATCGGCCGGATGATTTGCCCAAGCACGCATCCGTCCCGCACATCTATCCATGATCCGTGGAGCTGCTTCCGGTGGTAATCCTCGATGTTCGCCCTGGCGCGCCGGATCGCTCCCACCAGCCTCGGCTGCACCTTCTCGTAGGCGGCCTCGAATTCGTCCTCGCCCACTTTGATGGACGTCAGATTCGGCGAGTCGAAACGCTGTCCGAGTTCGAGGAGCGCCTGGTCTCCTCGCGCGCGAACGTCGGCGATAATCTCTCTCGTGACCTCTTCCACCGCTTCAGTTGACGGTCGCTCAGGCGGCGCCAGCGCAGCCTCGATCTCCTGCTCCGGATCCCGCCCGATCTCGAGTATCTTCATAGGTTTCCGATCTCCTGGACGTGCTGCAAGATTATACCAGAGGGCCGGATGCTTGACAACCAAGCGCTGGATCTGTTTGGAGTGCGGGAGCGTGCTCCCGCTTTGCCAAGGCGGCGGCGTGCCGCCGCACTCCAAAGAGTGTAGGGTCGAAGCATTCGCCTGCCGGGTCTGCGGCAACCATTCGCTCGGCGGCGCGAATGCTTCGCCCGCAGCGTCTGGAGCCGAGTTTCGCGCCTCTATTGCCTGGGTACAAGAATGCAGAGCTGATTCACAAAAGGAGGAGCGAGGCCTATGCTGACCGAAGGCGAGAAAGCGCCAGATTTCACGCTTCCCGCGACGGGCGGGAAGACGATATCTCTCATGGACTACGCTGGCAAGAAGGCTGTAGTTCTCTATTTCTACCCCAAGGACGACACTCCGGGCTGCACCAAAGAGGCGTGCTTCTTCAGGGACATCCAGGCTGAGTTCGACGCCGCCGGGGCCGCGATACTCGGCGTCAGTGTGGACAGCGTGAGGAGCCACGAGAAGTTCGCCGAGAAGTACCACCTGCCCTTCCCGCTCTTATCGGACGAGGACAAGACCGTCGTCAGCGCCTACGGCGTATGGAGACAGAAGAGCAACTATGGCAAGACCTACTTCGGCACGGTGCGGACGACCTTCCTCATAGACACACAGGGCGTAATCCGCAAGATATGGCCGGAGGTCAAGGTCGAAGGCCACGTTGACGAGGTGCTGGGGGCGGTGCGGGCCCTGCCTTAGCCGAAAGTCGTCCGCGGTCAGGCGCCCGCCGCCGCTCCCTACTCCGCTTCCACCAGCCGGTTCATCGGCGGGTAGGTGTCCTCGGAGACGAGCGATCTGGCCGTGCGCGAGCCTTCGGTAATCCGGCGGTAGACGGTGACAGATAGCCCCGGCTGGCCGTGGTTGATGACGCGCCAGCGGATGTCCGAACCCGATTCGCTCGTCCTGATCACCTCTTGCGGCGGCGTAACCTGCCTGATCTCTCTCTCGATGGAAATCTCGCCTTTCAGCGGGTACCGCGATAGTATCCGGCAGGTTATCTCATCCCCCGTGACCTCTGCCTCGATCTTGACCGGCGAGCCAGAAGAGTTTCGGAAGCGGAGGTCAATGTCGAGCTGGGCGACGGCTGCGTCCTGACCCGGCGGAACGTAGTGGGCCGGGAACCGGTGCCGATGCCGCTCCACGATCTCAAGGCCCGCGAGCAGGGCGGCGTTGTAGAGCGTGGAGGAGACCTGGCACACACCTCCCCCCCAGGCAGGCCTGAGTTCGCCGTCGTAGCTCACCGGCGCCTTCACGTAACCCCGGTCAGCCGACCAGGAGCCGACCGCGCGATTGAACGAGAACTCGGAGGCGGGCTGCAAGACTTTGCCGTTGATTGCCTTCGCAGCCAACCGCAGATTGTGGACCTGGGCCGCAGTCCGCCCCGCGAGGCTGGTGCGGTACGCTCCGATCACCTGCCACCTGCACGGCTGTGCTGCAGCCCAAATGCCAAGCGCCACCACGCTCACTACCGACGCAATTGTCACGAACCTCTGACCGCTCATCTGTGCATTAAACCCTATACCCTAGACCCTAGACCCCAGACCCTAGACCCCAGACCCTAGACCCTAGACCCCAGACCCTAGACCCTAGACCCCAGACCCTAATCCCTAACCCTCACCCTGACCTCTGCCCCGCTTGCAGTGATTTCGGGTTGGTACATTGCTTGGACGAGGGGCGGCATGGCGTGGTAGCTTCCCGGCAGGGCCGCGCGGAATTCGTACTCCAGCACGCTTTTGCCCGCGGGCAGAGTCTCGACGTAGAAGGTGACTCTTTCGTCCCTCACGTCTCTGTCCACCCACCAGTAGTTCCACTCCCACGGCTCCATTCTGCCGCGGTCGAATGCCTCGCAGCCAGCCGGGAGGTAGTCTTCCACGATGACGTGCTCATACTCACGAGGCGAGTTGACGGTCAGCCTGACCTGCATTGAGTCTCCGCTGCGGAAGTCGGTAGTTGAGTAGTCCGCAGGTTCGATGCGGGTGACCCTCGACCTCTCGTCCCAGCGCGGGATAAGCTTCCGGTACTCGCGCGTAACCGTGATCCCGGAGCCGGTGACCGTGGTAGGCAGCTCTTCCCTTTCGACATACTGCACAAGCTCGATCGTATAGTAGAGGACGCCGGTCCCGACTTTCTCAAGCCGTATGCTGTTGGCTCCTGTGCGAACATCGCCGGGCCTGATGACCATCTCCTTCTCCGGTTGGAAGAGGGAGCTCTTGTCGAATCGCGGCAGCCCGATGACCCGGCCATTGTGCGAGACGGTGGCCGTGAAATCCGGCTGCAGCTCGCCTGACCGCTTCAGGTAGTCTGAAAGGGCGTAAAGGATCATCGCCGTGTCGCGGGTGGAATACCAGTGGTTGAGCTCCCGCTGTCCGAGGAGCCAGCGCACCACCCTGGGGATCTTCGGGTCCTGTGGCGTCAGCTTGACGACAGCCATGAGCGCCAGCGCCGTCGTCTCCGTGGGCGCTTCATCATACAAGCCGCTCTCGCCAGACCAGTGAATGTCCCCGCGCGTTGCGACGGCCTGGGTCCAAAGGCGCGCAAGGTACGTCTTGGCAAGCTTCTCGTCTCCGAGGTTCGCCAGGGTCATCGCAGCAAGCGCAGTCTGGCGCGCTCCCTGGACCTGCCGGAGCAGTTCGGGCTGGAGTTCTTCTTTGACCTTTTCTTTCCGCCCGGTGAGCGACAGGACGTAGAGAGCGTAGATTCTGTCGTCCGCTGGGTGGCGGCTCTGCTCGAGCTGGCTTTCGAGCGACGACAGGCCGCTTTCCAGCACCTCGCTATTCACCCGAAAACCCGCGGAACGGGCCGTTATGAGGCCGAAGACGACATAGGAGGTCATCCAGAGGTCTTGCTGGCCGTATTCGCACCATCCCCAGCCCCCGTCGTCCTCGTTCTGGAAGTCGTAGAGCCGGCTGAGGCCCTTGCCGACCATGTCCGGCAGCTTCTTCTCCAACTCTGGGTTGGAGATCTTAAGCGACTTCAGCGTGCGCCAGATGACTACGTCGGGCAGGAAGCAGCTCATAGTCTGCTCGGTGCATCCGTAGGGGTACTGGGCAAAGTAGTCGAGGCTTCCGAGAAGGGCTGAAGCAAGCGAAGGAGCAAGGCGAACGCGGATTTCGCTCGCGCCGGACACCGAGTCGGCGCGCACGAGCAGTTTCTCCGTCACGACGCTCCCGGCGACTGACCCGGCGCGGCTCTGGACTTCCCTTTGACCGTGGGGGCGCACGGGAAGACTGAGCTGCATGGCATCGTTCGCCGCCGGACAGGTTGCGTATGCAGTCAGGAAAACCTTCCCCGGCTTAGGGGCAAAGACGCGCCATTCGACCTGCTCCATCCCCTGGCTCGCGACCTTAACGGTCCGCGAGAGCCGGTCCCGCACCTCAAGCCCCTCCGCCTGGAGCGTGACAGCGACCCTCTGCCTCTCCGGCAGGTAATTGTGCACGATGGCCGAGATCAGCGCCTCGTCCTTTTGGATCAGGAAGCGCGGCGTTTCAAGCCTGACGAGCAGGTTCTTCGAGCAGACCGCGGTTGACGTGGTCTGGCCGACGGCGGTGCCGATCGTGCAGGCGCGGGCAGTGGCGCGCCACGTGGTCAGGTTGTCAGGCAACTTGAACCGCACGGACGCCTCGCCCTTGGCGTCGGTCACGATGTTGGCGTACCAGAACGCTGTGTCCAGGAACTCTTTTCGGACCTTGCCCGTGTAGCCGGCCTTGTCTCCGCTCAGGTAAATCTCGGGGAAGGAGAAATGTGTCTCCACCGAGTTGGGCTGGCTGGTGTAGAAGAAGTCGCGGATCGGCGTAGTATCGTCTTCGCGGATGGCATAGACGGCTTCGTCCACCACGCCCAGAGATACCTCCGCCTCAACTGGCCGCCCCTGGCTGTCAGTCGCTTTGACCAGATACGTCGCCTGCTCCCCCGGCTCGTACTTGCGCTTGTTAGGCGTGACCGTCAACCGGATCGTCTGCTCTTTGAGCGAGACCTTCGCCCGCGCCTCCTGGTTGACGAAGCGCTTGTTTTTTACGTAGCACACGCCGACGTAGAAGTTCGGCCGGTAGTCCGACCTTATGGGCAGCTCGACGACGGTTGATCTCGTGCTTAGCTTGACCAGCTTGTGCTCGAACATGTGCCGGCCCTCGACCGTCACCAACGCGTTCACGCCGGCCTCCTCGGAGTTGATGAGGACCTTTGCCGTGTCGCCAGGGCCGTAGACCTTCTTGTCGAGGATGATCTGCAGCTCGGGATACTTGTAGCCGCCGAACTCACCTCCGCCTGCGACCCACATGCCGGCTGAAGACCTGATGCGGTTGCCCCTGCGGTCCCTGCAGGTCGTGCGGATTACATAGGAACCCGGTTCCGCCGGCTTGAAGCCGAAGATCGCGCGGCCCTGTGCGTCGGTCCGCGCTATTGCGCTGGCGACCTGGGTGTAGGTCTCGCGGTTGTTCTCCTCCTCATCGGACTGCCAACGGACCCGACTTGCGGTCATGTCAAGCTCGACGCCGGCCTGCGGCCGGTGATCGTAGTCCGCCACGAGGATCTTGAAGCGCGCGGTTTCGCCCGGAGCGCTGACGTAATCTTCCGGCTCCACGCTCACATCGAAATCTCCCTGTGTGGCGATAATGCTGCCCTCGCCTTCGGCCTCCCGGCGGCTCGGATCGGTTACGTAGGCCGAAACCGTGTATTGTTGGTCGGATGAGCTGAAGTCGCCGTGGCGTTCAATGTCAGCCGTGAACTCGATCTCCGCGATGCCGTCGCGGCCGGTCCTGGCCACTCCCTCAGCGGCCGTCTCTCCGTAGTCCCCGTAGTCCTCGTAGTCCCCGGAGTCCTCGTAATCCACCTCGTATTTGTCCTCTTCCGACCAGGACCAGTAGGTGGAGCGGAAGACGGTGTAGCGGACCTGCGCGCCGACGACCGGCGCACCGAAATAGTAGCTTGCCCGCACCTTAGCCTTGATCCTCTCGCCGCTCACGCAGCGCTTCTTCGGCATCTCGACCGCCACGCTGAACTCCGGTTTGCGGTACTCGGCCACGTCAAAGGATGTCGTCCGACTCCGTCCCCCGTAGGAGGATGTGACTTCGTAGCCGCCCGTCGGCGCATATTCCGGAAGCTTGAAGTCGCCGTGGAACGATCCAAATCGGCTGAGAGGCAGCGATGCGGCATAGACCATCGAATTCCGCCGGTCGCGCACCTCCACCCGCGCCTGCCCCTGCTGGGGCGTGTGGAAGGCGTCGCCTGCAAACTTGCGGACGATCCCCTTGAAGTAAACCTGGTGACCCGGCCGATAGACCGGCCGGTCTGTATAGGCATAGATCGAAATCGAGCCAGCCTCGCGCGTACGCACATAAGAGGTGATGAAAGCGGCAGAGCCGCCGTAACGCGCGAGGGTCAGCCTACTGTGCTCCCCGCCGGGCGCTACCGCGACCTGTGCCTTCCACAGGCCGCTGGCGTCCGTCTTTCCGCCGGCGACCGCAGCGTTGCCCTCAAGGATGCTGATCTGGGCGCCGGCTACGGGCTCGCCCGTGTCCGGGCGAACCACGTAGGCCAGCACGTCTTGCCCACTCTCCTTCGCAATCAGGCTGATGTCGCTGACCGAGAGCTGGCCAACGTCCTCTTGCTGATCCGCGTCGGCAATAATGATGTAGACGCCCGGGCCGTGCGGGGGGAATGTTACGTTCTGGTGGTACACGCCCTCGCTGTCGCGCTTGGTGATAGCGACTCTCGTGGTTTCCGCAGATACTACAGCCCCGCTCTTCGCCAGCGTCTCGCGCGTAACCCGCCACCCGCCCCGCGTCAGCACCTCACGGAGAGTGCTCGCCTCTCCCGCGAGCAGCTTGGCGATGTTGATCCGATGCATGGTGATGGCCACCTCGTCGCTCTCGGTGAATCCGTCGAGCACGATCTCCGGCTTCTCATTGGTCGTGAACAACTGCTGGTGAACATACATGCGCAGATAGGGTTGATCGGGGGCCAGCTCCAGGTTGAGCGATTCCACCTGCCCCTCGGTCACCTTCACGCTGGCGGCCGGCAGGCTGTGGACCCTGCCGTTTGCCTCGATGGTATAGGTTCCCGCGGGGATGTCGGCAAAGCGAAAGGCGCCACTGGTGTCCGTGGTGACATACTTGGTGATCCAGTCTTTGGACTCGATCGGCACTGCGGATCTCAGCCGGACGGAGGCCTCGGCGATGGGCCGGCCCGTATCAGCGGCTACGACACGGCCTTCGAGCGTTCCGACAGGGGTTTCTCCCGCCATCGTAATGGCCAGGACCGCCGCAGACCAGAGAGCCGCTACAGCCAGAGCCCAGATCGGTCGAATGCTTAGTGAGCGCAGCACCTCTTATTCCTCCTTCGCCCCGCGAGACACGAGAGCCGCAACCACGGCCCAGATAAGCCCCAGCGCCACCACCGCGGCGAGCACGATCAGCCTCGTGACGCGCGGTTGCTCCGCGAGCGGCCCCACCAGCCTCGAAAGCTGCACCGCCGACACCTGCGCTGCAAGCACCAGGAGCGCCGACTCAACATAGCCCCGCCCGCGTGCCCTGGCCGCGCCAGTGTAGATGAAGAGGATGAAGACCTCGGCAGCGACCGTCCCCGCAAAGAAGCCCAGCGCTGCCTTGAAGCCCCAGATTGCCAGGATTACCAGCGGCGCAACCGCGGCGAATAGCCCCGCCGCTCCGGCGCCTGCCGTGCGCCAACCGCTTCCACGCTGGGAAGGAATACCGAAGAAGGACATCAGAACAAACGGGAAGACGGCGCCGAGGACGAGCGCGACAAAGGTGTAGTGCGCGCGGAGATCCACCCCACGCAGCTCAGATGCGTAGTTCTCCAGGAACAGGCGAAGGAGAAGCAGGCCGACGCCGATGAACATCGCGTAGATGAGCACGTGCGCCGCTTCCGGCTCTTCCTCCGCCATAGACTCCTCTCGCCGCAGCGAGGCAAGCGCAGGAAGGAGTATTGACCAGGCGGCGAGCATCCCGATACCGATGCCGAACCCGGCGAGCATTCGGAATCCCAACGCCGAAAGCGCCACAACCAACAGCGCCGCAGCGGCCGCTGCGCGCCCGGATGCCTTAGCTGCCCCGGCAAGCCAGGCCACGAACGCGAATGTGACGACTCCCGCTGCCGCGACCCAAAAGAGCGACCAGTCCGGGAACAGCCTCCAGGCAAAGATGGCCGTGAGACCCAGAGTGATGACTGCCGCGGCCAATGCGGGCAGCGCGAATCCCCTGCCCCGGCGAGGCACGCCAGCGCTCGCGATCTGGGCGACAATCGCCGCGGCAAGCACCATGAGCGGCGCGCGCCACCAGAAGCGATCTGCGGTGGAGTCGTAGCGGAAAACCGCAAGCAGCACCGTCGCGCCCAGGGCAACCGCCGACACCGCCCAGACGTCCATTCCTCGCGCCGCTGGCAGTGCAAGACGGAAAAGCACCGCTGCCCCGAGCGCCCCGATCATGAAGCCAGCCAGCGCAGGCTGCGGGTAAACTCCGTGGGGCCCTGAGTACGTGCCAAAGAGCAGGAGCACAAGGCCGACGCCAAGCAGCGCCAGCGAAGGCAGGCCGACTGCGGCAATCCCGGATCGCCACGGTGTGGGTCCCGACGTCCGCGCTGCCCAGACCCCGGCTGCCGCGCCAAACACTCCTCCGATGAGTAACCCGTAGCCCAACCGCTCTCCAATGGCAAACGGTGGCTCCGACATGCGGGTCAGTAGGAAGAGAACGAATGCCCCAACGACAGTGACGAGCGCGACAACCCAGTCGCCCCTCGTGTCGCGCTCACCAGCTTCTTCTGGGCGGCCGACGCCAATACCAAGCGCCGTCCCCGCCGCGCCGACTGCTACCCCGATCCAGCCAAGTACTGTTTCCAACGCTGCCTCCTGTTCCTCAGTGTTCTAGAACTCCTAACGCACCAGCCTCGGCGCAGGTTTACGCGCCGCAGCCAGTCACCCGGCCAGATTTGTCTAACCCGCCGGTAGAGACGAAACCTTGTCGTTTATTATAGACTATAAGCAGGCGGCCAGTCCACGGCGCGCCAGGATCCGAAGGGGTTGCGGTTATGAAGCGAGTTCTCATCATAGGAGCCGGCGGGATTGCGAACCGGCACGCCAGCGCCCTGTCCAATATCGAGGACGTGAAAGTTGCTGGGGTTTGCGACATCTCGTGGGAACGGGCTGGGTCGCTGGCCCAGCGCTTCGGAACTGGAGCGTATACCGAGATAGATGATGCGCTGGATAGGTCCTCGCCCGATTATGTAGTTCTGCTCGCGCCTCGCGAGGTCCGCGAGCCAGTGGTGGGAAGGTGCGCCGGAGCGGGCCTTCCAATCTTTATGGAGAAGCCGCCGTGCGACAGGATCTCGACGGGGAAGCGCATTCTGGGAATGATCGAGTCAGCAGGCTTGATCCACTCCGTAGGGTTCATGCACCGCTGGAACGACGCTCTTAACGCTACACTGTCAAGAATCGCGGGCGAGCGGCTCTCCGTGATCAATATCAGCTTCCAGTCGGATTTTGGCACTTCGCCCTGTTACGACCGTTATCCGGCGCCGTATCTCGTCGAGCGATCGGGCGGGCTGGTGGGCGACCAGGGGATACATTATGTTGACATCTCGAGATACATCACCAAGTCGGAGGTGGGCAGAATCCAGGGCGCTGGCGCGAACCAGCTCCTGCCTCGCTCACAAGATGTGTCTACCTGCGACGTTGCGTGCTGGACCCTCGAGATGGAGAACGGCACAATCGTCAGTCACTCACACACCTGGTGCGCCCCGGGGTGGGGGTGCAAGATCGAGCTGGTCACGGACAGGAGCGTTGTCAGGGTAGACATGTTCAACAACACGGCCAGCGGAACGGTGGCAGGTGCTCAGTTCGACTACAGCGGCACTCTGGACGAGTTTGAGGCCGAGCACCGGGGCTTCCTCTCAGCGCTCGACAAGCAGGATATGTCCGTTGTCCGCTCGCCGTACGCCGACGCGCTCCGGTCTTTCCGAGTCGCGGCAGAGATCAACCGCCTGATCTACGGGTTCACTCAAGAGACTGCCTAGCGCCCATCCCACAAACCCCTCGTAGTAGCCGGCCTCCGTCCCGAACCCGGGGGTAACGCCGGTGCAGGAGTTACAGCGGCGCCGGGATAAGTTCTACAGTACCTGGTCATGCAAACTGGTTAATGGAAGGGACGTGCTAGGGATGAACAAGACTCTTTTGCTAGTGCTGGTGCCAATGGTTCTACTCTGCGCAGCAGGCTGCGGCAAGAAGGAGTCGGCCAAGGGCGGCCAGATACAGCTTGAAGTCGCCGCGTTCGAGGGCGGCTTCGGCCTGGATTTCTTCGAGTACGCCGCCCGCGAGTACGAGAAGACCCACCCGAATGTGAAGATCAAGGTCTGGGGCAACCCCAGAGTCTGGGAACAGCTCCGACCAAGCTTCGTTGCTGGCGACGTTCCCGACCTCACCTGGCCCGGTTGGGGGATGGACATGTGGGCGTTGGTCTACGAGGGCAAGATCACGGAGATGGACAAGTACCTCGCGACCAAAGCCTGGGACCAGGGCAAGCCCTGGAAGGACACATTTGTTCCGTACCTCCTTGACAAGGGCAAGTTCAACGGGCACTACTACATCCTGCCCTACAACAACAACGTCTCGGGCTGGTGGTACAACGTAGATATGTTCAAGCAGCACGGCTGGACGGCCCCGAAAACCTACGAGGAGCTGCTGGTTCTGTGCGACAAGATCAAGAAGACCGGGATCGCTCCCATCACCTTTCAGGGCAAATACCCTTACTACATGCTGCGCGGGTTCCTCATCCCCTGGGCCATCAGCGCCGGCGGCATCCAGGCCTATAACGACGCGCAGAACCTGAAGCCGGGTGCCTGGACCAGCCCCGCGTTCCTCAAGGCCGCTCAGATGGTCAAGGAGCTCCGCGACAAGGGCTGCTTCCAGAGGGGCGCTATGGGTATGGACCATACCGGCTCACAGATGGAGTTCGTCCTCCGCCGCGCTGCCATGATTCCTTGCGGCACCTGGCTCGGCTCTGAGATGAAGAAGCAGATGCCCGCGAGCTTTCATATGGAGTTCTTCAACGTCCCGATGCTGCGCGACGGCAAGGGCGATCCGGGCGCGCTGAGCGTCGGCCCGGAGACCTGGATCATCCCAAAGGAGGCCAAGCACCCAGACGTCGCAGCCGACTTCTACAAGTTCATGACCTCGCTTGACATGGCCAGGAAGTTCGTGACCCGAAAGAACACCCTCATGTCCGTCGTGGGCGCCAACGAGGTGAAACTGAACAAGGACCTTGTGGACGCAGCCAGGTATATGGGCAACGCCAAGACCATCTGGGACATGGACTACCAGACGTGGTATCCGTCTCTCGGCAAGGCGAGCGAGAGCGCGATGGCGGCTCTCCTGAACGGCGAAGTCAGCCCTGAAGAGTGCCTGCAGCGCATCGAAAAGGCAGCCGACGAGGTCAGGAGCGACAAGTCAATTCCGAAGCATAGGATGTAGTTCCTGGGTCTTCGTTCTTGGTTCTTGGTTCCTCGTTCGGGGTGCGTCGAGGAGGAGCCAACGGGAGGAGGCCGTGCATATGGCCAGGACGTTCCAGGAGCTGGATGTCTGGCAATACGCTATGGATCTGGCGGTGCAGATAGGTGGTCTGGTGGAGAAGTTCCCGCGGGACCATCGGTGGCTTGCTGATCAGCTTATGAGGGCATCGGAGTCCGCTCCGTCCAACATCGCAGAGGGCTTCGAACGGCGGCTGAGCGGCGACTTCTGCCGATTCCTTCATATCGCCAAGGCCAGCATCGGGGAGACCGAGACTCACTTAGAGTACGCCAGGCGGCGGCATCTCGTGGAGGAGGACGAGTGCCGTCGCTTTGCGGGCGAGTGCGAGCGTATCAAGAAGATGCTGAACAGCCTTATCAGTTACCTTCTGGCCCATCCAGCGGTCCAGCGTCGCACCTCCAAACCAACCACGAACCAAGAGCCACGAACCAGGAACCACGAACCATGAACCAACAACGAAGAACCGGCATCGCCTTCCTCTCCCCAGCCATCCTGCTCTACGCGGTCTTCTTCGTCTTCCCGACAGTGCAGGCGTTCTACATCGCCCTCTTCCGGTGGAGGGGACTCTCCCTGAACAAACAGTTCGTGGGGATCGAGAACTTCCGGCAGCTCTTCAGCGACGAGATCTTCCGGATGTGTCTGGGGCACAATCTCGCGTTCCTGGTTGTCTCGTTTGTCACCGTTCTTCCGCTCGCGCTGTTCTTTGGGGTGATGCTGAGCAGGCGGGGGCGAGGTTCGGGGACCTACAGGGCGATCTACCTGTTTCCCAACATCATCTCGGTAGTGGCGGTCGCAGTGCTCTGGTCGTTCGTCTATCATCCGACGTTCGGAGTCCTGAACGCTGCGCTCAAGACCGTCGGCCTCGGGAGGCTCGCGGCCGGCTGGCTCGGGGAGCCGCACACTGCGCTGCCTGCGATCATCGCCACGAGTATCTGGTACTCCCTCGGCTTCTACATCGTCCTCTTCCTGGCCGGCATCCAGAGCATTCCGAGGAGTTTCTACGAGGCGGCTTCCATTGACGGCGCTACCGGCTGGCAGTCCTTCCGCCACATCACGATCCCGCTTCTATGGGAGATCCTTAAGCTCGCCGCGATCTACCTCGTCATCAACACGCTCAACATTTTCGGCCTTGTCTGGGTGATGACCGAAGGAGGACCGAGCAACCATACAGATACGCTGCTGACTTATCTCTACCGAAAGGCGTTCGTAGAGAGCAACTTCGGATACGCCACAGCCCTGGGCGTCGTGGTCTTCGTCCTGATCTTCGCGATCTCGCTCGCCTTTCTGAGACTGATGAAGCGGGAGGTAGTGGAGTACTGAGATGGCTGCCGAATCAGGCAAGCGTCAGATTTCCCGCCGAAGCATACCGGGCCGGACCGCGCTGCACTTCGTGCTCGTCCTCTATTCTATCATCGTCGTCTACCCCATGGCCTGGCTGCTGCTGGCATCGTTCAAGAGCTCGCGCGAGCTCTTCGAGCGTCCGTGGGGGCTCCCCGCATCGCCTCATTGGGAGAACTTCGCCAAGGCCTGGACCGAGGCTGGAATCGGACATTACTTTCTGAACAGCCTCTTTGTGACCGCGGTCTCGATGTTCTTCATCCTGTTCATCGGCTCGATGGCAGCATATGCGCTCGCGCGGTTCCCATTCCGCGGAAGCGGCGCGATCCACAGCATCTTCATGAGCGGCATGATGTTCCCCGTGTTTCTGGGGATCGTTCCCCTTTTCCTGCTTCTGCGGAACCTGGGCATGTGGAACAACTACTTCGGCCTGATCACCGTCTACGTCGCCTACTCGCTCTCCTTCACCGTGTTCATCCTGACGGGGTTCTTCAGAACGCTGCCGCATGAGCTTGCAGAGGCCGGGCTGATTGACGGCTGCTCTCACTTCACGGTGTTCTGGCGGATAATGCTGCCGCTCGCCAAGCCTGGCCTCGTTGCCGCGGGAATCTTCAACTTCTTCGGGATCTGGAACGAGTACCCGCTGGCGCTGGTGATCATCGCCGACTCCAATCTCCGCACGCTGCCCTTAGGAATCGCGAACCTCCTCATGGTCCAGCACTACGAAACCGACTGGGGCGCGCTCTTCGCGGGACTCGTCATCGTGATGATCCCAGTCCTGATCGTGTACCTTTTCTTCCAGCGGCAGATCACCGAAGGGCTAACTGCCGGGGCGATCAAAGGATAGCCGACGCTCGCGCGCCTACGGGTTCAGAACGATCTTGCCGAACTGCGCCCTGTCGGTAAGCAGCTCGTGAGCCCTGGAGGCCTCGGAAAGCGGCATCGCGCGGTCAATCACCGGCCTCAGCTTCCCTTCGCCGACCAGTCGGAGGATTTCAGCCAGCTCACGTCGCGTGCCAAGCATTGCGCCAATAACTCTTAGCTGCCGGCTGTAGAGCTGCCTGATGTCCAGAGTTGCCTCGGTTCCGGTGGTTGCCCCGCATGTTACCAGCCGGCCGTTCTTCGTAAGACTCGCAAGGCTCCCCGGAAACGTCTTGGCGCCCGTGTGCTCGAAGACGACGTGGACTCCTTCGCCGCCGGTGAGTTTGGAAACCTCGTCTGCGAAGTCCTTCTCCGCGTAGTTGATCAAATGGTCCGCGCCGAGCTCCTTCGCCTTCGCAAGCTTGTCGTCCGATCCTGCCGTTCCGAATACTTCAGCGCCGGCCAGCTTGGCTATCTGAACCGCCGCGCTCCCGATCCCGCTGCCGACCGCGTGAATCAGAACTCGCTCGCCCGCCTGCAGCTCCGCCCGAGTTACGAGCATGTGCCAGGCCGTGAGAAACACCACCGCAATTGCGGCGGCCTGGTCGTAGGTGATGCCCGTCGGAATGGCAAAGACGTTCTCAGCGGGGACTTTGGCAAACTCGGCGTAACCTCCGTCGGTGGCCGAGCCGATGATCCCAAACTTCTCGCAGATGCTCTCCTCTCCGGCAAGGCAGTATTGGCAGGTTCCGTCGGTAAGTCCGGGATAGATCAGAACCTTGTCGCCGACGCGGGCGCCGCGAACGTCCTCGCCAACCTCAGCGACGTCGCCGGAGAACTCGCTGCCGAGTATGTGGGGGAGATGAGCCTTGTAGGCCCCGGACCGCAGCCAAATGTCCAATCTGTTCAGCGCGCACGCTCTGACGCGCACCAGAACATCGCTCGGCCCGATTTCGGGCTTCGGGGCATCCTCGTACTTGAGGACCTTGGGCCCTCCCGATTCGTGAAACCTGACTGCTTTCATTTGACGCACCTCCTGCACGAAGGCAATGAGCAATGAGCAATGAGGGAAGGGGCGCCGGCGCCAACCACCTTGTCAAGCGTTCCCGTTCACGCTATACTCTTCTCGGCTGCGGAGGTTACTCCTCTGTTGCCAGCCGCTTGCCGGCGCCCTGGCGCAATCCGTCATTAGTGGAGAGAGACAATTATGCCTTCCGACGTAAAACGAAGATTTCCGGCCGTCCCGCTGGCGGACGTGGTCATTGACGGCGCCTTCTGGGCGCCCCGGCTGCGGGTGAATCGAGAGAAGACTATTCCGCACGAGTATGACGAGTGCAAGAAGACCGGCCGCATCCTCGGCCTCAAGCCGGACTGGACTCCGGCAAGTGGGGACCGGGGCAGACACATCTTCAACGACTCGGATGTGGCGAAGTGGGCCGAGGCCGCCAGCTACAGCCTGGCCACCCACCCCGACCCGGCCCTCGACTCGCTGCTCGACGAGGTCATCAGCCTGATCGCCGCCGCCCAGCAGCCGGACGGGTATCTCAACACGTATTTCACCTTTGCCGAGCCGGGGAAGCGCTGGACAAACCTGCGCGACGCGCACGAGCTCTATTGCGCAGGCCACCTGATCGAAGCCGCCGCCGCGCATTTCCAGGCCACCGGAAAGCGGACGCTTCTCGACATAATGTGCCGCTACGCCGACTACATTGACACCGTCTTCGGCACCGAGCCGGGCAAAAAACGCGGCTACTGCGGCCACGAGGAGATCGAGCTGGCGCTCGTCAAGCTCTACCGAGTCACCGGCGAAGAACGTTACCTGGCGCTCAGCAAGTACTTCGTGGATGAGCGCGGCCAGCAGCCGCATTACTACGATATTGAAGCCCGAGCCCGAGGCGAGGACCCCAAGGATTTCTGGGCCAAGACCTACCATTACTGTCAGGCGCATCTGCCGGTGCGGGAGCAGAAGGAAGTGGTCGGCCACGCCGTCCGCGCCATGTACCTCTACAGCGCTATGGCCGATCTCGCAGCAGAGACCGGCGACGAGACGCTTTTTTTGGCGTGTGAGCGCCTCTGGGACCACCTTACACTCAGGGGAATGTACATTACCGGAGGCATCGGCCCCTCCGCGCACAACGAAGGCTTCACCTCGGACTACGATCTGCCGAACGACACGGCCTATGCCGAAACTTGCGCCGCGATCGGTCTCGTCCTCTGGGGCCATCGCATGCTGCAGCTCGACTGCGACGGCCGTTACGCCGATGTGATGGAGCGCGCCCTGTATAACGGCGTGCTCTCCGGCGTCTCCCTCGACGGAACCAGGTTCTTCTACGTCAACCCGCTGGAAAGCCAGGGCACACACCGACGGCAGGAATGGTTCGGATGCGCCTGCTGTCCTCCCAACGTCGCCCGCTTGCTTGCCTCACTGGGCAACTACATTTACTCCCAAAGCGAGACCGACGCAGTCGTGCACCTCTACGTCCAGGGCAGCGCCCGGTTGACCGTCGGCGGGCAGGGCGTAACTCTGAGCCAGGAGACGAACTATCCGTGGGACGGCAAAGTCACGATTCGCCTGCAGATGGAAAAGCCTGCTGCGTTCGGGATTCGGCTCCGCATCCCCGGCTGGTGCCGGGAAGCGAAGATCAGACTCAACGGTGAACCGGTTAACCTCGCCGGTAAGGTCGAGAAAGGCTACGTCAGGGCGCAGCGCGAGTGGAAAGACGGTGACCGTGTGGAGCTTGACCTCAGTATGCCAATCGAGCGGGTCAGCGCCCATCCTAACGTCCGCCACGATGCCGGGCGTGTGGCGCTGCAGCGCGGCCCCATCGTCTACTGTCTGGAGGAGGCCGATAATCCAGCCCCGCTGCAAGGGATCGTTCTTCCCAAAGAAGCAGAACTCGAGGCCCATGTCGAGAAAGACATACTCGGAGGGGTGGTCGTCATTACCGGCGATGCCCTGGCGTCTGACGACTCCGACTGGGGCGGCGCGCTTTACCGCGCGCAGAGCACGAGAACGAAGCCTTGCAGGATCACCGCCGTCCCCTACTACGCCTGGGCAAATCGCGCAGATGGGCAGATGGTGGTGTGGATGAGGGAAAGGATGTAGGATGTAAGATCTAAGATGTAGGATGTAGGATTCCCGTTGGAGAGGGATTTGCAGTTCCTCCCCGGGCAGAACCGGCGCCTTCGGTCAAGGCCAGGCCTGCCCGGAAATCCTGCGGAGGCCGCGCGGGACCGCACAGCCTTCTCGCTCAGGTTTCTGCGGCCTTCGCGCTTCTTCGCCCCCTTCGTGTTTCAAACGGTGCTGAACTCGGCCGCGCCCCCGACAAGAGTTGACCTCAGCCTCCCCTTCTGGTATAATTAACCGTGCGGCCCAACGGGCCGTGCTGTGCGTACAGCCGTTCTTTCTTCGGCCCTGAGCCCCGCATACTGGAACATACGTGCCGCTGACGCGAGAGGAAGTTCTGTATTGAGCACAATTGCGCGGGAAATCGTGCCGGTTAACATCGAAGACGAGATGGCCACCTCGTACGTCCGGTATGCGATGAGCGTGAACATCTCGCGCTCGCTCCCGGACGTGCGGGATGGGCTTAAACCCTCCCAGCGCCGTATCCTCGTCGCGATGAACGACCTGCACCTCGGCCCCAATGCCCAACACCGCAAGTCCGCCAAGATCGCCGGCGATACCGCGGGTAACTATCATCCCCACGGCGATACGGTGATCTACCCCACCATGGTCAGGATGGCGCAGGACTTCAACATGCGCTATCCGCTGATTGACGGCCAGGGGAATATGGGCTCGGTGGACGGCGATCCGCCGGCGGCGATGCGTTACACGGAAGTGCGCATGTCTGCGCTCGCCACCGAGATGCTCGAGGATCTCGACAAGGACACGGTTGACTGGATGCCCAACTACGACCAGACCCGCCAGGAGCCGCTGGTCCTTCCCGGCAAGTTCCCGAACCTGCTCGCTAACGGTTCATCGGGCATCGGAGTCGCCATGGCGGCCAATATCCCGCCGCACAACCTCTCCGAGCTTGTGGATGGCGCCGCTCATCTCATTGATCATCCCGACGCGACCCCATCTGACCTGATGGAGTACATCAAAGGCCCGGATTTCCCGACCGCGGGACTGGTACTCGGCACTCGCGGAATCCGCCAGTACTTCGAGACGGGCACAGGCTCGATTGTTATGCAGGCTCAGGTCCAGATCGAGCCGACCGAAGGCAACCGCGCGGCAATCGTTATCACAGAACTTCCTTACCAGGTCAACAAGAAGAGCCTGATCGAGCATATCGCGAGTCTCGTTCGCACCAGGAAGGTCGAGGGGATTGCCGACCTGAACGACTTCTCCGACCGTACAGGTATGAGGGTCGTCATTGATCTCAAGCGCGACGCGCATCCGAAGCGAGTGCTGAACTACCTGCTCAAACACAGCGCGCTCCGGCAGACCTTCGGAGCGATAATGCTCGCCCTTGTGGGCGGCCAGCCAAAGGTGCTGAACCTGGTTCAGATGCTGCAGGCGTTCGTGGACCACCGGTTCGGGGTCGTCACGCGCCGCTCCCGCTACGAGCTGGAGCGCGCGCGTCACCGTGCGCACATCCTCGAAGGCCTGCGGATCGCCATTGATGTCCTCGACGAACTGATCAAGCTGATCCGCGAGTCGAAGAACCCGGAGGCCGCCCGCACGGGGATGATGTCGCGCTTCGGGCTATCCCAGCTTCAGGCCGAGGCAATCCTCAACATGCAGCTCCGCCAGCTCACCGCGCTGGAGCGCCAGAAGATCGAGGACGAGTACAAGGAGCTTCTGAAGCGCATTGCCTACCTGGAAGACCTGCTCGCCGATCCCAGGAAGATACTCGCCGTTATCAAGACCGAGCTCCGCTACCTCAAGGACAAGTATGGCGACGAGCGCAGAACCCGGATAGTCCCCGTCGAGGCCGAAGAGATCGGCGACGAGGACACGATCCCTGATGAGGCAACCATCATCACGATCACCCGGGACGGCTACATCAAGCGCGTGCCGATGGACACCTACCGCAGCCAGAGGCGCGGTGGGAAGGGCATCATTGGCGCGAATACCAAAGAAGAAGACACCATCCAGCAGCTCTTCGTGGCCACGACCCACCACTACATCCTCTTCTTCACCAATGGAGGCCGGGTCTATCGCCTCAAGGCTTACGAGGTCCCTCAGACGAGCCGCCAGGCCATGGGGACGGCTATCATCAACCTCCTTTCGATGGAGCCGGGAGACATTATTACGGC